>Ga0209771_1000519_pt1 | contig 25836 bp, 30 predicted proteins | sample SaaInl59LU_5_DNA_FD_184639 | JGI IMG/M metagenome (GOLD analysis project Ga0209771, IMG submission 184639) | Marine microbial communities from expanding oxygen minimum zones in the Saanich Inlet - ESP_59LU_5_DNA (SPAdes) (version 2) | ecosystem: Environmental > Aquatic > Marine > Intertidal zone... | reverse complement strand
TCTTCATTGTTAACAACTGTAACTTTATCTGCCTGAGCAAAAACGCTGGTTGTAATTAAAAAAAGAACTAATCTTAAAAAGGTGTTTTTCATAATTTGTTTCATTTAAAAATAATAGGGTTTAACGATTAAGTATATTTTTAATCCTATAATAGTTTTGTTAAATATAGGAACTAAAAAATGTATATGTCATAAAAAAAACTCTACAAAAATCATACAAAACAAATATTATCTCAATTTTTAATTGATTTAACAAATTCAAGGTGAAAAAACTGAGAATATCAAGTTTATAAAAAAATGAACAGGTGAGTAAAACCTACTATATTATCGCATGATGTAGGGGTGATGTATAGCTGTTTTCAGCAATGTGTAGCAAGCAAATAATTAGTGTATAGTTAAAATTAGATAATATTTATGGTAAATTCATCTTTTGTAGCAGCTTCAAAGTTATTTTAGTTTAAAAATTATTTAAGCTGCATCTAAAAATAAATGGTTTTATTGTTTAGTAAAAAGTGCTAAAAAAAGCTATTTCTAGCAGGTGTTTGTTAGTTAATTAATGAAATTAAGTTTCTTGAAACACCAAATTAGGTTGTATCTTTGAAAAAACAAACAGAATGAAAAAATACATTGCTGAAATTATAGGAACCTTTAGCATGATTTTTTGTGGTTGTGGTGCCATGGTGATCAATGATTTTACAGGTGGTACCATTACCCATCCAGGAGTTGCAATCACATGGGGTCTTATTGTAATGGCTATGATTTATGCATTTGGAGATATTTCAGGGGCGCATTTTAATCCTGCTGTTACTATAGGATTTGCAATCGCTAAAAAATTTAGTTGGAACGAAGTTCCAAAATATATCGTTGGCCAATTTATAGGAGCGATGGCTGCATCTTTAATACTGCTGTATTTATTTCCAGAAAGTGATTTAGGAGCTACACTCCCAACTATTGAACCAATGAAAGTCTTTATAATTGAATTGCTTTTAAGTTTTTTCTTAATGGTTGTTATTATCAATGTTTCTACAGGAAGTAAAGAAATTGGACCTATTGCTGGAATTGCAATTGGAAGTGTGATTCTTTTGGAGGCTATGTTTGCTGGACCATTAACAAAAGCCTCAATGAACCCAATTCGTTCTTTAGCACCTGCCCTAGTTTCTGGAAATTTCACATATTTATGGGTATATCTTACGGCCCCATTTGTTGGGATGTTTCTTGCTGTATCTAGTTGTAGGTTGGTAAAAAGCGATAATTGTTGTGACGATAAATGTTAATATTTGTTTAATTATAAGAGTGATTGTTTGAACAAAATGTATTTTTACTTCACAAACAATTAATTTTATGGCAAAGAAAATTACACTCACACAAAATGCACTTATTAAACTTTATATGGCGTATGTTTTAGAACATAACCACGCTCCAAAATCAATATACACATTTTCAAAAAACAATGGCTTTGATGAAGCTGACTTTTACAAGTTTTTTGCAAATTTTGAATCTCTAGAAAGTTCGGTATTTAGTTTATTCTTTTCAAATACAATTGAAACTCTGGAATCTAGTAAGGACTATCTGACTTACGATTCAAGAAATCAATTGTTAAGTTTTTACTTTACATTTTTTGAAAACTTAACAGCCAACAGAAGTTACGTAGTCTACGCCCTAAGTAAAAGCTGTAACAAACTCGAAAACCTAAAAAAGTTAAAAGGGTTGCGCGCCAAATTCCTAAATTACATTGATCAATTAGATATTGAGGTACTTCAAATTAAAAATAAACAATTAGAACAAATAAAAGACAGTGTGGTACAAGAAACCTACTGGATTCAATTGATGTTGACACTAAAATTCTGGCTAGACGACACTTCCAAATCTTTTGAGAAAACAGATATTTTTATTGAAAAGTCAATCAATGCAAGTTTCGATTTAATTAATATTTCGCCATTAAAAAGCGTAGTGGATTTAGGAAAGTTTTTAATCAAGGAAAAAATCAGCATGAATTAATATGAAGTCAATCGACAGAATACCTACTTCAAAAATACAACGCGCTGGAAAACTCGTTTCAACGGGTGCTAAAGTGGGTGTAAATTTCCTTAAATATTACGGTGAAAAAATCACAAAAACAGAAGAAGAGGCCAAAGAAAACCTCAATAAAAACAATGCTGAAGATATTTATTCAGGATTGAAACAACTCAAAGGAAGTGCCTTAAAGGTGGCGCAGATGTTGAGTATGGAAAAAAGTCTTTTACCTCAAGCGTATGTAGATAAGTTTTCTCTTGCACAATTTTCAGTACCTCCGTTATCATCTCCACTAGTAATTAAGACTTTTAAAAAGTATTTTGGACAACATCCAAATCATATTTTTGACGAATTTGATTCAGAATCCGTCAATGCTGCTAGTATAGGACAAGTTCACAAAGCAGAAAAAGATGGAAAACAGTTGGCGGTGAAAATACAATACCCTGGTGTTGCTGACAGCATCAAGTCAGACTTAGCCATGGTGAAGCCTATTGCCATAAAAATGTTTAATATAAGAGGAAAGGATTCTGATAAATATTTTCAAGAAGTGGAGGATAAACTTGTAGAAGAAACTAACTATAAGCTTGAAATTTCTCAAAGCAAAGAAATCGCGAAGGCTTGTGTGCATATTCCAAATTTATTATTCCCTGAATATTACGACACATACTCCTCAGATCGCATCATCACTATGGACTTTATGAAAGGCGAACATCTTTCTGAATTTGCAAAATACAATTCAGATAAAGAAAAGGCCAATCAACTCGGTCAAGCCTTGTGGGATTTCTATATGTTTCAAATTCATACGCTCAAAAAAGTTCACGCAGATCCTCATCCAGGAAATTTTTTGATAAATGAAGATGCACAATTGATTGCTCTTGACTTTGGTTGTATGAAATCCATCCCCGATGAATTTTACATTCCTTACTTTGAATTAGCTGATAAAAAAATTATTGATAATCCAGAGTTATTCTCCAAAAAACTATATGAATTAGAAATTTTAACTCCAGCGGATACACCAGAAGAGTTGGTGTTTTTTACTGCCATGTTTCATGAGTTACTGAGCGTGTTTACATTGCCTTTTCATGACTCAATATTTGATTTTTCTAACCCTGAGTTTTTTGATAAAATTAAAAATTTAGCAGAACGTTACAGCAAAAGTACCGAACTTCGAAAGTTTAACGGAAATCGTGGTTCCAAACATTTCATATATATCAACCGAACCTTTTTTGGTCTCTATAACTTAATGTTTGATTTAAAAGCATCGGCTGTAAAAATTAACCATTTTAATAATTACTAAATGTTACACTTAAGAAGGCAAGATTTTGATGATTTAGACCACGTTTACAGAATAAATATGATGAACAGTTGTTCTGGATTTAAGTCCGCAAATCTCATTGGAACTAAATCGAATGATGGCACTCCAAATGTAGCTGTTTTTAGTTCTGTGACTCACTTGGGCTCCAACCCACCATTATTAGGTATTGTTTTTAGACCGGTGTCAGATGTACCAAGGAACACTTACGAAAACATTAAAGAAACAGGTCAATTTACCGTAAACCATATACATTTAGATATTATTGAGCAAGCCCACCATACGTCTGCTAAATATGATAAAAGTATTTCTGAGTTTGACATAACAAAATTAGAGGAAGAGTATAAAAATGATTGGCATGCGCCGTTTGTAAAAGGGGCACCAATTCAAATGGCTCTTACTTATTGTGAAGAATACATAATCAAGGCAAATAATACCATACAACTTATAGCTGAAATTAAGGACTTGTATATAAAAGACGATATTGTAGAACAGGACGGTTTTGTAAATTTGGCAAAAGCTAATGTTGTTGCCATAAATGGTTTAGATGGCTATGCCCTACCATCACTAAAACAACGTATCGAATACCAAAGACCTAAGAAATAAAGTTAATATCATTTGAAAAAAACGTTTCTACCAACCAAAGTTTGTTCACAATGCCAACGCCCTTTTACATGGCGAAAAAAGTGGGAAAAAAATTGGGAATCTGTTAAATATTGCAGCAAAAAATGCAGTGGTAAACGAAAAAAAGTTTAAACTAATATCGTTTTAACAACGTCTTCAAGTGATTGAATACTTCAACTTAGTAAATCGCAATTAAAATAAAACTAATTTATTTAAAATGAAAACACTTCGTCTTATACTTGGAGATCAACTAAATATTCAACATTCATGGTATACATCTGTCTCAGATTCAACTGTATATTGTATGTTTGAAATGCGACAAGAAACGGATTATGTCAAACACCACATTCAAAAAGTAGTTGGTTTTTTTGCGGCGATGCGAGATTTCTCAAAACAACTAGAGTCCAAAGGCCACAAGGTTATTTATTTAACTTTGGATGACTCCTCCAACCTTCAGGATTTAGAAAAAAATATTAATGAAATTATTTTCAGTCAAGGCATTGAATCGTTTGAGTACCAATCTCCAGACGAATACCGTTTAGACACCCAACTCAAAGCTATTTGTAAAACGCTTTCAATTGTATTTAAAGAAGTTGATACAGAACATTTTTACACGACACGTGATGAACTTTCTGTGTTTTTTGAGGGAAAAAAGCAGTATTTAATGGAACGCTTTTACAGATATATGCGTACAAAACACCACATTTTGATGCAAGGGGCAATTCCTGAAGGTGGTGAATGGAACTATGATAAAAGTAACCGTAATAAATGGAAAGGATCTCCAGAAATACCTCCGTTTAAAGATTTCAAAAATCCTGTTGCTGATATTCTAAACACATTACGTTCTAGCACTATCAAGACTATCGGACGTTTTAAAACTTCTACATTTTCATACCCTATAAATAAAGTACAATCGTTACAACAACTGGAATATTTCAATCAAAATTTACTAGTTCATTTTGGAGATTACCAAGATGCCTTACATAATGACGAAGTATATTTATTCCACTCGCGTCTGTCGTTCGCAATGAACCTAAAACTAATCAGTCCCAAAGAAATTGTAGATGCTGTCTTGAAACATTACCGAGCTAATAGTGAAGAAATTTCAATATCCCAAGTAGAAGGATTTATAAGACAAGTAATTGGATGGCGAGAATATATGCGAGGAATGTATTGGTCAAAAATGCCTGAATACAAGACGTTAAATATACTCGAAAACAACCATAACATTCCTGAATTCTTTTGGACTGGGGATACCAAAATGAATTGCTTAAGTAAAACAATTAATAATTCATTGGATAATGCTTATGCTCATCACATTCAACGTTTGATGATTACCGGAAATTATCTATTGCTAACCCAAACCAATCCCGATTTAGTAGATGATTGGTATTTAGGAATTTATATTGATGCCTTAGAGTGGGTCCAACTTCCTAATACCCGCGGCATGAGTCAGTTTGCAGATGGCGGTATGATTGCAACGAAACCTTATGTGTCGTCAGGAAGCTATATCAACAAAATGAGTAATTATTGTAGTGATTGCCAATACAATGTGAAAGAACGTTTAGGAGAAAATGCTTGCCCTTTTAATAGTCTGTATTGGAATTTTTTAGACGATAAACGTCCTCAATTGGCTAATAACTTTCGTATGAAAATGATGTATTCAGTGTTAAATAAATTTTCAAATGAGGAGTTAAACTCAATGAAAACAAGAGCTTTACAAGTTATTGAAACTCCAGAAAACTTTTAAGCTTCAATGTTAAATGTTAATATTTGTTTAATTGTTATTTTTAATAATTAAACATTGTGTATGTTTGAAATATAAAGTTAACTATTGGTTCTAGATACAACATACTACAACAAGGAACATAAGCTATTATTTAATAATTTAGTTGGAAAACCTTACAACTTATTTGAGTCCATCAAACGACGTGGTATTGGATCAAAACGAATGATTGTTGACAAAGTAAGTCCTAATTTAAATTCCATTTTAAATACTGTTTCTGATCTTAATTACGCAAACATCGAAATGCGTAAAAAAGGCATTTTAATCCACATTACTAAAGGACTACGTAACTTTACGTGGGCTATTCCATTTTACCATTTAGTCTTGTACAAAACAGATGGAATGAGTATTCACGCCCAAGGTAAGTTTATCCATTTCAAAAAATCCAAAAATTTTTATGAAAATAAAAAATTTTTGAGATCTTTATTGAATGAAAAAATACAATTTGACGAACAATACAAAATTCCAGCATTATGAATTTAGGTGTTATTGAAATAGACAGAATTATTGAGATGGCTTGGGAAGATCGTACAACTTTTGAAGCTATAGAGCACCAGTTCAAGCTTAGTGAACAAGAGGTGATCAAGTTAATGCGTACCTACATGAAACCCAAAAGTTTTCGATTGTGGCGAGCTCGGGTTCAAGGACGAAAAACAAAACATCAAAAACTAAGATCTTTTGAGTCAGGTAGATTTAAGTGCACAAGACAAAGACAAATAACACATAATAAGATATCAAAGCGTTAAAAATTATATGAATACTAAAGTTATTATAAAAAATGAAAACCTATTAAATGGTTTTTCAAACCACGAAATTGGAGATGACCATCTTTTTACAGGTTTAGAAACCCCTATGAAAAAGGATGCTTTCAAGTTATCTGATGGTGAAAAGAAAAAGAAAATAGCAATATTATTTGAAGAAATAATGGATGTTATGGGATTAGATTTAACCGACGATTCTCTGAAAGGGACACCAGAGCGTGTTGCAAAAATGTATATTGATGAAATTTTTTCAGGATTGAACCCTATAAATAAACCAAAAGTAGCGTTATTTGACAATAAGTATCAATATAATCAGATGCTTGTTGAAAAAGATATTACATTTTATTCCAATTGCGAGCATCATTTTGTACCCATTATAGGAAAAGCACATATTTCCTATATATCATCTGGTAAGGTAATTGGATTATCAAAACTAAACCGTATTGTACAATATTATGCTAAACGACCTCAGGTTCAAGAACGCCTTACCAATCAAATTGCAGAAGAATTAAAAGGTGTTCTGGGAACAGAAGATGTAGCCGTTATTATAGATGCTAAACATCTTTGTGTGTCATCAAGAGGAATCAAGGACGACACTTCTGCTACTGTAACCGCTTTTTATGGCGGTACATTTAATACATCAGCAAAAATTGCTGAATTACAAAATTATTTAAAACTATAACTATGGATGTTATCAAACAAGCTGAAGCTTTTGAACTCAAACCACTTACATTTAAAACAACGAGTGAGCGAATCGAAGCATCAAGAGAAGTAAAAGGATTGATATTAGGAGTAAATGAAATTTACAAGACCTCCAAAGACTCTGATTTGATGGATTTAATGAAACGCTTAACAGTGATCAAACAAAAAATTGAAAAACGTTTAAAAGGCCGCCCATTACAAGCATGAAAAAAATTATTATTATTGGAGGTAGTAAAGGAATTGGAAAAGCCATTACACAAAGTCTCCTTAACGAGCACAAAGTTATTAATATCAGTCGAACATCTCCGGATTTTCAACACAGTAACTTATCACACTTTTCCTGTGATGTATTAACAGACGAATTACCTCAAATTGAGGAAGCTGATGGACTAATATACTGTCCAGGAAGTATCAACCTTAAACCATTTAACAGGTTAAGTATTGATGATTTTAAAACCGATTTTGAGATCAACGTTATTGGAGCGGTAAAATGTATACAAACATACACCAAAGCCTTATCAACAAGCGACTCTGCTTCGATTGTTTTATTTAGTACAGTTGCTACAAAATTAGGAATGCCTTTTCACGCTAGTATAGCAACTGCAAAGTCTGCCGTTGAAGGACTTACCAAGTCTGTAGCGGCTGACTTAGCTCCTAAAATTAGAGTAAATGCTATTGCTCCTACAATTACAGATACTGAACTTGCTGCAAAATTTTTAAGAAACGAGCGCATGATTGAAAGTACCGTTCAAAGACACCCTTTGAAAAAATATCTTGAACCTTCTGAAGTCGCTGCTATGGCAACTTACCTTCTGTCAGATGTTTCTAAATCAATTTCTGGTCAAATTTTCAATCTAGATTGTGGGATTGTATCCCTAAAACTATAGCTAATGAACTCTTTAAAAAAAATTGTTTTATCAACCCTAATCCTTGTTTCAATTGTATCTAATTCTCAAACAAAAATAAACCAAAATATGTCTTTATACACTATCGAAATCAATAGCCTTGACGGAAAACCTATCCATTTAAATGACTATAAAGGAAAGTATATATTGTTTGTCAATGTTGCTTCTGAATGTGGATTTACAGGACAGTATGAAGACCTTCAAAAATTGTACGATACCTATCAAGACAAATTGATGGTCATCGGAGTTCCATGTAACCAATTTGGCAGCCAAGAGCCTGGAACTGCAGATCAAATACAATCTTTCTGTTCAAAAAATTATGGAGTTACTTTCTTAATGACCGAGAAAATTAATGTCAAAGGGGAGCTTCAGCACCCTCTATACAAGTGGCTCACAAATAAAGAGTTAAATGGAGTTAAATCCACTTCAGTAAAGTGGAATTTCCAAAAGTATTTGGTCGATGACAAAGGTAATTTTGTAGATTATTTTTATTCAATGACAAAACCATTAAGTAGTAAAATAACACGCCAATTAAACTAAGTTATGTTCGGAATTTTTAAAAAAAAGTCTCCCATTGAGAAACTTCAAGATCGTTACAAAAAATTAATGTCGGAATGGCACGAACTTTCTACAACAAACCGCTCTGCTAGTGATGCTAAGTATGCTGAAGCGCAGGGATTGTTAGATGAAATTGACAAACTAAATAGCTAATGAAATTTTATAAAGGTTTACTCCTTTTTCTTTTTATTAATTTTAGTGCCCTTGCTATTGGAAGTTTATTAATGAACAATGGCCCAAGTACAGAATGGTATACAAACCTAAATCAAGCGCCATGGTCACCACCGGGATGGGTTTTTGGAATTGCGTGGAGCAGTATTATGGTTTTATTCTCTGTTTACATGACGTTTTTAGTTCAACTAAATCGATCTAAAAAAGTCATAGTATTATTTAGTATTCAATTTGTATTAAACATATTTTGGAATTACTTTTTTTTTAATCAACACCTGATTACTATAGGTTTACTCAATATTTTACTTTTAACTGTATTAATGTTTTATTTTCTGGTTGCATTTAAACATTACTTAAAAAATAACCGTTTTTTTGTACTCCCCTATTGTATATGGTTAGTACTTGCGACTTCTTTAAATTTATACATCGCGTTGTATAATTAAGAACAAAACTACAACTAGGAACACTCATATCGGAAGGTCTGACTGGAAGCTAAATGTGATCATATATATAAATTAAACACATGAAAATTTACACCCTACACAAAAAGCAAAACTTGCCTATTAGTTTGGAAAAAGCATGGACATTTCTATCTAACCCCGCAAATCTAAAGACTATTACACCAGAGTATATGAGTTTTGATATTTTATCTGGTGCAGACCGCCCTATGTACCCAGGTCAAATTATCCAATATATTGTAACACCAATTTTGGGCATTAAAACCAAATGGGTTACTGAAATCACACAAGTCAAGGACCAACATTATTTTGTGGACGAGCAACGTTTTGGGCCCTACGCACTCTGGCATCACAAACATTTTATTAAAGAAATTGATGGTGGTGTAGAAATGGAAGATATTATTGATTATAAAGTCCCTATGGGGTGGTTAGGACAACTCGTACATCCGTTTATTGTGAAACCTAAATTGGAAGAAATTTTCGCTCACAGACAAAAGAGATTAATTGAATTATTTGGAATCTAATAATGAAAAAAACTGTTTCCCTGTTCTGGTTTAGAAGAGATTTAAGAGTGCATGACAATCATGGATTGTATGAAGCTTTGAAACATAATACAGATGTACTTCCTATATTCATTTTTGACACCTCTATTTTAGATGCTTTACCAAAGAATGATGCAAGAGTTGAGTTTATCCATGAGCAGCTCAAAACAATTCATACAACCTTACAAGTACATTCTAGTGGACTATCTGTGTACTACGGATCACCTGAAACTATATTCGATCAACTAACAAATGAATACGAAGTAAAGACGGTATATTGCAATCGAGACTATGAACCGTACGCTCTATCAAGAGACAAATCAATTCTAGATTTACTAGCTTCAAAATCCATCGGCTTTGAAACGTTTAAAGACCATGTAATTTTTGAACAAAATGAAATTACTAAAGATGATGGTCTACCTTATAAAGTTTATACCCCTTTCTCAAAAAAATGGTTGGCTGCTTTTAATTCAGATCATTATAGCACATTCAACTCAGAAGAGTTATTAGGCAATGCTTACCAATCAAAATCTTTTCCATGGGTGGATTTAGAGACTATGGGCTTTGAAACAAACCCTGTTAAAATTGCGCCTTATAATGTAGAAAGTAGTGTCATTGAAAATTATGAAGCTACTCGAAATTTTCCTGCGGTTGATGGCACTTCAAAATTAGGACCCCACTTGCGATTTGGAACGGTGAGTGTAAGAGAAATTGTATCCAAAGCTATTGAATACACCAATAATACGTTTTTAAAAGAATTGATTTGGCGTGAATTTTTTATGCAAATTTTATGGCATTTTCCCTACACTGTCACCAAAAGTTTCAAACCTCAGTACGATGCAATTCAATGGCGTAATAAGCCTGAAGAATATAAAAAATGGTGTGATGGAAATACCGGTTACCCCCTTGTGGATGCTGGAATGAGAGAACTCAATCAAACAGGATTTATGCACAACCGCGTACGTATGTTGGTTGGAAGTTTTCTATGTAAACATCTTTTGATCGATTGGCGACTTGGAGAGGCCTATTTCGCTGAAAAACTTCATGACTTTGAACTTTCAAGCAATGTGAGTAATTGGCAATGGGTTGCGGGATGTGGTGTTGATGCAGCTCCGTATTTTAGAATTTTTAATCCTACAACTCAAGTTACCAATTTTGATAAAGAGCATACATACATCAAAAAGTGGGTGCCTGAATACCAAGAGCTAACCTACCCTACTCCAATGGTAGATCATAAATTTGCTAGAGAGCGTTGTCTTGCGACCTACAAAGAAGCACTCGGCAAGAATTAGAGTTTTTTAACATATTGTGTGATAATTACAATCTGCTTTCCATCGACTTTCCCTTCAATGTAAGTTTCGTTTTCGTGATCTAAAGAGATCCTTCGCACTGCAGTACCTTGTTTAGCAACCATACTTGTACCTTTGACTTTTAGATCTTTAATAAGTACAACACTATCGCCAGCTTCAAGAATTACACCATTAACATCTCTATGGACAACTTTAGTTGTTTCTTCTACGCCATCTCCGAGGGCTTTAGCCCACTCCAACGCAGTATCATCCAAATACATCATATCTAATAAATCTTGAGACCAACCGGCCGAAAGTACTCTATTTAGCATACGCCATGCAATGACTTGTACAGGAAGAAACTCACTCCACATACTATCATTAAGACAACGCCAATGATTTGGATTCAATAAATCAGAGTTTTCGATTTGTGAAGTACAGGTTTCACACGCATAGATACTATCAGTCACATCCATTTTTTTAGATGGTTGAACTGTGTAAATAGAGAGATTTTCAGTGGCTTTACAAAGTTCACAGCTGTGTTGACTTCGCTCTTGAAGGTCTTTTTCTAAATTCATAGTATTCTATACATTAGTTGTTTGGGTAAATCTAGCTAAAGACGTTCACTTTATAATTCGACACGTTCAATTTTAGCACCAATAGCTCGAAGACGGTCGTCTATATTTTCATAGCCTCTATCAATCTGCTCAATATTATGTATCGTTGAAGTTCCTTTAGCAGAAAGTGCTGCAATTAACAAAGAAACACCCGCTCTAATATCAGGAGATGTCATGGTCGTTGCTTTCAAACTCGATTTAAAATCATGCCCAATGACAGATGCACGATGCGGGTCACAAAGAATAATTTTTGCTCCCATATCAATTAATTTATCTACAAAAAACAAACGGCTTTCAAACATCTTTTGATGGATCAATACACTTCCTCTAGCTTGAGTTGCCACAACCAAAATAATGCTTAATAAATCAGGAGTAAATCCAGGCCATGGAGCATCCGAAATAGTGAGTATAGAGCCATCAATATAGTTTTGAATTTCATACCCATCGGAATGCGCAGGAATAAAAATATCATCCCCTTTTCTTTCGATCGTAATTCCTAACTTTCGAAACACATTTGGAATGACTCCCAAATCATCCCAACTTACATTTTTAATTGTCAATTCACTTTTGGTCATTGCAGCCAATCCAATCCAGCTCCCTATTTCAATCATATCAGGCAACATCGTATGTTGGGTACCTCCTAAGGAATTAACTCCTTCGATGGTCAGCATATTAGAACCAATACCTGAAATCTTTGCTCCCATTCTATTGAGCATCTTACAGAGTTGCTGTAAATACGGCTCGCAAGCAGCATTATAGATTGTTGTTGTTCCAGTGGCTAACACAGCAGCCATTACAATATTTGCAGTACCTGTTACTGATGCTTCATCGAGTAACATATAGGTGCCTTTTAGTTCTTTGGCTTCCACGCCATAAAAATGGTCTTCGCGGTTGTACCTAAAGTTGGCTCCTAATTTGATAAATCCCTCGAAATGAGTATCCAATCGTCTGCGACCAATTTTGTCACCACCTGGTTTTGGAATATAACCCTTACCAAATCGAGCTAGTAGTGGTCCAACAATCATAATTGACCCTCTAAGTCCACGTCCATCGACCTTAAAAGCTTCTGTCTCTAAATACTCTAAATTGATTTCGTCAGCTTGAAAAGAATAACTGCCTTTGGCTAACTTTTCAACTTTAACCCCTAACTTTCCTAATAAAACAATGAGCTTATTAACGTCAATAATATCTGGAATGTTGTGAATCGTAATTTTTTCTGGTGACAATATAACGGCACACAAAATCTGAAGCGCTTCGTTTTTGGCCCCTTGTGGCTGAATAGCCCCTTTTAATTGGTGACCTCCTTCAATTTTAAAAGTTTTCAATGTTGAGTAATTTTAATTAGTAGTGAGTATACTGAAGTTTTGATTTATAGAGATCTTAGTATCGTTTACGATTTCTTTGATGATTATTCTTTTTTGAAGATTTCTTCTGGCTCGAAAATTTTCGTTGTACTTTTAATAAACTTGAAACTTCACTCAATTCTTCTTTGCTATTTCGCAAATCAATTTTTCCACCAGACAATTCAAAGAGATGACCATATATAACAATATCTTCAACAGTATCTTTATTCCAGTTTAAAAATGATTTTTTCATGTGATTAGCAATCGTATATTGCAACGCATCTTTCATTTCACCAGCTTCCCAGGTATTGGCTACATCAATCATGGTTTTAATATTGTTTCCATAAAAACGATATTTAGGAAAATTCTGTGGATACTTTAGCGGTTCAGGACGAAGGCTTAACATTTCCTCTGTAGGTTTATCAAAAGGAGAATCAGCATCTAATTTTAAGTCAGACATGATAAATAACTGATCCCAAAGTTTATGTTGAAAATCAGAAACATCACGCAAGTGAGGTTGCATATTCCCCATCACAGAAATAATAGCTTTCGCTAAACGGTTTCGTTCTTCTTTTGATTCTTGAGCTACCGCATGGTTGATCATTTTCTGTAGATGTCTTCCATATTCAGGAATGATTAAATGTTCTCTTTCGGTATTATATTCTAATTGATCTGTTAACGCTGTCATGTATGCGATCTTTTGATTTAAAAATTATGTGTTTGCAAATTACAAAAAAATAATGTGAGTCTAATGGTATTTTAAAAGATGCTTAAAAGTGTTGTCAAAGCGAAATAACGCCTTCAACTTGACTTCCAACTTCTTTATATTTTTCGATAACGACATCTGGACTCTTCATAATCACATTGATAGAAATACTGGTATAATTACCATTTTTTGAGGGAATAGTTTTGATAACTGCTCCCATATTATCAAAAATACATTCAATTATAGTTATTTTTGCAGGGTCCGATTTAATGATGAATTTATACAAATACTCTGTTGGCCAGACAGAAGTATCATGTAATTTTTCTTTTAAGTTGTTATAAAATTCTTCTGCGTTCGAAAGTGTATCCATTATTTAATTCTATGTCTACAAATATACATTATATCTGATTTTTTATTTCCCTTTTAAATCACGAATTTTACAGTAAATAAAATAAAACGTCTTGAACACTAAAAAAATTGCACTAATTGGAGGCCCTAGCACAGGAAAAACAACCTTAATAAATGCCCTTAGATCTAAAGGCTACAATTGTATGAAAGAAATTTCTAGACAAATTACCCTTGAAGCACAAGAAAAAGGGATTGAACAATTGTTTTTGAAAGACCCTTTATTGTTTAGTGAGCAACTTTTATTAGGACGTCAAAAACAATTTATGGAAGCAGATTCTCTAAATGAAGACGTTGTTTTTTTTGATCGTGGGCTTCCAGATGTTGTTGCCTATTTAGACTATTTAAAAAGTAGTTACCCTGAATCTTTTAAAACAATTTGTAGTCAACACAGCTACGATAAAGTATTTATTTTAAAACCTTGGAAAGCGATTTATGAGCAAGACAACGAACGGTACGAAACGTTTGAACAAGCTCTTGTCCTTCACGACTTTCTAGTTAAAACCTATACACACTACGGATATTCAATCATCGATACCCCATTTGGAACGATTGAAGAGCGCATTGATTTTATTTTAAATCATTTAAACCACAGTGAATGAAGCATCCAATTGAAATATTGGAACACTATTGGAAGTTTTCTGAGTTTAAACCACAACAAGAAGCAATAATTGAAGCGGTTTTAGCAAATGAAGATTGTATCGTCCTTTTGCCAACAGGCGGAGGAAAATCGATTTGTTTTCAAATCCCAGCACTTTTAAAAGAGGGTATTTGTATCGTGGTCTCTCCACTGATTGCTCTGATGCAAGATCAAGTCAATAATTTGAAAGAAAAAGGAATCAAAGCGATGGCACTGACCAGCGGGCTTAATTATGACGACATTGACCGCATGCTGGATAATTGTATTTATGGGAATTATAAATTTCTATACCTCTCTCCTGAACGTCTTCAACAAGATTTGGTTCAAGAACGTATCAAACAAATGAATGTGAATTTAATTGCCGTAGACGAAGCGCATTGTATCAGTCAATGGGGGCATGATTTCAGACCTGCATACCGAGATATTAAACTCCTAAGAACTCTGCACCCTAATGTTAATATAATTGGATTAACAGCTTCAGCAACTGCAAAAGTTGTAGAAGATGTCATCACACAATTGGACTGTATAGCACCACAAGTTTTTAAAACTTCTTTTCATCGTCCTAACCTAGCATATTTAACGTTAGATTGCGAAGACAAATACTTTAAAACAGTTCAAATATTAAAAAAATATGCTGGCTCCTCAATTATATATGTACGAAATAGAAAAGCAACTTTAGAAATTTCGAGATATTTGAACAATATCGGAATTACAAGTGGTTACTATCATGGAGGATTAAGTGCAAAAGAAAAAAACACTCAATTTGATCTTTGGTCAGCGAATGAAAATCAAGTAATGGTTGCTACCAATGCCTTTGGAATGGGGATTGACAAAGCCAATGTACAAACGGTGATTCATCATAACTTACCAGAAAGTTTAGAAAGCTATTATCAAGAAGCAGGACGAGCAGGACGAAATAATGACAAAGCTTATGCGGTCATTCTTCGAAGCACATCGGATGAAATGAGTTCCAAAAATCAATATATCAATGGCTTACCAGATATTCAGTTTTTAAAAAACGTATATAAACGATTGTGTAATTATTTTCAAATTTCTTACGGAGAAGGAGAAAGTACGGTTCATAATTTTAATTTTAAATTATTTTGTGGCACCTATAACCTACCACCAATTCTGACCTATAATGCACTTAAAATTTTAGACCGAACAAGCATCATTTCAATGGAAGAACGGTTTAAGAATACGGCTTTCATTCAAATCATGATTGGAAACAGTGCTCTGTTCAACTATATTGAAAAACACCCAAGACAAGCGCTTATTTTAAAGGTTATTTTAAGAAGTCATGAAGGTGTATTTGACCATTCTACAGAAATTTTCACACATACCATCGCTAAAAAAACAAACCTATCAGAGGATGAAGTAATAAAGCAACTGACTGCTTTGAACAAAGCTGAAATTATTCATTTTGAATCTTCAAAAACAGATGCGCAAATCTCCTTTATTGAACCTAGAGAAGATGACAAAACAATTCATAGAATTTCAAAAATAGTTAATCAACAACACGATTTAAAAAAGACGCAATTGCAATCAGTAATTGATTATGTCAAAAATGATGGTATTTGTAAAAGCAAAAAATTACTGTCATATTTTGAAGAATCAAATTCCAAACAATGTGGAATTTGTTCGAGCTGTTTAGAATCAAAAAATAATAGCTTATTTTCTGTAAATGACACACAAATTATTTTAAATTTACTAAAAACAGAGGCTCTTTCTTCAAATAAACTAGAAGTTATAAGTACTTTTAATCGCGGTAAATTAACCTCCCTATTAACCAACCTTTTAGAAAAAGAGTTGATAGAAATAACGGAACAAAACACATACAAACTCAAAACGTCATGATAAAAGAAGATATTCGTATTGTATTTATGGGTACGCCTGAATTTGCAGTGACCATATTGGATGGACTGTTACAACAAAATTATACGATTGCTGGCGTTATTACTGCTCCTGACCGTCCTTCAGGTCGTGGACAAAAACTTCATGAATCTGCGGTAAAGGTATTTGCTAAATCAAAAGAGATAACTGTATTACAGCCTACAAATTTAAAAGATGATTCATTTTTAAGCGATTTAAAAGCCTTAAATGCTAATTTACAAATTGTAGTCGCTTTTAGAATGCTCCCTAAAGATGTCTGGCAAATGCCTGCGTTAGGAACCTTCAATTTACATGCGTCTTTACTACCCGATTATAGGGGTGCAGCTCCCATAAATTGGGCCATTATCAACGGAGAAAAAGAAACGGGTGTTACCACCTTTTTTATTGACGAAAAAATAGATACAGGAGCTGTCATTATGCAATCTAAAATCGACATAAATCCATCTGAAAATGCAGGAGAATTACATGATAAATTAATGCATTTAGGGAGTGAATTGGTTTTAGAAACCATCCAAAAAATAGAAAAAGGCAACCTAAAAACAACGATACAACCACAAAAAGAAACCAAAACTGCTTATAAGCTAAATAAGGATAATTGTAAAATAGATTGGAATTCAACATTAGACGATATTTACAATAAAGTTCGTGGACTCCATCCCTACCCTGCAGCTTGGGGGCTTTTGTCTAATGGTGAGGAGCTTTTAAATATTAAATTATACGAAGTTCTAAAACATTCTGAACCCCATGAATTTGAAGCTGGTCAACTTCTTATTTCAAAAAAAGAAATAAAGGTTGCTGTTCAAGGAGGGTTTATTGAACTCATCAACTTTAAATTTCCAGGAAAGCGACAAATGGATGCGGTGTCATTTTTGAATGGATACGCATTTCATAAAAACGCACGAATGTTATAAATCAAAACTTTTTAAAATGAAAAAAAACGAGCTTATAGAACAAATGGCAATACGTGCTGGAATTTCAAAAGCGTCTGCCCAAAAAGCGATGGAAGCCTTTATAGAATCAACATCAAAATCTCTTCAAAATGGAGACAAAGTTTCGTTAGGGGGGTTTGGGACGTGGTCTGTATACGTGAGTGCCAAAAGACTTGGAAGAAATCCAAAAACAGGAGAATCCATTACGATCGCCTCCAAAAATCGAATAAAATTTAAAGCGAGTACAAAACTCCTGAGCACTCTTTAGTAACATTGACTTAATTAGAATTTTTGAGTGTGAAAAAAATTCCCTACATTTAATTGATAATTTACAACCAAAAATGTCAAATATCTACTTAAAAAAAGGTCACTTATTAATTGCAGAACCGTCTATTATTGGGGATCTGTCGTTCAATAGGTCTATTATTATTATAGCAGACCATAATACAGATGGCTCAATTGGTTTTATTTTAAACAAACCTCTAGATTTTACGCTTCAAGATTTAATTCCTGAAATTGAAATTCCGTTCAAAGTTTACAATGGAGGTCCTGTTGAGCAAGACAATCTTTATTACATACATAAAATTCCGACGCTTATTCCAAATAGCATAGAAATTTCGCAAGGGTTATTTTGGGGTGGCAATTTTGAAAAGGTTACCGAATTGATTCAACAAAACAAATTAGATTCTAATGATATTCGATTTTTTCTTGGGTATTCGGGATGGGAAACCAACCAATTAACCTCAGAATTATTAGCACACACTTGGATTTTGTCTGAAAATAAGCACCATAAAACAATTATTGAAAAAGTCAATACTAGTTTTTGGAAAGAAAAAATGCTAGAATTAGGTGGAGACTATAGCATTTGGTCCAACGCGCCTGAAAATCCATCTTATAACTAAGCTAGACGTACCGTCATATTTAACTTTGCTAAAATACTTTGACTCACAGAAGTCGTAAATATTTTTTTTCTGTATGCGGTAATTGGTTGAAGTCCTTGAATCACATTTGTCACAAATAATTCATCTGCCTTTTGTAGTTCAAAAGGAGAAATTGAAGTTTCCTCGAATTCGTAATCAGGGATTTTTTTGATAATTTCTAAAACTTGCTTACGCATGATGCCTTTCAGACAACCATCTTCCAAAGGAGGCGTTTTTATGACATTCCCTTTCACCAAAAATAAATTTCCGTTGAGTGCCTCAACAATACTTTTGTTGGTATTAAGTAACAAACAATTATCGTATTGATTCTCTTTTGCATAAATACTTCCCAAAACATTTAGGACTTTGTTGTTGGTCTTTAAGGTTGATAATAGTCCTGGAGTGACATAAAAATCCTTGAATAATTCCACTCTGTAATCTGAAGACCTGAGTAAATATAAATCTGTATCTAACGATTTGGCTGTAATAAAATAAGAAACATCGTTAGTATTTGGGGTGTAAAACCCGCCTTGATTTCTAAAAACTGTGAGTTTTACTCTAAATGAGGTTGAATTTGAATTTTGATGCGTTAGTAAATCAAGTATTTGAGATTCTAAAAATTCTGGAGTAAAATTCATTGGGATTTCCATTCTGAGAATTCTCATAGAGGCCATCAAACGGAAATAATGATCTTCCCAGAAAAGTATTTTTCCATTTAAAGTTTTAATGGTTTCAAAAAGTGCATCTCCATACGCTAATCCACGATTGAATACCGATAATTTTGCTTGTTTCTCCGAAAATAATTCGCCGTTACTATTTATCATAAAAAAAGTCCTGAATAAATCAGGACAAATATAGTTTAAAAATAAAAAATGTCTAGGAAGAACCTAAGATTTGCTTAAGATCTGATATTTGGTTGTCCCAAAGCATTTTCGTTTCTTCTACTTCGTCATCTTCTGCAAAATCTGTGATCATTAACGATACATCTTTTGTGATTCCGTCAACTTGAATTCTAATTTCAAAATAAGACTGATCGCCATCGCTTTCGAGCCATTTGAATTTGGCACGTTCTCCATTTTTTTTGGTTAACAATTTAGCTTGCTCTTCGGAATCATCCCATATAAAGGTAAATAATTCACCTCTTGAATTTACATTGTCTGCAAACCATTCAGAAAGTCCAGACGGCGTAGATATGTATTGAAACAATAATTGAGGGGATGCTTGTATTGGGTATTCTAACTCAAATTTAATTTTATCGCTCATTGGGTAATTTAAATTTTAAAAATTCAATATATACATTAATTGGGGACTTCTATAAAGAATTTTAATTTTTTTTAAAGGGGTATTTATTTGTGAGGCGATATATTGTTTTTATATTTGCAGCCATCTAATTATGGCGAGGTAGCTCAGCTGGTTAGAGCGTCGGATTCATAACCCGGAGGTCGCGGGATCGTGCCCCGCTCTCGCTACTAGATAATCAAAGGACTTTCAAGAAATTGAGAGTCTTTTTTTTTCGACTTTTAAGAAACTAATTTTATGAGTTCTTCTAGAGACAACAGTTGTTGTTCCCCTGTGTTCATGTTTTTTAAAAGATATTTGTTTTGTTCTATTTCTGATTCACCAACCATAACTGCATAAGGAATTTCTCGTTTATTGCAGTAAATCATTTGCTTCTTCAATTTAGCAGCGTCTGGATACAATTCAGTAGCTATAGATTTTTCTCGTAAAGATGAGATCGCTTTTAAGCAATATAAACTTTCTGAAGTTCCAAAATTGGTAAAAAGAACTTTAGTTGATTGCGTTTTATCTGACGGGAATAAGTTTAATTCTTCCAAAACTAAATATATGCGATCTAAACCAAAGCTAATACCTACTCCGCTCACGTCTTTCAAACCAAAAATTCCAGTCAGATCATCATAACGACCACCACCACCAATAGACCCCATTTGCACAGAATCTGGTGCAGCAACCTCAAAGATGGCGCCTGTGTAGTAATTCAGTCCTCGTGCTAAGGTAACATCCATTTGTAATTTGGCAGTTTTAAGACCTACTGAAACTACAGAAGATGCAATGAACTCTAATTCCTGCACGCCTTTTATACCTTCAGTAGAAGAACTTAAAATAGTTTTTAATGTTTCTAATTGTTCGGAAAAATTACCTGTCAAATTAAAAAGAGGTTCTAATTTAGAAATACCATCTGAAGGAATGCCTTTTTTAAGCATTTCTTCTTTGACTTTCTCAGCTCCTATTTTATCAAGCTTATCCAGAGCAACTGTAAAATCGATAAGCTTGTCTTGAGCACCTATCAATTCTGCAATGCCTGCTAATATTTTTCTATTGTTTATTTTTATGGTAACTCCATCTAAGTTTAAATCCGAGAATACAGCATCATACAATTGAATAAACTCAACTTCTTGCCATAAAGATTTTGAACCTACTACATCGGCATCACACTGATAAAATTCTTGAAACCTTCCTTTTTGAGGGCGGTCTGCTCTCCAAACAGGTTGAATTTGAAAGCGTTTGAATGGAAATACAATATCGTTTTGGTACTGTGCCACATAACGCGCAAAAGGTACGGTCAGATCGTAACGCAATGCTTTTTCTGTAAGCGAGTTTGAAAAACGAGCTAAATTGCCTTCTTCAAGTGCTTCTAAATCTGCTTTTTTGACTTTATCTCCAGAGTTTAAAATCTTAAAAATTAAACGATCGCCTTCTTCACCATATTTTCCTAATAAGGTTTCAGACAATTCAAAACTTGGAGTTTCAATGGGCTGGAATCCAAATTTTTTAAAATTTGAATTTATGGTACTAAAAATGTAGTCGCGATTTGCTAACTGCTTTGGAGAAAAATCTCGCGTTCCTTTAGATATGCGTGGTTTTGATACCATGGTTGTGCTTTAATTAACAAATATCTCTCTTTTTACGAACCTATCCAATTAGATCGTCTAAATACTTGAAAAGTTCACCTTTTGTGATGGAAGACCCTTGAACGATGAGCTCAAATAATTTTGCGTTTTTATCGGCTTCGAGTGTTTTATCTGCATTAAATAATTCAACGTCGTCGATCATCAAATTTTCTCTTAACCATGCAAATCCTTCTTTGGTGGTCAAATCAATGTCCTCTTTTTTTATTTTGAGACCAATCAATCGCAACTGCGATCCATTAACCTTGAATAAATACATATGTTGTGGCGCTATATTTTCTAGATACTCTACTTTGGACAAAACACCTTCCCATACCAAATCACTAAAAACATCCAATTCTTCTTCAGCAACTTTGGGCTTCTGTTCCTTAATGTCTTTCCATTCCTCTGCTGTAATGGATTGCGTTGCTAAGAAGTTGATAAACTCTTGATTTAATTCTTCTAATTGCTCTTTTGTAAGTCTTGTGTATTTCATCTTTAATTATAGTTAAAAAAAATGCGCCCTAATAATAGGGCGCAAATTTATAAAATAAGATTGAATTAATACTAGAAGATGTAGCGCAATCCAAATTGCATTTGCCATCTTGATGCTAAACTTGAATCGTATCCAAACGTTTCGGTTTGGTTCGGATTGAAAGAATATGTTGGCACCAAGGTTGTTGGATCTACACTTACTCCTATTGGAGATGTATTATTTGGCTGTTGAACTAAGCCCCAATCAGAATTTACTAAGTTTCCAATGTTTAACACATCGATACTAAATTGAATAGTATTGGTTTTGTTTTCAGAAACTTTGATTTTATAATCTTGTAAAAACTTCACATCCCAACGACCTCTCCATGGTGCTTGTGCTCCGTAGCGCTCAGCATATTGACCTCTACGACCGCTTAAGTAATCGTCTTGTGATATATAGTTATCAAACGCAACTGCTTCTCCAGCTACAGGAAAATCCATTTGCTGAATTTCTGCAGACGTTGGCACATATAAAAGGTCATTGTTTTGACCTGATGTATCGCCGTTGATGTTACCTGCATAAGTATAGCTAAAACGACCGCCACGAGAATACTCAAAGAAAGTAGAAAGTGTTGTTCCCCATTTGTTATCAGTGCCGTAATTCCATTTTTTACTTGCAACACCAATAATACGGTGAGTATCACCATATCTAGAATAGGATAATTCATCTGAATTTACATTTCCAACAACTGGATTGAAATCAAATGCATCTCCTGTAATTTCAGCTTCAATGGAGTTGACATCTTTTGAATCCAAATAACTATAAGCCAACATAGTGTATAAACCATTGTCAAATGTTTTTTGTGCTTTGAAAGAGGCATTCCAAATACGACCTTTGTCAGAATTTGTAAACACGTAAGCATTATTAATTTTGTCAGCATCTGTGTAATAAGGTCTATTATCTACCCCAACTAAAGTACCAGACGGCTCTGTAAGCCCCCAGTTTTGTACTTGAGCACCATTCATGTCTTTTGTATAAGATACGTCTGCAGAAAGAATCAAACCATTGTCATATTTGTGATCCAATCCTAAATTAGTTCTCCAAACTTGTGGGAACTTATAATCAGGATCTACCATTTGGTAGAAGTATGAATTAGGGTTCCCAATTTGGTTTCCTAACCACACAAAAGGAAAACGTCCTGTAAATAATCCTGACCCTCCTCTTAATTGGATCGTACTATCGCCTTTGACATCATAATTAAATCCAACACGTGGCGAAATTAACCAATCGTTCGATGGCATTTGTGTGCTATCCAATAATTGAACTTCTCCAGTATTTGGATTCACGTAAGGAATTTCTGGTTGATAAAATGATACATCAACAACATCCTGCGCTCTCTCTGCGGAATCAAAGAACAAGGGCTTGTCAAAACGTAAGCCATAAGTTAACTTGAAATTATCTGTCACATCCCATTCGTCTTGAAGATAGAAAGCGAGCTGACCAACATTGGTTTCTGCTAATGCCCATGAATCGGCATCTTTTACAGCCTGTGCATTTGTTAAAGCTTCAGATAATAATCCGTTTGTTGAAGCTGCTAAAAAATCAGTCATAGATCCTAAAGATCCAAAAGCACCCACATAACCATTCGCATTACCATATCCATAAGCTCCTAAATTAAATGAGTTATCAAATTCAAATTTCTCGTAAGAAAATCCAATTGTGTAAGTATGATTTGCTTTGGAAATAGTCATATTGTTAGACAATTGGAACACTTTCTGATCCAATACGTTGTTAATTGAAAACGGCTCATGTCCAGCAATAATGTAATTTTGACCAGCACCATTTTGAATTGTAATAGCAGGAGCTGGAGATGACATTGGGTTTCTAAAATCATCAAAATGTGTATATCCAGCTTGAACCTTGTTAGACACATTATCAGACAATCGAGAATTCAATTCTATTTGAAAGGAATTTAATTTATTGTTGATTTGATAACCTGAGTTTTGAAACTGAAGCGTGGTAGCACTCGGTCCTCTCACACCAAGTGCAGAGGGGTGTGCAGGCTTGTCTTTAGAAGCATCTAACCAGTTGTATATCACAGCTAATTGGTTGTTATCATTTACATTCCAATCTAGTTTAAAGATCCCTTTGCTTGAGTTAGAATCGTGTGTAAAGCCTTGGTAAGCTCCTGTATCGTATCCTAAGTTAGCTAAAGCACTTTGAACTGCTATTAAATCAGATTCCAAAACAACAGATTCATTCACTGCTCCAGAACCTGTGTTGGGTAGCCATGCTTGTCCTAAATCTGATCGTTCGTCTTGCTCATAATTGGCAAAGAAAAATAATTTGTTTTTCACGATTGGACCACCAATACTAAAGCCAGTTTGCTGTTGTTTTAGTGAAGGAACAAAAATATCTTGTCCTTTGATTTTAGAACCAGTCATATCTTCATTTCTATAGAAACCGTAAACAGTTCCTTTAAACTCATTTGTTCCACTTTTAGTGACTGCATTTACTGCAGCACCTGTAAACCCAGATTGCGTTACATCATAAGGTGCTGTTGAGACTTGAATTTGATCAATTGCATCTAAAGAAACGGGTTGTGCATTTGTTTGTCCACCTGGAGTAGCTGCATCCAATCCAAAAGGATTGTTGAAAATTGCACCGTCTAAAGAAAAGTTATTATACTGATCGTTACGTCCTCCAAAAGAACCGTTGCTAGCCGTTGGCTCTAAGCGCGTGAAATCGGAAGCTGATCTGGAGATTGTAGGAAGTGTTGTCAATTCCTTACGACCGACATTTGTTTCAGCACCTGTTCGATCACTACCAAAAACACCATTGGCGTTATTAACTGTGAGTACTACTTCGTCAAGTTGTGCAGAGTCAGGAGTTAAAGCTAATGATAGATTTTCTGTTTTCCCTAAAGTTAAAAATACGTCAGAAAAAGATTGATCATTGTAACCTACATAACTAACCGTTATTGTGTATGGTCCGCCAACTCTAAGGTTGACAAGATTAAAACGACCATCAATATTAGTTGCTGCGCCATACGTTGTACCTGTTGGCGTGTGTACTGCAACTACATTTGCACCTGGTAAACCATAAGAAGTTTCATCGGAAATAACTCCCTTAATACTTGATGTTGTCACCTGAGAAAAGGACAAGGCACAAGTAAAAATGAACATAAAAAGTGTTGTGATTTGTTTCATTTGTTTGATTTTATTAAAGATTATTAAAACAAATTTACAAAAAAAAAGCCTGTACTTTCGTACAGGCTTTAGCAAAGTATTAAATTTATTAACGTTTTGTTAACATCTTTAGTTATTTAGCGGCAATAATTTCAAAAGGGAAATCAACTGCTACATCTCTGTGAAGACGAATGACAGCGTTATGTTTACCTAAACGTTTGACGTTGCCACCAGTTACGTTAATGAATTTTTTGTCAATTGAATGACCTGCTTTTTCAATAGCGGCTGCTAAATCGATATTATTAACAGATCCAAATAATTTATCTCCACTACCAACTTTCGCTGCAATTTTGATTTCTAAAGCTTTCAAAGCTTCAGCAAATGAATTGGCTTCATCAACAATTTTCTTTTCTTTAAAAGCACGTTGCTTTAAGTTTTCTGCTAATACTTTTCTAGCAGATGTCGTAGCAATGATGGCTTTACCACCTGGAATTAAAAAATTTCTACCATAACCGTTTTTAACTGTTACAACATCGTCTTTAAACCCCAATCCTTCTACGTCATGTTTTAATATAAGTTCCATAGTTATAATAGTTTTATTTCATTAAATCGGCTACATAAGGCATCAATGCTAAATGTCTTGCTCTTTTAACAGCTACAGACACTTTTCTTTGATACTTTAAAGAGGTTCCAG
>Ga0209771_1000518_pt1 | contig 25854 bp, 27 predicted proteins | sample SaaInl59LU_5_DNA_FD_184639 | JGI IMG/M metagenome (GOLD analysis project Ga0209771, IMG submission 184639) | Marine microbial communities from expanding oxygen minimum zones in the Saanich Inlet - ESP_59LU_5_DNA (SPAdes) (version 2) | ecosystem: Environmental > Aquatic > Marine > Intertidal zone... | reverse complement strand
TTCAGGTTTATATTCTTTCCAGAAATCAGCAAACTTTAATATCATCTCCCATACTAACTGAGAGTATTTAGCTCTACCGTAATCATCCATCCAGCTTACTTCTTCTCCTTCTACTAACTTTTCAGCAGCTTCATGTACCTGAGTACCTTCTTTACCTGCTTTTCTCATTATAAGATCGGCGTTATGCCCAACGTCCTTCATCCATGTTTCGAAGAACTTATTTTTGGGCATATATTGGAGTATAGTAGTTACGGAAGGATAGTATACTCCTTCGCCTCTCTTATAGACTCTCCGGTCTAAAAAGTTAATTTGCTTTAAATCGGGGTTAAAGTCTAGTCTCTTTTTCTCGTTTTGTTCGAGAATATTCATTCCTTGTTTGATCATAGATCTAATTTGTGCAGCATCATTTTCGTTAAGTCTAGTTCCTCTGCTTGTTGTATAAAGTTAGTAAAAGCAGTAAATCCCATTTCAGATGGATCTTTGTCTGGAAGATCTACTAGGAATACTCTTTTACCTTGGTTTAAAAATTTTTCTGCTATTTGTATTGCTTTATCTCTAGCATCTGTATCTAATGCGATATAAATGTCCTGTACATTACTAGTGATAATCTTTTTATATAGTTCATTAGACACGCTCTTACCTAGTATAGGTATAGCATTTCGACGTATAGCTATAGCGTCAAACACTCCTTCACATAGTATAATAGGTGCGTTCCAATTAATTAAGTTCTCAAAAAATATTATGTCTTTGGAAGCTTCAGGATTCTTGTACTTAAAGTAGTTGCCATCGTAAGTTCTTGCAACATAGAAATTGAGTGTACCGGATGAAGTATAACTTGGAATAACAACTCGTCCTCCATAGTCTCCAGTTGTGCAGTATCCAATCCCATATTTAATAAAATCATTGTCGGTAAGTCCTCTCTCATAAAGATAATTTCTAACTAGTTTAGCAATAACTGATGTTGTAGAAGCGGAATACAATGGTTGGTATTCTTTCGGTAGTTCTACTATAGATAGCGGCTGGTAATCTATTTGTGAGCCTCTTGGTATGTACTTTAGTATACTATCAGCAATACTCTTAGGAGTTTTCAACTGCCTTACTAAAGAGCGTATAGATCTACCTTTAGTTTGACAAACCCAACATTCCCAAGGATTATGTCCTTGTTCGTTAGTTGCCATATTGATTTCCAACTTAGGCTTTCTGTGGTTGCAGAAAGGGCAATGGAAAGCGTAATTATCTCTCGCTCTTTTGTGAGACTTACCTAAAAGATTCTCAACAGAACCGAGTAAGAATGTATAATCCATACTAATGTCCGTAACTAGTTATACTCCAATATAAGAAAAATAATTCTAAATATCAACTAATTTAAGGTGATTCTTTTGATTCACCATAATGTTGGAAGGTCTGATGTCTAATTCATCAGGGTCTATACCGTAACGTTTAGCATCTTTTTTAACTGCATCTACCCATTCTTCAGGAATTTCTCCTTTAAACTCTCCTAGTACTTCCATTTGTATAATACCGAGTTTAGGATTAATTTCCTCTACATCGTAGATATGAGCAAAATGATTTGTTTTTTTACCCTTAAGTACGTGGGCATGTTCTAATTCAATTTCGTCTGTAGTAACTTTATATACTCTGCCGTTAAGTAAATAAGCTGAACCGTAATCTCCGGAACCTAAATGCTTACCTCCTAAGTCTTGTATCTTATCTATTTCCCTTTCAAATCCTGGGTCGTAGTATAGAATTTCGCCAAGTATTACGTTTGATAGTCTCATACATGTTAACTTACGTCCATTGCGTCATCGTGATCTGCATCGATCCCTTTAGCTTTAATTGCGTCAGTAATTTTATCTAAAGTAGTAGGAGCATAATCTCTTGGTAGCTCCATTCCTGTTAGGTTTTTGATATACTCAGCAGCTTCATCATAGGATCTAATTTTGTCTTTCCAGTTATTTAATCCACCTTCTGTTGGTTTCTCATAGAGATATGTTCCGTAGTACCTTCCAAAATCAGTATATGTTATATTGATACGGTGAACTTCAAATCCTGGTTTATATTCTAATATTAAAGTGCTTAGTTTCATCTTACTTACTTTTGTATAAATAGCTAGGTTTTGTGGAGCTTTACAATAAACCCACCTTCATCTAGCTCTATGACTGTGTCGACCCACTTGTAAATGTCTTTCTTTATATTGTGATATGGTTCCGGATATAATTCATCTACGTTAGGATTAACCTGTGTAGAAGTGCTCCAAAGCTTGTCTATATCATCTCCTTCAGCGAAAAATTTGTTGATTAGTATGCCTTGTTGCTGAATATAACTTCTGTATGTACTTCTTATTACTTTCTTTTCTACCCTTGTATATTCGTCAATATATACATCTGCTGCATAGCTAATTATTTCATGGTTATCGTAAAGTTCTTCTGCAAGAGTAGAGTTAATTAAGTATGCATGAGCACCATAATCTCTTTCAGTATCATTCTCCTGTAAGTGTTTACATATATAATTTCCTGCTATCTTTCTTCTCTGCCTTCCAAACCAAACGATATCTATCATTTGCTTTTTTACTTTATCTATAGTTTTCTTAAAATTACCTGAGTATATATCTTCGACTAAATCTAAAGTAGGTCTTGCATCATCTTCAAGTATAAGGTAATATCTTCCTTCTGATGTTTGATCATTATCTTCAACAATCTTTTCGTATACAGATCTATGAGATATAGAGGTGGCAACAATATTTTTAGATAAACATCCGTTAGGATCGAAAAATGTATCGGATAGCTCTCCAGAAGATAACATTTTATTTATGTTTAAATTCTTACCTAGAGTTGCGTCTACAAAGGTGTAATCGAAGTTAGAGTAATGAGACCATGCGGCTTCAAAAGCTTTTCTCCTTTTTTTATTTTTAGGATCGCTAATTACATAAACTTTATAAGCTCCAAAATTATATAATGGAACCTTATAATGTATAACTTTACTTTCCTTGTCCGCGGTACTTTTTAACATAATTTTTAGAATTTTTGAGTTTTGAAGATTTAGACTTAGCGTGTACGCCTGGTCTTTTCTTTCTACTCTTTTCTAAATAATTACCAACTAGTATTTTAGCCATTTTAATTATTAACTTTGTTATAAATATAAGAAACTTTTTGAATTATACCAACAGCATTTTTATAATCTTCTGATGCTAGCATTTCTTTTCGTGTGTTGTATACTTTAATTCCATCTAAATCGAAGTATTTTAAATTACCTTCATCATCTATTGCACAGTTGTATACGTTTACAATATCAGTTAAAACGATATTATGTTCAAGGGCTGCTTCAAAATGTTTTAACATTTGAGAAAAAACATTAATTCTTACAGGCCATTCCCAATCGTCCCAATCAGGGTATAGATTGTACTTAGCACAAAGAACTTGATACCCTTCATATCTCTCTTGAACTACATATAATACTCCGTTATAAATCCCGACATCATATAGTTTAGGTATTATACCGAGATTGTACAGGATATCATTTGTTTTTAAAATGACTAGTTTCTGTTTTAAAGATGCTACTGGTACTGTAGTATTAAATGTTATTTTATCTAAGACAGCTTTGCAGGGGTAAATAAACTTTAGTACGTAATCTTGATAGTAAAATACTTTATGAAAGTATCTAAAATCTCCATTAGTTTGAAGTGTTGTAAGTTTTGAATCTGCGTATCTATTTTCTATAAGATGTTTAGAGTCTATAATAGAAGTAAAACTGTACTCGCTTAATTCAGCATTTACTTTCTTAATCTCTTCTGTCCAATCTGTAGTTCCTAGTTGAAATTTATTTCGCTCAGGTATATGGAATTCATTTATTTTAATATCTTCTAAATAACATTTCACACTGCTACCTATATGAATGTTATATTTATCAGCTAACTGTTCACCGAGTTTAGCATCCATAGTCGAAGACCAACTACCTACTTTACCAGATCTAAAGTCATTAGTAGTATACTTAATACCGTCAGTATTTTTATTTGGTAGTCTTATATCTATCTGCTTTTGAACTGGTAGCTCTAGAAACTTACCTACTTTATCTACTGATGATTCATAGTCATTAATTATATCCTCAAATGAAATAATTTCCATATCAAGATTGAGAAGCTCTCTACTCATATAAACTGAAAACCAGTTCTTGTAAAAATCTATTAATATATCTCCTAGATTATCATAATCAATACCAGGAGTTTCATATCCTGTATTATCAAAATTCTCGTAAAAGTCTGAGAAAGAATTGTAGTTTTGTTTGATATGAGGTCTATGATAACAAGAGTTAATTATATCTCTAATATCTCTAAAGATTAATATGATTTTAGATTCAGAAAATATCTTATCTATTTTTTCGTCAATACCTAAGTCAATAGTATGGTTACGTTTATAGTGGTCTCTATAGTTGTGTGAGTGAGTAGAAGTTACTTTGTTTCCTTCGTCTATTAACTCTTGAAAACCATTTAAACCCGGGTGTTCAAACTTAGTAAAGTCTAGATAGTTTTCATCAATACTCTCGTACCCAAAGTTATTTACTATGAGATCTGCTAGTAAGTGAGTACCGCTTCTTCTTGCTGCTACTATAATTACGTTCCGTTTATACACCATGCATACTTTAATCCGGTTAGTCCATAGAGTGGATAATACCACTCATCATAAAATTCTCGATAGGTATGATAGTTACCTTTAATATCATCTAAAGGAAAAAATCTATGAAAATACCCACAGTTCTTATACATAGACTTTTTATACTTTTCTACTCCATCTATTCTTAAAGGTTCTTCATTAATAAAGTCTGCAACTCTATCTTGAAAGTACTCTGGGTAGAAGAGAGCATCTTCATATCTGACTATTAAGCAGTTCTCTTTGAATTCTTTTCTATAAAAGTTAATTAGTTCTGCTTCTTTCTCTACAGTGAGATCTAGTAGCTCTCTTAAGTTAGGGTTGCCATGATCTAGTGTTGGGTAGTCAAAGGGGTAGTGATGGTTGCCGTTATCGAAGTGTAGAATATTCATTGCTACCTCTCTAGGATCTGTTACAACTACTACTACTTTAGTTCCTGCTTTCTTTAGAGTCTTAGTTATCTTTTTATCTAATATTGAATGAGACTTACTCCAGTAGGGTCCGGTTTGTATACTTTCGAAGTTTTCGAGTATAGCTTCTCTACAGAATTCTGAGCCGGACATTCTCCAGCTTACTAAAAGGTATTTGTTATCTTCTATAGGTTTATGTATCCACGCTAATGCACCTTCAAGTTCCATACAATCAGGGCTTATGTCTCTCCAGTTAAATACTCTTTTATTTTTTTTCAGCATTAGGTTTATTAGAAAGAGGAATTGGTATTTCTGGTTCGGTCTCTATAGCTTTGATATGTCTATTAGATTGAGGTACTAATACTTGAGGAAAGTATTTTTCTATATAAGCTCTATGTGGACTATCTTCAGCAGTAATTTTAGCCCATTCTGATATTAAGACGTTATCGTGTGGTAAGTTAGTCTGTAGTGTAGAGAAGTCTGTATCAGCAATAATTGGAAAGGGTCTATATTCTTCTAACCAAGGATAGGTTACTTTATCCATCCATATATCGTTGCATATTAATTCTCTAGTTTCTACGTCAGCTATAAATATTTCAGCTGCTTCTGGTTTCATTGCGTATGCATGATGTCCTAAGAAGTTTGCTTGATCTAGTAAATGTACTCCGTCTTCAGGCTCTTTATACGACATAGCAAAAGGTCTTATATAACTTGGCCTACCAAAGTTAACACATTTATCAAATTCAATATCAGGGATATTATCTACAAATATAGCGTCGTGTTCTAAGATTAAAATAGGTTCTCCTAATTCAACGCATTTCTTCCAGAGTAAGTAATGTGAGGTAAAAGCTGCTCCTATATTATTTGGTCTACCAAATTCAGCTTCAGCTTCTCTATCCATAATGTGGAATCTTCTATTACCGTTATCTGGTAATATGTCTTGCCATTGATCAGGAGTAATAGCTTCGAAGTGCTCTAAAGGTTCTTTGTATCCTACTTTGATAGCAGATTGTCTAACCTTTTCTGCTGATCTAACTGAGTCTTTGTTGTTACTTAAGGTGATTACGAATGTCTTCATTTCTATAACTCTTTTATTTTAACTGTTAAATTACCTGTACCTTTTATGAGCCTATGGTAAGTCTCTTTAGGTATAAATACACTATCTATTTTCTTAGGGATTTCGTTATCTAGTTGGAATTTCCAATCTGTATCATGTAGAGCTTCGACTAAGCGGTCTTCTTTATCTCTATGCCATACAAATTCAAATGCAGAAGTCTCTGCTGAGAACTCTCTTATAACGTACCCATCTTTAATTACTTCGGTATAGGGTTTCATTTAATGGTATCATAACACTATTACATTCTTTACATAGGAAGTATGGTCCATCAGATGGGTGAAATACCTCCATTTCGTTATCGCACTTACGGCAGATTCTACCAGTATCCTGAGAAGTTAGATCCACCGCCAAGTGATTTCCAGTAACGGCCAATATTACATGACCAGTATCCTGCTTTAGTTTTGTCTTTTTTAGTTGCACATTTATGTCGTGCAGCAAAAGATGCTCGTGCACCTTTCTGTTTAAGTTTAACAGATAATCCAGTATCACCGAAAGATACCTTCTTTACGTTTCCTTTTTTACTCTTTACGTAGACGTAGAACTTTTTAGAACCGCCACGCTTAGGTTTATTAAGAGCTACTTTTTTACCTTGATATTCTGCTTCAGAAATATAGTCAACAGAAGCTTTAAGCATATCAAATCCAGAATAATCTAAATCTTCATTTAGCTTTACTGCTTTTCTGAATGTTTCCATATTAATAGTAGCTCCCATAGATTCGATTAGTTCTTTGACTAATTCATAGTCAATCATCTCGTCTATACCTTTACCTTCATCTAATAGGTCTTCATTCTCTAACATCTCGTCAATTAGTGAACCTATTTCAAATAAAGGATCCTTACCTTTTGATATCATAGGCAGGTCTAAGGGTACTTTCATCCCGTTGTATTCTGCATACTCTCCAATATCTGTATTCTCTAATAGGTAAGTATCTTCTTCGTTAAGTTTAATTTTACCGTCTCTCCACGCTTCTCTTGCTTCAGTGAATAGTTGTATAAAGGCGTTCGAGCTATAACGGTAGACATTCTCATGTAAAGAGAGACCGTTGTCTATATGGTACTGTAATGATGGTACTCCTACGAGTTCTTGTATTTTAATCATAAGTCGAAATCTTTTCTATAAAATTTTCCAAGTACATTGTCGTTAATATAGTTATCCCGATTCTCTAGTACTTCATTTATAAATAGGTACTTACACTCGAAATACGTTAATAGCTTCTTATTCGGTACAAAAGCTAATATTTTTTTTTCGAAGTCCCCTCTTAGGTCTTCTGATTCTTTTACTAATTTTAATATATCCTTGTGTGAACCATAATATTCTCTCCAGTCTGATTCTGTTACCACTTTTTGCTTAAGAGGAGTTCTTCCTCCTATACCTTTTGCCTTACGCTCTAATCTAAGAGCTTCAAGGGCTTTTTTTCCTAATCTTTTGTTACGCTCGAAATATAGTACTTTTTTTCCTATATACTTCAAGCCGGATGGCTTATACAATGTTTCATAAATAAAACCGTAAGTGCCTTCTGGCATATCTGATATTTCTGTTATAAGCCTACCCTGAAAAGTCCAGGTAGGTAGTGTTGGCATTGTCATATATTTTTTTGATTTGTCTAAATTTATCTAGGAACCATTCTAAATCAATACTCTCAGCTTTTTTAAGCATAGTATTTACGGCTTTAATTTTAAAGTCTATACCTCTAGTATAAATTGTTAAGCCTTCGGCGCTGTAACTGTAAACCTTATCTTCACGGTCACTTTCTACATAAATAAAGAATTCAACTTCTATATCACCAATATCGGTGAGATATCTTATTTTATCTTCTGTTTCTAAAAACCAATTATACCAAGATGGACCTCCATTAACTAGGTCATAATGGTCTATTGCTTTATCTAATTGCTCTCTTGTTAATAATACGTCTATATCTCTTACAGGGTTAAGAGCTCTCCCTGTATGAGCTACGTCTTCTATGCTACCGGTAAAGATAATATCCTTCCCTATTTTGCTTTGTAGCTCAAGAACTACTTGTCTTATGTCCTTACTAATGTAGTTCATAGTACTTTTTGAATTCTTTTTTATTATACTCTTTAATAAAGTTAACAAATGCAGGTAAATGTTTGCGGCTACTAAACATATGAAGGTATCCATTATGTTCAGCAAGAGGAACTCCAGTTAAGTTGTGGTGATTAGCGATACAAGCTAGACTATGTTCCCCAATAGTCATGCTAGTTACTCCATGGTGTTTTTCGATTGGGAGTTCGTTGTAAAGCCAATCTAGTTGTCTATGATACCTATCTAGGTATAACTCTTTAACAGAATTATTTTTGAATCCTAGTGCACCAATATTATAAGCTCCTGTGTACTCTTTAGTCCATTCTGGGAATACTTTTTTAATTCCTTCTTTATCGAATAGCTCTAAATTATGTTTGTAGTAAGTTTCATATAGATTTGTTTCCGTATGATCATAATATATATCACCATCGGGTATTACTAATTTTTCATCTAAAAATAAATCTCCGTCTAAATGTAGAAATGTACCTTCATGTCTTTCGATAGCTTCAAATTTAGCTTGACTCCATATCTTATATTTACTACCTTGGGTGTTTAGTATCTTTATATCATCTACTAGATGTTTGAATCTCTTAGCTTGTTTTTCATCTGTATACATAGTAACAGGGTAGTACTGTCTAGCTAACTTAATAGCTAGTTCCATGAACATAAGATTATTCTCTCGTCTGTGTCCTGTCCAGTAAGCGAATTTATCGTACTTACTGTAAAAACTAAAAATTACTTCCATACCCGTTTAATGTTTTTAAATTACCGTATCTACTGAATACAGAGTAGTATATGCTGGGACTTATATGAACACCACCTTCTATTGATTCTAGCTCTGTATATTTAGTTATGAGTTTTTTTGCTTCGTCTTTATGACAAGACTGAAAGAATAGTTCTTTCCAGGGGTAGTACATTAAGTTCAACTTATCTTTATAAAGCTTCTTTCCTTTAGCCGGATAGTCTTTATCGCTGTACCATCCCATAAGTACAGGTTTCTCCTCTATCTTATTATCTTCATAATAGAATGTCTCAAAATAGTCTTTATCGTTACAGAAAAAAGGTTCTACAGTTATGCCGTGAACTTTACCGCTTATGATTAACCTATTTAAAAATTTAGAGACTTCTTTTATACTTACCTTAGTCTTCTTAGTTATGAGTAAATCTAAATCATTACCTAAGAGTGAACCAAAAGACTGTATTTTAAACTTAGAGGAATTGAGTAACCTTAGATTAGCATAATACCAATCTTTAATTTTTTCAGCAGTAACTTTATCTTTACTGTGTAGGTATTTAGGTTTGTCGTATTTAGCGAGAAAGTCGTTATATGAACTAAAAGTTTCTGGGTTATCAACATTAATAAAATCGTAGTTGAACTTTAAAGGAATGTCATTAACTCCACTGTATAACTCTGTGTCTACAATAGCAACTATAAACACCTTATCCTTTATACTGTCTAGATATTCTAAGTTAGGATATCCTCTGTAAGTATATATACATAGGTGTTTAACATCTGGTAGCAATGTGCTGATGTCAGTGCTGTCGTTTATACAGGTAAAAAGAAATTCACTATTACTTAGTGTCTTTATTTTGTAGGGTGGAACGTAACTCATTTATCTCTGTCTGTTGCTCTTTAACTGCTTCGATTAGTAGGGCAACTATTTTTTCATAACGTACCGCCTTGAAACCAGTGTCTCTAGTGGTAACTAATTGTGGTAAAACTTTTTCAATGTCTTGAGCGATAACTCCTACATCATGTCCTTCTTTTTCAGATTTGTCATTCCAGTCCCAAGTTACTCCATTTATTTGGTGTAGTTTTTCTAATGCATATGGAATAGGAGTGATATTATCTTTTAACCTTTCGTCTGAAGTAGAGTATGCTGTTATATCTCCTGTTACATCTAATGTACCGTTAATTTGAGTATTACCACCGATAGTTGTAGTTCCGTCTGCTTTAGTTTGGAATAATAACTTATCGTATGTAGTATTAGTATAGTAGTCACCTCCACCGGCTATAACCGAGAAAGAATCAGATGTATCATTATCACGTACACCTATTACCATATGTCCGCTTGATCCTCCTTCTATTAAAGAACCGAAAGCTGAACCTCCAAGTAGACCTGTAATGTCTGAGTTAGCATTTGTAAAGGCTCCAATAACTGTACTACCTCCAACGGTTAATGTACTGCCGTCAAATGTAAGATACTGTTCACCATTTAAGGTACTGTCTCCGTTTGCAGTAATAACTCTGTTGTTAGCATCGTTGTTAATAGTAATTGTACCGGCAACTAATGATGCTAATGAAGATGATACAGAACTAAAGCCTGTAAGAGATAAGTCGGCAAATGATGGTGATTCGCCTTGTGATAAATTGTGTAACGAAAGAGCGGCTCCAGCAACTCCGTTTGTAGATAAAGCTATTGTACCTTGTACTGCAGGGATATATAATGCTGATGCAGAAACTATACCTGATGGTATATTCTGTAAGTCAGGGTAGCTTGTAGATAAACCATCTACTGTGGTACTTAAGCTAGCGAAAGAAGAAGATATACTTCCCCATTCGTCTATTCTCATATCTGACCCTGTAATAGATTGTTCGGTAACTATACTACCTGTAAAGATATGTACATCACTTGCAGCGTCTCCAAATATGTTTGAACCTGAGTTATAAAGTATAGATGAAGTAACATAAGTAGTGCTAATTTCTGTTGCGTTTATTCTACCTGTTACTGTTAGATTTCCTGCTAAGGTATCTGTTGTATTTCTTAAGTATGTAGCCTGTACTGAATCACTTCCTGATTGTATACGAGTTGCTAAAGATGAGCTAGTAGATGTTAGGTCTGCTGCTAAAGAGGCAGATGCATCGAATGCAAACTGTAAGTCAGAAGCTAAGGATGCTGAAACGCTTCCCCATTCAGCTATTTGTATATCTGCTGAGCTAGTTAAGCTACCTTGTAATTCTAAACTACCTGTAAATGAGTGAGTATCGTCAGATGTGTCTCCAAACTTAGTAGAGCCTGATTCAAATACAACTGAAGAGTTATTAAACTCTGTTCTCATTTCTTGAGCAGTAACTGTACCGGTAACTGTTAAATCCCCGTCTACTGTAGCATTACCTACGTTAATAAACGAACCAGTATGCTTAAACGTTTCTTGTCTAAAGTCATATAAGAAATTAGCAGAACCGCTTAACGTAGCTTCCGAACCAGAAGGCTTATTTCCTTTCTTGAACTGTACGTAGTAGTCGTACCCCGAAGGAGGGTTCATCGGTAAGTCTGTTGAATTAGCTAAAGAAGCGGAAGTAAACAAACTCAAAGTTGTTCCACTAACAGATGCAGAATAATAAAACTGTCTAAAGTTATTATCTAACTCTGTATGAGTTAACGCTGCTCCTTTATCACCTCTTAATATAATAGCCATTTTACTTCTCTAATTTAGATATTCTTTCTTCTAAATCCATTATAATGCTACTCTGTTCGTTAATTGCTTCAAACAAAAGTGGAACAAGTTTAGAGTAGTCTACAGAAAGATACGAATCTTTATCTTCCGAAACAACTTCTGGAAGTACTTTTTCAACTTGCTGAGCGATAACGCCAACTTGTCTTTCTGTTTTATTATTCCAATTAAAGTAAACTCCTTCAATTTGACTTACTCTAGAGAGTGCATTATCTATAGGATAAATATTTTCTTTTAACCTTTCGTCAGAATTAGATAGCAATGCATCAGATGCTCTTATGCTACCAGATACTTCAAGGTTGTATGTTAAATCACTTACACTGTTGTTTACCCCTACTTTAGAACCGCTATAAATAAAGTCTGGTGCACCGTCAAGGTTACCTGCATTATTGTATTGAACGTTAAAGTTAGTACCAGCTACTTGGCCGGCTGTTAAAGGTATACGGTGAGAACTTTGATTAATCGGAACTTCAGCACTGCCTGTGTAATGTAGGTACAAGTTGTTTCCGTCTAAAGAGCTAGAAAAGTAATATGAACCGAGGTTCGTATCCATTTCAGCATACGTTAAAGCTTGTCCTTTATTTGCTCTAAATGTTATAGCCATTATACATCAATTTTTACTACAAAGGTCATATCTGTATTATGAGTCTTTTGTATTGGTCTGTTTGTTTTCGCAACTGCTAACAATTGGTTAGCATTATTATATAATCCTATCGTTGTAACGTAAGGTGTAAATGCGCTTCCTGTTACATTATTACTTACTTTTCCAAAAGAACCTGTGGTTGCAGTTGAATTATAAGTATAATTTAGTTCAGAATCTTTTACATTACAATGAACATTATATGTATAAATAGGTTGGTTTGATTTCCATCGCAACTTATGTCTAGAATAAGTACTTAAATATCTAGCAACTGTTGTATCTGTTATCACAGCCAGCCCTTTGTTATAAATAATATCGCCTACAACTTTAGTAGGTTCTGTGTAATAGTGGTTAGAACCAGAGTAAATTAATGCTCCATCTCCATTATCTATTATTTCTATTCTCTGTTGACCTCTGTCTATGTCAACGTACTGTATATCTTCTCCCGGTGCTACTGATTCAGTTACAAAGTTACTTTCATCTTCTAAGTAGTCTACATTATCTAATGGATTAGATCCGTACCAGTATTCTATATTCTCTACGAATTGATTATCGCCGCTTAATTTATCCTTAACATAATCTCCTTCTATAAAAGCATCTTGTGCTTCAACCTGTGGTTTAAATGAGAATGTATTAGGAACAACATGTGTACCAGTGACATCTCTAGGTATTGATATTACGGCTACTTCTGATTTAATATCTCTAGAGCCACTATAAGTAATAGTAGTCTGTAAAGAGAGATCACTTGAACCAGAAAATATACCGTTACCTAATGCACCTCTATAAAAGTTTTGGTTAACACTATCCCAAACTAGCTTTTGATATCTATTGTTTCTTAAGTCTGATGGATAGGGGTAACCGGGAGTAGATCCAGAAAAGCCTCTTAAAGTTTCTAATTTATAAGTCTCTAAAAGGCTACCTGATGCTTCCCATTGTTTACGGGCTGAATAATCAGATACGTATACACTTTGTCGGTTCAGTTTTTTGTAAGCGCTCATTCATTAATAGTCAAGCTTAACGCGGATTAGCGATTCTTTTGTAAAATCTTTTAACAATGGTCTTGACAATTTTGCTACTGCTAATAAGTCGTTATTATCATTATACAATCCTACTGTCGTAACATATGACTGTGGAGAGTTAATCATAACGTTGTGTCTGATTTCTCCTGATCCTGTAATTAAGGACGGGTTACTTGAGTAGTTAAATTCATTATTTCTTGCTCTAACAAATACAAAGTTAGATGCAACTGTTTCTTCTGACTGTATTCTAAAGTGTCCTCCTCTATTGAATAAATCGTATCCTTCTGAAAGGTTTGTGGTACTACCAGAGAAAGTAACTGTATTTGGAGCAGTAGTAATTCTTAAATCTAAACCACCACTTACATACGGTTGTTCAAAAGCATTTGCGTTAAGTAGTATAACTCCAATGTCTGGATATACCTTTCCATAAGAACCACTGTTTAGAGTGTATCCATTAGATTGGAAACTAGAATGAACAGTTCCTAAAGAACCAGAAACTAATTCATATACTCTACCTGCATCGGTAAATGTTACTGTACTCGTTACTTGGCTATTATCGGTTAATCTTCTAGAGTAGATACCTCCATCACTTCCAGAATTAGTAAGTACTAAATCTAAAGTACCAGGAAGAAGTTTCTCTTTATATCTAGCTCTATCTACTGATATAGCGTAGAAGTGGTTTGAAGAGACACCTCCGAAAATAAAATCTGCATCTTCATCTCCTTGTATTAAAGAGCGGTATTGACCGTAAATAGTAGAAGAAGGTGTTTTACCAGGAACGTTGGCGTTGTAGTATAATGTACCTAGACCGTTTTTATTACCGTAGGCTAGTGAGAACTGTACTCTTGAAGAATCTAAGGTAGATCCTGTTTGGTATATATTGTAGTAGTAATCACCCGATGCTCCTCCAACTTGTGTAGAAGAAGTAAAAAAAGTATTAAGTGTAGTTTGGTTACCAGACCATACCGGTGTAGAAATTGATTCTGCACTTACTACTACGTCTTGTTGATCAAATCTTTTAAATGACATAATTAGTTAGTTTTAGTAATTGTTACTGGAATCGTTAATCTAGCACCAGAATCTCTACCTACTACTGTTAATGTAGTTTGTAGTTGTGTTCTGTCTCCAAATAGTGTGTTGATTGTAGTTGCTGTTAAGTTAACTGTTGTTCCAATAACCCCTTTCGATACATTAGTACCAATCGTTGTAGTTGTGTTTAACTGTTCAGCTTCTTCAGTGTTAATACCTACACCTGTATAAGTATTTAGTACTCTAATATCTGCTATAGTAGCTGTATACCCTGCTGCTTCAAAGGTTGTTGTTGCACCTTGAAAGTTAAGCGTTTGTGGGGTAATGGCTATAGAAGCACCTTGTTTTAAAGTAATAGCACTAAATCCTAAATCTAATATCGGTAATTTTGAAGTACCTCTTGGGAGGGTTACTAGCTTGTACTTCATAATTTGTGTCTCATCCGGAAAGGCTTCTAACAATGGCATGTTTTCTATTGCCTCACCGTAGAGTGCAGAACCTGAGGGATGTTGTGGATTGTATAAGGTGTAATCAATCTCATCATCTGCCAAGGCAAATTGAGTAATTTTGAAAGAACCATCCCCTCTAGCTAATAGTTCTCTACCTTTTTTAGTTAAAATCGCATCCACTGTTACGATCGAATTATCTAAATATCCCATTTTGTTTTATTGAGTTTATTATAAATATCTAATATATATGTTTTATGAAGAACCACTATAATATATGATTCCTAATTCATCAGTAATAAATATACTACCTTTATCCGTAGCATGTATTTTCTTGTTAACTACCCTTATGAAGTCATTACCTTCTGATTCGTATATGATACTTCCTGAAGCTACTACTCTTCTTGCAAGGCTAGCACTAGCGTTTGTTAGGGTTCTTTTAACAGTTGGAAACGAACCAGCTATATCGTACGGTCTATCTCTAACCATCTCCCATGCTCCTAATGAGCTTGTTTGTGAGAATAAGATTGGTGTCTCTTCTACATTAAAGTATAGTTTTTTAGTATTTTGATCTGATTGACCTGAGGATAATATAGTTGCATCGTCAGCATCCATAGGGTGAATAGACCCTACAAAGCTTTTGTATGATTGAGCAGGATTATCTCTAGGTATTACAGCAACGTTTTTACTACCTTCGTATCTTGCATTAGTCCAACCTCGAGTTGTATAGTTACTGTATTGTATTTGAGCAGGTTGAGCTGTTCTAGTAATAATAGCAGCTAGGTTACTAGGGTTAACGTTGTCTGTATCTCTGTCTACTTCTAAAGCTGCTTTTGACTTTAATATTCCTGTTGCGTTTCCTTGTAGTGCATTAAAATCACTATTATCAAATTTCTCTTTTATATAAGGTAAGAAGATAAATTCTACCTCTATATCTAAAGGTGTACCTTGTGTATCGTCTTCTGGTGGAAGAGTAAATACAGTAGTAGGATCTGTCTCTAAATAAAAGTACTGGTTCTGCTTAGATATATTTATCACAGGGGTAGTCACACTAGCAGCTCCTAAAGTGAACTTAATTGAAGTTACTTGGTTAAGTGTCTGTTCTAGTGATACTCCGTTTGTACTGGTAAAAGGAATTGTTAGTCCTATAATGATGTAAGGAGGGAAAAATGCATTTGCTTTATAGTAAACTGTATCCCCGTTACTGTCTATACTGCTAGAATCGTACACTACGTTAGGGTACCTAGAAGAAGGTAGCTCGTAGTGCCCACTCCCTATACTACCACTGTACAGCAGGTTTACATTACCTACTCCGTAGTCTGATGGGTTTGTTCCTTTGAATTCTAGTATAGTCATTTTTTAATTATTCTATTCTATAGTACGCTTTTATATTCTCTGTATTGATCGATCCAGATATAAATGTAAATGGATTAGCATTAGTTATTCCATTTCCTGTTACTGCATCGACCCATTTTTCAAATCTAAAGTCAGCTCCTACTGCATCATGTGCTTCTATTGTCATTGTTGGATAAGCACTCCAGTTTTGGTTATAAGTAAAGCTTCCTGTGAGATTTATTGTCTCAGGGTAGTTTAAAGTTACTCCAGTCTGTCCTCCATATATACCTGTTAATACTTGATTGTCAGGAGCTCCTCCTTCGTACTCTGTCTCTATATTATAAATAACCCTGTCTGCAAAATCTGTACTAAAGTGAGCGTAGTATTGATCGACCGTTGGGTGTGTATCTTTATATATTGTTAAAGATCTATTTGTAGTTATTATCTTAGGATTTGCAGAGAGTGAACCTGTTCCCCAACCTTCGAAAAAGTATGGATAGTTAGGTTGTGCTTCTGCTAAGATATATTGATAGGTATCATAATCTACAGATTGACTTATAGTAGTGCTACTAAATGGAGCATATTTTGGATAAGTAATCGATACTTGCCCTTGTCCTACTGGGGTGAATTTATAAAATTCTCCTACTACAGTTATTTCTAGTTCTACAGTACACGATAAAGGTATAGGTAGTGAGAAGTTAAAAGCTCTTACTGAAAATACAGTATTCGGTTGTTGTTGAGATTTAAACGGATTAGCTTTATTTAGCTCACCGTCTGTTGCTATTAGTAATGATCCGCTAAACTCACCTGTAAATCTAGGTTCTTCACCTGTTATGTTTCTAGGTACTGGTCCTACAGGTGATACAAACGTCTGTGGATAGTTAGTTGTATAAGGGTCTTTATTAGCAACCCCAAAAGATCCTGCATCTGATCCACTAGATTCACCTACTGCTATAGAGCCGGTTATAATTTCATTAGTATATGAAACTGCAACTTGTTTAGCTTTACTTCTATTCAACATGTGAGACCTAACAATAACTCCTGTTGTTACGTTAGACCTAGCAGGTACGAAATCTTTAATTAATCTAAATAAAACATTATCGAAAAATTTAACTAACCTAATAAAGTCAGTCGGCTCTCTGTATGAATATAGATCGTCGTTCCAATTAAAATCAGCTAATGACCATTGCTCTATTACATTCTGCCAAATATTCCAAGGAGAGAATCCTTCTTCAAGTACCTGTTCTCCTATCTTATTTAAAACATGATACTTGTCAGATTGAGCGTCTCTAGGATCTCCTACAAAGTCGTCATAGTCAAAGCTAGAGCTAAATTTAAGCCTTATAACTTTGTTAGCAGGTTCAGAAATGTCAAACCCTACTTCAATATCATGTAAGTCATCAGAATACTTTTGAGTCTTTTGAACTATACTAGAATACCTAGATAAGGTACTTCCTGATGCTATTGAACCAGTGTTGTCTAATCTAATCTTATCTAAAGAACTTGTTACTTCCTGTTGTATTAGGAAGAATCTATCTCCATCTGTTCTTGCTCCACCTCTCTGTCGAACTTGTAATAATCCGTCGGGTATACCAAAACAGTTAATTAAGGCTCTTAATCCTCTATGTGTTCCCTTTGCTTTTGTTAGGAAAGGTATATTGTGGTATATTCTTTTATAAACCTCCTTTTGGTAGTTATCTTCAGGCATTGGTTGAAGATGTTCTAATCCACTACCGGAGGTAATTTGTCTATATGTATTGATTACTTCACCTGTACTACCTGAATCGTAAGTATCACCTGTGAATGCTGAGAATAAGTCGGTTAAGTTCCTGTTACTGTTCTTAAGGTTGTAACCAAAACTTTCGATTGCGCTTCTAACTAGGTCTTTAGATATACCAAAATCTAGTCTATTATCCGCATCATACTTATCAGAAGTTGCTTTAAAGTATATCCAGATGTTATCAAAATGCTGTCCTAGCATATGAGTAAACATCAGTAACGGTTCGTTTTCTGGATCTTCTCTTAAGTAAGTAGGTATAGTGTTAGTTAATACATCGTAGTTATTTATATCGAAATTAGAGGCAGATACTATTTGTTTATCAAACCATGCTAAAGAATCGTTAGTATTACTACGTTGATTAGTATACGGTGACTTTGTATTAGATTTTGGCCAAGAGTATGAACTACTTTCATAGTACAAATACTTATCGTAATGGTCAAAGTTCTTTACAACACCTTGTATCAGACCTTCGTAATAGTCTACACTGCCTGATATTCCTATTTTAGTATACCCTGTACCTGCTATGGTGGCAATACTATCTTCGTAAGAATTTATAAGATCTAACTTATATTTAAAGTTTCTTAAACGCTCTTCAGCAGAAGAAAAATGAATGAAATCAGAATAGTCTGTATGGTTAATACTTATTTGAGCACTCTTTTCATTGAATAGAGAGAATAAAGAGTAGTAAGAACTAGTTACAGGGTAACTAAATAACTCGTCATAATTGAAGAACTCTGTAGGGTTATTATTCTCTTTATCTAATTCTACATCAAAGTTAGGACCTTTAAGATTTGGTACCTTGATTACATCGGGTCTTGACTCTACTGTTACACTATATGATACTGTATCAGCTACTGTCTCAAGTACTCTACAAAGGTCTTTTTTACTCCATACATTAGGTAAAGGTTCATACAACTTTAATATTAGAGACACGGTATTTTTATACTCTTGTGTGTCTATATTAATTACAGTATGTACGTTGTTTTTACCAAAGTCTAACTTAAAGTCGTAAAAGTAAGCGTTATTCTGTAGTTTAGTTTTTATGACTTGAACGTTAGTTTCAAGCTCTTCATCTGTTAACTCTAACGTTAAAAGCCTAATCTCAGTACGGTCAGCAGAAACTTCTTCTAAGTAAAACCTTTTAGCTATTTTATTATCTGAGAATAGGTCAGATATAAAGTTATATGTAAGTAGTACGTCACCGTTTCTAAACCCGTTAGCTATAGCATCTTGAGAAGGATTAACTTCAATATTAGAAGCACCATCTTTACCGGCACCAGCAGCGAGTAGGGTTTGTGATTCGTTTCTATAGTCGTGTTGAGTTTTTAGCAACTCTCCGTCTAGAGTATAGAAGTGTAGATCTATAATATCTACATCTGGTTTGTAGGTACTATTGATAGAAAGAGGGCCTACCAGTACCTTGTCTTTGATTTCTATCTCAGACCTAGTAGTGTAGTCAAAATTCTCTACTTCGTTTACTATGTACTTAACTGTCGCCATTCTCTGTTCCGGCTTTTAAATTAGCCATCTCAATTTCTAAATCTATATTTTTAGTTAGAGACTCTAAAAGCTGTTCTCTTAACTCTGCTATCTCGTCTAATAGTGGTTGTATATCTTGTAAATTATCTTCTAGATCTAATAACTCACTACTTCTCTCTACTAAGTACCTATGTGATTCTCCGTCTCCTTCTACAGGTATATCTAAATATAAATCTTCATAGTCTTTAAAAAACTGTTTAACCGTTCTCCCATCTACAGCTTCTTCTGCAGACACAAAGGATTTAAACCCCCTATCGACGACTTTGCCGAAGGAGTCTTTTTGGTATACGGTTTTTTGTATTTTGATATTCTTACCCATTCCTTACTACCTTAAATACGTTTTTATTATCAAGTACTACAGTGCTTCCATTTAATGTTGTTTTGATCAAAAGCCTATAATACCTTTCGGGCTGGAGTGCATCCATATGTACGTCGAAGTAACTGCTAGTATTATCAGCACTTACCTTTGTGTAGTTAGAATCGAAGTCTATAATCATTTCATCGCTAAACTCATCTTTAATTGCCCAGTACGTATCCTGTGGTAGTTTATATTCAGTAAGGTAAATAGAACCAGTAGTGAATGTTCTTGTTGGATATTTAGGTCTTGCAGATATTCTAAATCTTGCTTTATCCGAATCTATATACTTTTCTTTCCAATTCTTTATAGAGACAGTAGCAATATCAGTACCTAATTCATTTAAGGTACTTGAATATATTGAATCGTCCCATTTAAATTCTAAGTATGGAGGAAAAATAGTATTAGTATCATTACCAAAGTATTGTAGAACAATAGAAGAGGTAGTTTCGTTCTCTAAGTTATCCTGTAGCTTAAGCAGCAGACCGTTATTGTCAGTAGTATTAGCATATGATGAACTAATAAATGATGTTACATCTATATTTAAATCTAAATCAGAACCTACATCAAAACTTTGAGAAGAAGCTAAGTCTCCTGTAAGGAAGTCTCCTCCTAAGTTTGTCCATTGTACTGTACCTGCGTCTTTAAATTTCCATGTTGCTCCAGATATATTGTTAGGTCTATCTTGTAGTTTACCTGTACCTTGTGACCAAGAAGATGATATAGGATATGCTTCAACGTTAAACCCTACTGGTAGTTCAGATGCACTGGCTACGTATAGATTTAATGAAGCGGAATAGGAGCCGGACACTTTAGTGTTAATAGCACTGTTAATGTCTCGATCTCTAAATTTAATTAGTATCCGGCTTGAGCGGCCTATTCCATCGTCATCAGGGTATGAACGAATTTCCAATATTTCATCTAATCCGGCATTACCATATACTCCTGCAGCATCTGGTTTGCTTAGGATAGTTGTGTCTTTCTCAGGATATATTCTGTATATTGCCATGTTATATTGTTGTTACTCTTCCTTCTATGTCTTGATTTGGATACTTTACTTCAAAGCAACAAGGGTCATAAGAAGGATATAATACGTTGTTTTTAGTTGCACCTTTGGTATCGTACCCAAAGCTACTATACCTACCGCCTGCTTTATTGGTAAGCGTTACACTTTTAACTGTCTGTACTCCTTTTACTCTATCGAGTGCAGTATATACAGCTGATATGTTAATAGGTTGGTTTATAGTTAATTTATCTTTTGCAAAATACTTCTTCAATTCAGATGTACAATTTAATAGTACTTCTCTTGATTGATAGTTGGGTAGTGAAACAATCTCAAACTGCACACCTATATTTACTACAAAAGCATCTCTTATTTCTACAGCATCTGTTAACATCATAAACTCAGAAAGATACGTCTTAAGGTTATTTTTAAGTGTGTCTGATGCAGGTACTAAATGTCCTTGATTGTCATATGCTAAAACATATAACGATAGAGCTAAGCGATTGTCTCCAAGAACTGATTCGTTGCTTCTAGTTGTAGCGTCTTGAGTAACATATACTTTAGCTATAGTTCCAAACCTTGGAGGGAGTGTTAATGCTCTAACTGAATAATCTTGTAGAGTTACTGTTCTTTTTTGTTCTGCAAATGATCTAGCGCTGTTCTCTCTAATTTCATCAACAGTGTCTCCATCTCTTCCTCCTAATGCAGGTTGTGGGTTATTGAAGTTTAAAGTAGCAACTTTAGAGGAATCTACTGCTGCTGTATTTATAGCATCTATAGTTGTAATAGAGTTAGCAGGTGCATTTGATTCAACACCGCCACCGACTATATACCTAACTGTAAGAGTGGTATTAGAAGGAGCTAATCCGTATGAATTAGTAAATAAAAAGTTTGACGGATCGTAAGCCCAGTCTAACCTCTTAACTCCTTGTCTAGGGAAGTAGGTAGTAGTTACAGGATTAGGTAAAAACTCTGCATCATCTTCAGTGCTTATTCCTGCTCCGAACTGTACTTGTAATACTCCTTTAGAGGTAAATCTACTTACAAATCTTCTCGGTACTTTTTTAAGTTTAAGTATGTTAGGTGCTTGTGCTTTATCTTGTGTAGAGTTTTGTTCATCTACAAATACAGTATCCTGTCCTAAGAAAGGTACTTCGTACCATATGTTTCCGTCGCTGTCTGTAATGTCTAGTACTCCAACTATGTTTTCGTCATCGATAGTTAGTGTTGCAAACTTCTCTGATGTGCTAAAGGTTTCTTGTGTTGATTTTATAGTCCCAGAATAAGCATGAGCTTTCTTCTTTAATTGAAATTCAGAAGGAGAACCTCCTGCTAATGTTTTAACAGTAATTTCAGTAGGGTCATATGAACTAGAGAAATTAAAGTCTACTTTATCTGATATAATATATGTAGGTTGTCCTTGACTTGTAGCTTTAACGGTGCTGTTTTCAGCAACAGTTATTGCTTGATCAAAATCTGGTTTACTGTCTATTCCTATTGCATCTACTGTTTGTGATACTTCTAGAATCGTTTCTGCTACAGAAGTAACTTTAGGTGTATATCCCATCATATAAGCAAGTGCATATAAGTTAGATGGGTTCTTAGCATGTTGTAAAAACGTTTCTTGTAGTTGATTATCTTGATAGAAAGACAGAACATCTCCTACATAAGATGCCATTTCAATTAACATCATACCTGGTGATGATGGAGAAAAGTCATTATAAGAATCAGGAAAGTAGGATTTAGCATACTCTATTAATTGAGATCTAAAATCGTCAAAATTCCTGTTAATATATTTTATGTCTCTAGTTTCCGCCATTATGTAGCAATATTAATTAATAGTTCATCTTCTATATTTGTATCCTTTATACTATAGGCCAAATAAAAGGTAACTACGTTGTTGTCTGGATCTGATCCAGTTTTAATCTCTTGAGGTTCAACTCTAGGAAAGTATATGTTTATTGACTCTCTAACTATGGATTCAATTTCACCTATCTTTTCTTCGTTTATATTCTCAAATAACATATTCCTTAACCTAGTACCAAACTGAGGGTTTAAATATCTCTCTCCTTTACCGGTTAAGAAAAAGTTAATAAGGTTATTTTTAATAGCTTCTTTAGTTTGATAGTTAGAAGAAAACACGTCTTTAGCTCTAAATGGAATATTTAAGCCGACAGCTTTTCTAGGCTGTAAATCTAACGGGTTGATCTTTTTAACTTCAAATGCCATAATTACCTACTTCTATCTTTTTCGTATGACTTGTCTAATACTGATTTAGCTTTAGCTACAAAGTCTAATTTGCTTATATCTATTCCGGGTTGATTAGGTGATGCTGTCATTCCCATTTGATTAGCCATAGAGCTAGCAAAGTTAGGTTTCTGTGCACCAGACCCTCCCATTATGTTAGAGTACTCTTCTCCTGTCATAGATGCCTTAGTCATTTTTAGCATCTCATCTAAAGGTACAGTACCTGTATTCATTTTTCCTGTAGACCATGTTCTTTTAAGGTCTTTTTGTACGACTGGCTTATAGTCAGCGAATTTTTGCATGCCTTGTGGAGCTGAAGCAATTTTAACAGCTTCATTCATTACTTCTTGTAACTCCTCCTTAACGGCAGCTCTTACTTCTTCTCGTATGATTTTGCGTAATTGATCGAGTTTCATATATATAAATAGTTAAGTTAAGAAAGTTGATTATCAATTCTAAATTTTATTTCCTCTAAAAGTACTTTTTTTGATGAACTAAATGAATTTGGTCCTTTTAATTGTACTTTTCCGTCTTTTAATGCAACAGCAAAGTGTCGAGGAGCAAGGACGGGTGTTTCGGGGGTACGTCTAATCTGAAGTATATAACCTTTATATGTTAGGTCAGGGTCTTCTCTAGTTTCTACCTCCTTGGTAATTAAATCTCCAGATATGCTTTTAAGATCTTTACTAAGTTCTTCAAGTATTTCTGAAGGAATATCACCTTCACTATCTCTACTTACTAAGTTACCACTGTCTAAGTCACTATCAGTCAGATCGCTGTTAGTCAGATCGTTGTTAGTAGAGGCTGTTTCTTGATTATTAGCAGGTAATTTGTCACCAGTAGGTTGGGTTAGCTTATCAGAAATATTTTGTAATACTTTTTCAAGCTGAGAGAATGCTACTGCTTGTCCGGTAAGAGCTTCTGGTTTTATGTTAACTGCTTCAGTTTTAATTTCTTTTTCAGGTATACCGTTTTTATCTAATACTGTATTCCCGTTTTCGTCTTTCTTAGTTACCACTATAGCAATAGGGTTTGTCTTTTTTCCGTCTATTAATACAGGGGGTAATCTAAAGCCTGTACCTTCTTCTACTAGGTTAAGAGCTTCTTTCTTAGGTAAACTATCTAACGTAGCTGCACCAGCCATCTTTATAGAAGCTATACCTAACTTTTCTTTAAGTTTATTCTCTACTTGCTCTTTGGCAGGTCTATTATTTTCTTTCTCTAATACTTTAGAACCGAATGTAGCAAATATACTATCCCCATTTTCATCTAACATTCCTAAAGTTGCTTGTTGTTTTTTAGAGAGTTTAGATTTCATAGCATTCTCTATCTTACATACTTTAAGAGGAGCTTCAAGTGCTTTTAAGTTTTTACTAATTGCTCCTGCGTTACCAGATACATCTTTTAAACTAAGTTCAATGGCGTCGGCTGTGATTAACATAGCTGCTGCAAATTCTTTTAGTAAGTTAAGAAGGTCTGCAAACTTAGTTGTAAAGTTAGTAGGTTGTGCAAATATTAAACCTCCAGGAGGTCCAGGTGGAGTACCTATAGCTTGTGGAACAGGTAGGGCTAATATGATATCTACTGCTGCTAATATACCTTTTATAGGAGCACGTATTCCAGGGGGTAAGCCTGCAAATACAGCAACGTTAGCTGTTACCTTACCTGATAAAGAAGATAGTTGTGTTAGCTTATTATCTAATTTGTTTAGTTCGGCATCACCAGGGCACCCTTTAGCTCTTAGCTTGTTGGTGCTAGTGGTTACAGCTTTCATTCCTTTAGCTATAAGTATACCTTGAGCTTTACCGATTTGTGTACCGATAGCAGCGTGTAGATTAGGTGGTTTAAACTTTTCAAATGGCATACTACTCTGTAAATACTTTTAGTGAATCTAAATCGTCTATGGCTTTTTTTATTTGTCCTAATGGAGAAGCCATTGAAGCTCCATGTGCTTTGATTTGTGTTAACCCTCCGGCTGATGATCCAGCTGGTGCTACTCCTGCTAAAGCTTTACCTAACCTTTCTAGCTCGGATAATAAGTCTTTCATCCATGCTTGTGTTGTTGCTCCAAGTAGAACTGGTTCTCTTTCTCCAAAGGCTTCAGTACCTAGATAAACTTTAGTAGCGTCTAGAGCTACATACTCTTGTCCGTCGAAGCTGATTGTGTTAGCGTTTCCTGCTACTGCTTCAGTACCAGATAAAAGTATACTCTCTTCTTTAGCGTTAAAGTAAAGTCTTCCTGAGTTTATTAGTATTTGAGATCCTTGATAGGCATCTGCTTTATCAGGTTCTCCATCCCATGCATCTCTTTTTTCATTAGCTTGAGTAAGGCTAACTGTATGGTCTTCCACCATATATATAGAAGCAGGATCATCGTTTATATTCTCTACTATAGTTGAATCAGGTGTTGCTCCATTCTTACCGTTACTTATTATGGTTATCGGTTTTTGGTCGTTATTCTCAACAAACATTTGTTCGTGATCTACACCAGTAAACCGGACTGTTTGACCTTGTCTACCTTCAATTATAACATCACCTTGGAAAGGCTGTAGCGGTGCTACATTAGCTTTATCTTCAAAGTTATATCCTAATTCTTCTAATCCTTGTTGTGTATCGGGAAATGCGTTAACGTGAGGGTTGTTCCACATGTTAACAACAGTAGTGTAGTAGCTTCTTGAATTGTTACTATTAGATTCATCTCTATCTACAGCAGGTGCTGCTTGTAGTAGGACTACTTCGTTAAGTAGGGGGTAGATTTTAAAGTTACTATTAATAGGGTAGGCTATATCTA
>Ga0209771_1000506_pt1 | contig 26119 bp, 31 predicted proteins | sample SaaInl59LU_5_DNA_FD_184639 | JGI IMG/M metagenome (GOLD analysis project Ga0209771, IMG submission 184639) | Marine microbial communities from expanding oxygen minimum zones in the Saanich Inlet - ESP_59LU_5_DNA (SPAdes) (version 2) | ecosystem: Environmental > Aquatic > Marine > Intertidal zone... | reverse complement strand
TTTCTATATTTAACTTTAAATAAACAATAAAAATATGAATGACTTTAAAAAACCGTTTAAAATAACAATAGAACATTACGACGAAGTAGTTAGTGTTCAAAAAAACAGAAGTGATATATCTTTAGAAGAGTTCGGCGAAATGCTATACCATATATCTATCGCTTCAGGCTGGAACAAAAAACAGTTAGAAGAAATATTTATATCATGAAAATAACAGAAGAAAGCTTGTTACATTTAGGGTTTGAAAAAGAAGAGGGTGAAGGTTATTATTACTACACACTACACATAGGCACAGAAGAATATGATTCTCAAAACTTATGCTTAATAACAAGCGCAAATGACGAAGTTAAAGACGATAGTTGGAACGTATGTATATTTGAGTTTAGAGAAATAATGTTTACAAAATTAGAGCAATTAAAACAACTTATAGAATTATTAAAAAAGAATTTAATAACTAAATAAAATAAATTATGAACAAAATAGAAGAACAATTAGCGAAGATTATAGAAAAAGCAATGCTGACAGCAGAGCAAACAGGTCAATTCGTATTAGAACAAGCACCTGATATAATACAACAATTCCTTACTTGGAGGTTTACATATCATTTATTTTTAACCTTTATTTTTTTAGGGTTAATGATATTTATACCTTATGCGTTTAAACAAAATTTATCATTAAAAACAATAGACAACGATCATAATGATGTTTATATAAAAAGGAAAGGTAGATTATGGTACAAGGATAGGTCTGTTTCAGGCAGTTCTGAAGCTTATTTTTTTTATATAGTTATTAAAATTAGTAGTTTATTATTTCTAATAGGTGTAGTTATTAATTTATTAGAGGTATTTTATATATATACAGCTCCTAAAGTTTATTTAATTGAATACTTTGTGAAATAATTGCAAACATAATACGATAACTATTTGATAATATTTTAAACAAAAACAAATGAATATATTTTACCTATCACATTGTCCAAAGCAAGCTGCTGAGTACCAGTACAATAAACACGTTGTTAAAATGATTTTAGAGACCGCGCAGTTGTTATGCACAGCTCATCACGAACTAGGTTCTACTATTGAAGTACCTTACAAACCAACTCACAAAAACCATCCTTCAGCTATATGGGTTAGATCATCAGCCGAAGCATATATGTGGGCTTATGAGCACATGCTTGCATTAGGGGCTGAGTACACAAGACGTTATGGCAAACAACATTTAACTATATCTAAATGTAAAGATTTGCTATACACACTGCCTTTAAACATTTCTAACAATGATTATGTACAACCTCCACAGTGTATGCCAGACGAATACAAAGTTGAAAACGACTCTGTGTCAGCATATTGGAATTACTACGAAAACGAAAAACACACAGTAAGAAACTCAAACGAAGAATTAATAACAAGACCATAATGACAGAAAAACAAATGAATAAATTAGCTGATCTAGTAGCTGATAGAGTTATAGAAAAACTAGAAAAGAAGCAAGCTGAATGGGACAAAGAGTTTCAATTAGGTATGCAAAACATGACAATGGACTCTACCTTACCTATTGATATATCTTATAGTATTAAACCTTTAAGCACTAGAGAGCTGATAGAGAAGCAGTTAGATACATTATTAGATGAATTAGCTAAAGCTTTAGAAATAGAAGATTTTGAAAAGTGTAAAATATTAAATGAGAAGATAGTTGTGTTAAACAAAAAATTATTAGATTTGTAAATTATGGGTAGAACAAAAGAATTATTTGAAGAATTAATGTTGCAGGAGTCTACTAATAATGAATTTTTTTATAAAAAAATTTTTTGTGAAACACTAGAAGCAGAATATGATGCTACAGAAAACTACGACAGTAGCACGTTAATATAATTAGTAAGGGGCTATTGTCGCATTATGGAAAGAGATATGAATTATTTAGTGAAGCATCGTGTTATATATAGGAGGGATCCAATAACTGATATACCTACAGAAACATATGAGTGGGGAAGTTATTACGATCAAGGCACAAGAGAATGCTATACATTGTTTAATTCTAAAGCTAAAATAAACACATATAAGAGCTTAAAATGGCATCTATATGTATTATGGTATCTAAATCCTAAAATGGATCAAGAAGTGTTTGAAAGACTTAGTAAACATGTTTGTAATAAAGAAAGTGGTTTCATTACTTTTAATGTTTCAGACAGCTTGAGGGAAAATATGATATACGATGTATCTATGATGGACTTAGAACAACCACCTCCTAATAAATTACGTAAAGTAATATTTAAAGAACATACTAATTTAAGTACAAAACAAAAGCTTTCAATAGTCGGAAAGCTAGTCGGAAGGAATAAAATATCTGAAAATGAGATATATGATGCAATGTTATTGCTAAATGATGGTAATATTAAAATAACTTTTACTAAATTAGCAGCGTTACTAAATTGTTCTGATAGAACAGTCTATAGAAATATGAGTAACGAGTTAAAGAAAGAAAAGGAATTACTTAATCAACAACTATAATATGCAGACTTATTACGAAAACAACCAGATAATTTTAATGACATGAAAAAATATAATATTCAAAACTATGTAAGATACAAAGAAGATGTAAAAGCATCGATAACTAGAGTAGAAGGTAAATTCTTTGATGAATATACCAGAGATGAATTAATTATAATGTTTTTGCCCCTAGTCGAAAACTTAGCAAGAAAATTTGCTACATCAGATCAAGCTTCAGGAATACTTAGTATAAATGATTTGATACAAGAAGGAAATAAAGGTTTAATACTAGCTGTCGATAAATTAGATTGGGACAAATTAGACACATCTGAGGACTTAGAAAAAACATTAAAGTCTTTCTTTAGCAAAAGAATAAAAGGAGCTATAAGACGCTCTATAGATATAAATAGAGGGGATATACGTATTCCTGAACATAAATTAAATGAAATAAGAAAAAATCCTAATGATGAAAAGATCGTTGCTTTGTTTTTTAATTCTATATTTGCATCTATAGATGAAAACTATCATAATAACGACGAAGAAAATCCTATTTATGAAATTCCAGATGATTCGGAACCATATAACATAAACTTATTAAACGCTTATTTATTAGGTATAATGAAAGAGCACTTAACTGAACAACAATATCACGTTATCAGATTAAGTTTTGGCTTAGACACTGATAAAACATCAGCCTCAGATATAGCTAAGTTTCTTGGTATAAATGTAAACACAGCAAACGTGCGTGTATCACAAATAAAAAAAGAAGCTATAGAAACACTAATCGCTAACACAAGTGCTGACCAAGTTATCGATTACTTATAAGAAACTTTAAATTAAATTAAATATGACTATTAATGAAAAATTAGCAACCATTCAAACGAAGTTTAAATCGAAGAAAAGTAGATACAACTCGTTCGGTCGATACAATTTTAGATCGGCTGAAGACATTTTAGAAGCAACGAAACCTTTTTTATTAGAACTAGGGGTATCAGTTATAATAAGTGAAAGTATTGTGAACGCAAATGCAACTTTTCCTATAATCGAATCGAAAGCTACCATATCTGATGGCGAAAATGCTATACACGCCACAGCTATTGTTGGAATCGATCTTGATCAGAAAGGTATGCAAATGCCACAAAAATTTGGTAGTGCATCTAGTTATGGTAAAAAATATGCACTTGGGAACTTATTTTTAATTGACGACACTCAAGACAGTGATGCATCAAACACACACAGTAAATCAAAACCGAAGCTTGAAGGAGCTGCATTAAAGAAAGCTAAAGCTTATATTGCATCAGGAGGTAGTGTAGACGCTATTAAAGCAAAATATGATATATCTCCAGAAGTATTAAAAACTTTATAATGAAAAATAAAAAAGAAGTATTAGACAGACTAAAAGAAGATGCAGATTATTATGGTGAGTTTGGGCAACAATTCCTAAGTAACTCTAATATATCTACATTGCTAACAAATCCTTTAGCTTTAAAAGAACCTATGAAAAAAATACCAGCATTTTTAGTTGGTGGTTACTTTCATACAGCTATCTTAGAGCCTGAGAAGTTAAACAACTTTAAGATCGTAGATTCTACCTCTAGAAATACGAAGTTGTACAGAGAGATCTCTAATGGTGAGATTTGTTTACTGCAACACGAAGTTGATAAGACAGAATTGTTAGTAGATAAAATGATGTCTAACGAAATCTGCAAATCATTAATCAGAGATGGTAATGTTGAATACGAAGTTCCAGGTGTTACTGAATTATTTGGTAATATGTGGAAAGGTAAAGCAGATATTATTAACCACGATGAAAAATTAGTTATTGATTTAAAGACTACATCTGACATCAGCGGTTTTAAATGGGCAGCTAAAAAATATAATTATAATAGTCAAGCTTATATTTATAGTAAACTATTTGGTTACGAGATGTTATTCTTAGTTATTGATAAGAATACACACCAGATTGGTTTATTTGACTGTTCACCAAAATTTTATGAGCAAGGTGAAGAGAAAGTAAAGAAAGCAAGTGAAACTTATGATATGTTTTTTAAAAACCCAGATTTCAAAGCAAATAATTACTTTATAAATGAAACATTGTAATTTTGCAAACGTAATACGAAATCAAAAAGATAATTAAAACGAATATTAACAACAATTAAATTAAATTAAATTATGGCTTCAATTATTAAAGCAAACATCAACTTGAATGAAATCCCTAAGGATAAGATCTATAAGGGTAAAAAAGGATCGTATTTACCGATCACAATCACTATTAACGACGAGGTTGATAACTATGGAAATCAAGGACCAGTTGTTGTAGAACAATCAAAAGAAGAGCGTGAGGCTAAAGCAGCTAAAGTTTATCTTGGTAATGTGAAAGTTGTTTGGACTAATGGAACAAATGTGGCAGCAGCTCCAAGAGATCAGCAGCAAGGTGGTCAACAAGCGCCAGCACAATCATTAGCTCCTCAAGAAGATGATCTACCGTTCTAATATGGAACAATGTGAAATGTGTGGACAAAAAATGTCACAGGAGGAATATGACTTCTGTGACATCTGTCCAGACTGTAGAGACGGAGAATAAATAAATTAAACTAAATAACCTATGCAAATAGAGACTACAGAAATAAATGGCTACCAAATAGATGAATTTAATATTCATAAATTAGATGAAGGTAGTAAGCAGGGTACATGCCCATTATGTTCTGCTGATAGAAAAGCTAAAAACCAAAAAGCAAAATGTGCTTCTTATGACTGGCAAAGAGGGTTAGGTACTTGTCACAACTGCAATAGTAGTTTTCAATTACATACATTTAAGCGTAAAGGTGCTTCTGATAAGGTTTATGTTAAGCCAGTTGCTTATGAAATAAAACAACCAGGTACCAAGGTTGAAGAATGGTTTGAAACAAGAGGTATATCAAAACAAACATTACACGATTTAAAAATCAGCGAAGGCCCAGAGTGGATGCCTCAAACAGGTAAGTCTGAAAATGTAATTAAATTTAATTACTTTGCTGGTAATGAATTAGTTAACATAAAATATAGAGACGGTAGAAAAAACTTTAAGTTATTTAAAGGTGCTGAAAAAGTATTTTATAATATTGATAGTATCGTTGGTTATGAATACTGTATCATTGTTGAGGGTGAAATGGATGTATTAGCTCTGCATGAAGCAGGTATAACTAATGCTATCTCAGTCCCAAATGGTGCTACATTAAATTCAAACAACTTAGATTACTTAGATAACTGTATTGATTATTTTGAAGATAAAGAAAAAATAATATTAGCTGTAGACTCTGATGAAGCTGGTCAAGCATTACAAGCTGAACTTGTAAGAAGATTAGGATCTGAAGTTTGTTATATAGCTACATTTGAAGATTGTAAAGATGCAAACGAATATTTATTAAAACATGGAAAAGAGAAACTATCCAATAGGATCGCAGAAGCGAAACCCGTGCCAATGGAAAATGTTACAACCTTTAAGGATATTGAAGGTGAAATTACAGACTTTGTACATAACGGCTTTAAACCCGGTTACCAGGTCGGTCTTGAACATTTTGACAGTATATTTTCAACTTACACTGGTCAGTTCATTACGGTTACTGGTATTCCTAGTTCCGGTAAAAGTGATTTTGTCGACCAAATGGTTGTTGGCTATAACCAAAACTACGGTTGGAAGACAGCGTTTGCTTCGCCAGAGAATGTCCCTACTTATCTCCACGCCCATAAATTAATGCGTAAAGTCTGGCAAGGTATGCCAACCAAAGAAGATATTGGAAGCGATAAATGGAACAGAATAGCAGATCATTGTAATAGTAATTTCTATCATATAGATATGGAAAGATATACTTTAGAATCTGTATTACGCAAAGCAGCAGAGTTAGTCAAACGTAAAGGTATCAAATGCTTAGTTATTGATCCATTTAATAAAGTTAGAGATGTTGATTCTAAAACTGAAGATGTTAACAGATATACAATGGAATACCTTCAGAAAATAGAAATATTTGCTAAAAAATACGATGTATTAGTATTCATTGTAGCTCACCCTACTAAAATGTATAAAGACAAAGATGGTAAGATTGAAGAACCAACTATGTATAACATTAAAGGAGGAGGCGAATGGTACGATGCTTCTTATCACGGATTGTTAGTTCATAGAAACTACGAAGAAAAAACTGTTAAATGTAAAGTACTAAAAGTAAAGTTTCAAAACTTAGGCCAAAATGGTGAAGAAAGCCATTTTAAATGGGAGCCAAAGTCTGGTTGCTTTATACCTCACGAGCCGATCGATATAGGGAATGATAAAATGCCTTGGGAAAGCTAATGGGTAGCGGTGCTAATAAAAAGAAGCTAAGTATGGGCGATGCTCCTGCTGATGTAGAAAGCTTAGAAGCTCAAAGGTGGTGTATAAGAAACAACATATGTATAAGTCCTATAGCTGTAACTGAAGGTGCTTGGAAGATTGAAATAATAAACCGAGATAAAAAAAACGTCGATCCGACAGTATACGGCAGAACCGAAATATGGAATAAATTATTTGAATATTGTAAATTTTATTATAAAAAGTATGGAGATAGAGTATAAAAGATTATTAAAAGAAGTATTTCTAAACGGCTTAGACAAGTCAGATAGAACAGGTACAGGTACAAAATCCGTGTTTGGTAGAACATTAAGTCATGATATGAGCAGAGGTTTTCCTTTATTAACATCTAAGAAAGTTTCTTTCAACGCAGCAAGAACTGAATTACTTTGGATATTGCAAGGTAGAACAGACTTAAAGTATCTTGAAGACAACGGAGTTAAGTACTGGAGACCAGATTATGATAGATCAGGTAGAACAGATGAAACATTAGGACCTGTGTATGGAAAACAATGGCGCGATTTTGAAGGCATAGACCAGCTTAAAGAACTCGTGTATAGCATTAGGAACAATCCAGACTCAAGACGTCTTATAGTTAGCGCGTGGGCTCCACAGGATATGAAAGAGATGGCATTGCCTCCTTGTCATTATGCTTTTCAAGTTTATATCAATAACGGTAAGCTAGATCTTATGTGGCAACAACGTTCTGCTGATTTGTTTTTAGGTTTACCTTATGATATTGCAATGTACGGTATGCTATTAGAGATGTTAGCTAAAGGAGCTGGATTAAAACCAGGTAAGTTAATTGCACAATTAGGTGATTGTCATATTTACAACAATCATTTAGATCAAGTGCAACTATATTTATCTAGGCCTGTTAGATCTATGCCATCATTACAGTTAGACAAAGGTATATTTATTACTAAAAAATGTGATACTGTGTATATACCTGAAAAAGATCAAATTAAAATTAATAACTACAATCCTTACGCTGCTATAAAAGCTCCGTTAAGTGTTGGATAAATCAAAAAAATGTATTATATTTACCACATTCCAGGAAAAAAAATAGGCGTAACGCGTGATCTTAATGATAGAGTTACGAGGCAACAAGGTTATGCTCCAGACGAATATGAAGTTCTACTTACTACAGAAGATATAGGTTATGTATCTGCTATGGAAATAGAGCTTCAAAAGTCTTATGGATACAAAGTTGACAGACAATCTTATAAAAATTTAATTAAACCAAATATTATGAAAATCAATGTAACAGAACAAACAACAACGTTTCCTTGTCCATTAAACAAGTTAAAAGGAAATCTATTAGACAACTTAGGATTCACCTGGGAAACAGATCACGGGTCTTTTGTTTTAAATAATCCTACTATAGACTGGATAGTTTCTAATGCTAATATATCTATGTTTAATAACGAAAGATGTTATGTATATAACAAAGCTTTAGCTAATGCGATTGTTTCTAAAGAAGAGGGTGCTGAAATTGGTGGTCTTATTCAAGAGATTGAAAAATTAATAAGAAACCAACAACCAGTTGAATCACCTAAGAGCACTGTATATGATGACATTAGAGCTTGGGCAAAAACAAGAGGTATTTATGAGAAAGGAGATTCTAAAACTCAGTATGTAAAACTAATGGAAGAATCTGGTGAACTAGCTAAAGCTCTGTTGAATAATGATAGGCCAGAGATTATAGATGCTATTGGTGATATTGTTGTTGTATTGACTAACTTAGCTCATTTAGAATGCTTGAATATTGAAGACTGCATTAGCTCAGCTTACGATGTAATCAAAAATAGAAAAGGTAAAATGGAAAACGGAACATTTGTAAAAGAAACATTATAATGAGAAAGAAAGAAATAGAATTTAGAGACCCTGTTGTAGAAAAAGTTGTTAATAAATTTGTAGATAGATCCAATGTAGGTTACAAAAAATATGGTGTAACACTTAGAGAAGATCCATCTGAAATGTTTGAATGGCTTAATCATATTCAAGAAGAATTAATGGATGCTATATTATACATACAAAAGACCAAAGAAGTATATTCTAGAGACTTTGTTGAAGAGATAGCAAGACAGTATACAAACAATGAGGAGTAAGTTCAAAAGAGCTTCTAAGAAAAAAGGTCCAGTAAGAGCAAAGAAGGTATCATTTGATGGTATCGACTTTGCTTCAGGGCTTGAAAAGTACATGTACATACAACTAAAGAAGCACAAACTATTCGATATGTACGAGGGTGAAGTTTTTCAATTAGTAGAAGGTTTTCAATTTCCAAACAAATCTATAGAAAAGCAAGCTAACGGTAAAGGAGATTATATGAACAGAGGAGAAAAGAAGATATTAGGTGTTAAATATACGCCTGACTTCACTTCTTGGGATTATATAATAGAAACGAAAGGTAGAGCTAATGAATCATTCCCTATGCGCTGGAAACTATTTAAGTTATGGCTTAAAGTAAATAATGATCCAAGAACTTTATATAAACCAAGTAATCAAAAGACATGCGACGAGACAATAAGATTGATCCTAGAGAATCGAAAATAATAGCTAGACAAAGATATACTGAAAGGCAAATCGACAAATGGGTTAAATGGAGCTGGGAAACACTTGGCAAAGTGCCTTATAAAAAATTAGTAAAACAACAAGATAAATTTAAAATACAATGTTATGGCTGGAGAAAACCAAAGAAAAATGTGGTCTTTTGAAATAGGGTTATACCCTGGGGTATTATTAGGTATCAGAACTTACAAAAGTGAATCAGAGAATATACATGTATTTTATCTACCACTTATAGATTTTGCTATTAGAATTGAAAAATAAATGGAAAATCAAAAAAGTGAAGCTACAATATTTTTTATAGACGAATTAATACATGAGGTTAAACAAGTTATAAAAAAACCTCCAGTAAAGAATACTATGATAGCTTATATAAGTGCGTGGTTAAACACGTTAGAAACTATTAAATCATTAAACGAAGGAAATTAATATGGGATTATTTGACGAAAGAATAGCTTACAAACCATTTGAGTACCCTATGTATTATACAGAAGGTTGGTTAAAACAAGCTCAAGCCTTTTGGCTACACACAGAAATATCAATGCAAAGTGATATTAAAGATTGGAATGAAAAATTAAATAAAAAAGAAAAAAACTTAGTAGGTAACATACTGTTAGGGTTTGCACAAACAGAATGTGCTGTATCTGATTATTGGACACAAAAAGTTGTTGGTTGGTTTCCAAAACACGAAATACAACAAATGGCTATGATGTTTGGGTCTCAAGAGACAGTCCACGCAGTTGCTTACAGTTACTTAAATGAAACATTAAACTTAGAAGATTATGAAGCTTTTTTACACGAACCCGCAACGGCTGATCGTTTTAACAATTTGGTTTCTTATGATGGCACAAATCCTGTTGGTATTGCTAAATCGCTTGCAGTATTTTCAGCATTCGCGGAAGGCGTATCTTTATATTCTGCTTTTGCAGTTCTTTATTCTTTTCAGTTACGTAATTTACTTAAAGGCATAGGACAACAAATGAAGTGGTCTGTTCGAGATGAATCTCTTCATAGTAAAATGGGTTGTCAATTATTCAGGCACATGTGCGAAGAAGACAATCAGTTGTTACATTTATGTAGAGAGGATATTATAAAAGCAGCTGAGACAATGGTTAAATTAGAATCTAGCTATATCAGTAAGATGTTTGAAATGGGTGATATAGAAGGTATCTCTGCAAACGATCTTAAACACTTTATAAAGAAGAGAGCAAATGAAAAACTTGTTGAATTGGGTTATGTCGATTTGGGTAATTATTTTGCGTATGACGACAAAGCAGCGTCTAATCTTGATTGGTTCTATCATTTGACCGGAGGCGTTACACACACAGACTTTTTCGCAATTAGGCCAACGGACTACTCGAAAGCAAATGAAGGAGAAGATTATGAGGACATTTGGTAAATTAATAAATAAAATAAATATAAAATAACATGTGGAATGAAAACTGGATTAAAGGAGAAGATTACCCTACGTGGGGTGATACAGACGTATACAAGAAGACAATATCCGGGGGATATTTATATCACGGAGAAACACCTAAAGAAGCATACGAAAGAGTCGCTAAAGCAGTTGCGAGAAGATTATATAAACCGGAGATGGCTGAACAATTCTTCAACTACATATGGAACGGTTGGCTTTGTCTTGCGAGTCCTGTCTTATCTAATACCGGGACTGATCGTGGGTTACCTATTAGCTGTTTCGGTATTGATGTTGCTGACTCGATTAACGATATAGGTAGTAAGAACTTAGAGATGATGCTACTTGCTAAGCACGGCGGTGGAGTTGGTATCGGTATAAATCAAATTAGACCCGCTGGCGCAAAAATAACAGGTAATGGAACATCAGACGGAGTTGTACCTTTTTGTAAAATCTATGACTCAACTATCCTTGCGACAAATCAAGGATCTGTTAGAAGAGGAGCAGCTTCAGTTAACATCAATATTGAGCACGATGATTTTGATGAGTGGATTGAAATCAGAGAACCTAAAGGAGACGTTAATAGACAGTCGCTTAATCTACATCAATGCGCAGTTGTTGGTGATAAGTTTATGCGAAAGCTTGAACAAGGAAACAAAGAAGCTAGGAATAAATGGAGTAAACTCCTTAGAAAGCGAAAAGCTACTGGAGAGCCTTATATTATGTTTAAAGGAAACGTTAATAAAGCAAATCCACCAGCATACAAAGAGAACGGTTTAAAAGTTCACATGACTAATATATGTTCAGAGATAACATTACACACTGATGAGAGTCACAGTTTTGTTTGTTGTCTGTCATCCGTAAATTTAGTAAAATATGAAGAATGGAAAGATACTAATCTTTTATATGACGCCATTTGGTTTCTTGATGGAGTTATGGAAGAATTTATTCAAAGAGCCAAAGGACTTAGAGGTTTTGAAAACAGTGTGCGTTCCGCGCAGAAAGGTAGAGCAGTTGGATTGGGAGTACTGGGATGGCACACCTACTTACAAGATAAGGGAATTCCATTTGAAGGTTTATTATCTCAGTTTGAAACTAGGAAGATTTTTTCGCAAATCAAAATTGAAAGTGAAAGAGCTTCTAGGGATCTTGCTGAAGTTTATGGAGAACCTTTATGGTGCAGTGGTACTGGGATGCGTAATACTCATTTGCGCGCTGTTGCTCCAACCGTATCTAACTCGAAGTTATCTGGTAACGTTTCTCCTGGGATTGAGCCTTGGGCTGCTAATGTCTTCACTGAACAATCAGCGAAAGGAACGTTTATAAGAAAGAATCCTACGTTAGAAAAAGTGTTAGAAGATAACGGTTTGAACACCAGTTCTATATGGAATAAGATACTAGCTGATGGCGGATCTGTTCAAGATATAAAAGAACTTGACGATGTTTTAATTGGTGCTCACGACATACCAGCTAAAGAAGTTTTTAGAACTTTTAAAGAAATAAATCAATTAGAATTAGTTAACCAAGCAGGTATTAGACAACAATACGTAGATCAATCCGTTAGTTTGAATTTAGCTTTTCCTTCTGTAGCTACACCAAAGTGGCTTAATAAAGTTCATATGGAAGCATGGAAAAAAGGAGTTAAGACTTTATATTACACAAGGACTGAAAGCGTCTTACGTGGAGATATAGCGGCTACAGCAATGGATGAAGATTGTATTGCGTGTGATGGATAATATGCTATACATATAATAAAAAACGCCGATGATTAATTTCACCGGCGTTTTTTTATTTTTTAATACAACTTCCTTTAGTTCCTTTCTTAGTACCTGGTTTTCTTTTATAACCTTTCCAACAAGCTTTAGCTGGAGAACCTATATCATATCCGTTATTACCTAATAACCCCAACCCTTGTGGTCCAATTCCTTTTTTCTTCATATTATAAGTTTGATATATGTTCGTATTCTTTTTTAGCGTCGTAAGAAGGACATGCTTTTGATGAAAAATCCCTATGCCCATATATTTTCATTTCAGGGAATTGAGTTTTAAAAGCACTTAATACTAACTCTAAAGATTCCTTCTGTTCTTTTGTTCTAGTATCTTTAGCTTGCAATGTTTTTTTGTCTATACCGCCAACATAAGCTATGCCAATAGAACCAGTGTTATGACCTTTGCAATGAGCTCCTGTTATTTCTAATGGCCTTCCAGTGTGCACAGATCCATCAAGATATATTAAAATATGATAACCAATATCAGACCAACCTCTTTCTTTGTGCCATCTTCTAACATCTTCTACAGTAGTGTGTCTACCTTCAGGTGTTGCTGTACAATGTACTATTGCTTTGTTTATATCTCTCATTTCATGTTTTTTAAGCGTTCATTTTCTTTTTTAAGGTAATCAACCTCTACCCTAAGGGCGTGAACCTCTGCAACCAAGTCTAGAACTTGTTTTCTCAGTTCGTCTTTTTCTTCTGAGCTGTTAGCTAACATACTTTCTAGGTTTCGCACTCTGTTCTTCAAATCATCTCGGTATTGTACTGTGTCGTTGTTTTCTAGTTCGGCTTTTTTTGTTTGAGTGTTAGCTTTTAACCTAGCTTCTAGGTATTTCCATATAGAGGCAGAACCAAGTACACCTGCTATAGTTATTATGATTTGAGTATATTGTTCCATTATGCTTTTTCTAATTTTTCTTTAAAAACTCTAATTGTATTCCAGATAGCAAACGCTAATATTATAATCCAACCTGTTCTACTTCCTTCCATCAAACCTTCTAAACACAAGTTGATAACAGTTATTATTGCTACTAATGTTGCTAACTGAACAGCTAATAACCTGTATTTTAAACAACCTTTAAAAACGACAGCCCATAATTGGAAAGCTCCAGTCATAGCTGCTGCTATTACAAAAAGTATACTAGGCTCTTTAAATTCTACTATAAGTGCTGCAGGTAAGCATATTAAGTGACACATAGATATTAAAACCTCATTAGGTTCACTGTCACTGTACCAAAATAATTCTTTTAATTTATTCATAATATTATTTTTTGTAACGACTTACTCCGCTTTTAGTGTTTTTCTCTTTTTGCTTCTTTGTCTTCTTAGCAATAGATATAGGCCCTCCTGTACCATCTGCATTTTTTGTTACCTCTTGGTTTATAGGGAAAACATTTGACTTTACTCTTTTAATTTTTGAAGTAATTGGTATCATATTAATATTGCGTTATTTTTTAATTATTTGAGCTTTTACCATTTAATTTTTTTCCAGTCCATTTTTTTCCATTTAATTGCTGTACCAAACTTAGACTTTTTCTTTTTCTTATCTTTAGATGTTTCAACCATACCAACGTCCCATTGACTATAACCTAATAGTAATGCTAATGATTGCCAGTACTTAGTATCATTATCCATTGCTACTCTTAAGTTATCTGCTTTACGTATTGCTCTATCTAAAGGAACATTAGTTGTTGCTGACACTACTTGACCTACTGCGTAGTAAGCTGGATTGTCTAGACCAAAGCCTTTCATTTTTTCTCTAGTGGTCTTATAACTAAAAGCACGAGCTGCGCTCATTAGCTTACGCATTTTAGAATCTACTGGAGGCGATAAAGATAATGCTCTTTGAGCTGCTACTGTAAAGTCAGGTCTATCTTTGTTCGCTTGATTAACAACTTCCATTGTAATATTCTTAAGCGTAGAAACCGCTGCTCCATAAACACCAACACCTCTTAACATAGTGTCTAACATTGAATTAGCTACTCTAAGTTCTTTATCTTTTAGTTCATCTTCATCATCATCAAATAACGCTGCAAATAAAGCTGTTTGTAAACTAGAGAATATAATATTCTGTACCGCTGCATAATAAGCTAGCTTAGTAAGATTAGTTTTTAAGTCTCCACGTTTGTTTTTAATGTCTAGGAAAGCTTTTTTACTTAATCTCATGTATTGCATAGGAGTATTGGCAAAAGCTAATACAACGCGTCCTAATGGACTTGCTTGCTGCTGAGATACTCTATCTGGTCTTGAAGACTGCTGTGATTCTTCTGTAACTTCTTGAAAATCTAAAAACGCTTGCTTTTCTGCTTCAGTTTTACTCATTCCATCTTTAACATAACTATTAATTCTGTTACGCACAAAAGATGCTCCACCTAATGCAATTGCAAAACTATCTGCCATTTGTGTTGGTAAGAAACCTTTTTTAAGTATAGAAGCAAGTACTGCTCTAGTTTTATTTGTTGCAGATTCTGCTGCTTTAGCGATGTCATCAGCATTTACATCATTCTTTAAACCAGATCTTCTTTGCTTCAAAAAATCTGAGTTAAATAGCATTGAAAAATCACTCCAAAATTGTTTTTGATTACTAAACGCTTTAGCAGCTGCAACAGGATTATTATCTCCCCAATTTATAAAGTTTACTGTTGATAATGTTTGTAGCAATGCGGATCTAGTATTGAAGAACATTATTGTACCTACAGAATCATTAACCCAGTTCATAAAGTTATTTGTTAACTTATTAGCTCCACTTGGTCTGTTTCTACCAGTCTTCATACGGTATAACATATCTTCCAATGCTTCCACATAATTGTCACCAAAACTTGCTCTTAATTTGTTCAAGTTATCTTTAGAGAATATTTCATCAGCATTAGTTTGCCAAGCTTCTAAAAATTCAGCTCTTTTCGATGTATTAATCATATTGATTGCATCAGTAGTAATTGTACCAGCTAACCAATTTTCTTGAGGCTCTGGATAAGTTTCTAATACATTATCCATTTGAGTAGCAAAAGCCAAAAGATCTTCACTGCCTTCTACAACATCTACAAGCTCTTTAATATCAGATTGGCTAATATCATTTATATCATAACCATTTTTATTCCATAAGTAAACACGAACTGCTACCTCATTGGTAAAACCAGTTTTATTAATCTTCTTTAATCCCTGAGGTATCTTTTTAATTTCTTTTTTAAGCTCTCTTACAACTGCTGTAACATTTTCTTTGTAGCTTTCGAAATCTCTAATACCTTTACCAAATGGATCAAACAAATTCTTTTTAAACCATGCTTGTTGCATTTCTCCTTTCTTGCCTTTTCCGAGTAGTTTATATAACAAACCAGCGAAATCATCTGCACTTGGTGGTATAAAGAATTTAAATCTACCTTTCTTTTCACCTAATACTTTACCTTTAACTTTTGATATTTTTTTATCTGCTGCTATGCCTGTTGCGTCTTCAATGATGCCATTAAACTCTTTGTTCCTAGAAAACTGTATAACATTTGTATCAAAAACTACAATGTTATCCACTTCTCTCCCAGTTTTTAAGTTCGTATCAGTAAAAGTAGCTGCTTGTATATTCTTCTTTTTAAGAGCGTTACTTAATTTTTTAAGATCCGAAGGAGAGAAAGCTTGATCAAACCTATCGTCAATTAATTCATATAAGTTAGAATCCTCTACTTTCCACCCTGATTCGAAATCAGCTGGTTGTATACCTAACTCATCAATAACGTCAAAAACAGCACTCTCGTCGACTATGTTATTTTCGTCTATAACGAATTCCTGGACTTCTCCATTATTATTTTTAGTGTACTCTTCCGCTTGTGATTTGTCTGGTGAAAAATATATAAAATCACCTTTCATGTCCGACTTGTTTTTAACATTGCCACCATGATAAATCTTTAAAGACTCTGATTTAGAGAATTCTTGCAATACTAAAGGTGGTAAACCGGCATCTTCTATTGCTTTTTTTGCTATTGCATTGTTATATCTTGCTCCTCCTGGTTTGTTACTTAAAATCATATACCCAGTTTTTTCATCTACAGGTATCGTAGATCTATAAACGGTATTTATAGCATCATCATAAACTTTAGGGATTATATAAACTTTATAACCTTCCATTATTTGCTCAAAACTATAAAGGTAATTTGGATCAGTTATTAATAAAGCTAATTGATTAACAGTTGAAGAAGCAGTTTGAGCATGCTCATATCTAAAATCGTTGTCATTAAGTTTACCTGTCAATTGTTTTGAGTAACCCCCAAGCACCGCAGCAGTTCTAATTAAACCTATTGTAGATGACTGAAGCGTAGCTAGTATCATAGCTGTTTGATTACCTGTTAATTCTCCCTTACTATATAAGTCTTTTAAATTAGTTATTAATATTTCTAAATTTTTTCTTTGCAATAGTGCATAGGTTTTTCTTCTTTCTATTGTTGCATTTTTTAAGCTACCACCTTCAAACATCTTACCGCTTACGAATCCTGTAGGTGTTTGAGAAGGTACTCCGTCTAATTTAAACACTTTACCTTCATAAGTGAAATCGGTTGATTTAGGAGTATATGCTATTGAGCTAAACACGTCTTTTAGTAAACTAAAAAAATCTGGTGCTCCAAGCATTAAAAACCTTTTATACCTTTCTTTACCATTTTCATTTACCACTTCTGTAAATTCCCCTTTTTTGTTTTTATAAAAGTTATTAGCAAACAAGCCCCATCCGCCTCTTCCTGTTCCAATAAATATATTAGCGATAACTCCTGCACTATAACCCTGTTTTTTTAAGTGGTTAAACATTTTTACCAATCCTTTTCGAGAGTCTATAACCTGATCGAGGTTTCTAAAGTTTATTGCACCTTTGCCTAAGTCAAAAGCGTCTCTTAAGGTTTGACTAAATTGTATTGTTTCAATTTCTGAACTTATAAAAGGTATAAGTTCTTTATCATTTATCAAAGGATTATTATTTGAATCTAAAGGCACAGCTATTTCCATTAACTTAGCCTCTCCTTCAAAGTCGTTTTTATAAGCCTCTTCTATTTTTTGCTTATCAAGAAAAGCGTCTTCTCTAAAAATTAAATCAGCTGCTGTTAAATATTTAATTCCATTAAAATTCCTGCTAACAACAACCCCAACATCTCCTATCTCTTCTACGATGTATACATCTTCCCCATTAGTATGTTTAGCTACTGAACTAACTTTTTGGTTTGTACCTGGCTTTTTTTGTATTACTATTTCTCTAGTTTCCCATTGTTTAGCATTATTATCTAAGTCTTCAAAATCTTCAACATCAAGATCTATTATAACTCCGCTTACATCAGTGTAGTTGTCAACTTCAAACTTAGCTGCTTCATCACCGTTTTTAAAATCATTTATTACCCCGTTTTTTACATTGTCATAAAAATAGGTTGTTGAAGATTCTCCTTCTGATTTTTTATATACAAGTTCTTTTTTTGAATTATATTTAGCATAATAACTGCCTTCCATAGAGCCTTTTTCTAGCCACAATGTTTTAATCGCTCCTGTTTTAGTATTAATATCTTTTACAACACTAAAACCATCATTTGTTTTTTCTCTAAATGTAAGATTATCAGTAGCTTTATCCGTACGGTCCCACCAGCTTTTATCATTACCATCTCTTAATGATAATAATTTACCGTTTTTAAAAGCAATTTTCCATCCATTATCTTGTTCATTATACCTTTTCCAATTTCCCCAAGCGCTACCTAATCCATCTTCGCCAAAACCTTTTGAGACTACTTCATAAGTCACTTCACCAGTTTCTTCGTTTACAAAACTGTCATCTATGTAGCTACGATTACCTAGTGCTTCTTGATCTTTTATATACTGTAAAGCAGATTTCATTAAACCAAATTCTTCTCTAGCAATTAGGTTCTGATCAGATCTAGCTACGACACACCAAGGATTTGATTTTTTACCCCAGTTTGAGTCTATTATTTTTCTAACAGCTAATTGCCCTTCTTTAGAATCAGCTACGTCATATATTACTACTCCTTCAGTTAAAGTTTCTTTATTAGTAAACTCTTTTACTGTATCAGGATTTATTCTTTTTGTTTTAGTTTGATCTTGATATTTAGCAATTAATGCGTCAGGATTAGTAAATGAAAATGGGTCTATCTTCTTAGCATTAGCTACTCTAATAGCTTCTTCAACTTTATATCCGTCTTCAGGTAGTATTAAGTTACCATTGGCTAAGTAGTATAAAGCAAGTTTCTCATATTTACTTTTTTTATTAACAGGCACATCAAGTGTGTCAATCCATTTAAATAAATTGTCTACTTCTTTAGATACGTTCTTTAAGTCTGGTCTTTTCTTTGTAAGTATTTTCTCATACTCGCCTCTAGATTTTTTAGAAAACTGAATAGTTAATAATCCACTATGATCTCCGCCTTCTTTTAAAGAGTTATTAACTAGAGATTTACTAAACTGTATAACATCGAAACTTTTTTGCTCACCCTCATATCTATCAAGAGTCTTTTCTAAAGCGCTAAGTTCAGTAGCTATATCTATTTTATTTGCAGCGTCTAAACTTCCTTCCGGTGCTAAGCTTTGAATATCTTTTAAATCCGCAATGTTTTTATCATTAGCATAATCTGCTACAACTTTTTGTAATGTAGGTGTTAATATTTCTCTAAATAACTGTTTTTGTCTTTCTAGTATTGTAGATTTTTTACCTTTTAAGAAGTACTGTAAAAACGTTCTAGGTTCAACCGGACTTATTCTATATACAGGATTACCTTCTGCTGTCTTTTCTCTACCAATTCTTTCTACAGGGAATAGCTTAGAATAGCTCTTTTTAATAGACTTTATTGGTAAAGCTTTAGTTACTATATCAAAAGTTTTTGAGTCATTTAAAAAGTCTATATAAGCTCCAGGGATGATAGTATCAGGATATGTTCCCTTGATTGCTCCTAATTTTTTAAGTAATTTCTTAAATAGTTGCTTATTAACATAATCTTCTATCCAAGACTGCTCGTATATTGTTCTACCCTTCTTTACGTTCACAGTTTCAGATAATGTACCTTTCTGAGTTCTTACTCGTATTTCTTTTGCAATTTCTTTTTCGATATCAGATATTAAAGTATCATCTACAATATCTAATTGATCAAAGGTAGCTTGACCTCTTTCTACAGATCCACTTCTATCGATGCTTTGCTCTGTTTCTGTTGCAACAACATCTTTTGCGGCTGTTACATCAGCTTTAATACCACCATCTTCTTGAGACTCTATACCTAAACGCTTAGCTAAGTTGTTCGCTCTTAAATAAGATCTATTAACAACAAACTTTTCAAGGTCTTGCTTTTCAGCAGTGTATTCATTTAAAATCATTGTCTGAATATCAGAACGCATAGATTCTTGAAATTCTTGTCTGGTTACGTTTCTTTTAGCGTCATCTGCTATTTTATCATACAATGCTTTTGTACGATTAGTAACTACCTTTTCAATTAGAGGTTCTAAATCCTTTAAGACTTTTTCTTCTAATTTAGTTTGTTTACGTCCCTTGATAGGTTCTTTACCAAACTTAGCAGCAACTTCTGCATTTTCATCAGCTAATCTTTTGATTTCAGTAATATCGTTAACTAAAGATGCTTTAGTATCGTCTGCTAGAGTCTTAGAAAACTGCTCTTGGCTTAATAATTTAGCATCTTTAACCTTAGTCGCTCCTTCTTTACTTTCAGCTTCTTTTATAGTAGATATTGCTTTATCACTTAACTTACCTTTCTTAATACTTGTGTTATATTCTTTTAAGAAATTGTAAACATCTTTACCGTTATCAAAAGATAATTTATCAAAACCTTCTCCTTTAAATAAACGTATAATTGAATCACCTATTTTTTCAAATAGTGTTTGCTCATAAGTAATATCTCCTTTAACTATACCGTCAGAGAAAACATTCATAAGCTCTATACCTGTAGCTTCTTTAGTATAACCTCTAGCTTTTAATTGCTGGTCAACGTAAGCTTTTTGCTTAGAAGTCATTCTTGTTCTAAACTCTTTTACAAACTGCCCTTGCTTTTTAGCTCCGCCTATTAAAGCATTAAAGATAGGGTGTAAAACTTCGTGACTAGCTACTGATATAGCTCCTATATTTCCTGTAGCTATGTCGATACTTCTCTTAGCTTGAGCTTTATTTACAAATACTTTTCCTTTACCCGCAAATACGCCGTCTGTGTTTTCAGCTTTAATTCTTCCTTCTTTACCAAAAGCTTTTTCTACAGCGTCTAAATAAGATTTATCATCTTCAAAAAGAACCGGTTCTTGTCCAGTAGTTTCTTTAGCATCTTCTAAGGCTTTAAAGTTTTTATTAAATTCTGTTTCAAATTTATTTTCAACAGCACTAGCAACAGCTTTTTGTCTATCTTCAATGGTTACATCAACCTCTGAATCTTTATACTTTTCACTAATAGCATTTAGTTTAGCTTTAGTTTGTTCTATTTTTGTTTTATTACCGTCAGCGTTGCCGCCTAATGTTTTTAACTCTCTAGTAAGTTTTATTGCTTCAGCTCTATCTGCAACATCACTTATTCTACTATCTACTTTTTGATCAGCAGCAATATCTCTTCTTCTATTATTGACTAATTTTTCTACAGCTGGAGAATTTTCTACTTTTATGTCAGCTACAACGAAGTCTTCGTCATTTAAAATCTTTAAAGTTTCAGATAATTCTTTACCATTAATCTCTTTACCTCTTATACTGTACTTAGGATTACCTTTGTTTATTGACTGAGCTATGCTTATACCTGTGAATGTTTTATCAGCAAACCCTTCTATAAGTATTTCTTCTAAATTAAATTCTTGACCAGCAGCGGCTTGACCAGCTACCTCACTTGTCATTCCTCCTACAGTTTCAATACCTGCAACAGACGCTGTTTTAGCTAAATTTGTTAAAGAACTTCTAGCGCTAGTTGATACGCCTTTGCTAACAGCACTACCTACACCAGCTGTTAATCCAGCAGTGATTGCATCAATAGATCCAATAGCAATACCTCTAGCTACTGCTTTACTTTTTATATCGTTAAATTTATCTTCGTTATTTTGTACTTTTCTAATGTAGTTAAATCTTTCTTTGTCAGATAAACTACCCCATTCTAAACCGTCTTTTTCAGCTTGTTCTTGTATCAAAGAAGCTGTAGTCATTCCGACTTCCATAGCTCCAGACAATCCGCCAAAAAATCCAGCACCTGCTCCAGTTATAGCTCCTGCAGTAGAAGTTATTGGCGCAAAAACACCTCCTGCTAAACCTAAAGCAGCTCCAGTACCTGCGCCTGCTCCCGCTGCTAAAGCAGCTGTGCCAGCTACCTCGTCGCTATCTACAAGAGCTCTACCCATTTGAACTAAACTCTGTGTTGAATATTGAAGCATTGCAGATGGATTATCCCACCATCCTAGGAAAAAAGCGCTTACACCATTGTAGCCTTCTTTTTTAAGTTCAGCTTGCTTTTGAGACATAGCTATCATTTCATCGGTTTGTCCAGCATTTTCCATGCCTCTACTCTTTTCTAAGAAAGAGTAAATCTCTTCATTAGTAGCTTCTTTGCCTTTAAATACATCAAAAGCTTCGTCTACAGATGCCCCTGCAGCCCAACCAGCTTCACCAGCTCTATATAAGTCTCCAAAAAAATCTGTAAATTCGTTTTTACCAAAAGTATTTTCTAACCAAGTGTTTTCTTCTTTAGTATTTGAAAAATCACTAGCGTCTACTGATTCCGATAAACCATTTTCCGATTTGGATCCCGTATCTTCTTTTTGCGACTCTACATTTAGATCCACATTTGCAGAGTCGTTTGTCTTTCCCGCTTCTGCAAAACCAAATTGTGATTGAAAATCTTCAAAAGATTTAGTATAATCACCTGCTTCGTTTAAAGCGGTATATAATTTTTGTGACTTTTCAAGCGTACCAAATTGCTCTTTAAATTCTTCAAAAGATTTAGTATATTGACCTGTTTTATTTAATTGATTGTATAAATTTTCCATTTACTATAAATTATCTAATGCACCGCTAGTGTTAGTTTGTTTTGTATTACTTGTAGTATTTTGGTCAAAGTTTGATATGTAATGATTTTGAACCTTATTGCTTAAATTTGAATTTCTTAAATATAGTCTAAACAAATCTTTTTTATCATTAATGTCTACATTGATAGGTATTATTTTGCTAGATCTAGAGTTGTATAAGAATATTTGTTGTGATGCTGGGAATTTTTTATTAAATTCTCTCATAGAATCTTCTTCATTTCCAGCTCCCTCTCTTTGTAGCCAGCCTTTATAAACTTCTTCTCTTGACATGTAGTTACCACCTTTTGTAGGATCGACACTATTGAGTTGTTGAGTTATAATTGATGGATTAACGCCTGCCCCAGCCATAGAAGCAAATTCAAAAGCGTTTTCAGCTTCATGTGCTCCGTATGCAACTTCATCCTGCATAGCTCCACTAAGGCCAGCACTCCTACCGCTAGAAGCAGGTCTTTTGTCATTTGCTCCTTGTCTTGCAGTATCACCTAAAGCTTCTAAGTAGCTGTTTATAACAACTTCTTTTAACTGAGCCTCATTACCTGGCTCGAATAAAGTTTCATCTTGTATACCTAAACCACCTGGAATCATAAAGTCGTCTTTCGCTAAAGATATTAAAGATTGCTTACCTCCTTTAGAAATTAATTGGTTTAGTTGATTTCTAATCATTAATTTTCTAGCACCGTTTAAAGAAGTACCAGAATTGTATAAGCTATTACCTATTTTTAATATTTCATCGGCTGACTTAAAATCTTTTAAGAAAGGCTTTTTAAAATCAGCGTAAGAGGTATAATTTCCTTCAGTATCATTCCATGCCATTAAGTCCCCGCTCTCCGATATACCAAAGTCGTTTCTATCTACGTATAATTTACTAGCAGCAGAAAGAGATTCAATATCATTACCCTCTGAAAACTTACCTGAATCAAAATCTTGTAAATAGTTAACCCTGTCTTCTTTATAGGATTTTAAACCACTTGCTAAGTTAGAAAAAGAGTTTTGTATACCATTCATTGCGTCTCTTATTTCCAAATATCTTTGGCTTGTAGGGTCTTCAATTCTTGATATTTCACTAGCTAATTGTGCGTACTCATTTTTTTTCTTGCTTAAAAAACTTGTAACACCTTGCTGTTGAGTATCGCTTAACTTAGTAAGGTCAACATTGGAATTTAATCTATCTATATAACTAGCTGTTCTACTATTTATAGCTTTTTTTTCAGCTTCTTTTTGATTTCTTCTTGAGGCTGCTATTTGATCTGCCTGTCCATAGCCTTGCATAAAAGAACCTCCTATGTCCGTCCTCTTTGCTTGGGCTATAGATCTTACGCCTGCTATTAAATTTTTATCTGCCATTTTTTATTTTTTTAAGCCGTACGTGCACCTATGCCTAACGCATCTTTTAATCCTCCTATACCACCACCTTCGGCGAATCCTCCAACAACAGATCCAATACCACCAACTAATTGTTGCGTAGCGTCGGCTCTTGCTTGTTCTGCATTAGCAACTCTTTGTTGTGACATACCTAAAAGTGTTGAAACTTTTTCATTTTCTGCGTCTCTAGATATTAATTCACCTTTTTTCTCATACAGCTGTAAATTACCTGCTTGCTGAGCTGCTGCCATTTGATTACCTTGTTCTTGTCTACTAATATCAATAGAAGCTTGTCTAGCGTTTTGAGATTGTTGTCCAGCTAAAGATTGTGCTAAAGCTGCAATACCAGAACCACCTGCGGCTCCAGACATTTGTCCCATAATATTTGCTAACCCTTGATTTTGTTGATCCATTTGGAACTGAGCGGCACCTTGGTTAACAGTTAGATCCTCCATGGTGTTCTCCATATTAGTGTACACGTTAGACGTGTCTAAACCTTCAAAGCGAGCTTTATTCATAGACATTTCTTGCTCAGCTGCTCTCAGCTCTCTTCTTCTAGCTCCTCCACCTATAAGTCCTTGACCCATACTCATTAGGCCACCTACCATTTTTCCTATCATTATATTTTAGTTTATAGTTTATTATTACATGTTACTTACTGCTTTCAAACACTTGAGAGCTTATAGAAAACAATTCTGCTTTACTTGTAGAATCATTTCTAAACTGAGCTTCAGCGTAATAACCTCTAAGACCACTAACATTAGCTTTGTTAGTTTTACTGAAAAGTATAAAGCTATTGTCTGAAGGTACAGGCGTAGCGCTGTCTATATTAGCTACGAGTGTATTCGAAGCTAAACTAGTTATTTCTCCTATCTTAATTAACGTTTCACCGTTTTCATCATTTGTGTAATACACTGTATCACCTACTTGAACGGATGTGTTTATAGGATTTTGAAATTCTAAATTTATGCTATTTGTTGCCATATTAAGATACTGTTACGTCTCCTGTGAATATATTTATTGATACATTACTAGCTGAGGTAACACTAAAACTGTTACCGCTACTATCTGTAACTTCTTCTTGATTGGTACCAGCATCATTCTTCTTGAATACTTGTAACCATGCAGAGTCTGCGTGAGTGTCTAATCTACCTTCATCCGCTAAAGCAGTGTTATTAGTTAAAACCCCATTGTCATATAATTCATAAGAATCAGGTAGTAACTTAAGAGTAAACACACCTGTAGCTGTACCATTAGTAGGGTCTGTCATAGCATCAATAACAGAAGTAGGAATAACTATGTACTCATGTCTGTCGTTGCTTGAAATAGTCCCGTCTACATAATAGCTTTGTTTATTGTTAGCGTCGTAAGTTGCTACCGGTAAGTTACTTTTATCTACAACCTGGCCGCTACTAGTTAAATTTAAGTAACTTGCTGGTACACTGGTGCCATTTGATATATTAGCTGGCCTATTATCTTCTTCTGACGCTTTTAATTTATATTTATTTGAAAAAGTATTGTTGCTTAAGCTAACATCTCCTAACCTAAATTTAACAACTTCATTGTTAGAATTAAGCGTTTCTGCTACTAAAACAAATTCAGCCCTAGAGCAAGAATGGTATCCTTGATTTACGTCCGGCTCTCCTGACATGCTTATGCTTCCAGATGTTTTATTAGATTGGCCAGTACCTGCATCCACGTCTTCATCTCTGTAGCTAACTAAAAATTCCATATCGCTTAGTATGTCATAAGCCGCACTAACTTGTATTGTTTGAGAATCTGTTAAGCCGCCAGGATCCGTTGCTATTAATACTATAGTTGATAATCCAGATGGCACAGGACCTGTTAATACACCTGTACCGTCATCATTATCTGTTAAAGTCCACCCAGAAGGCAATGCTGACTGAGTAGAAATAATAACTTCTGCGTCAGTATGGTCTATATCCTCGTATGTGAAGTTATACGTATATGTGTCACCCTCATTACCTGTAAAAGCAACAGGAGTACTTGTGAATATAGGTGCATCATTAATAGGCGTTACTGTTATAGCTACTGTAGATAAGCTAGAGTCGTCAGTTCCATCATTGACCTTGTAATTAAAGTATTCTACACCATTCCAATTAGGGTCTGGTTTGTA
>Ga0209771_1000500_pt1 | contig 26322 bp, 23 predicted proteins | sample SaaInl59LU_5_DNA_FD_184639 | JGI IMG/M metagenome (GOLD analysis project Ga0209771, IMG submission 184639) | Marine microbial communities from expanding oxygen minimum zones in the Saanich Inlet - ESP_59LU_5_DNA (SPAdes) (version 2) | ecosystem: Environmental > Aquatic > Marine > Intertidal zone... | reverse complement strand
TTTGATTACTTTTGCTTTCACATACAACGCATCCTGAAATAGAGTAAATGAAGCATATTAGAAACTTTTGTATCATCGCACATATTGACCACGGTAAAAGTACTTTGGCAGATCGTTTATTAGATTTCACAGGCGCGGTTACGGAGCGAGAAAAACAGAGTCAGTTACTTGACAGTATGGATTTGGAGCGCGAACGTGGGATTACCATAAAGTCGCATGCCATTCAAATGGAATACACTTACAAGGGACAAGAGTATATTTTAAACCTAATTGACACCCCTGGTCATGTCGATTTTAGCTATGAAGTCTCTCGGTCTATTGCGGCCTGTGAAGGGGCGCTTTTGATTGTAGATGCGGCACAAAGTATTCAAGCACAAACCATTTCTAATTTATACTTAGCACTCGAGAATGATTTAGAAATTATCCCTGTTTTAAATAAAGTTGATTTGCCAAGTGCCAACCCTGAAGAGGTAACAGATGATATTGTAGAGCTTCTAGGGTGTGACCCTTCAGAAGTCATTCCTGCAAGCGCCAAAACAGGAATTGGAATAGAAGCAATTTTATCCGCAATAATAGAAACTATTCCGCCTCCGAAAGGAGATCCTGAAGCGCCATTGCAAGCACTTGTTTTTGATTCCGTTTACAACTCTTTTAGGGGGGTTGAAACATATTTTAAGATCGTTAATGGAAGCATTAAAAAAAATCAGCAGGTTAAGTTTATAGCAACTGGGAAAGTATATGGTGCGGATGAGGTAGGAACGCTGAATCTAACTCAAACACCCAAAAAAGAAATTAAAACCGGTGATGTAGGATACTTAATCACAGGCATAAAAGATGCTCGTGAAGTAAAGGTGGGAGACACTATTACGGATGCAAAATTTCCGACAACCGAAGCGGTCGAAGGGTTTGAAGATGTTAAGCCTATGGTTTTTGCAGGACTGTACCCTGTAGACACGGAAGAATACGAAGAATTGCGAGCTTCTATGGAAAAACTTCAATTGAACGACGCCTCATTAGTGTTTCAAGCAGAAAGTTCTGCTGCATTAGGGTTTGGTTTTCGATGCGGGTTTTTAGGAATGTTGCATTTAGAAATTATCCAAGAACGCCTTGAGCGCGAATTTAATATGACGGTCATAACAACCGTTCCTAATGTATCTTACCACGCTTTTACAAGAAAAAACCCAGATACCGTTGTGATACTCAACAACCCAACAGACCTGCCAGACCCTTCTGGGTTGGACCGAATTGAGGAGCCTTACATTAAAGCTTCCATCATCACAAAGTCTGATTTTGTTGGAAACGTTATGTCGTTGTGTATTGAAAAACGGGGGCAAATTACAAGTCAGAATTATTTAACTCCGGAACGTGTGGAATTAACTTTTGACATGCCATTAGCTGAAATTGTGTTTGACTTTTATGACCGATTAAAAACAGTTTCAAAGGGATATGCCTCGTTTGATTATTCACCAATCGGGATGCGAATTTCAAAACTTGTCAGAGTGGATGTGTTGCTAAACGGACAAACTGTAGATGCGCTCTCGGCATTAATTCATATAGATAATTCGGTTACTATTGGAAAAAAAATGTGCGCCAAACTAAAGGAACTTATTCCAAGGCAGCAGTTTGATATTCCTATTCAGGCAGCAATTGGTGCCAAAATTATCTCTAGAGAAACCGTAAAAGCAGTTCGTAAAGATGTTACTGCCAAATGTTACGGAGGAGATATCTCGCGAAAGCGAAAACTTTTAGAAAACCAGAAAAAGGGTAAAAAACGAATGCGCCAAGTGGGCAGTGTTGAAATACCGCAAGAAGCGTTTATGGCAGTCCTAAAACTTAACGATTAATCTAATTTTAGGTTTTTATATTTTTAAAGAAAGTCTTATATTTCAAGATAATCTTTAAACATAAAATTGATTGGACGCAATTGCTTTTAAAACTATCGGGATTGGAGTCACTTTTTCTCCGAATCTAGAGGCTAATATTAATGAGGCGGCACGTTTAGCTTTGTGTTTCAGCAGTAAACTGGTGCTAATACATGTAGGCGAAGCTTCTGAAAAAAAATCAACCTCCTTTTTGAAATACTTAAAACCTTTTGAGACTAAGGGTTTAAAATTTGAAGTCTTATTTAAGTCTGGTAATCCTGTAGACGTTATTTTATCCTCAACTGAAGAAAAAAACATAGACCTTCTTATTATTGGAGCTCTTAAAAAAGAAAATTTTTTAAAATACTACCTTGGCTCTATTGCAAGAAAAATCACGCGACAGGCAACTTGCTCTGTACTTCTTTTAATCAACCCGTCAATAGAGCGTGTACCTTGTAAACATATTGTTGTCAATGGCTTAAAAGACCCCAAAACGAAAGAGACGGTCACAACAGCATTCTTGGTTGGGCACAAATTAGGGGCTGATAAAATTACTGTTGTTGAAGAAATTGATCAGGAGGAAGTGAGTGTTAATATTGATGACGACAAATCCCTCAGAAAATCTACGATCATCAAAGAACGTTTACGAGTCAGGGAAGAAGCGCGCGTACAAAAAATATTATCGACAATCCCTGATGATTTTACCAAGAAAATGATCATCAAATCACAACCGATTTTTGGGAAACGTGGATATTCTATAGGTCATTATGCCCAAGTTGCACGTGCAGATTTATTAGTAATGAACGCCCCTGCAAAGATGACCTTCTGGGACCGTGTTTTTCCACATGATATCGAACATATTTTAACTGAGTTACCAACCGATGTACTAATAGTCCAATGAAAACAAAAGAAAAATCATTTGTTGGGTTTATAAAAACCCTTCCTAAGAACATGTTTTCTGGCCTGGTAGTCAGTCTCATTGCGCTTCCATTGGGCTTGGGATTGGCGATGGCTAGTGAGGCACCTCCAATAGCTGGGGTTATCACAGCTATTGTTGGAGGAATAATCGTATCTATTTTAGGCGGTAGCTTTGTAACCATTTCTGGGCCCGGAAACGGCTTGGTTGGCGTGGTGCTCATTGCAATTACAACTCTCGGGCTTACCGCTACCTACGCCGCAATCATCTGCTCTGGAATTATTTTGATAATCCTTGGGTTTTTGAGACTTGGAAAACTAGCGGACTACTTTCCGTCCTCAGCGATTCAAGGGATGTTAGCCGCTATTGGTCTTATTATTTTAGGGAAACAATTCCATATAATGCTAGGAAATAAAATTATCAAAGACAATGGAATTGACTACTTATTAGAAATCCCTAACACCATTATTACTGTGTTTCAGTTTCAAGATAAGGGCTTGATTTATGCCGCAGTCGCTGGTATTCTCAGTTTAGGAATCATGGTTTTTTATTCTAAAATCCGAAACAAATATCTTCAGTTAATTCCAGCCCCCATGTGGATTGTAATTATTTCTGTTGGGTTTAGTTATTATTATGAGTTAATTCTAAAATTACCCAACCCGATCGCAGCCAATTATATGATTCCAGGGATTCCCAATATTCAAGAAATAATAACCGACATCCCAACACCAAATTTTGAAATGATAGGCACGCTGCCGTTTTGGTCGAGTGTGATTGCACTGACCCTAATTGCGAGTATTGAGTCCTTATTGAGCATCAAAGCCGTTGATAAGTTAGACTTACTAAAGAGGCGTTCCAACGTTAACAAAGACATCAAAGCTCTTGGGCTTGCAACCGTTGTGAGTGGGTTTTTGGGCGGATTAAATGTGGTAACAGTAATCGCTCGAAGCTCTGTAAACGTCAACAATGGAGGGAGTAATCGGTCTTCAAATTTGTTTCACGCCCTATTTTTAGTCGTGTTTATACTGCTATTTAGCACAGAGCTGACTAGAATTCCACTAACCGCTTTGATGGCAATTCTTGTTTACACAGGATATAAACTCGCAGCACCTGACGTGGTGAGACGCATATTTACTATCGGCAAAGAGCAACTTATCATCTTCTTTGCAACGCTTTTCGTTACATTAAAAGTTGGGTTAATTTCTGGAATTGTTGCTGGATTAATTGCTACGTTTATAATTCATATAGTAGTTAATAAAAGCATTGCTTTATTTGTAAAAAACATTCTTAAGCCAAATGTCTTAATGTTTAAAGAGGAAGATGGAAGTTATTTTTTAAGTGTAAAACATTTTTGTAGTTTTTTAAATTTCAATATTCTCAAAAGCAACCTTGAAGCCATTCCCGAACAAAGTGACGTGGTATTAGACCTGTCCTTGTGTGGTTTTGTAGACCATTCCGTTATGGAAAACATTCACGATTATCAAGAACTCTTTCATAAAAAAGGCGGAAATATTGGAGTCATTGGATTGGACGTCTTAGGAACTAAATCGGAACATCCTTTTGCTTTGAGGCGCTTGTTGCCACTCCAAAACATCATCCCAGATAACAAAACCAAACGACAAAAAAATCTGGAATTACTCGCTAATGAATTTGAACTAGAATACAACCCATTAAAACAACAAAAGAGTTTGTTTCTAGAAAATTTCATCTATTTTAAAACAAAAAAAATAGAGCATACTTTTAATCAACTTTCCGGTAAAAACGAGCCTTATCAATTGTTTGATATTACATTTTCCGAAGGAGAGTTTATCGCCAAAGAAGTTATAAGATCTACAATGCTTTATATCAAAACACCTCCAAATGTTCCGGTGTTTACGTTAGATAGAGAAGGCTTATTAGAGAAGCTATATTCTTTAGCAGGATATAAGGACATTGACATTAAAAATCACACTGATTTCTCAAGACGTTTTTATCTGAGAGGTGAAAATCTACAAAAAATTAGGGCCCTTTTCTCAGACCAACTCGTTCGTTTTTTTGAAAGTAATGCCTACTACCATGTAGAGTCTAGTGGAGATGGCTTGTTAATTTTCAGTAAAGAGCGTGTCGCTAGTATAAAGGAAATAAAAGCACTGTTGGACTTTGGGGTTCGGTTAAATTCAATCATAAACAAGGATTAGGGTGAAGCTATATTCTATCAACGTTGGAAATTTTAAATTAGATGGTGGCGCAATGTTTGGTGTTGTGCCTAAATCGATTTGGAATAAGACAAACCCAGCGGATAAGAACAATATGATAGATATTGCGTCCCGTTGTTTGTTGATCGAAGATGGAAACCGCTTGATTTTAATTGATACAGGGATGGGAAACAAACAGAGCGATACGTTTTTTAGTTACTACTTCCGTTGGGGAAACCATTCGTTGGATGGCGCACTCGCTTCACATGGCTTTTCTAGAGACGACGTCACAGATGTGTTTTTAACTCATTTGCATTTTGATCATTGTGGGGGTTGTGTTCAATGGAATTCTGATAAAACTGCTTATGAAGTTGCGTTTAAAAATGCTGTTTTTTGGAGTAATGAAAACCATTGGAAATGGGCAACAAACCCCAATAAACGAGAACGCGCTTCTTTTTTAACAGAAAATATTATGCCAATCGAAGCAAGTGGACGCTTAAAACATATCCCAGTGCCTGAGAGCGATATATTACGCAAAACCGATTTGGGTTTTGATGTGTTTTTTGCCAACGGACATACCGACAAACAGATGGTTCCAATCATATCCTACAAAGGGAAAACCATTTGTTTTATGGCAGATTTATTGCCAACCGTGGGGCATATTTCTCTGCCTTTTATCATGGGATACGACACAAGACCACTTCTAACTTTAAATGAAAAAGAACGTTTTTTGAAGCTTGCTGCAGATCAAAACTTTTTTTTATTTTTGGAACATGATGCCCACAACGAAATCATAACCGTTAAGCACACCGAGAAGGGGGTGCGACTTAATAATATATATGCCTTCAATTCTTTATTCTAATTATTTAAACGATGAATCCAAACCTACACAAACAACTTCTAAATTTTACTTATCTACTAGCCATTTTCTTTATTTTGAGTTGTGGTTCAACTGCACCAATTTTATCAACACCGGTTGAGAATATTGACAACATCCCGCTTAAGGTCGTAGAGCTTACTGACTCTGAAAAAAAAGAATGGAGCCATTTAGACCTCATCGCGGATACTGTCCCAGGAATTAGTTTGCATAGAGCTTATAAAGAGTTGGTAAAACCCAAGAGTAAAACAATAATCGTCGCGGTGATTGACTCCGGAATCGATATCGGTCATGAAGATTTAAAAGATAATATTTGGGTCAATTCCGGTGAAGTTCCAAACAACGGAAAAGACGATGATAATAATGGATATATCGACGACGTAAATGGATGGAACTTCCTAGGGGGTGCCAACAACGAACAGTTAGAGTATGTTAGGCTCATTGCTAGTGGCAACACCAACCACCCCCGTTATACGGAATCGAAAGAACTTTTAGCGAAAGAACGGGAAAGTACGCTCCGTTCAAAAACACAATACCAAGACATTTTAGAACAAGTAATAGCCTCAGACGCGGCAGTTGCCAACTATTTAAACAAGGCTATTTACACAAAAGAAGAAGTAGAACAAATCTCAACAACTGATGAGGTTTTATCAAGACATGTGAGTGTTATAAAACAGTCTTTTGGGTTCGGTTTTGAGACTATAGAAACGATGAAAAAAGATTTGAATCAAGGGCTTAAAGCCTTCAAAGAGCGGTTGGACTATAATTTAAATGTAGATTTTGACGGAAGAAGTGTTGTTGGGGATAACCCTAATGACTTAAGCGATCGCGAGTACGGAGACGGGGATGTCCGACCAAAAAACGGTCGCACCCATGGAACCCATGTTTCGGGGATTATTGCGGCCATACGCAACAATGGAATTGGGGTGAATGGGGTTGCTAATAATGTAAAAATTATGGCAATTCGAAATACACCGAATGGCGATGAATATGACAAAGATGTAGCGTTGGCTGTATATTATGCAGTTAATAATGGCGCTAAGGTGATTAATATGAGTTTTGGGAAAAAGTTTTCTCCTCATAGTGATTGGGTAAGAGATGCGATTGCCTATGCTGCACAAAAAGACGTGTTGATTGTGGCGGGGTCTGGAAATGATGGTAAAAACACTGACCTTGAGAATTATTTTCCTAACGATCAAATAGGCAATGGAGATGAAGTGGCTGATAACTTTCTAAAAGTAGGGGCAAGCGAGCCTAGGTACGGCTCAACCCTAGTTGCTGGATTTTCGAATTATGGAGAGAATACGGTGGATGTATTTGCTCCTGGTTCAGATATTTACTCGACCTACCCTAAAAACAAATACGAATTTGCGAGTGGAACCTCTATGGCATCGCCTGTAGTTGCAGGTGTAGCTGCTTTGATTTTTTCGCAATATCCAAGTCTTAGCGCTGCACAAGTAAAACAAATATTGATGTCTTCTGGTGTAGAAATTAATAAAAAAATCTCTTTAGAAAATGGGAGTATCGTTCATTTTTCGCAGTTGTCGAAATCTGGGAAAATTGTCAACGCTTATAACGCATTACTAATGGCGGATAAACTGTCTAAATAATTATAACTAAACCTAAAGTTTCGAGAAAATAATAAATTCAAACAAATGAAATATACTTCTTATATAATTGCTTTTTTTATTGGAATGACTTCTATGTATAGCCAAAACAATTTTGAATATTGGCAACAACATGTGGACTATGCCATGGAGGTGAAAATGGACGTAAATACCTTCAACTACGTAGGGACTCAAAAATTAGTTTATACCAACAACTCTCCAGATGATTTGAATCGTGTCTTTTATCATTTGTTCTATAACGCCTTTCAACCAGGAAGCGAAATGGATGTACGCTCCTTGACTATCGCAGATGCTGACCCCAGAGTTGGGGATCGAATAAACAATCTCGATGAAGAAGATTATGGTTTTTTAAACGTCATACGCTTGACACAAAACGGTGTGCCTCTTGAGTATGCCGTGGCAGGAACAGTATTAGAAGTTCCGTTGAAAACTCCTATCAAATCGGGAGAATCGGCAGTGTTTGAAATGGTTTTTGAAGGTCAGGTTCCTCCTGTGATTCGTAGGGCAGGAAAAAACAGCCAAGAAGGCGTGGCGCTTTCTATGGCACAATGGTATCCAAAAATGGCAGAATACGATTTTGAAGGCTGGCACGCCGACCCTTATATAAGTAGAGAGTTTCATGGTGTATGGGGAAATTTTGATGTGAAGCTAACAATCGATAAAGACTACACTGTTGGCGGAACAGGCTACTTGCAAAACCCTCAGGAAATTGGACACGGTTATGGAACCAAAAAGACAAAAAACAAGACCGATTTGTTAACATGGCATTTTATAGCGCCCAATGTTCATGATTTTACTTGGGCGGCGGACCCTAATTTTGTGCATGACACCTTACAGGTTCCTGATGGACCGCTTTTACATTTTTTATATAAAAAATCTTTAAAGCGTGAATACAAAAAAAACTGGAAGGACCTGCAGGAGCCAACAAGTGAAATCATGCAGTACTATAGCAATACGGTTGGAAAATATCCCTATGAGCAGTACTCCGTAATTCAGGGAGGCGATGGCGGTATGGAATATGGCATGTGTACGCTCATAACTGGAGAACGCAGTTTTGAAGGTTTGGTGGGGGTGACTGCCCATGAAATTGGCCATGCGTGGTTCCAGTTTTTGATGGCTACCAACGAAAGTAAACACCCTTGGCTCGATGAGGGGTTTGCAGAATACACATGTACATTTATTGAAAATACTATACTTGGCGTAGAGACTACTGAGCCTCTAAAACGTCACTACGATCGCTATTACAACCTTGTGAAAAGCGGAAAAGAACAGCCCATGAGTACGCATGCAGATCGTTTTGCATATAATGCAGCTTATGGCATCTCTACTTACAGTAAAGGAGCTTTAGTGTTGGCGCAATTAAAATATATTATTGGTAAAGAGAATTTAGAAAAAACATTAAAAAAATATTTTGAAGACTGGTCCTTTAAACATCCAACGCCAAATGATTTTATCCGTTGTGCCGAAAAAACATCAGGAATAGAACTGCAATGGTTTTTAACCGACTGGACTCAGACGACCAATACCATTGACTATGGGGTAAAAGACGCCGTTGTATTGGACGGTCAAATGCGGATAGCAATAGAGCGTATCGGTTTGATGCCAATGCCTGTAGAAGTTCAGGTGCTTATGAAAGATGGAAGTACAAAAGATTATTACATTCCCTTACAAATGATGCGAGGCGAAAAACCTCTTATAAAAAACGAAGTATTACTAAAGGATTGGACTTGGGCTCACCCAGAATATCGTTTTTCTATAGATGTGGATCCTTCGAAAATTGACTCGATTAGCATCGATGTTCAGAAGGAGACCGCCGATATTAACAAAGAAAACAATACGTTCAAGGTGTTATAAGTATGGATCGGTTAAAAGGAAAAAAGCAAATAGAGCAGTTGTTTATAGCTGGGGTTTCGGTAGGAGCATTTCCTTTGAGGGTGGTGTATTTAAAAGGAGGTGACAATCATTTGGTAGGGGTTTCTGTGAGTAAAAAACATTTTAAAAATGCAGTCGACCGTAACCGAATTAAACGCCTGTTGAGAGTGGTCATAGAAAAACAACTGTCTGTGGCACTAAACAAGTTAGAATCAAAATACTGTTTGATGGTTTTATATGTTGGAAAAGACATGCCTCATTCACCTCAACTAAAAGAACAGTTTGAATTACTTATAAAACGTTTTAATAAAAGAGAAATACATGAACTTTAGTCTTAAAAAAAGAAGGGGGTTTATGGGGTTTGTGGCGCTCATTTTTATAGCAACCACAGCCTATAAAAACGATTATTTCGAGATAGCGAAACAGTTAGATATCTTCACCACTCTGTTTAAGGAAGTTAATATGAATTATGTGGATGAAACAAATCCCGCTGATTTAATGGAAGAGAGCGTCCAACAGATGCTGAAAGAATTAGACCCTTACACCACTTACATGAACGAACAAGATGTGGAGAGGGCTCGAATATATCAATCAGGTGCTTATGTTGGAATTGGAGCAACCATAAATGCAACGGAAAATAAATTGGTTGTTGTGGAGGTATATAAGGGTTTGCCTGCAGATAAGGTCGGCATAAAAGCGGGAGATGAAATCATTAAAATTGATGGGCTTGCGGTGAGTGACTTAAAGGAAGGTGGGGTTCAATTTTTGAATGGAAAAAAAAATACAACTGTTTCCTTGGTTTACCTAAGAAATAAAAAAACTAGCGAAATAACCGTTTCAAGAGGGGATATAAAACCAAAAGCCGTTCCGGTCTCTAAACTGTTACCCTCTGGAATAGGTTATATCGCACTGGCTCGATTTACAAAAACAGCTTCTAAGGAAGTAGAGGCTGCGCTAAAGTTAATGCTTATTGACGAAGCAAAAGGAGTTGTTTTAGATTTGAGAAATAACCCAGGGGGGCTACTTCACGAAGCAGTTAAAATTGTTAATTTGTTTGTTTCTAAAGGGCAGTTGGTTGTGTCTACCAAATCGAATGTAGAAACCTACAACCAAACATTTGAGACACAAAAACAACCCTTGAGTTTAGAAATTCCACTGGTTGTTTTAATAAACCAAAATAGTGCTTCTGCAAGTGAAATTGTTGCGGGTGCGCTCCAGGACTTAGACCGTGCTGTTATTGTTGGAAAAAGGAGTTTTGGCAAGGGATTGGTACAGAGACCTAAGCCCTTGCCATACGGATCGCAATTAAAAGTGACAATATCTCGATATTACACGCCCTCTGGGCGTTGTATTCAGGCACTTGACTATAGAAACAGAAAAAAGGATGGGTCAGCTATCCGATATGATGAAAACCTGTACACGGCCTTTAAAACTAAAAACGGAAGAACGGTGTATGACGGCGGTGGAGTGCAGCCAGATGTGATTGTTGGGACAGAGAAGCCCAATAAGTTTATAGAAGGGCTTTTAAAAAGCTCCATAATATTTGATTACTCAAGCCAATATTTTTACAACAATAACGTTGGTGATATGGAGGGTTTTCGGTTAGATAAAAACGATTTTGAGGGGTTTAAAAAAATGAGTCTAGATAAAAAATACAGTGCTATAAGTGATTCTCAAGCAGCCATTCAACAATTAAAAAAAACACTTGAGGAAGAAGGGTTTGGAGAAATGCATCGTGGTTTTAAAGACTTAGAATCATCGCTTCAGACATCTAAAATGGAATTAATAGAGTATTTTAAATCGGATATCGTCGCGGTTTTGGAAGGGGAAATAATAAAACGCTATTTTTACAGGGAAGGTATGTATTCGTATTTTCTAGCGACTAACAACGAAGTCTTTAAAGCACAAGAGATTATAAATAATAGTGAGCTTTATAAAAATATATTAAAGTAAACGGGGGTTTACTATATTTGAGAATCGAAAAGATGAAAAAAATAATTTTTTTATTGTTTTTGTTAATGAACGTGGCGCATGCGCAAACGGGAAATTCACACGTCGTATATTTTGAGACCGGTAAATATGAAGTGCCTGAAATAGAAGCAAACCGGCTGGTGTTATTTATTCAGGGTTTGAAAAATATTAAAATCGAACGCATCGCTATTTACGGGTTTTGTGACGATCGAGGCAGTAATTCTTATAATTTAGTGTTATCACAAAACAGGGCTGATGCTATTAAAAAGATATTTTCTGGGTTTGGAGTAGATGACAACCTAATAAGTAATGTTGATGGAAAAGGGGAGGTTTTATTGCGGGTTATTTCTTCCGACAATCTAAATATTATAAGAGGACTGAATCGGAAAGTAGAGATTAATGTCGTGTATAAAATTACGGATAAAAAAGAGGTTGTTAAGGAAGAAAAAGAATATCAGTTTTTGAATGAAGATCTAAAGGTTGGAGATAAAATTACACTAAAAAATATTTTGTTTGAAACAGGGTATAGTTATATCATAAAAGAATCCGTACCTATTCTAGAAATGATGGCGGTTGCGCTAAGGGAAAGAAACGATATCTATTTCACAATAGAGGGACATGTTTGTTGTACAAAAAATGCTCGGGATGCAGTCGATAGAAAGACTGGAAAAAGAAACTTATCGTTAGCGAGGGCTAAATATATCTACGATTACTTAGTTAAAAAAGGAGTTAAAAGAACTCGAATGCGTTATGTGGGTTTAAAAAACAAGTACCCACTAGGAAAAGCTATGAAATACGATAAGCGTGTAGAAATTAAAATTACCTCTATTTCTAAAAGAAATTAATTTTTCACCATCGCTATATGTGGTATTCCGTCTTCCAAATAGGAATCACCAATTGTTTTAAAACCGAGATTGTTATAAAATTTTTCTAGATGTTTTTGGGCAGAAATTTTGATTTCTTTGGTATGAAAGGCGTCTTCAATAGCACTTACAGATGCAATTATTAATTGATGTCCATACTTCAAATATCGCTGATTTTCAGAAACAACTACACGGCCTATACTGGCTTCTTTAAAATAATCTCCGGGTTTAAAAATTCGCGTATAAGCTATAATAGAATCGTCCTTTTTTCCAATAACATGCAATGCTTTTTGATCTTTTCCATCAATATCTTGATATACACAGTCTTGTTCTACCACAAAAACTTCACTTCTTAATTGTAATAAATAGTAGAGCTCTTCTAAAGATAACTGGCTAAACTTTTTTACAGAAATATCTAGCATAATTTAATCTTGAATAATTATTATTTTTGAATCGGAGCTTCCGAACTCAGGATGTATATTAAAGTGGTTAATATGAAACTTTTGGAAAAGGGTGTTTTCTAAAGTTTTGAGAATTATGTTAAACTCGGAGAATTTTAAATCAACATTGAAATCAATATGAGGTTCTAAATGAATTTCTGTTTCGTTTAACTGCCAAACATGGATGTGGGGGATATTATTTATTTGTTCTAATTTATTTACTTCGTCAACAATAGCCTGATTACTAATATCTTTTGGAGTGAACAACATAAGGATATGAAAGGACTCTTTTAATAAATTATACCCTACAACAATAAGATATAAAGCGATTGCAATTGTTAAAACTGCATCGACCCAAAAGATTTGGTAAAACTGCATTAATAACCCACCTATTAAAACCGCAAAACTAGCGAGCATATCTGTTAACAAATGTAAATATGCAGATCGAATGTTCATACTATGATTGCTCTCTTTTTTTAGTAATAAGACACTAAGACCATTAAAAATAATCCCTAAAGTTGATAAACAAATAACTAGATCAGGTTCTATATTTTGAGGGTTAAAGAAACGCTTGAAAGCTTCAAACATTAAATAAATAGCAATGATAATAAGAGAAGAAGCGTTTATAAAAGCTGCAATGATTTCGGCGCGTTTGTATCCAAAAGTTCTTGAGATCGTCGCTTTTTTCTTAGACAAACCAGAAGCAATATAAGAAATAACAAGCGATATTACGTCTGTTAAGTTATGTAAAGTATCGCTTAAAAGTGCAGAACTACCAGATATAAAACCACCTATTATTTGAGCAAGAGTAATAACACTATTTAATACAATAGAGATAAGGAGGTTCCGATCTTTGTGATTATATCTATACTTATGTGAATCCCCCATTATATGTTAGCAAGGTTGTATTTTATTTATTCTATTTTGATGACGACCGCCTTCAAAATCAGTTGTTAGAAAGGTATCAACCATCACTAAAACATCCTCTATTTCAGTGAAACGTGCTGGGATACAAAGAATATTAGCGTTGTTATGTTGCCGGATTAAAGAAACAATTTCATTAGTCCAACATATACCAGCTCTTACACTAGCATACTTATTAGCAGTCATAGCAACCCCATTTGCACTTCCGCAAATAAGAATTCCATAAGTTGATTTTTGAGACTCCACATCTTTAGCTACAGGATGGACAAAATCTGGATAATCTACACTAGAATCAGAATCTGTACCATAGTTTTTGACCTCTATGTTTCTTGATTTAAGAAATTCTGTAATCCTACATTTATAATCTGTTCCTGCATGATCATTTCCGATTGATATATTCATTTGGTATAACTTTAATTATTAGTAAATTTACAAAAAAGAGTGGTACTTAAATTATAATGTTGATAGGGTTTTTAATTAATTGTTAATAATTAATGAACGATTATGAAAACTTAATTTTTATATATCAATTAATTTTATCAACCGGAATTATAAAATTATAAAACTAATTAAGTTATCTTTTTTCATTCCTAACTTATGAATATCTAAAATAGGTTTATAAACAAAATTTAGAGAAATACTTATGAGTTATTTTATGTGAATATACGTTATTAACAATGTTTAATAAACTAATTTAAATATATAAAAACCAGTCTATTAACTATAAAAAAGAAGTTTATTTTATGTTTATAATATGTAAATAACAAATAAAACTACTAATTTCATATAAACTTATATCAACTATTCACAGACTATAATAAGCATCATTATTTTTTAAATAATTAAATAAAAACTTACTATAATTATATTAATTGTGGATAAAGTTAAAAGAGGGTTGAGCCTTGGTTGAATTAAAATGGTAGATTTGCTTAATTACACACTTTAAATGAAAAGAAAAAATAATAAAAAACAATCTGTTAAAAATTACAGTCAAAGTATATTAACAATATTGAAATCAGATAGAAAACAAACATTCAATCATAAGCAAATCGCTGCAAAACTAAAAGTTAACGACGCAAGCAGTCGCAACCAAATAATAAAAAATCTTCACAAACTCGCTGCTCAAAAGGAAATTAAAGAGGTGTTGCGAGGAAAATTTCAACTAATAAGCTCAACAGAATATTTTATTGGTAAAGTAGACATGGCCGCAAGAGGTAATGCCTATATTATTAGTGATGCCTTTGAAGACGATGTTTATATAGCTTCTAACAACATGCACAAAGCCTTGCATGGAGACACCGTCGAATTATATATTTATAACCGTAAAAAGAATGGAAGACAAGAAGGAGAAATAACACAAATTATAGAAAGAGCACGAACAGAATATGTAGGGGTAGTGCAATTGAATGAAAAATTTGCGTTTGTTGTACCAGATAGTAATAAAATGCCAGTGGATGTTTTTGTGCCTTTATCTAAAACAATGAAGGCCGAAGACGGAGATAAAGTCCTCGTGAGTTTAGACGAATGGCCAGATAAAGCCGATTGTCCTAACGGAACTATTATAAAAATTTTAGGAAAACCAGGAGATCATAATACAGAAATACATTCTATACTAGCAGAATATGGTCTTCCATATGAGTTTCCTGTCGAAGTAGAAGCATTTGCAAATAATATAGATACCTCTATTACTGAAGGAGAAATTGCAAAACGTCGCGACATGCGTTCGACTTTAACTTTTACAATAGATCCAAAAGATGCAAAGGATTTTGATGATGCTTTATCTTTCCAAAAACTAAAAAATGGAAATTATGAAGTAGGTATTCATATAGCCGATGTTTCTCACTATGTACAAGAAGGGACTATTTTAGATGATGAAGCCTATGAACGCGCCACTTCAGTTTATTTAGTTGATAGAGTCGTTCCAATGTTACCAGAAGTTTTATCAAACAATGCCTGCTCTCTGCGTCCCTTAGAAGAAAAATATACATTTTCAGCTGTCTTTGAAATAAATAATAAAGCAGTTATAAAAAATCAGTGGTTTGGAAGAACAGTAACTTACAGTGATGCCCGTTTTGCTTACGAAGAAGCACAACATATTATAGAATCAGAAGATACTTTTATACCAGATGAAATAGCAATAAAAGGAAAAGCTTATACGACCGATACTGCTGTAAAAGATGCTATTTTAAAATTAGACGAATTAGCAAAAATAATGCGCTCCAAACGTATGAAAAATGGCGCTATTTCTTTTGATAAAGCCGAAGTAAAATTTAATCTAGATAAACAAAACAACCCCGTAGGAGTCTTTTTTAAAACCTCTAAAGATGCAAATAAGCTTATTGAAGAGTTTATGTTATTAGCAAATAAAAAAGTTGCTGAACTTATAGGAAAACAGTCGCCTCAAAAAACTTTTATTTATAGAATCCATGACGAACCAGATGATCAAAAGCTCGCAAGTTTACAACGCATCGTATCTCAATTTGGGCATCAATTAAATTTTAAAAGTAGAGAAACCACTACACACTCTTTAAACACCCTTCTTAAAAATGTAAAAGGAAAAAAAGAACAAAATCTTGTAGATACACTTACAATACGTTGTATGAGTAAAGCAATATACTCTACAAAAAACATTGGACATTACGGGCTGGCTTTTAATCATTACAGTCATTTCACATCTCCAATTCGTCGGTACCCAGATGTTATGGCACACCGTTTGTTACAATATTATTTAGATGGTAACAAATCAACTAGCGAAGATGTTTATGAAGACAAATGCAAACACTCATCTAACATGGAATATCTCGCAACCAAAGCAGAACGTGATTCTATAAAATATATGCAAGTCAAATATATGCAAGACCATAAAGAAAATGTTTTTTTAGGAGTAATTTCTGGAGTGACAGAATGGGGTATGTATGTTGAAATTATAGAAAATAAATGCGAAGGCATGGTAAGAATTAGAGATATTAAAGGAGATTTTTATAGATTTGATACAGACGAATTTGCTCTAATTGGCGAAAGAACTAAAAATAAATACCAATTAGGCGACGAAGTTGAAGTCCGTGTAAAACAAGCCGATTTAGTAAAAAAACATTTAGATTTTATTTTAAACATTTAAAATACACATACAAAATGAAACCCTATATTTTATTTTTCTTATTATCAAGTTTTTTAGTCAGTTCACAAACCCCTATAAGTAAAACCTTAGGCGAATTTTCAGAACTGAAGGTTTACGATCTTATTAATGTAGAACTCATAGAATCGTCTGAAAACAAAATAGAAATCACAGGAGAAGAAACATCTAACGTTACAATTGTTAAAAAAAATGATCTATTAAAAATTAAAATGGCTCTTAATAAATCCTTTAATGGAAATAAAACATTTGTAAAACTTTACTACATAAAAATAGATGTTATTGATGTTAACGAAGGTGCAAAAGTAGCATCAAAATCACCTTTTAAACAATACGAACTAGAACTAAAATCACAAGAAGGCGGAGAAATTTCGGTCATCACAAACACAAAATTATTATCAATAAAATCCGTAACAGGAGGAAAAATTAATGTAAGCGGCTCCACCGAATCCCAAAATATAAACATTAGAACAGGCGGTGTTTATGAAGCATCTTTACTAAAAGCACTCAAATCGAAAGTTAATATAAAAACAGGAGGAGTCGCAGCCGTAAGCAGCTCGGAATTTATCGAAGTGAGTATATTTGCAGGTGGGAACCTAATAATTCACGGTAAAACAAAATCTGTTAAGGAATTAAAAATGATTGGCGGAAGAGTTACCTATAAAGATTAATACAGATCTCAAAAATTAAAAAACTATGATCGATGACATCCAGGCTGCCATACCTCTTGGTTTCCTCTTAGCCTTTATGATTGGCCCAGTCTTCTTTGTGTTGATTGAAACAAGTGTGACCAAAGGTTTTCGCGCTGCCGTTATTTTGGACATAGGGGTTATTATAGCCGATATTATTTTTATTGGAGTCGCTTACTTTAGTAGCTTTCAACTCCTCGAAAACTTAAGCAACCAACCCGGGTTATATGTGTTCGGCGGGACTATTTTAGCAGTATATGGTTTAATTATTTTTCTAAAAAAAACAAAAAGAAATGACCTCAAAGCACAACTTTCCAACTCTTTTAAAGTTAATTATACAGAGCTGTTTATAAAAGGTTTTTTACTCAACTTTATCAATGTTGGTGTGTTGATTTTTTGGCTGGGTATAATCATTGTCACGGGGCCAAGTCTAGAAAACGATATCAATCGTTTTTATGTGTTTTTTGGATCGCTAATCGTAGCCTATTTTATCACAGATTTGTTTAAAATATTGTTAGCTAAGCAATTAAAAAAACGACTAACGCCAAAAATAATCTTAAAAATAAAGAAATTATTAGGAATTATTTTACTCATATGTGGATTGGTCCTCATCTCCAAGGGTTTTTTACCGAAAGACAAGTTAAACCCACAAACCATTATAGAAGACATAAGAGAATAAAAAAACCACAACCTAAACGGTTGTGGTTTGTATAACTTGAGGCGTCTAGCGGATTCGAACCGCTGTAGAAGGTTTTGCAGACCTCTGCCTAGCCACTCGGCCAAGACGCCTAAAAAGGAACGCAAATTTAAGCAAATTTAAACGTTACACAACATAAAAGAAAAGAATCCATTAAAAAGAATCTCTTAATACAGTATATAATTTCCGCCCTTAAAACAGTGAATTAACCACACCCCTCATTCATCTTAGCGCCTTTCACTCAAAACAATCGTAACCCTCTCTACATCGCCACCAATAGGGGGATTAATTTTAGAAACCGACACCGACACTGACTCTACGGTCTCACAATTTTTAAACACACGGTTGATGATTCGTTTTGCAACCGCTTCCAACAATTTTGCGGGAATATGCATTTCTTCCACTACAATTGCGTTTAAAGTCACATAGTCAACCGTATCGTTTAAAGCATCTGATCTTGAAGATTTTTCTAAATCAGCCTCTACACTTACATCCACCCTGTAATCACTCCCAATTATAGTTTCTTCACTCAGACACCCATGGTATGCATATACCCTGATATTTTCAACTTTAATAACCCCCATATTCTATTTTTTTATTTCGATAAAAATAATAATTATACCGAAGATATATCTATAAACTTTTTATTTGATTAATTTTGCTAGGTATTTATCCAAGAAATACGCTTCATTATGTCAGAAACACACAAACCGCTTAACTTTTTAGAGCAAATAATAGAGGAAGATTTAAAAAATGGCTTACCACAAAGCAAGCTTCGTTTTCGCTTCCCCCCAGAGCCCAACGGCTATCTTCATATAGGACACACCAAAGCGATAGGTATCAGTTTTGGTTTAGGGGAGTCTTACAATGCTCCCGTTAACTTACGTTTTGACGACACCAACCCTGCAAAAGAAGATCAAGAATATGTAGATGCCATCAAAGAAGATATTTCTTGGCTGGGCTACAAATGGGATAAAGAAGTTTACTCTTCAGACTATTTTCAACAGCTATACACTTGGGCTGTACAAATGATAAAAGACGGGAAAGCTTATGTAGACTCACAGACCAGTGAAGCGATAGCTGCTCAAAAAGGAACCCCAACCCAGCCAGGTGAAAACGGGCCCTTTAGGAACCGCTCAGTTGAGGAAAATTTAGCGCTTTTTGATCAAATGAAAAATGGAGAACACGAGGCTGGTACGCACGTACTAAGGGCTAAAATTGACATGAAACACGTCAATATGTTGATGCGCGACCCTTTAATGTATCGCATACTCCATGCCGACCACCACCGAACAGGATCTACCTGGTGCATCTACCCAATGTATGACTGGACCCATGGTGAAAGTGATTATTTAGAACAGATTTCTCACTCACTATGCTCATTAGAATTCAAACCACATAGAGACCTATACGATTGGTTTAAACAGATTGTTTTTAAGTATCACAAAAACACACTGACTTTAATTCCAAAACAACGAGAATTTGCTCGTTTAAACTTAAGCTACACAATTATGAGTAAGCGAAAGTTATTAAAACTTGTTGAAGATAAGGTTGTAACGGGTTGGGACGACCCACGAATGCCCACTATATCAGGACTAAGACGTCGTGGATATACACCTACATCTATTCGTAATTTTATAGATAAAGTAGGAGTGGCTAAGCGCGATAATATCATCGACGTATCTCTACTAGAGTTTTGTGTTAGAGAGGACCTCAACAAAAATGCAGCACGAATCATGGCTGTTTTAGACCCGATTAAACTGGTAATCCAAAATTATCCTGAAGGAAACGAAGAATGGTTAGAAGCAGAAAACAATCCAGAAGACGAAAGCGCAGGCTCCCGAAAAGTGCCGTTTTCAAGAAATCTATATATAGAACGCGATGACTTTAAAGAAGAAGCTAACAGCAAATACTTTAGACTTTCTCTTGGAAAAGAAGTCCGTCTTAAAAATGCATTTATAATAAGAGCAGAAAATGTTGTGAAAGACGCTCATGGAACAATTTTAGAAATTCACTGCACCTATGACCCAAAAAGTTTAAGCGGCAGTGGAACTCCTGAAAGTCTCCGAAAAGTGAAAGGAACCTTACACTGGGTGTCTCTAGCCCACGCTGTAGAAGTTAAAGTGCGGGAATATGACCGTTTGTTTTTACACGAAGCACCCGACAACCAAATAGAAGACTTTTCAACTTTTGTGAATCCAGAATCCCTAAAAGTGAGAAAAGCGTTTGTAGAACCACACATTAATCACGCCAGAATTGGTCAGCAATTTCAATTTCAACGTCTGGGATATTTTAATGTTGACAAAGAGAGTACCGCAACACACTTGGTGTTTAACAAAACAGTTGGTTTAAGAGATACTTGGGGTAAAAAAGAGCCAAAGCAATCGCAGCCTTCTAAACAACAACCTACAGCTCAAGCACCAAAACGCAAAGCAATTGACGTTATAAAACAGCTTGGAAAAAAGTACACAAACCTTCCAGAAGCCAAACAATTAAAAGTCAAAAAAGAAATAGAGACCCTAGCCAATACTGTTTCTTATGAAGATTTAGAACCCTTATTTAATACCGCAGCCAAAAAAGTAGGGACACGCATAGCTGTGGCACTTACTTTAAAAGTGCTTCTAGAAAATGGTTTAGAAAAGAATGATCTAATCGATACTTTTATAGCAACAGCAAAAACAGATGCGCACCCGCTATTAAGCGAAGTAGCACAACAAATTTAAAAGGCTGTTATTCATAAAAAAACGCCCACGGTTATAAACTATGGGCGTTTTTTGGATACTTTAAAAATGACATTTATTTTTTAGGAAGGCTTTTTTTAGGGCCATTTTTCATGGCTTCACCAATTTGATTGCTTGCCGTAAAACTCGCCACCATGTCGTTTAACATATTACTCCCTGCCTGTGGAGAATTTGGCAATAATATAAGGTTACTGTTTGTTTCTTGACCTATAGACTGAAGCGTGTCGTAGTGCTGTGTTACAACAATCAAAGCGGATGCCTCTTGAGAGTTGATCCCAACTTTATTAAGCACCTCAACAGACTCTTCTAGACCCCGTGCAATTTCGCGACGTTGGTCTGCAATTCCCTGTCCTTGAAGACGCTTGCTTTCCGCTTCCGCTTTTGCTTTTTCAACAATCAGTATACGAGCTGCATCTCCTTCAAATTGTGCTGCTATTTTTTCACGTTCAGAGGCATTAATTCGATTCATCGCCTCCTTAACCTGAGCATCTGGGTCTATGTCTGTCACCAAGGTTTTTATGATGTCATACCCATAATCCATCATGGCTTGGTTTAGTTCTGATTTGACAGCAATGGCAATGTCATCTTTTTTAACAAAAACATCATCGAGTTTCATTTTTGGAACCTCAGCCCTCACCACATCAAATACATAAGATGTTATCTGCTCGTGCGGATAATCCAACTTATAAAAGGCATCATAAACCTTCATTTTAATCACTTTAAACTGGACAGAAACCTTAAGACGCACAAATACATCATCGAGTGTTTTGGTTTCAATTAAAACATCTAACTGTTGGATTTTTAAACTCAAACGACCAGAAATACGATCAATTAAAGGGATTTTTAAGTGGAGACCAGACTGACGAATGCTTTGAAATTTTCCAAAACGTTCAATAATAGCGGCAGTTTGTTGTTTCACCGTAAATAAAGCGGCAAATAAAAGAATGGAGCCAAAGGCGATAAAGGGGAATAAAAAAAAGGACATAGGGTATAAATTTTAATTAGACTTATAAATATGTAATTTAATATTTTTTTTTGATAAAATGAAATATTTTGGGGCATACCCCCCTTAACGGCTTAGTTTCAACGAAATAATTGAATCTTCTACTAAAGCATTTTTATTTTTAAAACAAACATCGTCTCCATTGAGAGTTGCCTCAATTAAATAATAATTACCTCTATACAAACTACTTTTTACAACCGCTTTGAGCGAGCTGTTGTCTACTAAAACAATCTGATGCGCATAATACAACTCTCCTTTAAAAGTACTGTATTCGCCAAAAAAAGCAGCGACTAACGGATGTGCTGGGTTGGAATACATATAGCTTGGACTCTCTATTGTTAATACTGATCCGTTATGGAGCACCATAACTTGGTCTGCAAATGACAGAACATCGTCCTTATCGTGTGTTGCCAATATACAAGCGATGTTATTAGCTTTTAAGTACTTAAATAAATTACGTCTTAACGATTGTTTTTTAAAATTATCAATGTGACTAAAAGGCTCGTCAAGAAGAATAATCTCAGGACGTTTGGCAATAGCTCTTGCTAAGGCAACGCGTTGTTTTTGACCCCCACTTAAAAATTTCACTTTTGTGTTTTCAAAACCTTCCAATTCAACAACTTCAATCAATTCTTTAACACGGACTTTTTTTTCCTCAGGATAAAAATTAGAAAGGTAATCTCCAATATTTTCCGAAACACTGGTATAAGGCATCAAGTCAAATTCTTGTGCTACGTATTTCATAAAATCATGCCCTACAACAAGCTTATTTTTAGGCCCAAGAATGGGCTGGCCTTTCCAGGATATGGCACCTGCATCCACATCCATTTGACCAAAAATAAGCTTCAGTAGTGTGCTTTTTCCAGAACCGCTTTCTCCTACAATAGCTAAGCAATCGCCACTATTAACAACAACAGAAACAGCATTTAATACCGTACGTTTGTTGTACCTAAAAGAAACACTGGATATCGAAAGCATCTAAGTAACTATAAAATATTAGCGACCAGATATTCCGCAATTTGAATGGTATTTGTGGCAGCTCCCTTTCTCAAATTATCCGAAACAATCCACATATTTAAAGAGTTTTCTTGTGTTTCGTCGCGTCGGATACGCCCTACAAACACATCGTCTTTTCCGTTGGCATAAATAGGCATTGGATAGGTGTTGGTATCGGTGTTGTCTTGAACCGTTACTCCTTCAGTTTGACTCAAAAGAGTGCGCACTTCTTGAAGCTCAAAATCATTCTCAAACTGAACATTTACAGATTCTGAATGCCCACCCGCAGTAGGGATTCGAACTGCTGTTGCTGTAATGGCGAATGAGTTATCCCCTAATATTTTTTGGGGTTCCATAGCCAATTTCATCTCTTCTTTAGTGTACCCGTTTTCAAGGAACACATCACAATGAGGCAGCGCATTTCTTCCTATAGGGTAAGGATAAGCCATCTCTCCATCAACACCATTGATTTCGTTTTCTAATTGTTGAACAGCTTTTACGCCTGTTCCTGAAACAGATTGGTAGGTAGACACCACCACGCGCTTCATTTTATATTTGTTGTGTAGTGGCGATAACGCCATTACCAATTGAATGGTAGAGCAATTTGGATTTGCAATGATTTTATCGTTTGGAGTTAAAATAGAGGCGTTAATTTCTGGAACAATTAATTTTTTGGTAGGGTCCATTCGCCACGCAGAGGAGTTGTCTATAACAGTAGTTCCAGCTTCTGCAAATTTTGGGGCCCATTCAAGTGAAGTATCGCCACCAGCAGAAAAAACAGCAATGTCTGGACGCATTTCTACAGCTGTAGCAAGGCCAACAATAGCATGCTCAGCTCCTTTATAGCTTATTTTTTTTCCAACACTCCGCTCCGATGCAACTGGAATTAATTCTGTGAGTGGAAATTGACGCTCTTCGAGTAATTTTAACATCACGGCTCCTACCATTCCGGTAGCTCCTACAACTGCAATTTTCATGATTTTAAATCTTAAATTAAAGAGACAAAATTAGTAAATAAAGCGAGAATAAAAGAAGTAAAATAAAAAAAGACGCCCCCATTGAAAGTCTTTGTGAATTTCATTAAAAAGGTCTATTTTTTTAGTAAATCCCTAATTTCAGACAAGAGATCGTTGTCTGATGGACCAGTGGGTCCTGGTGCGGTAGCTTCTTCTTTACGCTTGAAGGAATTAACATCCATTACAAAGCCAACCGCAATATCTATCAGGTTGCCTTTCATTGCAAATTCTTTGAATTATATGAACATAATTAAGTAGGTTTGAGTTAATAATTTGAGACTAAATTAATAAAAAAAAGAGGCGCTGTAGTATTTATTTGTGTATAATTTTACGTTTCACGCGTTGAGAGATTCCTGTAATGAGCTCATAAGAAATGGTATTTGCGGCGGCGGCACTGGTTTCTGCTGAGAATTCTGGACCAAAGAATACGACCTCATCCCCTTCTTTACAGTCAATATCAGTTACATCTATCATAACCATATCCATACACACATTTCCTACAATAGGGGCTTTTTGAGAACCCACAGAGACAGTACCTGCCCCATGACCAAAATGCCTTCCAATCCCATCGGCGTGTCCGATAGGAAGCGTTGCAATTTTTGAATCTTGAGCACTTATAAAGCCTCGGTTATAACCCACGCTACTCCCTTTTGAAACACGGTGAATTTGAGAAATCACAGATTTTAAGGACGCTATTGGTTGGAAATTTTTAGCCTCCGCATCCGTGTTGCCGTATCCATATAATCCAATCCCACATCGCACCATATCAAAATGTGCCTGGGGGTAATTGAGCACCCCCGAGGTATTACACAAATGTTTGATAACCGAATACCCGATTTTTTCAACAAAGGTTTTGGAAAGGGATTTGTAAAGGTCAATCTGACTCAAAGTAAATGGTTTTTCTTCCAAATCTTCACTCGCTGCTAAATGAGAAAACACGGATTTTACTTTTAAGGCACTGGTTTTAGAAAGTTGTTTCACAACTAAATCGAGTTCATTTGATTCAAATCCAAGACGATTCAATCCGGTGTTAAATTTAATATGAACGGGGTAATTTTTTTGATTGAGTTGATGTGCTACACGTTCAAATTCATGTAGTGTCTTTAAGGTATATAAACTAGGCTCTAAACAGTGTTCTATTGCAAGACTTAAGTTATTTATCTGAGGGTGAAGGACTAAAATAGGTGTTGTGATCCCTTCTTTTCTCAGAGCTATTCCTTCGCTGACATAAGCCACCGCAAAGTAGTCAACGCCTAATTTCTCTAGGTGTTTAGCCACCACAATGGCGTCATTTCCGTAAGCAAATGCTTTTACGACTGCTAAAAATAGCGAGTGGTTTTTAAGTTTTGATTTTAGATACTCAAAATTGTGCTTTAAAGAAGCCAAGTTAATCTCTAAAGTGGTTTCAGTAACTTTAGGCATTAGAGTTTTTTTTGTTAGCCCCGACATCTCTGGGGTTTATGACCTCCATATCTTGCAGCTTTTCTTTTGTGAGCGCTTTGTAATAAGCGGCTCTGCTAAGCGGTTCGTATTCATCAACCTCACCCAAAAGCACTAGGTTATCATTTTTGGATTTACGATGACTGTATTGTGCTAAGTTTCCTGTGTGAGTACAAACAGCGTGCACCTTGGTCACGTATTCTGCTGTTGCCATCAAATTTGGCATTGGCCCAAAAGGGTTTCCTTTAAAATCCATATCCAGCCCCGCAACGATTACACGCACCCCTTTGTTGGCAAGGTCATTACACACATTTACAATTTCGTCATCAAAAAATTGGGCTTCATCAATACCAACAACATCACAACCATCTGCTAGAAGCGGGATGTTTGAAGCAGAGGGCACTGGGGTAGAGCGAATTTCATTTGCATCGTGAGAAACAACCATTTCATCGTCGTAACGAACATCAATGGCAGGTTTAAATATCTCAACTTTTTGCTTCGCAAATTGAGCCCGTCTTAAGCGACGAATTAATTCTTCAGTTTTTCCAGAAAACATCGATCCGCAGATGACTTCAATCCAACCAAATTGTTCTTTAGGGTTTACTGTATTTTCGAGAAACATTTTGTAATTTTAACACCAAACGAAATTTACTTACGTTTTTATAAAGGTGACATAAATTTATTAAAAATCAAAAGTATAAATTTAAAAGTTATAAAATATCATTAATAAAGAGATTACAAGCATTAAAAAGCGGCTATAAATAATTTAATACAGCAACATGAAAAAAAAATTAGAGTCAGAATTAATAAGTATTGCCCATAGAATTCTTAAGCTTACAGGTAAAGAAGATATAGAAAAAATGCACAATGAAATAGCGCTGCTATATCAAAAAATTACAGTGTTAAAGTTTATTGAAAACAATCATGATGGAGAAATGCCTGATTTTGACGGAATGGACTCTTCTTTTTTTAATTCACTTGATAGAGGTTCTAAAAATACAATTACGGACACCACAGAGGAGGCAAAGAGTACGGCTCTAAACAGAGTCACAGAAGAAGAAGAAGAAGCCATTATGGAAC
>Ga0209771_1000498_pt1 | contig 26373 bp, 22 predicted proteins | sample SaaInl59LU_5_DNA_FD_184639 | JGI IMG/M metagenome (GOLD analysis project Ga0209771, IMG submission 184639) | Marine microbial communities from expanding oxygen minimum zones in the Saanich Inlet - ESP_59LU_5_DNA (SPAdes) (version 2) | ecosystem: Environmental > Aquatic > Marine > Intertidal zone... | reverse complement strand
AAAGCTTAACCAATTAACTTTGTTTTGAGCATTTGTAAATAAACTAGTACAAAATAATAATATAAGTAAAACTGATTTCTTCATAATTATTGAGTTGCAAATCATATGCCAAATTTACAAAAACTGTAAATAAAAAAAACTCAACTTGAAAATCCAAGTTGAGTTTTAAATAAGTTATTAATGTACGTTACCTAATAATTTTTTCATTAAAGGAGAGAATACTAAAACAACAGCACCTGCACCTAATGAGTAAAGACCAATTAAATTAAAACCATCTGTATAAACTGCTAAGGTTTCCATACCTCCAACATTAACATCTGTACTTTCTATAGCTAATTGTTTAGAAATAAAACCTACAATCTGAAAAGCAAAAGCAGATGATAAAAACCAAACTCCCATCATAAAAGCAACAATTCTTTTAGGTGATAAATCAGTAATCTTTGATAATCCAACAGGAGACATAAATAACTCTCCAATAGATAATATAAAATACATAATTACTAAATAAGCCATTGGTACTAATCCATTTTCATTAGCACTAGCTCCACTTAAACCTAATACATAAAAACTTGCACCAGCTAAAACTAATCCTAATCCAAATTTATATGGTGTTCTTGGGTTTAAATTTCTTTTAGATAAATATGCCCATAAAAGAGATATAGGTATAGATAATATGATTATAAAAACAGGGTTTAAAGAGTTTGTTTGTGCAGCATTTAACCAAGTTAAATCTACATTTCTATCAGCAAAAAGTGTAATTATACTTCCTGATAATTCATGAAAACCCCAAAAAAGAGTCATAAAGAACGTAATTAAAACTGCCATAACTAGTTTTTTACGTTCATCTGCAGCAGCTTTAGCGATTATAATTACCATATTAATTAATACTGCAATACCAATTAAAACAAATAGAAGATTTACTATGTTTTTATCACCTAAAAAAGTTTCTCCACTACCAACAGCTTTATATTCTGATAATAAATAAGCAATTACAGGAGCAGCTAAAAAAGAGACAATAGGTACAAATGTTTTTTGAGGAATACCCATTATTTTCTTTTCATATATTTCTGGGTTTGGAGGTAAACCTCTATCACCAAAAACATTATTTTTAATTCCACTCCAAAAGAATGCTAATCCTGTTAACATTCCAATACCTGCTAAACCAAAACCATAATGCCAGCCATAAGTTTGTCCTAACCATCCACATAAAAGAGGAGAAACAAAAGCACCTATGTTTATACCCATGTAAAAAATGGTGAAACCAGAATCTTTTCTTCTGTCTCCATCTTTGTATAAAGATCCAACAAATGTTGAAATGTTAGGTTTAAAAAAACCATTACCTACCACAATAAAAGCCAATGCTAAAAAGAAAGCAATATCATTTTCTATAGCCAAAACAAAATGACCTAAAGACATTAAAATACCACCAAGAAATATAGAAGCACGCATTCCTAAAATCTTATCAGAAATTCTACCTCCAATAACTGTAGAAGCATATACTAAAGAACCATAAGAAGCATAAACAGCTGCTGCTGCTGCATCTTTTTCGGCTAAAGCTTTAAAGATTTCGTTAACCATGTAAAGCATTAATAATGCTCTCATTCCATAGAAACTAAAACGCTCCCATAACTCAGCAAAAAATAAGTAGAACAATCCTTTTGGATGTCCGAACATTTCTGGTTCTTGTGTTGTTGTGCTTACTCCTTTATCTAACATAATTATCCTTTTATTTCAGTTGTTGTATTAATTAAATTTTCTTCTACAAAATTGGTCATTTTTGTAAATAGATTTAAACGCATTGTACTTCCTTTTCTAATTCCATGAGCTCTGTCTGGAACTATAAACATATCAAATTGTTTGTTTGCATCTATTAAAGAATTAATCATTCTGTATGTGTTTTGTACATGTACATTATCATCTCCTGTACCATGAACCAATAAGTATTTTCCTTTTAATTTTTCTGGATAATTTATTGGTGAATTTTCATCATAACCAGCAGGGTTTTCTTGAGGTGTTCTTAAAAATCTTTCTGTGTAAACAGTGTCATAAAAACGCCAAGAAGTAACTGGAGCTACAGCAATAGCCATAGAAAAAACATCATTGCCTTTTAGTAAGGCATTTGTACTCATATGTCCACCAAAACTCCATCCCCAAATACCAATATTATTTTCATCTATATAAGAACGTTCTGCTAGTTTTTTTGCAGCTGCTATTTGATCTTCAGTTTCATATTTTACCAAGTTTAAATACGTAGATTTTTTAAAATCTGCTCCTTTAAAACCAGTGCCTCGTCCATCAACACAAACTACAATAACGCCCTTTTGTGCTAACATATTATGCCAATAATCATTTGCTCCATTCCATCTATTTGCTACCTGTTGAGAACCTGGACCTGAATATTGAAACATTAACATTGGATATTCTTTATTAGGATCAAAATCAGCAGGTTTCATCATCCACATATTTAAATCGTTTCCATTTATTTCTATAGTAGAAAATTCTTTTGGACTCATTTTATAGGTTGATAATTCTTCTTCTAAATCAACATTATTTACAATGTTTTTAATTTTATTTCCTTCAGCTGTATATAAATCATAAACAGGAGCAGTAGTTGCTGAAGAATATGTGTTTATAAAGTAGTTTAAATTTGTACTAAATGCAGCACTATTTTGGCCTTCTTTATTACTCAACAATTTTTTATTTGTTCCATCTAAATTGATTGAGTATACACCTCTATTAATAGAACCATTTTCAACAGATTGATAATAAATGGTTTTTTTACTTGGGTTAAAACCATAATAATTAGTTACTTCCCAATTTCCTTTGGTAATTTGGTTGATTAAGTTTCCATTAAAATCATAATGATAAATATGATTGTAACCATCTTTTTCACTTGTCCAAATAAAACTATTATCATTTAAAAAAGTTAGATTGTCATGAATATCTATATAGGCTTTATCAGTTTCATTTAATAAAATAGAAGAAGATGTTCTTAATGCATTAACTTTATGTAATTTTAAATTGTTTTGTTGGCGATTTAAAGTTGTTGCTACCAAAACAGCAGGTGTGTTACTCCATTTTATTCTTGGGATGTATTCATAATCTCCTAAGCTAATTTTTGCAGTTTTTGAATTATCAACATTGTATGTATGTAAAGTAACCTTTGCATTTTCTTCACCCGCTTTTGGGTATTTAAAAACTTGTTGATTTGGATATAATTCTTTACCTACAATATCCATAGAAAAAGTAGGAACATTGGTTTCATCAAAACGTAAAAAAGCCAAATATTTACTGTCTTTACTCCATTCAAAAGCTCTTACAAAACCAAATTCCTCTTCATAAACCCAATCTGTAATTCCGTTTATAATACTATTCTTTTTACCATCTTTAGTAATTTGAGTCAACTTATTCTTAGAGAAATCTTTTATAAAAAGGTTGTTGTTTTTTGCAAAAGTAACTTTTTGATTATCAGGAGAAAAAATTGGCTCTTGAATATCTTCGCCAATTAAAGACAATTTTTTTGAGGCAATATCATATGCATAAAAAGTACCAGTGTAAGAACGTCTGTAAATTTTATTAAAATTTGTCCCTAAAATTAATTTTGTTTCATCGTTGTTAAAGCTATAAGATTCAAAAGAATTTAATTCTTTTAAATCTTCACTATTAACTATAGTTTCCACTTTTTCTAGTGTTTCATAGCTGTATTTGTCTACAGTTGTATTTCCATTTTCATCACTATTTAATAGGGAGTAAAAATCTCCATTCATAGAGTTTAAAGCATTCATTCTTTTTGGAGAAAATGTACCATTCCAAATCTCTTCGAGTGTAATTTCTTTATCTCCAGTAATGATTTTTGAGGATGTGTCAGATGATTCTTTGCAACTTATTAAAGAAATAAAAGTTGCTATAATAAACAGTTTTTTCATTAGAAAATTAGTTTTTAATAAAGATTTGCCAAGTTTACGGAAAAATCGGCAAAATAATAGCTAAAAATTCAGAAATCTTAATTCATGATACTAGTTTCAATGTATTGAATTATATTTGTTCTGTAGAGTATACAAAGACCTAAATGAGCAAAATAATATCTGGATTTTCGAAATTCACCAAGCAAGAAAAAATTGATTGGTTAACAGAAAATTTCTTTCAAAACCCAAGTGAAATAAAACAAACTATTCAACATTACTGGAATAGTAATGCTGATTTACAAAATCTGCATGATGATTTTATAGAAAATACAATTACTAATTTTTACATGCCTTTTGGGATTGCTCCAAACTTTGTAATTAATAACAAAGAGTATGCAATACCAATGGTTATAGAAGAAAGTTCTGTGGTTGCTGCAGCTTCTTTAGTAGCTAAATTTTGGAGTAAAAAAGGTGGATTTAAGACCCAAGTTTTAGGTACAACAAAAATTGGGCAAGTGCATTTTGTGTATGCAGGTCATAAAAATGATTTAAAAGATTATTTTAATAAAAATAAAACAGAATTATATGCTGCAACTGCTTCTATCACAAAAAATATGGAAAAACGTGGTGGTGGTATTTTAGATATAGTTTTGGTCGATAAAACAGATAAACTTGCAAATTATTACCAATTACATGTCACCTTTGAAACTAAAGATTCTATGGGTGCTAATTTTATAAACTCTTGTTTAGAAGCCATAGCAAATCAATTTAAGAATGATGAGATAGAAATTGTGATGAGTATTTTATCCAATTACGTTCCTGAGTGTTTGGTTAGAGCAGAGGTGAGTTGTAAAATTGATGATTTAGGTGTTGAAAATCCACAGAAATTTGCACAGAAATTTAAACAAGCTGTAGATATTGCAAAAGTTGAGCCTTATAGAGCTGTTACGCATAATAAGGGAATAATGAACGGAATTGATGCAGTAGTTCTAGCCACTGGAAATGATTTTAGAGCTATTGAAGCTGGTGCACATGCATATGCTTCTAGAAGTGGTTCTTACGCTAGTTTATCACATTGTACAATTGATGATGGTATTTTTAAATTTTGGATAGAAATTCCTTTAGCTTTAGGCACAGTAGGTGGCTTAACAGCTTTACATCCTTTAGCTAAATTTTCTTTAGAGTTGTTACAAAAACCAACAGCAAGAGAGTTAATGCAAATCATGGCAGCAGCTGGTCTAGCTCAAAATTTTGCAGCATTAAGAGCCTTAACTACAAAAGGAATTCAGCATGGACACATGAAAATGCACTTGCAAAATATTTTAAATCAATTTAATGCTTCTGAAGCTGAAAAAGAACAAATTGAAAAGTATTTTGAAAAAGAGACAGTTTCTCATTCAGCTGTTGTAGAAAAGCTAGAAGAGATTAGAAAACCTAAAATAAATTGGATTAATTTCTTAGATGAAACATTAATTCGTGAAAAATTAGGAAAGTTAAGTAGTGATTCAAAACCAATTTTTGGTAAAATGAATGCACAACAAATGATAGAGCACCTAAGTTTTGTAACTCAAATTGCTAACAATACAGTGAAAACAGGTTTATTTGTTTCTGATGAAAAAACAGCGAGAAGAAAACCTTTTTTAGATACAGATAATGAGTTGTCTCAAGGGTTTAGGCCATCATTTTTATCAGATGAACCTAATGCTTTACAATTTGAATCTCTTACAGAAGCAATAGATGATTTAGTACATCAAGTCAAAAAGTTTGAGAACTATTATAAAGCTAATCTAAAAGCAACAATCGTACATCCATTTTTTGGAGAACTTGATTACGATTATTGGAAAAAATTTCAAGTAAAACATTTTACACATCATTTTAAACAATTTAACTTGTTGTAATGGAATTTTATTCGAATGGAAAATTATTATTAACAGGAGAATATTTGGTTTTAGATGGAGCCAAAGCTTTAGCTTTACCTACAAAATTTGGACAAAATTTAATTGTAGAAAAAATTGTAGAACCTCAATTAATTTGGGGTAGTTTTACAAATACTGGCGAATGTTGGTTTGAAGCAGTTTTTGATTTACCAAAATTAAGATTAGTATCTGCTACATTTAATTCAGATAAAGAAGGTAGTGCAGATTTTATTGCAGAAACATTACTAGAAATACTTGAAGAAGCTAGAAATTTAAACCCAGAATTTTTAAATGTTGATGGAGGTTATATCGTAAAAACCAAATTGACTTTTCCAAGAAATTGGGGATTAGGAAGCTCATCAACATTAATTAATTCGATTGCTTGTTGGGCAAAAGTAGATGCTTTTAAATTACTTTGGAATTCCTTTAAAGGAAGTGGTTATGATATTGCATGTGCTCAAAATAATACAGCTGTTTTTTATCAAATAAAAGATAAGAATCCAATTATAGAACAAGTTAATTTTAACCCTATTTTTAAAGAAAATCTATTTTTTGTTTTCTTAAATAAAAAACAAGATTCTAAAGAAGGTATTGCAAAATTTAGAGAAAGTCAAAAAGACTTTTCAGTTGAATTAAAAAGAATCTCAGAGTTATCTGAAGCTTTTTTGGTTGCTGAATCTTTACAAGACTTCGAAAAACTTATCATAGAACACGAACAAATTATTAGTTCAATCATTAAAATAAAGCCAGTTAAAGAGAAACTATTTTCAGATTATTTTGGAGAGATCAAAAGTCTTGGTGCTTGGGGAGGCGATTTTGTTATGGTTACAGGAAATAAAAAAACTCCAAGTTATTTTAAGAATAAAGGATTTGAAATAGTTTTTTCTTATTCAGAAATGATAAAGCCCACCTTAATCCTCCCAAAGGGAGGAAATTAGCAAGTTTGAAAGCAAAAACTAAAGTTTAGAACAAATTATAAAATAAAATTTGAGCGAAAAAAAGAACATAACAAGACCTAATAATCAAGTTTTACCCCCTTTGGGGGAAAGGGGGCTCGTAATAATTATTGGTGGTGGAGCAGCAGGTTATTTTACTGCTATTAATGCAAAAGAGAATAATCCAGAATTAGATATTACCATTCTAGAAAAAGGAAAAGATGTATTGCAAAAGGTAAAGATTTCTGGTGGAGGAAGATGTAATGTTACTCATGCTTGTTTTATTCCTAAAGACTTAACTGAATTTTATCCAAGAGGAAAAAAAGAATTATTGGGACCTTTTCATCAATTTATGACTGGTGATACTTTCGAATGGTTTGAAAATAGGGGAGTTCCTTTAAAAATTGAAGAAGATAATCGTGTTTTTCCAGAAGCAAATACAAGTCAAGCTATCATAGATTGCTTTCAAAATGCTGTTGATAAGTTGAATATTAAAGTGTTGACAAACTGTGGTGTAAACTCAGTTTATCAACAAGAAGAAAAATGGGTTATCAACACAAAAAGAGAAACTTTTGTTGCTGATAAAGTGGTAGTTGCAGCAGGTAGTTCAAAAAAAGTTTTGGAATTATGTAAAACGTTAGATCATACTATAATAGAGCCTGTTCCTTCTTTGTTTACCTTTAATATAAATGATAAAAGAATCACAGATTTATTAGGAATTTCTGTGCCTAATGCTACAGTACAACTTGTAAATACAAAATTAGAAGCTTCAGGACCTTTACTAATTACACATTGGGGTTTAAGTGGGCCAGCAGTGTTAAAACTTTCTGCTTTTGGAGCTAGAATTTTAGCAGAAAAAAAATATCAATATAATGTTGAAGTGAATTGGTTATCAAGACCTACAGATAAAGTTTTAAATGTTCTTTTAAATTTAAAGAAAAAAGAACCTAGAAAAACAGTCATTTTAAAATCTCCTTTTACAGAAATTTCAAAAAGATTATGGGAACGTTTTGTATTGTTTTCAGAAATTAAAGCAACACAAAATTGGGCAGATTTAAATAATCATCAATTGCAAAATCTAGCAAATCAGTTAACAAAAGGAGTTTATAATGCTAATGGTAGAACTACATTTAAAGATGAATTTGTAACTGCTGGAGGAGTAGATTTAAAAGAAATAAATTTTAAACGTTTTGAAAGTAAAATTCATAAAAACCTCTTTTTTGTGGGTGAAGTATTAAATATTGATGCAGTAACAGGAGGCTTTAATTTTCAAAATGCATGGACAGGTGGTTATATTTGTGCAAAAGCAATTTCAGAGTAATTGATGAAGCACAAAAATCTACAAACCATCAACAAATAATTATAAACCAAGAAAAAAAATGGCAAAAACAGAATCAAATGAATTTGCAGTTGGTAAAAAAGCACCAGATTTTACATTAGTAAATACTGTTGATGATAAAAAATATACTCTAAACGATTTAAAAGGTAGTAAAGGAACAGTAATCATGTTTATTTGCAATCATTGTCCTTTTGTGATTCATGTTAATTCAGCCTTAGTGCAATTAGCAAATGATTATCAGCAAAGAGGTATTACCTTTATTGCAATTAGTGCTAATGATATCGAAAATTACCCACAAGATGCTCCTCATTTAATGAAAAAAGTAGCTGTAGAAAATCAATATCCTTTTCCTTACTTGTATGATGAAACTCAAGAAGTAGCCAAGGCTTATGATGCAGCTTGTACACCAGATTTTTATGTTTTTGATGCCGATTTAAAATCCATTTATCATGGTCAATTAGATGACTCTAGACCGGGAAATGGAAAACCTGTGACAGGAAAAGATATGAGAGCAGCATTAGATAATTTATTAGAGAATAAACCAGCATTAGTAAATCAAAAACCAAGTGTTGGGTGTGGAATTAAGTGGAAATAAACTCAAAATACAACTTGTTTTTAATTTTGATTACCTTTGTTTAAAGATATTTTGAGGCAAAAACAAACTAAATTAGCCAAGTTCTCCTCTTTGTGGCTTTAGGGCATCTCTAAATATTTTCATGTCTTTTTCATCAACTGTAATAAAAGCAGTTACTAACATTAGGCTCTTTTCTTGGATATCAATTTGATGATAGTTTAAGTTTTCTAAAGTTGCGAATTCTTTTAAATGCACAGTATGATGTTTTGCAGTTTCTAAAGCATCTGGACCTCTAAAATCCCACAATAATTTTATTTTTCTACTCATTTTTAGTTATTTATAAAAACAAACATATTTCCTTTTTTGAAATTTATTTTCACTTTTTTGTCTATGGCTAAATTTCTAGTTCCTATTCTTTTACCAAATTTTAGAGTTTCTTTTTTTAAAGAGTATTTAAGTCCAAAGGTTTCTACTTTTGATGCTTTTGGAAAAGGAATTAATGAAATAATTTTGCCTTTACAATTGCTTAAAACTAATTTTTTTTTGGCTAAAAAATAAGTACCATTATTATCAAAAAAAGTAAGGGATAATTTTTTTTTCCAACGAATTGCTGTGTCTAAATTTCCTAAAAAATGATCCTGTTCTTGTCCACTTGCTCCATAGACATCAATTTTTGTAAATCCTTTATCAAATAATATTTGTAATATTTTATCAAAATCTGTAAAGTTTTGATTTGGAGTCTTAATTACTTCTATTTCTTTAGGAATAGCTTTAAGAGAATCTAAATCACCACTAACAAAATCAGGAACAATTTTATGTTTTTCTAAATATTGATAAGCACCATCTGTAGCACAAATTAAATCATAAACAGAGAAATTAGGAACTTCTTTTGGCTTTTCACCATTAAGTAATAAGAAAACTTTTTTGTTTTTCATCACTTACAAAAATACAAACAAAAAAGCATCAGTTCTAAAATTTAGAAAAGATGCTTTTATAAATTAACATGAAATATTTATTACTGTTTTTTCCAAGTAAGAATTATGGAAAATAGTTTTCCAATTAAAAAAATAACCATTCCAAAAGTTGGTGATAATAAACCTACTTTTAAACCTCCTGCTAATATTTGAGGAGCAATATCTCCTTGCATTGCTGATAATGATTCTAATGCACCAACAAGACCAATGACAAAACCTAATACTCCAAAAACAAAAGAGAAAAGACTAAGAGAATTAATTAAATAGCTGTTTTTTTCTGTATTGTCTTTTAGACCCTTTGCAAATAAAACTGCAATAACAATAAGTAAGATTAATAAAGGAACCATAAATATTGGTCCACCTTCCATAATAAAGTTCATAATATCATTTTTTAAAATTATGTAACAAATGTATTTGGTAAACTTAGTTAAAAATTTAAAATGCGATGAATTACCATTTAAATACTGTTTTTTACAAATTTGACTAATAATCGAGAAACAGACTAAAATTGGTAGAAAAGGACATTAATTGTAGAATTCGTCTATTTTTATGCAAACAAAAATGTAAAAACTGTTACTTTGTAAAATGAAGAAAAAAGCAATTAATGCATTAAAAAAATCACCTTTACATTTTTTGTTTTGGTTAATTGTTTGGTTTTTTTTCTTCTCTTTTTTTAGTGTTGGTACTCAAAATATAGATTTTATTTTTTGGTTTTCTACCTTATTAAGTATCATAACTATTGTTTCAACATATCTGTTTATTTATCAATTAATTCCGAATTATTTAATTCATAAAAAATATAAACTCTTTGCACTATATACCTTCTATTCTTTAGTTTTTATAGTTTGTGCAGTTTTAGTAACTGTGGTTTTTGGGTTTGTTTTTTTCTATAATTTAGAATTTAAAAATATGCCAGCATTAACAAAAAATTCTGGTGTTATTTTAATTTGTGTTCTGTTAATTATAGCATTAGCAAGTAGCTTTAAAATTTTAAAATATAATTATCAATCATTAGAGGAGAAAAAAACTTTAGAAAATAAATTTTTGCAAACACAATTGCAGTTAAAAGAACAAGAATTAAAGTTTCTTAAAATGCAAATTCATCCACATTTTTTATTTAACACATTAAATACCTTGTATGGTTTTGCTTTAAAAAAAGCAGATGAAACTCCAGAAATGATATTAAAACTATCAGATCTATTAGACTATATTTTATATCAAGTAGATAAACCTAACGTTTTCTTAGTGGATGAAATTAAACACATTAAAAATTATATAGCTCTAGAAAAAAGTAGATTTCAAGAAAGTCTACAAGTAGACTTTTCTGTAAATTTAGAAGATATTGAAATTCAAATTCCGCCAATGTTATTATTGCCATTTGTAGAAAATGCGTTTAAACATGGAGTTCAAATTGATAATATTTTAAAAATAAAAATTAACTTAGAAATAAAAGATAAGTATCTTGTTTTTGAGGTAAATAATTACGTAAATAAAAGTAGTAAAACTAAATCAGGAATAGGTTTAGAGAATATAAAGAAAAGATTAAACATGCTTTATGGTCTAAAAAGCAGTTTACTAATTAAAGAAACTGAAAAATCTTTTACCACTTATTTAAAAGTACCTTTATAAAATGAAGCATAAATTAAAATGTGTTATTGTAGATGATGAGCCAATAGCTCTAGAAATCTTAACTTCATATATTGATAAAACAAGTCAATTAGAACTTATTAAAAGTTGTAAAAATGCATCAGAAACACTTGTTTTTATGCAAGAAAATACTGCAGATTTATATTTTTTAGATATAAATATGCCAGAAATAACGGGTCTTAGTTTAGCAAAAATCATAGACAAAAAAGCTAAAGTAATTTTTACTACTGCATATAGAGAATATGCTGTAGATGGTTTTAATTTACAAGCTGTAGATTATTTGTTAAAACCTATTTCCTATGATCGATTTTTGCAAGCCATTCAAAAAATTATACCTTCAAAAACTGCTGAAAATAATGTTGATTTTATGTTTGTTAGATCAGAAAGAAAAATGGTTAAAATAAATTTTGATACTATTTTATATATCGAAAGTTTAAGTGACTATGTTAAAATAATTACACCTCAAAAGACAATAGTTACAAGAGAAAATATAAGTAGTTTAGAAGAAAAGTTGGCTCATGATAATTTTATTAGAATTCATAGATCTTATATTGTATCTATTACTAAAATGACTTCTTACACAAACGAATTTATAGAGATTGAAAACAAAGCATTACCTATAAGCAGGAGTTATAAAGAATCCGTTTTGCAAAAATTAGCAGAAGTCTAGGGTAAACTTTATCTTTGTTTCAAAATTTTTTACATCTTGAATACAGATCAATTTTTAGTAAAATCAGCAGTTAATTATATAAACTCATCAAGTTATACTTGGCAAACACCAAGTAATATTGCATTGGTAAAATATTGGGGTAAAAGTAATCCTCAAATCCCTAAAAATGCATCAATTAGTTTCACTCTAAATAACTGTCATACAATTACTACAATTGATTTTACAAAAAAAGAAAAATCACAAAGTGTAGATTTTGATTTATTTTTTGAAGGCAAGCAAAAAGATGAATTCAAACCAAAAATTGCTGAATTTTTTAATAGAATACAAGAGTATTGTCCTTACATATTTCATTATAAAATGACAATTAATTCAGAAAATTCTTTTCCTCATTCAAGTGGAATTGCTTCGTCTGCAAGCGGTTTAAGTGCAATTGCTATGTGTTTAATGAGTCTTGAGCAAGAATTAGTTACTGGATTAACATCAGAATATATTATTAAAAAAGCTTCATTTTTAGCAAGATTAGGTTCTGGATCTGCAAGTAGAAGTATAGAGGGGCCATTAGTTGTATGGGGTAAACACCCAGAAATAGATGAAAGTTCAGATTTATTTGGAGTAAAATTTTCAAAAAAAGTACATCCTATTTTTTCTAATTATCAAGATGTTATTTTATTAGTAGATAAAGGTGAAAAGCAAGTTTCTAGTACAGTAGGTCACAATTTAATGCATAATCATCCTTTTGCTGAAAATAGGTTTCAACAAGCCAATGAGAATTTGACAAAAATGTCTAAAATTCTTCAAAATGGCGATATCAAAAGTTTTATAAATTTAGTGGAAAGTGAGGCAATTACCTTACATGCAATGATGCTAACTAGTAATCCTTATTTCATTTTAATGAAACCAAATACATTAGAAATTATAAATAAAATATGGCAATTTAGAGAAACAACTAATAGTAATATTTGTTTTACTTTAGATGCTGGTGCTAATGTACATGTATTGTTTCCTGAAAACGAAAAAAATGATGTATTGAATTTTATAGAAAACGATCTATCTAAATTCTGTCAAAAAAATCATTATATTTGTGATTATACAGGTCTAGGAGCCCAAAAAATCTAAGTTTGAATTTACTTCTTAAACATAAAATAAACTACAAGTTATCTTTATTTCTTGTTTTAATTTTTTTAGTTTTTACTGGTTTTAAAACTCAAGAAACCATTTGGTTAGACAAAGATTTAAATAGAACTTCTCAAAATAAAGCAACTTACTACAGGGTTGGAGAAAATCTAAAAGGTAAGGTTACTTATTTTTACAAAAACAGAACAGTTTACAGAGCAGTTTCTTATAAAGAAGGTAAATTACAAGGTAAATTTTTAGAATACTACAGTACAGGAGAACTTAGAGAAGTTGGTTTTTATAAAAATGGTTTACGAGAAGGTAATTGGAAAACATTCTATAAAACTGGTAAGATAAAAGAAAAAGGTAAATACGATAAAGGTGAAAAAGTTGGGGTTTGGAAAACGTTTTATAAAAATGTTTATTAATTTCTTAACTTTAGAATTCGTATTTTTGTATTGTTAATTAAAAAGAAAAATGAAAGGTCCACTGTTTTATGCTAAAATTCTTCTGTTTGGAGAATATGGAATTATAAAAGATTCTAAAGGTTTAGCAATACCATTTAACGCTTATAGAGGTGCTTTAAAGACTTCTGAAAACTTAACAGGACAAGCAAAAAAATCTAATGAAAGCCTATTTAGATTTTATACTTATTTATCTAACCTAAAAACAGACCTAGTTTCATTTAATTTAGAGGACTTTAAAAAAGATTTAGAAAAAGGAATGTATTTTGATTCTTCTATTCCACAAGGTTATGGAGTTGGAAGTTCAGGAGCATTAGTTGCATCTATTTACGATAATTACGCTTTTGATAAAATCACAGTTCTAGAAAATTTAACCAGAGATAAATTACTTAAGTTAAAAGAAATATTCTCTGTAATGGAATCTTTTTTTCATGGTAAAAGTTCAGGTTTAGACCCATTAAATTCTTACTTAAGTTTACCTATACTAATCAATTCTAAAGAAAATATAGAACCAGCAGGTATTCCTTCTCAAAAAGAAGGCAAAGGAGCTGTTTTCTTATTAGATTCAGAACAAGTAGGAGAAACAGAACCTATGGTAAATATCTTTATGAATAAGATGAAAAACGAAGGTTTTAGAAAAATGATAAGTGATGAATTTGCATTACACACTGATGCATGTATAGATGATTTTTTAAGTGGTAATGTTACATCTCTTTTTAGTAATGTAAAAAAGTTATCTAAAGTTGTTTTAAAGAACTTTAAACCAATGATACCTGATGCATTTCATAAAGTTTGGGCAAATGGTTTAAAATCTAATGACTACTATTTAAAACTTTGTGGTTCTGGTGGTGGAGGTTACATTTTAGGTTTTACTGAAGATTTTGAAAAAGCTAAAAAAAGCCTACAAGACTATAAATTAGAATTAGTTTATAGGTTCTAGAAACAATACTTCACAATGAGTTCTTCAAAAAAGAAGACTTTTCTAAAAAAAATTGTAAGCTTACTTTCTGTAGTAAGAGGTTACAATGTTTTAGTGTTAGTTATTGCTCAGTATTTAGCGTCTATCTTTATTTTTTCTCCAGAAAAATCATTAAGAGTTGTCTTATTTGATATTCATCTACATTTTTTAATACTTTCAACTATTTGTGTAGTTTCTGCAGGATATATTATCAATAATTTTTACGATATAAAAGTTGATAAAATTAATAGACCTATTAAAACAGGTATAGATAATTATATAAGACAAGAAACTAGACTTACATTGTATTTTGTATTAAATTTTATAGGATGTCTATTTGGTTTATTAGTTTCTTTTAGAGCGGCTGTTTTTTTTGCTATATACATTTTTGCTATATGGATATATTCACATAAACTAAAAAAATATCCATTTATAGGTTTGCTTTCTGCAACCATAATTACTATTCTTCCTTTTTTTGTAGTTTTTATTCATTTTAAGAATTTTTCAAAAATCATTTTTGTACATGCAATATTTTTGTTTTTAGTATTAATGGTAAGAGAATTAATTAAAGATTTAGAAAATTTAAAAGGAGCAATTGCAAATAACTACAATACATTTTCTGTTGCTTATGGAGAAAAGCATACTAAAAATGTTTGTTTAGTTTTATTAGTGTTTACTATTGTGCCTGTAATATTCTTATTTAATTACCCTGGCATAGATGATATGCGATATTACTTTTATTTTGCAGGATTAATGCTTGTTTTTGTTGCATTTTATTTAATGAAGTCTAATTCAGTTCAAGAGTATAGAAGATTGCATAATCTTTTAAAAATACTATTATTGTTGGGTGTTTTTTCGTTGGTATTTTTAGATACTTCTTTATTATTAGAAAAAATTGTAAATACCGTTAAATAGCTTTACTTTTAATTATTTAAAAAAAATGAAAAAAAGTACTCAAATTAAATTTGAGTACTTTTTTATTATTTTAATGCAATTGTAAAATAAACAGTAGATCCATTTTCTAATTCTGATTCTATCCAAATTTCACCACCTTCTAATTCTACAATTTTTTTACAAATTGCTAGTCCAAAACCATTAGTTTGATTACTATCATTATTTTGAGTAAAAATATCAAAAACATTTTCTAAGTTATTTTCATCTATTCCTAATCCATTATCTTTAATGGAAAACTGATAACTAGTTTTTAATTTTTTTGATGTTATTTTAATATTTGGTATTTTGTTTTGGTATGTGTGATTAATAGCATTTAAAATAAGTTTTTTAAATAATGTAAATAAATTCTTTTTAGAAGCATTTATCTTTTTTATCTTATTGTCATAGCTAATTTTAGCATTATTAGATGTAATAGAATTATTTATATCAATTTTTACATCATCTATTATTTTAGTAATATCAACCTCTTCAACAATATTTTCTGTAATATTTAATTTAGTAATTGTTGAATATTCAATAAGACCATTTACATACGATTTTATTTTATTAGCTGAATTAAATACAATTTCTAAATTATTTTTTTCAACATTATCTAACTTAGTTTCGTATTCTTTTAATGATTGTGATAAATCTATTATTGAATTAATAGGTTGTTTTAAATCATTAGAAATCAAATAACTAATATTTTCTAATTCTTTATTTCTACTTATAATTTCTCTATTCTTTTTATCTTCAGTTATATCAGAAAAAATACCAATAAAACTTATTAATTTTCCATTTTCATCTATCTCAAATGGTGCATCGTTAGAAAAACACCATACCCAATGACCTTTTTTATGTCTAAATCGATATTCTATTTTATCGCTTTTTAAATCTTTAGTAACAATATCCATGTGGTTGCTAATATTTTCTTGGTCATCTTTATGAAACAAATTAAAAAATTCATCAGGTTTCATATTGTTTATTTCTTCAATATTATACCCTAATAATTCTTCATACTTTTTATTCATAAAGGTATTCTTACCTTCAATTATATTATATACATAAATACCATTAGAAGTATTGTTAGTTATTTTTTCTGCGAATTCATTTTGTTGTTTTAGAAGAATTTCGTTATTCTTAGATTCTGTGACATCTATGCTAGCGCCTATCATTCTAATAGGTTTACCATTCCTGTCATATTCAGATATTTTACCAGTATTGCTTAGCCAGTAAGTTTTATTTGTTCTACTTGTTTTAAATCTAGCTACACTATTATAAATTTTTGTTTTACCTGAAATATAATTATTTAATTGTGAAACAGTATGTTCTTTATCTTCTTCATGAAGACATTTTTCCCATTGTTTAGAGATTTTATCGTTTTTATTAAACTCAAATATCTCTTCCCAAGCATTGTTATGTCTTAAAATTTTATCACTTTCTATATCCCACTCCCATGTTGCAATTTTAATTAAGTCTTGAGCACTTTCCATAATTTTATTATTTTTAAGTAACTCAATTTCTGTCTGTTTTAGATCTGTTATATCAATAAATGTTATAATAACACCTTCTATTTTTTTATCTTCGGTTATAAATGGTTTAACTTTAAAGTTGTAGTATTTTTCATTAATATCTTTTAATTCTTCATTAGAGTTTTTTAAATTTTGCAAACATTCTGAACATGTTTTTAGAATAAACATTCTATTTGGCTCATCAAAACTTGAAGAGAAATTCATTATAGGTCTTCCTATATCATTACTTTGTAAATTAAATAATTCTGAAAGTTTAGGCGTAAATTTTCTAATTAGAAGTGATTTGTCAAGAAATAGTGTACCAACTTCAGTGGAATCCAATAAATTAGTGATATCATTATTTAAACTAATTAATTCATGATTTTTGTCTTCAAATTCAGAATTTACAGTATACAATTCTTCATTTACCGATTGTAATTCCTCATTTGTACTTTGTAGTTCTTCATTAGAGGCCATTAACTCCTCATTTGAAGATTGTAGTTCTTCATTACTAGTTTCAAGTTCTTCTATTGCATTTTGTAATTCTAATTTTGTTTCATTTAATTCATTTTCAATATCTTCAATACGCGCTCTAGAAATCTCTTGTAACTTGCTATAGTTATCTATTATAACTTCTTCTTCTTTATTATCAAGTTTTTTATCTTCGCTAAATTGTATTAAATAAACATCTCTTTCATTTAAAATACTTTCAGTTAGATGAAAACTTATATCAAAGGCTTCATTTTTTTTTGATTTTAAGTTGAGAACATTTTTTATGATAACGTCTTTTTTTTCTGTATTTAATTTTCTAATTCCATTTTTAATGATTGTTTTAATTTCAGGAGAAACAACTTTTAATAGATTATTTTGGAATATACCTTCAGAAAAACTTAATCTTTTACTTATATTTCCTCTAATAAATAAAATTTCAAAATTGCTATCTACAAAAATAGATACAGGACTATGCCTTTTACTTAAGTATTCAAAAAATATACTTTCAGCTCTTGAGGTTGAATTTTGAATTTTTTTATTATTTTCATTTAAGTAGACTGTATCATCTGTTTTTTTTCTAATATGATGATTCTCTAATCCTCTAGATGGTGGTACTTTAGTTTCTGTTATGTTTTGCCATATTTTGTGTTTTACACTAATTATTTTAAAGTATTTTGAAGAATGGCCTAAAGACTCGCTACTGCCTAAAAATAGATATCCTAATCTGTTTAATGAAAACTGAAAGCTTAGTAAAACTCTCTGTTGACTCATATTAGTTAGGTAGATTAATAAATTTCTACAAGAAATTAGGTCTATTCTAATAAATGGAGGGTCTTTTAATAAATTGTGATTAGAAAAAACTATTTTTTCTCTAAGGCGTTTTGATATATGGTATCTTCCAGTATTTTTAATAAAATAACGATCTAAATATTCCTTTTCAATTTCATTAGCAATATTTATATGAAAACTTCCTTGACTTGCTGTTTTTAGTGCAACATCATCTACATCAGTTGCAAAAATTTTAAAATCTGTACTTTTTTGAGTTTTTCTTAAATAATCGTCTAGAAGTATAGCAATAGAATAAACTTCTTCACCTGTAGAACAACCAGGTACCCAAACTCGAATGGGTTTATTATCTGTTTTCTTGTTACATAATTCTGGTATTACATTTTCTTTTAAATATTCGAATGACTTTTTATCTCTAAAAAAGGTTGTAACACCTATTAAAAAATCTTGCTTTAATGTGTTTTTTTCTTTTTCATTTTTTACAAAAAATTTATAATAATCTACTAAGCTTATAAAATTATTTAGCCTAATTCGCTTTTCTAACCTTCTAAGAAGAGTATTATTCTTGTATTCTGCAAAATTAATACCAGTAGAAACTTTAATTTCTTCGAGAATCCTTAAAAATAATGACTCATCATTATTTTCATTTAACTCTTTTTCTGGAATTAGAATTTTAGCTGGTAAATGGGTTTTTAACAAAGCACTAGCTATATCTTTTGCATTCAAAATAAAGTCAACAAGATTAGTATTTATAGAAGAGTTTGGCATACCATCAAACTGTGCTTCATCTGGGTTCTGTACAAAGATAGTACCACCCTTTTCTTTAATTGTTTGTATACCTCTAGATCCATCAGAACCTGTACCAGATAAAATAACACCTATTGAATGTTCTTTTTGTTCTTCGCCTAAAGTGTGAAAAAATATATCTATTGGTAAATTTAAATTCGTTTTTGGACCTTTGTCTAATAAGTATAATTTATTACCTTTTATGTGTAAATTTTTGTTGTTTTGATTAAGATAAATACAATTTGGCTTTATAATTTGTTTATCCTTAGCAGTATAAATTTTCATTTTTGTATACTTACTAAGTAATTCTGGCATTAGACTTTTAAAGTCTGGAGATAAATGTTGTATAATTACAAATGCCATGCCTGTGTTGTTGTCTAATTCGCTAAATAATTGCTGAATTGCATCTAAACCACCTGCAGATGCACCTATTCCGACAACAAATATTTTATCTTTATCCATATTTTTTAGTTCGATTGTAAATGTAAATATAATTTTTTTTTTAATTTAATTGTTGAATTTAATAATAAATTACCTTTGCATAAAATTTATAAATAATGAACGCAAATAAAAACTCGTCGCGAAGACGACAAGAAGGTACAGGTAGTAAACCTCAAAATAGAAAAAACTTCAAAAAAAAACCGAGTGCACCTCAAAATAAAAATACTTCAGAAGGTGTTAGATTAAATAAATACATAGCTAATTCTGGTATTTGCTCAAGAAGAGAGGCAGACACTTATATAGAACATGGTAGTGTAGAAGTAAATGGTAAATTGGTTACAGAAATGGGCTATAAAGTTCAAGCTACAGATGTTGTAAAATTTGATGGAACAACCATTTCACCAGAACAAAAAAGATATATTCTTTTAAATAAACCTAAAAATTACATTACTACTATGGATGATGATAGAGGCAGAAAAACGGTAATGGAATTAATAGCAAATGCATCTAAAGAACGTATCTATCCTGTTGGAAGATTAGATAGAAATACAACAGGATTATTATTGTTTACTAATGATGGAGATTTAGCTAAAAAATTAACTCATCCAAAACATAACGTTCGTAAATTATATCATGCATCTTTAGATAGAAAATTAGATTTAAAAGATTTACAGAAATTAAGAGGAGAAGTAATTATTGAAGGAAGAAAAGTTTTTATTGATGCTGTTTCTTACATAGATAATGAACCAAAAACTGAAATTGGCATCGAAATTCATTCAGGTAGAAATAGAATTGTTCGTAAGATTTTTGAGCATGTAGGTTATAAAGTAATTAAATTAGATAGAGTAATTTTTGCTGAACTAACTAAGAAAAATTTACCTAGAGGTAGATGGAGAACTTTAACAGACTTAGAAATTAATAACTTAAAAGCTATGAAATAAGTTAATTCATTACATAAAAAAAGCCTAATATCAATTTAAGTTGTTATTAGGCTTTTTTTATTTTATATAAATAAGTATCTAATTTAAAAACTGTAAATTAATTCCTGTAAATATTTGAAATTGAGGTTGTGTTCCTTGATGTAACATAGAATATTGAGGTTCTATAAAGCAGTTAAAAACAGTATTACCTACTTTAACTACTTTTCCAATACCTAATGCTAAAGGAATAGAATAAGCATCATTTTTAAAATCAAAATACCAAATAGGAGCGCCTCTTAAATAAGTGCCTTTACCTAATTGCCAGAAATAGAAAGGTTGTAAAGCAGAATTATTTGTTCCGTTTCTTAATTCATCTCCACCCACAGAAGTTTGCCAAGTTAAAAGACCACCAAGTTGAAACACAGGTGATTTTACAACAAAAGCAACAGCTGCAAAACCAGCTTGCCATTTACCAGTTCCTAAAATATCATTAGATGCTGTAGGTGCAGTAATCATGGGTCCAATACCAACTGTAGCATTTGCTTTAGAAATAAAGTTATAAGATAAAAAAACATTTAAATCTCCTAATCCATTTTCAGAAACTACATTTCCACTTGCATTTGGTAAACTTACAGTATTAAATGGTGCAGAAACCCTAAGTAGTAATTTACCTGATGAAAAAGGTTTTGCAAATCTAAGATAAGAAGAGTTTAAATAAGCGTCACTGGGAGCGTCTGTTAGTTTTGGTATATAGTAATTGTGAAAATTAAGAGCAGTCATATTTGCTAAGGGATTATTAGCTTGAGCTCCACTTGATTTTTTGTTGTCATTATCTTGAGCTTTAATAGTTAAAATAGCACAAAACAACACTATAAATTGTAAAATATTTTTTTTCATTTTGATTTTTTTAAAAACTAATTTTTAATGAGATTGTATTTCCTACTCTTCCAAAATTTGAACTTCTAAAAAGAAAAACTTCTCTTATATATCCTAAACTATAATGGACTTCCTCAATCTTTTTTGATAAAAAAAATGAAAATTCTCTTGAGTTAGAGAATCTTTCTCTAACATCTGGAGCTTTAAGATAATACCATTCAAAAGCAGAACTCAAAGACCAAGCATTATCTTCATTATTATTTGGGAAGATATAATTTAATAAAACTTTATATCTAGATCTTAGGTAATGATTATGCTTAGAAATAAAAAAGTTTCTCCATTCAACAAGAACTCTCTGTGAAAAGCTTAAGCTTTTTATTATGGGTGTTTTTAATTGTATACCTAATTTTGGTCTCACTTCAAAGAAATCTCCTAAGTCTTTATCAAACCTATAATTATTAACTATGCCACCAACTACAGACCAATGGTCATTCAATTTTTTTTGAGTACTTAAAGTAAAACCTAACTTTCTCCATTTACTGTCTTGATAAGCATGTTTGTAATTAACATCAAGATTAAAATGTTTACCCTCATTATAAAGAAATTCTTTTTCAATACTAAGCTCACTAAAAAATTCATTCTGAGAATTACATTTTAAACTTAGAAAAACAAGTAAAAAAGTTATTAGTACTCTTATCATAAATAATATTAAAAAACCTAATTATAAATTTATAATTAGGTTTTTTATATTTTTAAATTGTTGTTACCTAGAAGATAAGTTAATTTCTGGCTTAGAGAAATCAAAGTATGTTGCAAAGGTGTCTAATTTATTTATATCACCCTTAGCAGTTCCTTTACCTTTTGAAATAGCATCTTTTACTCTTTCTTTACCTAAAATAAAATTGTATACAACATCACTAGGTATATTTACTACTAAATCAGCATTTTCTGGAACATATTCATAAAAAGCAGCAATACCATTTCTTATATGAAAACCATATTTTTCTTTACGGTCTGTAATATTAAATCCAATTTTAAAATCTGCATCTACAGCTTTTTTTGCATTAATTTTAACTCTTAAGTTTTCTAAGATAGTACCAATAGAAAATTGCTGAATAATTACAGGGTTTGCAAAATCAAAAGCCCCAGATTTATCTAAAGTTCCATCAAGTTCTTTTGCTCCAGAAAGGGCAAAATTTCTGTAATATATGTTTGATTGATCATAACCCCATTCTTGCATTGCTTTAGCTTTTAAATTTCTAGCATCTTTATCTTCTGGATTAGATCTAACTAAATGTGTGGTAATTTCCATTGCCCATCCATAATCTTCTGCTTCTATAGCTTGTTTTGCAATATTTAAAACATTGTCTCTACCACCCATAGCTTCAACATATAATTTAGCTTTTCTTTTGAAAGATGGTGTTGCTAATTTCGTAGCATCTCCAGAATACCATCCTAAATAACCATTGTAAACATTTCTAACAACATGTTCTACACTTCCATAAAACTCTTGTAACCAAGGGTCCTTTTTTAAATGATCTGGTAAAGAAACAAGATCTACTAATTCTTCTGGAGTAGCACCTTGATTCATATGATAAATAGATTGGTCATGAGTATACTGTATTGCATCTCTATAATTCTGAATTCTTTCAACAATAAATTCATTTCCAACCCAAGACCTCATGTGTGAGTGACTATAACTATCAGATTTTTTAGCAAACTCTAATAAATTATCTACACCTTTATACCACTTTACTAAATCTCTATATTTTGTTCCTCTTAAAGTATATAAGTTAGGGAAAGATTCACCTTGAATTGTCTCAGAACCATGAACATGCTTTAAGTCTGGGAAATAAACATCTATTTCATCTTCTGCATCTCCATAAGCCTCAAATAAAACAATTTTTACACCTGCAACTTCTGTTTCTAATTTCCCTTTTACGATATCTGTTGGTCGATAAAAAGATATTTTACCTCCAGCAAATGTTGGTCCTAAACCTGCATGCACTAATCCTTTTTCATTTTGGCCTAAATACGTAGCACCCCCATAAGCAGTTCTTTCTGTTAAAATACCACCAACCACACTAGCATCATTTGCTAAATAATCCATAAATTGGTAGTGAGCAAACACTTTAACTTCTCCTTTATCAACTTGGTTTTGAGTAACACCCATACCTGCTGCACCAAATGAATGATCTGGATGTCTGTGTGAGTAAATTACACCTTTAACTGGTAAATTAATATTTGTAGATTTTCTAAAATCGTTAATAATCCTTTCTGATGCTTCATCACTTTCTCCTGGATCTACAACAATTAAACCATCATCTCCAACTACAATAAGTGTAGAAGTTAATTGCCAACCAGCCATTAAAAAGGCTTTTCCTTTTACAGGCTCATAAATTGTTTTTGGCATTTGTTTACCAAAAGAAGTCATTCTATCATTAATAAATTCACTCTCTGTTGTAACAGCTAAATTGTCAAATCTTGCACGAATTGGAGCTAAATTTTTAAGCACATTTTCATCTGCATAAGGCTCTACTTCTAAAGGAACATTATGATCAATAATTTCAGGGGTTAATAAACTTTTGTCAAAATCTGGTTTGTTATTACAAGCTACTACACTTACAAAAGCTATTAAATAAAGTACTTTTTTCATTTTATTTTATAAATTAATTTTTGTGTAAATTAATAAAAAAAGTATAATTCTAATCTATACTAGAACAATTAATTGTTAATTTTTGTAATTTATAATTAGTTTTAATAGAAATGTTTATTTTTAAAATGTTTTAATTAAATAGAAATAAATGAAAAGTAATTTAAGAAGACTAATTTCTTGTGTTATTATATTTTTTAGCCTAGTTATATACAGTCAAAAACGAGCACTATATGTAGATAATTTTGCAAATATTTTAGGTAGTGAAACTAAAGAAAATAAATTATTAGAATTTGCTAAAGCTAAAGAAAAAGATGAATTAATTTTATATGATTTACATAAAGTTAATAGAAGGTTCCCTTTAGGAGATGCTGCTAAAAATGGTCTATTAGCAAATTTTATTTCTAAAGCTAAAACAAAATATAATATCAAAAGCATAAGTGCATCTGGTGAAACAGCTAATTTTTTTATCAAAGCAATTCATCCTTACAATGTTTCTAGAACAAAAAAAGAAGAACAGTTTGATGTATATAATTTAGAGTACGAATACTGGAATGAAAGACAATCTTTAGATGGAGGTTATTATTGTGAAACCTATCTTAAAAGGGCTAGTTTGCCTTGTAATAGAGAAAATTCTTTTAATTATTTTGTAAACTCTCTATTTGTGATGAAAGAATTAGCAAAAGATGATAATTTAGATGTAAAAATTGAAGCGTATGTTGGTAGATATACTAGAAAAGAAATCGATTCTATTAGCCATCATGTAGATCGTTTATTAATTCATGATTATGTAGCTCAACCAGAATATAGCTTCTTATATGTAAAAGATCGATTAAATTATTTAGATGCTATTCACTCTCATATAGACGTATCTATCCTTTTTTCTGCAGAAAATAATTTTATGGGTAAATGGTTAAGAACACACGACTTTAAAAAAGCAGAAGAAATATTTTTTAAAGAATTAGAAAAAAAGGAAATTGCATTAGAGAATCATTTAAACTTTGCTGGCTTTACTTATTATAATTACAGCTACTTTAAAAAATCGTTAGAGCTTAATAAAAATTAATTTCTATTCTTTTAATTTATCATATAAACTATTTAATAATTTAAATTGATTTTTGGCTCTATCTAAATTATGCTCTAAATATTCTGTTTTATAGTACACATCATTATTTAGGTAATCTGTTAAAAAACGAAGACCTATTATAAAAATCATAGTTTTTGCAGCAAGAGGCAATTTTTCTAATTCAATAGGGGTTAATGAATCTTTTGTTTTTTCTATAAACCCTTTTTTGTAGGCTTTATAATACGCTAAGTTAAATTCGACTTTAGATAAATCTTTCTCGTCTTCTGCAGCAGTATTACAAATTGTTCTAATGGCATCTCCAAAATCGTAATGTATAATACCTGGCATTACAGTATCTGTATCTATCATACAAATCCCTTTATTTTCTTTATTAAAAAGTGAGTTAGAGATTTTTGTATCATTATGAGTTACTCTAACTGGAATTTTTCCAGATTCTTTTAAATTTTGAAGAATATGCATTTCTTCTTTTAATTGAGAAATCATATTTACATACTTATTGGCTTTTTTTAGTCTATCTGAAGTAGCTGATTTTAAAGATGATTCATATTGTTGATAGCGAAATGACATATCATGAAAGTTCGGAAGTACATTAACTAATAAGTTGCTATCAAAATCTGAAGTTAATTTTAAAAAATCACCAAGTAATTTACCAGCTTCATATGCAATTTCTTCATCTTTAACAATTTCAAAAGTTTTACTATTTTCTATAAAAATCATAGCGTTCCAAAAGTTACCATTTTCATTAATGTAGTAATTGTTAGATTTTTTTGCTTTTACAAAACTTAATACTTTTTGGTCAAGTTCTTCTCCATAAATTGATGAATATTTATTTTTTAAATGATTGCTTACAAGCACTTTGTTATTGACTAAGCCAGATACATTTTTAAAGATATTATGGTTTATTCTTTGAATTATATAATTTGTAACACCATCTGTTTTTACAAAAAAAGTATCGTTTATATGGCCTGAATGTATTTCTGAATGACTTACATAATTATGAAGATGTTCAAATTGTTCAAATATGTTTTGTATTTTATTTATCATTATTTAATCCCATAAATTTATTGGATAAACTCCAGCTTCTTTTAATTTTTTTATTTCTTTCTTAACGTTTTCTTTATCTTCATTATAAGTAACTCCAAACCATTTTGCTTTTGATTTTAAGACTTTTACTGTAGCTTTTTTAGAAGCTAATAAAGAGTTTACAATAAAGGGTAAATAAAATTCAGCTTTTAAATTTTCTTTATTTTTTTCTAAAAAATCTAAAAAAAGTTTTTCTCCATATTCAAAATAATTTGTGGTAAACCCCCAAATATTCATAGAAACAGTAGTTTCTTTATCAATTGAAATCATTTTACCTTTTTCGTCTTCAAACATTAAGTATCCATCAATT
>Ga0209771_1000490_pt1 | contig 26519 bp, 28 predicted proteins | sample SaaInl59LU_5_DNA_FD_184639 | JGI IMG/M metagenome (GOLD analysis project Ga0209771, IMG submission 184639) | Marine microbial communities from expanding oxygen minimum zones in the Saanich Inlet - ESP_59LU_5_DNA (SPAdes) (version 2) | ecosystem: Environmental > Aquatic > Marine > Intertidal zone... | reverse complement strand
TTAACTAAAGGTCATTATGCATCCGCCGGTTACGCTACTGCGTGGTTTCAAAAAGATGCTCATACCGAAGGTCGTTTATTGAAGGTACCTGGAAAAGGATTGTCAGGCTTTCAAAATGAAGCACAAATTTTAACGTCCGGTCTTTCAGACCCTAAAAATAATTGGAAATCAGGCGGACAAAGCGTCGACTCTAATGGCAGGTGCGCCGAAATTGCCATTGCTCCAGACGTCACAAAATACAAATTTGGGCGACACACATTTAGACGAGCTAAGGAAATGCGTGTGCCTGCATATTGGGAGAATAATAGAGGCGGAAATTCTCTAAGCGGATACAGCTATCCAACTTTATCCAGAAAATTTGCCGTGTATATGGTAACTGAGGTGGAGGATATTCATGGGAACTGGGTGCGATATGATTACTCAAGTGGCAGCGAGCCTAGATTAAAAAAAATTGAGAGTAATGATGGCCGGCTAATTACAATACAGTACCAAGCTAGCGATAATGTTGGAAACTCAAGGCTAATTAGTAAAATTACTGCTAACGGTCGTGAGTGGATCTACGAATATGATAATTTGTCACTTGAAAAAGTTACCTTACCTGATGGACGATATTGGGAGCTTGGCGTTGGTACTGGCCTTGACGAAACTAGACCAATGTTAGCAATGAACTTAGAACCCACCGCATATTACAAATGTGAGCCCAGTGAAGGCTCATTTGCCATAAAACACCCTGATGGTGCAATTGGTACGTTTATATTAAGAGAAGAAGCTCATAGAAAGGCTACTGTAAGCACTGATATGGGAGAAAGCCATCTCAATACAGGACCTGGTTGGATATATGGCAGCACAGGCTCTCATAACTATGCCGGAGCATATGAAACGAATAGTTATCTTTGTAGAAATGGTTATTACCAAGTTGGTCAAGAGCCGAGCCCTGATGCTGGTGCCTATCGTGCCATGTCGCTTATCGAAAAAAAGATTACAGGACCAGATTTAATCGGTTCAACTTGGGCTTTTCAATATGGAGGTCACCCAGGAACACCGATGACCAAAAGCTACACTAAAATCACTCAACCAGATGGAACAGTAAAAACCTATAATTTTCATACTTTTGGCACTGACCATGGATTGCTGGAAAGTATCGATACCATGGGGTCAGATAGCACTACTGAAACAGTCACTTATATATACGACGTCACCCAACCTGTAGATCCCAATTGCGCAATAAGAGGCGAATACGGAGATGTGACAGGCTCTTGTTATAACAGTGTCAAGCGACCCATCAAAAAGCGCACTATTTCACGAGAAAGTGTAAATTACGTGATGGAAAGTGAGTTTGATAAAACAAACGGAATCTTCAATGACTATGGGCGCCCTAACAAAATCACGCGTTATAGCTCTCTTGACGTTAACAATAAGCGTATTACAGAGTTGGACTATTGGCACAATACAAACGATAACGTCATTGGCATGATGGAGACCATAAAACGAAATGGGAAAGAGTTCGCTCATTATGATTATTTCACGAAAGGTTTACTTCAGAAAGTCTACCGTTTTGGCGTAAAATGGTCAGAATATACGTACAATACGGCTGGCAATCTCTACACAATTCAAGATGCTCTTAACTACACTGCAACGTTGAGCAATTATAAACGCGGTAAACCTCAGAGTATTGTGCGTCGAGATGGGAGTACTTTATCAAGACTAGTTGATAATAATGGTTGGGTGTTAAGCGAAACTGATGGTTTAGGCACCACTATCGAGTATACCTATAATGATGTCGGATGGATGACAGGTGTAAATCGGCCTTCACCTTGGACGGATACTACTGTCATTTATCATAGCAAGGGAACAGCTAACTTTAGAAGTGTTGAGTTACGGGGCACGAATGAGTCAACCACTTGGTACGACACCATGCTGCGACCAACGTTATCAAGAACTAAGCCGACTTCTGGTGGCGGTACCACCACATATCAATCCTTTGAATACGACGCCATGGGCAAAAAGACATTCATATCATTTCCTACAAAACTCGCTACACCAACAAGGGGTACCGAGTTATTCTTTGATGGTCTCGGCAGAATGATAGAGGAACGTGAAAACATTAGTCCATTTGCCTCTACGACAACTGAATATTTAGCCGGTAACCAAAGAAAAGTGACTGATCCTAATGGAAATCACACAACTACTACTCTATCAGGATTTGGCTCGCCCAGTGATGGAGAGATTACGCTAATTAAAAGCCCAGAAAATGTGTCAACTCAAATGAATTATGACATATATGGCAACATGATAAGCATGACGCAATTTGATAGGGTTGGAAGTGCCAGCAGTACACAAAACTGGTATTACGACTCTCGATTGAGAGTTTGTCGTCACCAAGTACCTGAAACTGGTAGTAAGTTGTTCCAATACGATAATGCTAATCAGATTACGGCTTATGTAGAGGGCTATAACACAAGCAATAACTGTCCTGCATTACCATCTGCGAATAAAGTTAGCATCACGTATGATGAATTGGGTCGAGAAGAGTTCATTAACTATCCTGCAGGAACAGGCGACATAGCAAAAACGTATGATGATAATGGTAATCTTTTGACATTAAACAGAGCCGGTGTCAATTGGACATACACTTATGACAACTTAAATCACCTTTCTTCTGAAAAGCTGGATATTGATAATCGCAATTACGATATTACTTATACCTATAATAATGAGCGTGAACTGTTAACGCGTACTTTACCTAGTGGCAAAGTTCTCTCGTATTCTCACGATGGTGTGAACCGCACGACGTCAGTGGCAAATGGTCCAACGTCCTACGCTAGTAATATTGCTTATAATGCTTTTGGGAGCATTAAAAGAGTGACATACGGTAATGGTATGGATTTATCGCAATCTTATACCACACAGGGTCAACTGCGTTCTAAGTATGTTGAAGATGAAAACAGTGATATGTGGATGGATCATTTTTACCAATATGATCCTAATGGAAATATCACAGAAATAGCTAACGATGACGAGCGTATTATGAGCTACGATGGGCTCAATCGTCTAGAGTCGGCAGATGGCGCGTGGGGAAATGGTAGTTATTCTTACGATTCGCTTGGTAATTTGAAAAGTAAAACACTGGGCAGTAGAACTGTTATTAGCCAATATGATTACGTGCATAACCGGATATTAGCCAGCGCAGATAGCCAAAATGGCAATCGCAGTTTTAGCTACGATAGCAAAGGTAACACTACGACCGCAGGTAGTTTATCGTTTACATATGATGCCGCAAATCAGCCGATTAGCATGTCAGGAAGCTCATCGGGTGTGTATGTTTATGACGGTAATTTAAAGCGTGTTAAGTTAGTCGTAAATGGCAAGACGATTTACAATGTGTTTGACCAATCAGGAAAACTGGTGCTTGTTGACGAGCAAACAGACAACAATACAACTGAATATATTCATGCCGCTGGACAAACTATTGCACGTATTAAAAACAATATTATCACCTACCTTCACGCAGACCATTTAGGTACCCCTATTCTCGGCACAACAGCTTCGGGTGGCTCTAGTTTTAGTGAGAAATATACCCCATTTGGTGAGAAATATTATCAGAACAGCCAGAATGATAATGTAGGCGGATATACAGGCCATATTTATGATAGCGCGACGGATTTGACCTATATGCAGGCACGATACTATGATCCAGTAATTGGGCGGTTTTACTCGAATGATCCTGTTGGGTATACTGCGCAAAATCCAGTAATGTCATTTAATCGCTATTTGTATGTGAATAACAATCCGTATAAGTATACTGATCCTGACGGGGAGTTTCTGTTAGGTGCTGCTGTTGGATTCGCACTTGATTTAACGGTGCAGTTGATTGAAAACGGGGGAGATATAAGCAAGGTAGATCCATTACAACTTGCTGGAGCAACAGCTATGGGGGCAATTGGTGGAGGCATTGGCAATCAAATAGCAAAAGCTTCGACAGCAATCTCAACTTTAACTAAAAGCACTAAGATAGGTGCTGTAACAAACATTACTGGAAATACTGTAGCTGGAGTAACAACCGAGGGGGTCAAGAGTGCAGCATTAATTACTGTTGATAGTGTGGCGGGAACTGACTACGCTGGCGATACTTCATCTAAGGTTGTAGATTCTATTGGTAGTAATGCCCAAACCTCAACAGTAAACAACGTTATAAGCGGAGCAACTAACAATTCAAAGCTAGGTCAGATTGCAGAGATTGGTGTTAAAGCTTACTCAGAAATATCACAAGCATTAGAAGATAAACAATGAGCAAAATTAACCGATTAAAAAAATTAAAGCTAGTTCTTAGAAGCTATTCGATATTTTTCACTTTAACTTTAACAGTTGCCATTGGTGCTTTAATTTATGAGATGCGGACGGAAATGTTCTCACTTTATAGATATAGTTTGTCTATGCTCGTAATCATTTTTGTTTTTGCTATCTCTGCATTGCCATTCGATATAAGGAAACAAAAGAAGGATAAGCGCATGTGCAGCCATTTAGGTGTAAGTTATAAAGACTTTCTCCTTAAACCAGAAAATGAACAAGATAAACTTAGAAGCTCTTTTAACAGTAAAGACTGAATTAATTTTTAAATATGGTATTACCTAATTTTTCTAAGGAGGCAGTTCCAAGTTAAATTTTGACTTCTTTTGAATCCAAAGCCTCGCCCTCTGATGAGAGCGGGGCTTTTTGTTGATTTTAAGTATCGCAAATTCAAATAGCTGACCTATACTGATAACTTACTGTATTAATTGGAATTTATTTAATATTTTCTATGGTTCGTAGTGTCGATAAATGTATATGCAGGCACGATACTATGATCCAGTGATTGGGCGTTTTTATAGCAATGACCCCATCGGATTCAGTGGTGTACATTCGTTTAATCGTTATGCTTATTGTAGACCACCACTTTGTTATCGTATAAATTCCCACGGTATTTATCATAACATTTGAGCATAATTTTCTATTTTCCCACGCTCTTATCGAACGCTAAATTTTCGTTGCCACATTAACGTCGTACGATTTCTCATTTTGCATCATATCTTTTACCACTTTGCATTATACGCTCGACCAAACTGTCATCATAAGTCAGGTTATTTTTCACCTAAAAAAAGAGCCAGATCATGATAGAACTGGCTCAGTGTCGTGCTGTTTAGAGCTTGGTTATGATGATTTTGGTTGGCTATTTGGGCACTTGTTGAGTAATTAATTCCTTGTATGTGCGCCAATGAGGCTGAATTAGGATAGCGTTGACATGATTAATGGTCACTTCCTTTTGTGCTTTTCTGGCGGCCTCCATCAAACTGCCATAGCAGAGATTTTTGCATAATCTTAAGTTGCCGTTGGCATTGCGCAGTATGAGCTCAAGTGCGCCTTCGGTGAAGGTGTTCGCGCCCATGTTGGCGGTGGTGAGCTCGCGTTCGATGAACTCGGTCAAGTGCACGTCAGTCAATGGCTGCAAGTGGTTTGAGTAAGTAATACGCGACTTTATGTCAGCATTGGCTGCCAGCGATAAGTAGTGCATTAGGTCGGATTGCCCGAATAAAACCAAATTGTGTTTTTTCGGGAATTTGTCCACCAGTAGGCGTAGCCTACGTAATGCATCGGTAGGAAGCAAGTGGGCTTCATCAATGAGCGTGTAAAGCGTTTTATGTTGCCTTGCTTGGGCGAACATATGCTCGATGAGGGCTTTTTCGAGTGTTTTATCGGGCACATCGAGTTTGGCGGATTGGCCGAGCTGCAACAGTATTTTCAAATAGGTATGCATGGTGCGCGATACGGATACCACCGTGGTATTACGCTCATTGTGCCAGCTTTCAATGTGTGATTTGAGCATGGATTTACCCACGCCAGGCTCACCAATGATGACACTGAAACCGCCTTGGGTAGCATGTATTTTGATGGTATCGACAATGTCTTGTTGTTGTTTGAGTAGCACAGGATTATCCTGCATAAAGGGTGTTTTGGCAGTGGCGAAGACGGCATTAATCAAAACGGCTCTCCTTGGTCTGTCGGTTTACTTGCGGACATAATGACTTTGTTTCTTGTGGTCGTGGCGTTGTGATGCACATCTAGCAAGGTGGCTTGGCCTAAGCGCTTGCCTTGATAATACACAATCACGTAATGGGAATATTGGCGGTCATAGCGCACTTCAATGGATTGTTTACGCACATCCACAGGGGCTTCAAAGCGCAGTTTGTTCAAGCTAAACACATTAGTTTTAGACACTTTACGTGTGACTTCGACGAAGAACACTTCTTGGGTAAATTCGTCATCGACTAAAAAGGTAAGTCGGTTGGCATCAAGGGTAAATCTATCCAGAGGGGTCATTTGAATGGCGGAGTGAATACGCTGATTGTAGTCGTTTTCCATCCACTGCTGGGCTAAGATATTTAATTCACTTAGGCAACTAAAGAAGGTGTGCTCTATTAAGAACCTATCTCTGAAGCCCCTAAAGAAACGCTCTATCTTACCTTTGGCGGCACCATCGCGCACCGGCGCATGAGACAATTTAATGTCAAGGCGCACGCAGGCCTGTCGGATTTCGTTAGAGGTATAGTTGCTACCGTTGTCGAAGTAAAGACGTTCAGGCTTACCGCGTTTGAACAAGGCGCTTCTGAAAGCATCGCACATGTTCACGGTATTATCGGCAAAGAAGAATTCGCCATGGGTAATAAGGCGAGACGCATCATCAATAAAGGCAATGAGGAAGGTCGGTTTCATATTACCGTTCGCGTCGTGCACATAAGGGCCATGCATGGTGTCAGCTTGCCACATTTCATTAGCATGTTGCATAGCAAAGGAGCTGCGCATTTTCTCGTTAGCAGTATTGTCGAGTAAGTTATTGTCCCGCACCATGCGGTAAAACGAGGTTTGTGATAACTGCGAGGCTTTGACGTACTCGCGTTTAATGAGCGCACGATATAGCGCCATTTTAGGCAAGGTGCCATTTTTACTTCTGCCTAAGGTAGGCAAGATATCATTAATGGCTTCAGCCAATTCATTGGGCTGCACAGAGCGATAGCGGTGCTTATCGGCACGTGTTTTGGTTTCCAAGGTTGCTATGCCATTTAATTTATACCTATACAACCACGTGCTAATGGTCCGCCACGTAAACTGATAATCAATGCCGTTACGGCTATCGGTAAAGACGCGTTTGGAGACCGACACTATTCTCGCTTTAATAGAATCGCCTGGCGCATAATCCACTGCACTTAAGACCGACAATCGGATTTCAAGTGGCGGGGTTTTATTGCGGGTGTGGTTTCGTTGGGGGGTAGGCATACTCGTTTCCTGTTAGTTAAGAAACGCGCACCGTAACCTAATAGGCTGAATGCCAACACTGACGGCTGTTGTGGTGAAGATAAAGCGGGTGGTGACGCCACGGCTAAAGGCTTATTTTATAATGACACTACGGTAAACATAGGCGCATAATCGGCTGATTGGTGCTAGATAAACGCCATTTGATGGGATAATTGGAAATCCAGACACACTGCTGCTGGGGAAGCAGGTAAACAGCGTTTTAGTGCATCCAGCAAAGGCGATATAAGACCTGTATTGGCTGCACGATTGACCTTGCTACGGTAGCGCCATACATTGGCCTTAAGTGCTGCTAACCATCGCCACGCATGGCGAGTAGATAACCGGCCAGTGGCTTGGGTATACGCAGTAGCCACCGCCACATTCGACAGCAATAAAACAATAAACATGCCTAATTGCCAAGCACTATAAAAACGCCTTGGTAATTGACTAGATAAAGACAACTGCATAGTACGACCGCAGCCAACATGACCAAACCGACGACAACAGACAAGGCGTTTGCCCACGCATTTACTTTTGAACATCGATAATTGTTTATACACAAACCCATGTGCAATTAAGTGACCCACTTCACCACAATGCTTACATGCAAGCGAATACCGACGTTTCACAAAACTGGCATGTTGTTCGATATCAAAAAGGGACGCAAAGAATGATGGCATCATTTACCATCGGGAAATAAAAAAATACCGCCACTAAATAATTTTTCAAATTAATTGTAGAATTTCACTTTACCAAATTAACTGAAAACACCAAGCCGGATTGTTCGATAACAATTTGGTTGAAAAAGGGCAGATCGTACGGTATTAATTTGGTAATCTACAATAATAGTACGGCAGAATTTCATACATTGAAGCAAGATATTGCCATTTACGGAAGACAACCAGATGTAGCTTTCGATGTAAAATTGACAGATGAGGCAGCAGCGAGTGGAATGGCACGAAGCATAAAGTCAGATAAGGACCAAAATTGGAGGTTGAGCGATAATAATTGTGCAACAGTGACAGTAGAAACTCTTAACGCTGGTGGTACTAATTTACCAACTAATGACTATAACTCACCAGCTCAAGTGGATGCAGTTCTGGGATTAGGGGCAGATGCACCAAAAGGAATGACAGCTATTCCAGTAGTTAGGGTGTCTGGGCGAATTGAATCAGCAAAATTAGATAAAGAATAGCTAGGAGGAAATATGCAGAAAAAAAGGATTATAATACTAGAGTGCCTTCTGTTACTTCCATGCTTTGTAACGATAGTGAATTATCGTACTAGTATTGAAGTATTTGATGCATTATTGCTGTTTTTTGGCTTTGACATAAGAGGGACGCATTTGTCATTAGGTGAATGGTCGCTGTTAATCTATTTAGTTTTATTACCTTTGGTGCAGTTAATTATTTTCGTAAGTTTAAAGTCACCCTTAGGAATTAATGTAATTGGAAAACGAATAGTTTGGTTCTGTACTCTTTTTAGTTCAATCCTTGCATGGCATATGTATATGCAAGGGATAGTAATTATTTAATGAGACTTATATTTATTAATAATTATTTTTAATCCAAAGCCCTGCAATCGCGGGGCTTTTTGTTATTGGGCATCAAGGGGCTTTATTTTAGGCTGCTTTTGAAGCCAAAGGAATAAAGTGTCCGTCCGGTAAACACCACTAATCAAGACTAACGTTCCAAGGCAGTAGTGTCTCGATATCGACATCGGGTTGATGTATTTCAGATAGAGCATGCATCAGATAATCAAACGGTATTATGCCATTGGTTTTTGCTGTTTCGATGACTGAGAACAAGACTGCAGAGGCATGTGCGCCTTTAGCTGTTTGACTAAACAACCAGTTTTTTCTCCAAACGCTTGTTCCACATGGCCAAACCGGTGTTATCCCAATAAAGGATTTTCAATCGAGTCCGATTACGATTAGTAAAAATAAATAAGGCACCAGAGAGTAACGCCACGTCCAGCTCCTGCTCAACGATTAACGCAAGGCCGTTAAATTGCTTACGAAAATCCACTGCAGTGGGGTATAAATACACAGCACCCGGGTCGACAAACATTCTCATGCGCCTAGACCTTTTAACACGCTGGCAACCCATAGCGGATCACATGAAGTGGAAAATGATAACTGTGCCTCTCGAGTTTGCATCACAATCGTACAATGAGATTGCGCTAGTTTAGCTTGAACAAACTGACTCGCAGATTTAACCGGCAGTGCGGGTTTGTGTCGATTAATTTTGGTTGCCATGCCAAGCGCATGGCGACGTGCATAAAAGGTTTGTAAGTGGATGTCCAGGTGAGCACAAAATTCCCGCGCATTAAGCTTAGACTTTGCTTGTTGGGTAATGATGTCTATCCACTGTTCTTTGTTCAATTTTATCATAATCAGTTCTCCATTTAGAAAACCCAATTATTAAAGACCTTAATGCAACAAAGAAGGTGTGGTTGCTATGACGGACACAATATTTCTAGTCCAAAGTACAGATGCATTATCATTAAACCTCTACTAAGCTAATCTTTTAAATATCAGTTAATCAACCTACAAAAAAGGAATACAACTATGTATTGGTCTTATCGTTCTCTCAATAGCGCTACTGGTGTAAATGACCTTGAGAAAAAACATTTTTTTAACACATATTATTTAACTGTGTTCAAAACTAAATATCCTTATGTAGGGTTATTATTGTCAGTTGTACTGACTGCATTACTGTCATATATCTTTAATATCGAAACATTATTAATGCGTCTGATAATTTGTGCTCCAATTTGCGCATTCCTTTATTTTCAATTTCATTGCTTTGCTTTAGATTCTATAGCTAAAAAGTACAAATCAAACAATCTATAACGCCTATTACCCTTTGCTTAGGATCTTGCATAGGATATAATTTGGTTAATTCTGTTTGTTTAGAGAAATTATGTTAGCAAGACGTATTATTCCCTGTTTAGATGTCCGTGATGGTAAAGTCGTCAAAGGTGTCAAATTCCGTAACCATGAAATTATTGGCGATATTGTGCCACTTGCACAACAGTATGCTGAAGCTGGCGCTGATGAATTGGTGTTTTATGATATCACTGCGTCCAGTGATGCGCGTGTTGTTGATAAAAGCTGGGTAGAACGTATCGCCCAAGTCATTGATATTCCATTTTGTGTTGCTGGCGGTATCAAGTCGGTGGAAGATGCTGGTAAAATATTGGCTATGGGCGCGGATAAAATATCCATCAACTCCCCTGCTCTTGCTAACCCTGAACTGATTACGCAATTACATGATGCATACGGTCAACAATGTATCGTTATTGGTATTGATAGCCATTTTAATGAAGCCACCGGCAAGTATGAAGTGTACCAATTTACTGGTGATGAAACCCGCACCCAACAAACCAGTTGGGAAACAGCCGATTGGGTAACAGAAGTGCAAAAGCGTGGCGCGGGTGAAATTGTCTTAAACTGCATGAACCAAGATGGCGTGCGTCAAGGATATGATCTCACGCAACTTAAAGAGATTCGTAAAATTTGCCATGTTCCTTTAATCGCATCAGGTGGTGCGGGTAAAATCCACCATTTTGCTGATGTATTTAAAGAAGCTGACGTTGATGGCGCATTAGCCGCATCCGTATTTCACAAAGCTATTATCAATATTGCTGAGTTGAAAACGTATTTGCATAACGAAACTATTTGTATGAGAACTGTATGATCATTACCACCGAAAACACCGCTCAAGTTGCTTGGGCAAAAATGGATAATCTGGTTCCAGCCATTGTCCAAGATGCCATCACTGGCAAAGTCCTTATGCAAGCTTACATGGATCAAGCGGCACTATCACACACATTAGAGACTGGACATGTGACCTTCTTTAGTCGCTCCAAACAACGTTTGTGGACTAAAGGCGAAACCTCTGGTAACACCTTAAATTTAGTCCAAATAGAAAGTGATTGCGATCATGACAGCTTGTTAGTACTAGCCCATCCTAATGGCCCTACTTGCCATACCGGTGCAGAAGCATGTTGGTTTGATAATGGACAGAGCGATTATACCTTTATCGCTGATCTTGAAAAACTCATCGCTTCACGTAAAGGTGCCGATCCGAAATCGAGCTACACGGCTCATTTATACGCTAGTGGTATAAAACGTATGGCGCAAAAAGTGGGTGAAGAAGGTGTTGAAACAGCATTGGCGGCGACTGTTGCTGATTTAGATGAGTTAAAAAATGAGTCTGCTGATTTGATGTACCACTTATTAGTACTCTTACAAGCATCAGGTTTATCGATGCAAGATGTCGTCGGCGTTTTACGCGAGCGTCACAAATAAAATTCACTTTTTTTTATTTTTATCACTTGAAAAGCGTTTAGTCAGTCCTATATCTATTTTATCGGTGCTCAATAGAGGCCGATACAACCGCCGCCGAATTATCGGGGCACTTAAATTAACATATTGCTTAAATTTATTAGGATATGACTATGCGTACTATCGATCTATCTCCACTTTACCGTTCTTTCATTGGTTCTGACCACCTTGCTTCTATGCTAGATGCCGCAGCCAAGAATGAAAAACAAACCACTTATCCGCCATACAACATTGAGTTGGTGAGCGAAGACAAATACCGTATTACCATGGCAATCGCCGGCTTCAGTGAATCCGATGTTGAGATTGTAGTACAAGAAAACACACTGGTAGTCACCGGGAATAAACCTACCGTTAATACTGACAATAGTACTAACGAATCCGCGAAACAATATTTACATAAAGGGATTTCTGAACGAAACTTTGAACGTAAATTCCAGCTTGGCGATCATGTCAAAGTACTGAATGCCGATATGCAGAATGGCTTATTAAACATTGATTTAGAACGCGTTATCCCTGAGGCTAAAAAACCTCGTAAGATTGAAATAGGTTCTCGTTTACTCGAAAACTAGTTACAAATCTCCAACCTATGTGTGTGATAAAGGCAGCTGGTGAGCTGCCTTTTTTTTAGGTTCACTATTTGAATTCGATTAGTACAACAAATACAAATTACACAAAGACAAAACGAGTATAGATAAATATGTAGCAATCATGCCAATCATACGCTGCCAATTTTCACCCGCAAAATGACGAATACCATAAGCATGAGCTAAACGGCCAAATATTAATAACATCGCACTACCGTGTAACACGTATTCATGCACATCATTGAGTTCGGCAACCGCTAGTAATAATAACGCGATAGGCGTATATTCAACAAAATTACCAAACATACGTACATTCCTAAACAAGATAGGATTGCTGTCTTTACCGTCTGAGATAATCTCTTTATCACGAATACGCACTTGCACAACTAAGAACGATAAATACAGTAAAATAAGTCCTGCAATACTGACGTAAAAACCCGTAATTGGTATGATCATAATATTTCCTTTGTATGGTATGAGCAGTGCTATACCTTTGTTATTTTTTAATGCGTTATTTTTTAACGTTGTAATTCGAGATGCATAGCATAGTGGTATTTAGCCCATTTTAATAGTCTGCATGTAAGGTTATTCATAATATTAATTGACCTGCAATGAAAGAAAATACGTATATTACAGGTCTATCTATTACTCAACCCCCTTATTCTCTGGAGTCATACTATGTCAAAATTTTCTTGGTTCGTGATCATCAGCGTAATAGTCGTGACAGGCGTATCCTTAAATTGGGATAAATTGAACCCCAACAATGTTCCTATATTTGCGTTTGTGCCAATGAATAGTACAGAGGGCGCGAATAACAGCGCCAATGCAGCTAAGATACGCGCATTAGTCGATAGCGCTGAATTACCTAAAACCGTTAAATCTGAAAAAATTGTATTCGGTTTAGGCTGTTTTTGGGGCGCAGAGAAAAATTTCGCCGCGCTGCCAGGGGTCATTGATGTCGTATCAGGTTATGCTGACGGACGAGGATTCGATGCAACCTATCGCAATATTACTCAAGCCAAACAGCGTTTTAATCCTGATAATTACGCTGAAGTGATTCAAGTTAGCTTTAATCCGATGCTGATCAGTGTCCAAGATTTGATCATTGCTTTTTACGAAATGCATAATCCGACTCAAGCCAACGGCCAAGGTAATGATATTGGTACGCAATATCGTTCGACCATTTTATATTCTCAGCCTGAGCATGCACAAACAGCGCAATCTTTAACTGAGCATTACCAACAAGCATTAACCCAACAGGGTTATGGTGCGATTACCACAACAATAAAATCATTAGACACGTTTTATCCCGCCGAAGAGTACCACCAAGACTATATCGCCAAAAACCCGAATGGTTACTGCCCTGACCATTCCACCGGCGTTCGTTTTGATGGTTCGGTTGAACGCGTCGTCGCAATGGATAACACTGCGTTGCTAACCGGACAGCACATTGTCATCATCGATGCGCCTGATTGTCCGTATTGTGAAAAGTTTAAAGCTGACGTGGCCACCTTTTATGCCGGTAGCATTCCTATGCATTTTCGCGGAGCCCAACAATTGCAAGGTTTAAGCGTCAGTTCTCCTACTTGGGCAACGCCTACATTGTTGTTTATGCAAGATGGTATCGAAGTACACGGCGTGCAAGGCTATGTGGCGCCAAAGAAATTCTATCAACTGCTAGGTGCATTTAAACTGGGTGATTCTGAAGCATTTAATGTTGCGTTTAATAAAGGCACAGATTCACAATTTTGTAAGCAATACGAACAGTTCAAAAATGTCGGAGCTGGTGTATTTACCGATACGCTCAGCGGTGAACCATTATTTGATACCGATTATCAATTTAACTCGGGCACTGGCTGGTTGTCATTTACTCAGGCCATAGGTGATAGTGTTACATATCATGAAGATAATAGTTTAGGGATGCGTAGAATTGCGCTCAAAGCCAAAACCAGTGGGATACATTTAGGTCATGTCTTTGATGATGGCCCTAACGGCAAACCACGCTACTGTATTAATGCCACCGTCTTAGGTTTTGAGCCACGTGCTAAAGACTAAGGCTAGTAGCGGCGTTTAATCACCCACCAAAGCGCATATCAATATGCATAATCCCATCTTCATCATACGCTGGGGAGATGGGGCTAAAGCCCAGACGGGTATAAAAATCTTGCAGATAGGTTTGCGCACCAATCACTATAACCTTCTCCGGCCATTGGGCATGACATGTTGCTATCGCTGCTTGCATAATGGCAGTTGCTAAGCCATGTCCGCGTACCTCTCCGGCAACCACCACACGACCAACACTTGCAGCATCAGCAAATGATACATTAGGGGCTAAACAACGCGCGTAGCCTACCAACAGAGCACCGTTAAAGTACAGGAGATGCTGTGTATCAGCATGCAGGTCTTTATCATCCAAATCAGGATAGACACAATTTTGTTCTACCACAAACACATCGCTGCGTAGTTTTAATAACGCATACAGTTCAAAATTACTTAATTGAGCGAAAGATTTTACGGACAGCTCGGCGGTTGATGGCATAAATATTCGCTTCTCATTGAGGTCACAAAAAAACGCTAGTCCTTTGCAGAAGTAGCGTTTCTAATAATATTGGTTATAGCAATTAACCTAATAATTCAGCCAACTGTGCACTGACGTTATCTACTGGTTGAGTGCCGTCAAATTTATGATAACCACAATGACCAGCAGCAGCTTCAGCTTGATAATAATCAACTAACGGCTTAGTTTGAGTATGATAAATGCCTAAGCGATCACGCACTGTGGACTCTTTATCATCATCACGAATACTTAAATCATCACCCGTTTCATCATCTTTACCTTCCACTTTAGGCGGGTTATAAACGATATGATAAACACGACCTGACGCAGAATGAACACGACGCCCCCCCATACGCTCAACAATGACGTCATCAGGGACATCAAATTCTAAGCAATAATCAACCTTAACACCGGCATCTTTCATCGCATCGGCTTGTGGAATAGTACGCGGAAAACCGTCTAGTAAAAAACCACTAGCACAATCAGCTTGCGCTATACGCTCTTTTACTAAACCAATGATAATATCATCAGAAACTAATTGACCTGCATCCATGACTTTCTTAGCAGCCATACCCATCTCGGTACCGGCTTTAATCGCGCCACGCAGCATATCACCCGTAGAAATTTGTGGGATACCAAACTTACCCATTAAAAATTGAGCTTGAGTTCCTTTTCCGGCACCTGGTGCACCTAATAAAATGATGCGCATTGTGCATCCTCCATATTTAAAATGTTAATAATTTTGTCTATGGCTAAGTTACCTATTAATTGAATCTGTTTCAACCTAAATTGGTAATACCATCGGATCTTTACGACTAATAGCGCAAAGAATAGACGTCTCGCCAAAAACAAAAAGGCAGCATCTAAATGCTGCCTTTATTTTTGACTACTCGTTAAGCTATTTTGATAAGCTTAATAACAGACTATTTAGGTTTTGTACAAACGCAGCTGGATCTTTTAAGCTACCTTGTTCCGATAATGCCGCTTGATCAAACAGCACGCCACTCCAACGCTTAAACTGATCTTCGTCTTGTACATCTGCTAAATGTTTTACTAGTGCATGCTCAGGATTAAGTTCTAATTTATATTTAACTTCTGGTACAGGTTGACCCGCGGCTTGCATTAGCTTCACCATTTGTGTGGTCATGCCATTATCATCCGCCACGATACAAGCTGGAGATTCTGTTAAACGGTGCGTGAATTTGACTTCTTTCACTTTGTCACCTAAAGCCTCTTTCACTCGAGCTAAGACACCTTCTACAGCCTTTTCAGCTTCTTCTTTAGCAGACTTATCATCTTCTGAATCTAACTCATCTAAGTTACCTTGGGCAATAGATTGAAATGATTTTTCTTCAAATTCACTCAAGTGAGACATCAACCATTCATCAATGCGCTCTGACATTAATAACACTTCGATACCTTTTTTGCGGAAGATTTCTAAATGTGGACTCGATTTGGCGGCTTGATACGAATCAGCAGTCACATAATAAATCTTGTCTTGGGTCTCTTGCATACGAGCAATGTAATCTGCTAAAGAAACATTTTCAATGTCCGAATCATTATGAGTCGATGCGAAACGTAATAAGCTGGCAATTTTTTCTTTATTAGCAAAATCTTCTGCTGGACCTTCTTTTAATACGTTACCAAACTCAGACCAAAATCCTTGATAGGTTTCTGCGTCTTTCTTGGCCATTTTTTCAAGCATTTGCAGCACTTTCTTAGTACAACCATTGCGCATTGCTTGCGTGATCTTGTTGTCTTGCAAAATTTCACGAGATACGTTTAATGGTAAATCATTAGAATCCAACAATCCTTTTACAAAGCGTAAATACGTCGGCATAAATTGCTCAGCATCATCCATAATAAAGACGCGCTGTACAAACAATTTAAGACCATGCTTTTGATCACGGTTGTACATGTCAAAAGGCGCTTTAGACGGTATATACAATAAACTCGTGTATTCAGTTTTACCTTCAACACGATTATGCGACCAGGTTAACGGATCAGCAAAGTCATGTGATACATGCTTATAAAACTCCGTATATTCTTCATCAGAAATATCAGATTTTTCGCGTGTCCATAACGCAGTAGCCTTATTAATTGGCTCCCACTTGGCTGGCTGACCTGGAATTTTTTCACCATCTGGACCTTCTGACTCGGGCACTTCTGCGGTGAACATTTGCACAGGAATACTAATATGGTCAGAATATTTAGTAATAATTGAACGTAGTTTCCAATCGTCACAAAACTCTTTATCGTCTTCACGAATATGTAATGTAATTTCAGTACCGCGGGTATCTTTTACGATGTCGGTCGTGGTGAACTCACCTTCACCTTGAGATTCCCACATTACGCCTTCAGAGGCTGGAGCGCCTGCTGCACGAGTTTTAACCGTGACGTTATCGGCTACAATAAATGCAGAGTAAAAACCAACACCAAATTGACCGATTAATTGTGAGTCTTTTGCTTGATCGCCAGATAAATGCGAAAAGAAATCAGAGGTGCCTGATTTAGCAATCGTCCCTAAATTAGCAATAACTTCATCTTTGTTCATGCCAATACCATTATCACTAATAGTAATTGTCCCCGCTTCTTTGTTACAAGAAACTTTAACGTGTAAGTCACCGTCACTTTCAAACAATGCATCATTTGATAATGCTTTAAAACGAAGTTTGTCCGCAGCATCAGCGGCGTTAGAAACAAGCTCGCGTAAGAAAATTTCTTTGTTTGAATATAAAGAATGGATCATCAACTGTAATAGTTGCTTTACTTCCGTTTGGAAACCGTGAGTTTGAGTTTGTGTATCGACAGTATCAGTCATGCTTGCATATCTCCAGAAACAAAATAAGGTTATGTTTTATGATTAGATATGTAAGGTTGTAACTATTTTTTTCAAGGGGGAGTGTCAATAAATGTGAAAACTTATTAACACCAAAGTGATAAAGCCACCCATTTGCAATTAAATTGCACGGCGACCTGAAAAAGCATGCGTTAGCGTATTGCCATCGATATACTCAAGCTCACCACCGACAGGCACACCATGAGCAATTCGGGTAGCAACAATCTCGTGCTTTTGACACATCTGTCCGATGTAATGCGCAGTTGCCTCACCTTCTACGGTAGGATTAGTAGCGAGAATCACTTCTTGAATATTTTGTTCAGCTAAGCGTTTAGCTAAAATATCTAAGCCGATTTCACTCGGCCCAATGCCATCAATCGGTGATAAATGCCCCATTAACACAAAATACTGACCGCCAAACTCTGCGGTTTGTTCAATCGCTAAAATATCTTGCGGAGATTCAACAATACATAATATTTGTGATTGCTGACGTGAAGGACTAGCACAGATCCCGCATAATTGAGTTTCAGTAAACGTACGACAAGATTCACAATGGGTTACGTGCTCCATCGCATCATGTAATGCATGGCTTAGACGCATTGCACCCGGACGATTACGCTCAAGTAAAAGAAACGCCATGCGCTGAGCAGACTTAGCACCAACACCTGGTAAGCATTTAAAACTTTCGATTAATTCGGTAATAAGAGGGCTGTATTTCATAGTCATTCTAAGTCCAATCGCAATATAATTTACTGCTGTAATAATTGGTATATTTTACTCTAATTTTGGAATGACTGCACGGTTTTGGAATGACTGATACCATAAAGAAGGTTTATATATCAAGCGAGGTATTATGCTACCATACTCATTAAGATATCCCATACGATAATAATGAAAATACTTTATGGCATTACCTAAACCACAAACAGTTCAGGAAACTCCGGAACGTCGAGCTACGTTTCGTACTAAAATACATGATTTTGTGCGCCAACAACAAATTCGTTTTGCGCAATTTTCAAATCGCGTCAACACATTACATATGATGCAATGGGCTAAGCAGTTCAATCCTTCGCAGTGGTGTTATTTTACAGCTAGTGCTTTATTATTAATAACGACATTCACAGATGGCAGTTATTTACCATTTGTGGCCCTCATCGCTTTTGTGGGTTTAATTCGCGAACTAATCAATGTATTTCACCGAATTTGGTCGACGACTTTAGGCAAAAGCTTCACGCTGATTACTTATGCTAGCACTGCCAATCTTGCACTCGCGTTTGCTGCGTTAAAGATAAATCTGATCACTGGTGTCGAGCCGATGCCATTTATATTTACACTAGGTTTTACAACACTGGTACTTATGCCCTTCTGGATAGCATTATCTAGTCTAGTGATGTTTATGTTGATTTTAATTTTAGCTAATCTTTGGTTGCTTATCTCCATTCCTATTCGTTTAATTGGGATCCCATTAGAGATCCATTGGGAAGATAAACACCGTGCAATACTGACCATGCTAATGCGCATTATTCTAATCCCAATAGTTTTAGTGCATTTAATCAATGTGATGTTGCCCTATATTGGTCAAGATGTACTGAGTGAGCAGAATGGCTTTTCACTGAGTATTGGAGATGATTCAGCTGATGAAGTTGTTAATGATAGTGAGACCAATGATAAGATAATGGATGAGAGCGTTACCGAACAACAACGGCTAATTGAAAATGCTATCGCTAAGTTTATCTTTTATTTTGAGGCTTATCCGCGCAGCGCTTGTATTAAATCTGAAAACGAAAAATCGGTTATTTTGGATGACTATACGGTATTACTGATCAGTGAGAATGATTCAGCCCGTCATGGGTATGATTATATCGTCAAAAAATGCGTATCACGTGTTAATAGTGGCGTATAAATCGCTGCACGAAAACAACAACGCCAGTGAATATTCTGCAATAAACACTGGCGCTAGGTAGGAATCAATTAATATCAATTAATTATAGAGACCCACTTAAAACGGCATCTTAAAGCCAGGTGGTAAATTCATCCCACCAGTCACATCGCCCATTTTATCTTTAGTGGTCTCTGCTACACGACGAACCGCATCATTACAGGCAGCTGCAACTAGATCTTCGATCATGTCTTTATCATCGTCCATTAACGCTTCATCAATATGCACGCGCTTGACGTTATGATTACAGGTCATAGTGACTTTGACCATACCAGCACCAGCTTCACCAGTGACTTCAATAGTCGCGAGTTCTTCTTGTGATTTTTGCATGCGCTCTTGCATTTGCTGCGCTTGCTTCATGATATTTCCCATACCACCTTTAAACATAATGATTCTTCCTTTCTAAGGTTTTGGTTTTAATGAGCCATCGACCACTGAAGCACCAAATGTGTTTTTGAGCTTTTGTAGTTCAGGATCAGAATTGAAAATTGCTTCAGCGTGCGCTTTACGAATTTGATTAATCTGCATTTGTAATGAAAACGGTGTATGCGCAGGTTGCCCGCATATAACATTCAGGCTCATTGGCTCAGCAAAATGATTTGCTAAAGCTGTGCGCACTACATCAATCGCAGCATCACTCTGTAAGTGACTTTTTTGTTCATCAAGTAATAATGTAACAGTATTGGCATTACGTTGAAAAGCAGAATGTAACGCTAATTGTTTATTTAAACCGCCAAGATTAAGCTTAGAAATGGTATTTGCCCATTCATCAATTTGTGCTGCGCTCGTTAACTTATCACCATTAGGTAAAATTGCAGTCAGTTGTTCAGCTTGTACTTGTTGAAGATTTACCGCAGGCATATCACCGTGATGAACTAAGCCCATTTTGGATGGGTCACGCTCTGGCTGTGCCAAAGGCATCGAAGGGTCATCACCGTCATCAGTATCAGCTGAAGTAGAAGGCACTACAGGAGGTAACGGTTCGACTCTTAGTTCTGAAGTTGGCTCTTCTTCGAGGGCAAGTTCTGGCACATCTTCAGGCTCAACTTCTGCCGCGGAAGGCGTTGGAATTGTTGGAGCGGTAGATTCAGTTTTTGGTGCCATCTTCTGCGGCTCAGTGTCAGATGCCGACAACTCATCACGCAAAGATAACAAATCATCAAGCGTATCATGCGAGACCGCTTTGATTTGTGGTTGACTATCCTGCTGTACTTGAACGTCTAAAGGGACTTCTGAATAATCATCATTATCCATATACGCTTCAGGTGGCAAATCACTGTCATCAAACTGATGTGGATGCATTTCTGCCGCCTCATCCATGATATCAACCATCTCAGATAAAAGAGGGTCAGATCCGATTTTAGGTGACGCTTCTAGTTCTGCCGGTGTCTCAGGTTCTGCCGGGGTCACCGGTTCTGCCGACGCCTCTGGCTCTGGCTCTGGCTCTGGCTCTGGCTCTGGCTCTGGCTCTGGCTCTGGCTCTGCAAACATATCGTTCATAACTTCTGAAAAATCAACTTTTTTTTCAGGATTTTCTTCTGGGTCTTCGACAATCACTGAGATTGGTTCGATTACTGCCGCAGGTTCAATGACTGCCGCAGGTTCAGTTGAAACACTGGGTTCAATGACTGTCTCAGGAGTAGCTACAAGCTCTGGCTCTGTGATATTAACAATTTCTGGCGTTGGCTCTGGTAAAGGGGCTGGTTCAACAACAGCTGCAACTGGCGCTGGAGCTAGACCTGGCGCTGGCGCAAACGTCACCATTTCACCCACTTCAACAATATGATTGTGCATATCAGATTTGATAATTTCTACAAAATCTTCTACTTCAATTGCAGGCGTAAACGCTAACATGCGTAACAACACCATTTCAAAACCGCTGCGACTATCCATGCTGTGTGGTAAATCTTGTTTACCTTGCAGTGCCATTTGATACAACAATTGCACTTGTTCTTTGGAGATGGCACCAGCTAATTTATAAATCGCGCGTGCGGATATTGTTTCTAGCTTACATGCTTCAGGAACAACCTGTGTCATTGCAATTTGGTGCAACAGACTCATCAATTCATCTAACACATTCGCATAATTAGGTGCGGTTTGAGCGAGGGCTTCGACATGCTCAAATACGGCTTCTTTGTGGCCTTCTATGAGGCTGTGCAGCATTTTTAAAATTTGGTTTTTATCCATCAAACCAAGCATATCAGTCACAATACTCGCACTGATTTGATTGTTACCTTGGGCAATGGCTTGATCAGTCAAGCTCAGGGCATCACGCATTGAGCCATTCGCGGCACGTGCCAGCTGTGCTAACGCTGCAGGTTCATGGTTGATTTGCTCTTGGGTCAACACATACGATAACTGCTGTTGAATTTGCTCTCTGGATAGTGCTTTGAGATTAAACTGCAAACAACGGGATAGAATCGTTACTGGAAGCTTTTGTGGATCAGTCGTCGCCAACAAAAACTTCACGTGCGGAGGTGGCTCTTCCAATGTTTTTAAAAGGGCATTAAAACTATGCTTAGATAGCATATGCACTTCATCAATCAGATAAACTTTGTAATCACCCTGAGTAGGACGATACTGTACATTGTCGAGAAGTTCTCGAGTATCATCCACTTTGGTGCGAGAGGCGGCATCGATTTCGAGTAAATCAACAAATCGACCTTGTTCGATATCTTTACAAGTACCGCATTGGCCACAAGGGTTGGCGCTTAAGCCTGATTCACAGTTTAAGCTTTTGGCAAATATTCGAGCAATCGTCGTTTTACCGACCCCTCGTGTACCGGTAAACAAATACGCATGGTGCAAACGATTATTATCTAACGCATTAGATATCGCCGTAACGACATGCTCTTGCCCTACAAGCTCAGAAAACTTACTTGGGCGCCACTTCCTTGCCAGTACTTGATAGCTCATAATAAGTTAATCGCCTTCAAATTCGCAGATTGCGTATGGTGTAATCCCTGCCTCTTTTAGTCGGGTCTCACCACCAATATCAGGCAAAGAAATAACAAATCCAGCATGCTCAACAATACCACCAAGACGCTTGATTAGGTTAGCTGTGGCAATCATGGTTCCACCGGTAGCGAGTAAATCATCAAGCATTAACACACGCTCACCAGGATCGACGGCATCGGTATGAATTTCTAAATTATCCGTGCCATATTCGAGCTCATATTCTTCGGAAATAGTTTCACGTGGCAATTTACCAGGCTTACGCACTGGAATAAAACCAACACCTAATGCTAAAGCTAAAGGGGCACCAAAAAGAAAACCGCGAGCTTCAGTGCCTGCGATTTTATCAAACTTATGGTCTTTGAAATGCTCAGCTAGTAGAGTGATACATTGCATGAACGCATCGTGATCTTCTAGGACGCTGGTAACGTCACGAAACATGATACCCGGTTTAGGGTAATCCGGAATAGTTTTAATAACCGATTTGATATATTCGCCTGACAAAATTCACCCTTTTATTATTATTTTACTTAGAGATATAGAATACGAACCAACCGCAAATTGCGTTCAATAGAGGCATAGCAAGCAAAACCGCAACGGCTGCAAGAAAATACCAAACATTGAATGGGTCTTTGAAATTAGAATCAGATGACATTGTACTACTCCTAAGGGGTTCGTAAATAGAAAATTTTAATGGCGAGGAGTTTAAAGGAATCTAAGCTAAATTAATAGCCTAGATATCCAATAGTCTAATAGGATTATTGTTGAGCTTGGTAACCGATACGGAAACCGCCCCAATGCTTACCGTTGACATAAATGGGCGCGGATAAATCATGCATGACTTCGCCTGTATCGCGCTTATAAGTCTGCAATAAAAAGCTCTGCGTATTTGACCCACAACGCGCACCGGTATAATCATTAAAAATACGTTTGGTACGACTATTGGCTAAATCTTGGTCGTAATTTCCCGTCATCGGTTTACTATATTTTTTGTTATGTGTTGGAAAATATCCTTTACGATCAACTGCGCTTCCATAAATAATATACGTATGGCCTTGTAAAATGGATTCTTGAATAGTGGGTAATACTTGATCCGTAAATTTATCAAACAACGTGGTATATTTTTGTGGATTGGTGTTGGGGACTTCTTTATATTGTGAATCAAACAGCGCATGCTCTGCAATTGACGGAAGATGTCTTCAGTTTGATTACATAAATTCAGTACTTTTTTTGATACTTCTGCTAAATCATCTTCAAGCTCTTGAGTTGAACCATACAGATCTCGGACATTTTGACTGATCCATTGTGTTCTTTGACCGTACGATGTAATTGCTCCATCGCCGCTTTCGCTTCATAGGCTGAATGGGCGCTTTTGCTCACAACGGCAGAAGTCTCTTTAACCAAATGCGCCATTTTCTGACCGGACACTGACACCGCATCAATTGCTTTAACTGAGTCTCCCGTTGCAAATGATATTTCTTCTAATACTGTTTCAATGCTTCGAGTCGCGTCGGATACGACTGGTGCATACTGCAACAACAGCTGATACTAACGTATTGATTTGATGATCGATTTGTAAAAATTGGCCACCAAACATGATAACCAATATTGAGATTGAAACCAATACAGGAGATAGAAACATAGTAAGTATCCGTCTGAGCTGTGATAAACAATAAATTATTATGTTTTGTATCGGCTGTGTAGGATAAAACTGACATTGTTTATTTATATTAAATCATGAAGGTAATTCACCACGTGAATGCAAACGACCTTTTGTAAGCAGTCCCTAGTTATTAACAGATAGTGTCGCTTGATAACCGGTATATTTGCGAATATTAATAACGCGATTATCATCCAATAACCAATACTGGCCTTTGATGCCGAGTAAGGTGCCAGTAAAAGACGGTGTTTTTTCTAAATTAATCGAAACCACTTTTTCTGGATATTGAGTGACTGGATAATGAATATCGACACTGTCATGTTCGATATCTTGCACTGCTAACAAACCGTATTGTTCACGTAACGCAGTAATTTGTGGTGCGATTGAGGTCACCATTTCTTGTTTGAGGCTGAATAAATCAACCGGTTCAGGCAGACCTTTAAGCATAGTGCGCCAGTTAGTCTTATCAGAGATAAACGATTTACAAGCGGTCTCAACTAAACCACTCAACAATCGATTACTCACTCTGTATAGGACAATGGCTTGAGAAGCACCCTGATCTAACCAGCGTGAAGAAACTTTTCCTTCAACTTGACGCGTAATCCCCACCTTTGACTGTCCGGTATTAGCTAAGTAAACAAAATGCGTATTAAAGCAATGTGCCTCTCCCCACTGTGGTTCACGACAAGTGCCTTGGGCATAATGACATTTTTCTGGTTTCATGATGCATTCATCACATTGTGCTAGCGCACGTAAACATGAAAAGCAAAACCCTTGACTAAAACTTTTATTGGTTGCACTACCACAACCAACACAGGTAATTTTAGCATGATTGGTTAACGAAATTGAGCGACCTATCAGCTCATTCATCGCTACTTTATGTTCACCAATGGGTAACGTGTATTGTGCAACATGAGCATCATTTACACCTACAACCATTTTTGCTAAATCACCAGTATATTGTGTCATTTAATTAAAGGCCTCTTTATTAGTTTTATTCTGAGTAAGTTGTCTCTAGAGTGCCTAGTCTAAACGATATTGGCACTCAGGGTCGACTATAAATCGCCCGTTCATCGCTTCACGCCCTAGCAACATCATGTATGTCATGGTGGAACGGTTAGTCAGTGTTAAGCGGATTTTCCACGTTTTATTCGCCATTTTAATCTTGGTGACGATCACATATCGACGTTGGCGTGTAGCCGTAGAACTTTTAACACGCTTGATATCCACGACCTTCGCTTCTTTACGGACAACTTCTTCAATATCATATACGTCTGGATGCATGTCAAACGCAATCCATAATTCGTCGTCTTTTTTAAATTCTTCAATATTGTCTACATGCAAAGAGGAAGTTTTGGCACCGGTATCCACCCGAACATGCAGCCCTTCAATCCCTAATAGGGGTAAATCACATTTTTCTAATGAACCAATAATTATTTTTTTCATGATTGTTTATCTGCTAAAGGATTTGGATTTTCTTCCATATCAAGTTTGTCTTGCAATAATTCGACGTGCTCTGCGACTGAATCTGGCTTGCTAAAATAAGCAATATGATACATCGCATCCCCTTCTTGTGTTAGTGGGATATTTTGTTTACCTATTACCACACCTTCAGTCAATGAGATAATCGTATCAAGTACAGTGCCAAAAGGATCGGAGATGGTTGCTAATAAGTCCCCTTCATTCACATGATCACCCAGTTGTGCGACATGATTAACGAAGCCACTTTCACTTGCTCGTACCCAGCCACTTTGACGAGCAATAAACAATTTAACCTGTTTACCTAAACGTTGACGTTTGTTTAGCATGCCGATTTCACGCATCACATTGATAATGCCTTTCACTCCTGCTCGGATTGAAAACTCATCATAACGCAGCGCTTGACCGGCTTCATATAAAATTACTTTCACACCACGCTCAGAGGCAGTCTGGCGTAATGAACCATCTCGTTCTTCAGCATTGAGTAACACCGGCATGCCGAACGCTTTAGCAATAGCCAAGGTGCCTTCATCGTCTAAGTTACCCCGGATCTGAGGTAAATTACTGCGATGAATCGCTCCTGTATGTAAGTCGATTCCATAGTCGCAATGTTGGACAATTTCATTTAAAAATAAATTAGCTATTCGCCCCGCTAAAGAGCCTTTTTTACTACCGGGAAAACTTCGATTTAAATCGCGGCGATCAGGCATATAGCGTGATTGGTTAAGTACACCATACACATTAACCATAGGTACTGCGATTAACGTACCCCGTAAATTTTTTATCGACCGACTTTTTAATAAACGACCGACTATTTCAATACCGTTCA
>Ga0209771_1000487_pt1 | contig 26555 bp, 28 predicted proteins | sample SaaInl59LU_5_DNA_FD_184639 | JGI IMG/M metagenome (GOLD analysis project Ga0209771, IMG submission 184639) | Marine microbial communities from expanding oxygen minimum zones in the Saanich Inlet - ESP_59LU_5_DNA (SPAdes) (version 2) | ecosystem: Environmental > Aquatic > Marine > Intertidal zone... | reverse complement strand
TCCAGACGCACCCCCCCATCTATTTTCGGCTTTGTAATACTAAATCTTGTCACAATACTGTCACAACGTGTCACAAATCCCCTGCAATTTCTGGTTGACCAATAAAAACCAATCCACCACAATAAACCCCGCAAGGGTTTGTAAAAATATGCAAAATTAAGAAGAAGTTTGGTAGCGGCACAGGGACTTGAACCCCGGACACGCGGATTATGATGAAATGCGGCATAATTTAACCACTTAAGAACAAATGTTTACAACAGCATTATCATGATGCGCTAATAAACGCGCTGAACTCTAACTCACAGAGTGCAGTATCTCCATGTTCAACACGCATAATCTGCCTCCAAATCTGTGAGGCGTACAGCAAATCATGTTGCAATGCGTACCTATAAAGTCGCCCTGCCCGCCTCAAGCTCGTTTTGTCTGACAGTGCCACCTAGTTTAATCTGACGCTGCCCGTGACGACTAACTCGCGACCCAATGCACTTTTAAGCTATCTTGCGGTGGTTTGGAATCGAGTACCTATGCGATGTCTCTGGGCGGTAATTTATGTGATACCGCTCGCTCAACGGTCTCGCCAAGCCCAGTGAGTACATCCAACGCGCGGGGGATATTATGGTTAAGAGAGTGTGAGCCCACCCGAGTAAGCTGCCTGCAGAACACTTCGAAGGGTCCGATTTTAATTTTGGAATTCGAGGGCCAGGCACCGAAAAATAGCCCTTTTCCACCGTTGGCCATATAAGTTGTCAGACCTGATGCGACGGCGGGAACGCCTGTGGCTTCGACCACAAAGTCAGCGCCGCGATGCCACTCTCGCATATCATCCGATCCGCTTGCCACAGCCTTGAACCCAAAGCTAGAGGCAAGCTCTAAGCGGTTGTCAGAAATATCAACGAATGTGACATTGGCGATGCCTTGCGCATTCAACGCCATTCCCATCAGCATAATTGCTATGCACGAATTATCAGTCACAGCAAGATATTTGCTCATAGGTATAAATATAACAGCGGCAGGCTTTCATAGGTTCAAAATGACTCCGTATGGGGCTCTACGGTTCCTGCCTCGAAGGAGTCAGAAACCAAACAAAGTAAGTAGTTAACTAACAACTGGTATGCGCGCCTGACCTACCAAACGACAATCGTTTGTTTAACACAACCAAATTTGAACCACGCAATCGGGCGCCTTTTTCACGATAATGTTAAGTGCGAGCGTTTTCAAAAGCTGCCCACGCAGTCTCGAACGCGTCTAAATCAAATCCGTCTTTGCGAGCAGGGTCGAGAACTAGCTTTTCGGTGTCCAGGAGTTTGTGGATTGCTACTTCTAATGTGTCCAATACCTCAGACGGGATTACTACCCCACCGTGGCGGTCTGCATGAATCAGATCACCGTCAGCAACCTGCATCCCAAAAACAGTAACTGTCGTACCTACCTCTTTTACATGTACAAAACCATGACTAGGTCCTATTGATCCAGCCACAACGGGAAAGCCGTCCGGAAGGTCACCGAGATCGCGCATAACGCCGTTGGTCAGGGCACCCGACATGCCAAATCCTTTGTGAACGTTTGTGTTGATCTCGCCCCAGTATGCACCAATGCAATGTGGGAAGTCCATGTCCTCAATCACCACAACGGCAGGCCGCGGACCTTCTGACATATGGCGGTAATACGCCATTCGGCGCGCTTTGATTACTTCAGGAGCCTCGGTTGGTGGGGCGACTGCTGCGATCCGCGCGGTACGTGCATAGCCGACCATCGCAGGGACATCAGTATGGGAGGCAAGCATAGTACCACGGGTGAAGGCATTGAAACCACGCTTACCTTGGGCAACTTCGATCGCATTACAAGCGGTTGGCGTATCTACTCTCTGTAGTAATTTCAATAGATTTTCGTTCATTTAGGCCTCCAGCCAGCGGGCCAAAGCCGCGTTGGTCAATTCAGGTTGTTCTAGTGTGGGCAAATGGCCCGCGCCTTCGATAATCTCTAAGCGCGCATCAGGGATCAGCTCAGCCATCAATTCATGGCGCGAAACAGGGCAGAGCATATCATCGCGCCCACACAGAATGAGCGCGGGCACGTCAACGCCGCGCAATGTGTCCGACTGGTCGGGCCGGTCCATCAACGCGCGAGACTGCTTCAAAAAGACATGCCGGCCAAGGCCCAGGGCCATCTCCATACAAAGATCCAAAATGTTTTCTCGCTGCGGCGTATTGCTCAGGTATCGCGGCTTCATCTCGTCACGCATTACTGCGCTCAAAGCATTATCACGCACCATCATCATTTGCGGCAGGCGACGTGCTTTGACGTCGTCGTCTTCAGCCAGTGGGTTGGTATCCATCAAAGCAATCCGCTCAACGCGCTCCGGCTCTTGGCGCATGACCTCCATCGCAACGATGCCGCCCATAGATAAGCCCGCGAGGGCGAAACTCTTAGGGGCGTTGGCCAACACACCCGCTGCCAGATCTTCGATTGATGCCCGTCCCGAAATTGGTGCACACACCAATGTACGCTGACCAGAGAACTCGGCTATCTGCGGTCCAAACAGCCGCGCATCGCACATCATTCCAGGGATCAGGACAAGCGGTGTCATTTGACCAGCGCTGCCCCTTCCGACAAGGCAGACAGTTTGGCATATGCTATGTCGGGATCAACCGCGCCAAAGCCTGCAAATGTACCAAAGCCACAGTCGGACCCCGCTACAACTCGATCGGCCCCGACAATATCAACAAACCTGCTGATCCGCTGCGCAACAAAGTCTGGGTGCTCAACGAAATTGGTGGTCGTATCCACAACACCAGGCACAAGGATCTTGTTTTCGGGTATATCGGCTTTGCGATCCCGGAACACAGCCCATTCGTGGCCATGGCGGGGATTTGACGTCTCGAACAATACCGAGGCGGCCTTAGTCGACATCAAGGTATCAAACATCTTGGCCATAGGGATATCGCAGCAATGCGGGCCTTCATAGTTACCCCAACAAATATGAACACGGACCTTTTCGGCAGGCACATCAGAGAGCGCATGGTTGAGCGCTTCAACATGCATATTTGCCACTTTGATAAATTCGTCATCGCTGAGATCGGTAAAAAGCATGTGGCGCGACAGGGCCAGATCAGGACAGTCGAGCTGTAGATCCAAACCGGCAGCAACAATTGTTTCGTATTCTTCCTTCATCGCATCAGCCAACGCGGCGAGGTACGCTGCTCGCGATTTGTAGTAGTCGTTTTGCAAGAACAGCGAGATCACTCCGGGGCTTGCTGCGTTCATAAATCCGCGCTCGACGCCGTGTTTGGCCATGGCCGACTTAAGGTTGATGATATCCTTCTCAAGCTCGCCCTGTCCTTTGGACTTCACTTCACCGACGCACATGGGTCGTGCGTATTGCGGCGTGCCACCGTCATTCGCAAGGCGTTGCAAAAAGCCGGGGAACATCTTGAGATCCGCAGGCGCGTTGCGCGGACTATCGCCGCCAAATCCGGTGTAGCGATCTTTTACGTAGGTCGCGTACGAAATTTTGGAAGTCTCGCCATCAGAGACGATATCAATGCCTGCTTCCACCTGTTTGCGCACGGTTTCGGAAACAGCGGCAGTCATACAGGTGTCAAATTCGACCTGATCAAAGGGCTGTTCATTTTCGCGGGCAAATATGAAATCCACCACGTCTTGCGCGCGCGGTAAGGAGCCTACATGGGTTGTTTTAACTCGGTTCATTTGGGCCCCTCCCAGAGCTTAGTTACTAGTCTTGGTCAATCCAGCTGGATCATTTGTGGTACGGACTCGGTAAAGGCTTGCCTCACCGGTCATTGAAGTAGAGATCGCGTGAACCTCGCCAGGATTAATTAGACACGTATCGCCCGGGTTGAGGACCGTTTCACTGTCCTGAAAACGTAGTCTCCAGTGCCCGCGCATTGGCATCAGAACCGTCGGTTTGTTATGACTATGCATCTCGTCAGAAATCGAGTTGCGGGACAAGAAATCAACTTCAAAACCGGGCTTGTCCTTTAGCAATCCATTCCCGCTAATAACCTGAACTGGTTGGGCATCGGACAGCGCCATCATGTCCCAATACCGGGCAACGTGATTTGGCAGAACATCTGCTGTTGTCGGTTCTGCGCGTTTAGCAAGTTCCTCTTCCGACATCACCTGCATTGGGTGGACATTATGGGGCAAGGTATCACCCTTTTTTCTGTCATAGAGCACGCCGTTTTCACCCAAGATCAACCCATGATCCGCAGCGTCTTCAATCACTTGTGGCGCCCAATGGACACCGCCACCAGCGTCGTTGCCACCAAGAACAGCCATAATCATACCGTAGTCCGTGCCGATGTTTTCGAAGCCGCGAAAAATACCAGTGGGAATATTGAAGATATCGCCTTCTTCGAGCGTCACTTCGCCCGCAGTTCCCCAACGACCCCAGAAGAAACGCCATTTACCACTTAGAACAAAGAACACTTCGGCTGTGTTATGGTCGTGCAGCGAATTACGCACGCGTGGCGGCTGACCAGCTGCGCCAATGTTAAACCCGATCTGCTCAGTGATATGCACGTGTTGATCTGGGCTTTCGGAAACGCCACCACCAATGATGGTAAAGTTCTCTTTTTGATCCGATCCCGGGGTGTGGGCGTCGATGAATGCGGTTTTGCAGGGTTTCAACTCGCCGTAGCGAACAATGCGGTCTTGGATATTGGCCATTTTACTTCTCCAGTAATTTTAGTCGGGTACTTATCAAACCCAATTATTCGGAGGCTGCTTAATTATAGTCTGCGCGCGCGTCGATGCAGGGTAAGTGCTGCACCTATGCGTTGCATGGGAAAACCTCAGTAGGAGCGTGTATGCTATCATTTGTTTATCCTGTCTGCATCAAGATTTGCTTCCAAATCGCAACATGGTCAAACAACGTCCATTCACGACGTAAGCCCCTTAGGCCAAATTCCGCATGGGTAAATCCCATTACATACACGTCAGCACCAGTGGGTTGGCCAAACATGCCCCAGCCGTCATGTTTGCCGTACAGGCTCCAGCGAATAGCAGCGCGTGGGGATAACATCGGATCTTCGCGTCCAATTTGATGCTCGATCTTGAACTCAGCGTTAGGGAACGATGCCCGCAGCCCCATCCACAGCTTTTCTGTATCCGCCCAAGAATGCACGGTAGTTGAGGCGGGATGCTCAGTCTGCACAGCACGGTCATATTCTGCTCTTATAACAGCAAAATCCTTATCCATCATTCTAGTCAGGATGTCAGACATTCGTACACCCCATTCATTGTTATTTCCGCGCCCTTTATAAGGGCCATCAACATCAATTGCAGGACAAAACGGTTTGACACAATGCTCCGGACCACCTTCACGGGCAATCACCTGGCGAGCAAACTTTTTGGGTTTCATACCAAGTTGTTTAACCAACCCTCCAACATCACGGATTAGCCATTCGTCGTTAATCTGATCGTTGATGGCAGCACAATCAGCAATCGCACGAATTACGAACCTTTTGCCTGTGGCTGGGCCAAAAAACCCTCCGCCAGTGTGCGTGCCCATAGTTAGTATCCGATGAGACGACAAGAACCCCTCATCTTCGTTGCCCGACCAGATCACATCTTCACCGGTCAGCTCACGATCCGGAAATTCTGCCAGTGTCGCCATGGTACCATTTATTGTATTTTGATTGCCGATCGATACACCTTCAGGAAAACGCATGGGAATGTCTTTCGAATACCGATGGTTTAACGTAGCTATACCACGATCTTCCCAAATTTCCTGCGTGATACCGAGAATATAGTCAGGGAAATCTTTCCACCTGTTTGAGAAGCCTTTCATGTAGTCCACCCTTCTGGAATTTTTGCAGAACCGCGTAGAATGAGCGGGCCATCAATTGCTATACGGCGTGTTTCACCAGTGTTATTTTCAATCTGATCGAGCAAAATTTCGACCGTGTTTGCGACCATACGATTGGCAGGCTGGCGTACGGTGGTCAGGGCATAAGCAGGCCATCCCGCCGCAGGCACATCATCATACCCGACGACTGAGACATCTTCGGGCACCTTTAGCCCAAGTTCAAAACGCAACGTGTCGAGAACAGCCAATGCCATATGGTCATTGGCGACAAAAACTGCCTCAGGTGCATCATGGGCAAACATTTTGCGCGTAGCATCTGCAGCTTTCTCCAATGTAAAGTCACCTTCTGCACGGGAATGAAGGACGACGCCCGCTTCAGCTAATACAGATATGAAACCAGCTTCGCGATCGCGCTGTGTCGACGCACCATGCCAACCTGCAATATGCCCAATTTTTTGGTGCCCAGCAGCGAGCAAAAATTTGGCGGCCTTACGCCCACCAGCATAGTTGTCTGATGTCACAGCAGACATGTTCGGGTCGTCTTGGCTGCGGTTGAACAGAACCATCGGCACGCCAGCCGCGCGGCAACGTTCAGACAGATCGCTCGACATCGCGACAGAGGCAGCAATAATACCATCGACTTGGTAATCAAGAATTTCCTCGACGACCGCATCGATATTCCCAGCAGTTTGCTCAGCCATGAAAATTAGCACGTGATAGCCGCGCTTCTGCAACTCATTCGATAGTTTTTCAAGTGCTTCGGGATAGAATTGGTTTTCAAGATAGGCCACCACCAAACCGATAATCCGGCTTTTACCAGATACCATCGCACGCGCGAGAACATTTGGGCGATAACCCAGGTCAGCCGCTGCCTTGCGTACCTTTTCGACAGTTTTCTTGGATGCAGACGCGCCGGGCGTAAAGGTACGTGACACAGCAGACTGGCTAACGCCTGCGCGCTCGGCAACCTCTTGGGATGTGACGCGGTTTTTGCTCATTCGGCTGTCCAACCTCCATCAACCAGTAACGAGGTTCCGGTGACCATTGCAGAGGCTTCGGACGCCAGGAACACAACGCCGCCCATAATGTCTTCGACTTTGCCTGGGCGTCCAAGTTTAATTTTATCTTCGATCCACGCACGTTTTTCAGGGTCTGCGAAGGTTGGGCGGGTCAGATCGGTCAAGATGAACGTTGGGCTGATTGTATTGATGCGAATGCCCGCCTTACCCCATTCAATTGCCATGGATTTGGTAAATCCCTCAACCGCGTGTTTTGTTGCACAATAAACGGCGCGATCTATGCCGCCCACATGTGCCATTTGGGAGGAAATGTTGATTAAGCTTCCGGGTTTTCCCGCGGCTACCAATCCGTTGGCGACGGCTTGCGTTAGGAAATAGGCCCCTTTGACATTCACATCAGACACAGTGTCGAAATCGTCTTCTGTTGTATCTAAAGCCGGGCTGTGACGGGCTAAGCCCGCCGAGTTTACGAGAATATCAAACGGGCCATGTGACGCCACAGAAGCCCGCGTGCCAGCGATATCAGAAACATCAAGAGGCAAGGCGTCAGCTTTCATGCCGGCCGCGTTCATTTTATCGACGAGCGTGTTTAGAGCGTCAACCCGGCGTGCGGCAAGCGTGACTTTTGCACCCGCTTCACCCAGCGCAACAGCACAGGCTAATCCAATGCCAGAACTAGCACCGGCGACTAAAGCGCGTTTTTGATCCAAGCGAAACGAAGGTGTTTTGGGCAAAGTCATCAGTTAGCTCCAATTGGCAAAGAAAGTGCGCCTGACACGCGCGCTTTGTTGAATTCACACAATCGGGCAAACACATCAACGCCCAGCTGTGCATAGATGTCTAACAGATCGACCAACACCCAATTTTCACGGATGAGTGCCCCTTCGACACGCCAAAAATCAAGGCTACGCATCGTGATTTTCTGCCCGGATGGGGCGATGCCCAACCACCCGTCACCGGTGACTGTCATCTGCATGTTTGGCCAACCCGTCGCGACGACGTAGGCGCCATCGCCATAGAAGTGACAATTGAGTGTTCCGGTTGTGCCACCGCGTCGATCCGGCAGTGCATTCAGGAATGGGATTTGGTGCCAATTGCGAAACCCGGCAACTCCGCGTGCAGTACCGATACCCGCAGGGCCGTACCAATTCATGCGCGGATCCCAGTATTTCTCTGCATGCATGATCTCGGGGCCACCCTCGGCCGGATGTCGAGAAAGATTGGTTAACATCCCGATTACGGTTTCTAGGCTTTGTGCGCTTTGAGTTGCAGTGCGCGCCTCAAAAAACAGTCCATCTTGGCTTGCAGGTCCGGAGATATACATCTCACGCCCAAGGCTCGGCACCATAGGCCAAGCACCGGCTTGCATCATAAGTTCAGGAATATCCCAGATCGCTTGCATCTCCACAACACGACTGTCTTCGACACGATAGAATTCGTGAAACCGCATATGCGCAAAATGGCCCGTTTGCGGAATATCAAGGAAAGGCCGCGTGAAAGTGCCAACGTAATGCCCCGCACAACCGATCCAGTCGTGCCCGTCGGCATCCGTGCCTGCACTGACGATCCAGTCGCGGCGCTCTAGATCGGGCAAGGCGTTAAACAATGGCGCATAGGCGACATCATATAGCTCCTGTCGTCCTGACAGATCACCAAACGGATGGCACAGGTGCACAGTTGCATCTGCTGCCATGACCCTGCCCAGTGCCGATTGCACTGAGGCGGGGTCAAAGTTTGCCATTGCCGTTCGCAGCGGCGCAATCAGCGCCCTGAGTCTGTCAGGATCGCTCATTACTCAGCGGCCTCGCCGTAAGGGACGTTTTGCCGACCGTAGCGACGCACCCGCATATTGCATTGCTCTGCATGGCCAACAAAGCCTTCCAGCAGACAAAGACGTGACCCATAGGCCCCGATCTTCGCGGCCGCTTCGTCCGTGGTAATTTTCTGATAGCTGTGCGTCTTCAAGTACTTACCAACCCAAAGACCGCCCGTATAACGGCCTGCTTTTTTCGTCGGCAATGTGTGGTTGGTACCGATCACCTTGTCCCCATTAGAGACGTTCGTTCGTGGCCCAAGAAACAGCGCGCCATAGCAAGTCATGTTCTCTAGGAACCAATCATCTCGGTCTGTCATAACTTGAACGTGCTCAGAAGCGATTTCATCTGCGACTCCAAGCATCTCATCATAGGTGTCACATAGGATCACTTCGCCGTAGTCAGCCCAACTAACCCCTGCAGTCCCCGCTGTAGGGAGAATTTCGAGGATACGATCAATCTCTGAGAGGGTCCCTTCTGCCAGCGCGCGTGAATTGGTCACCAGAACTGCAGGTGAATTGTAACCATGTTCAGCCTGACCAAGGAGGTCGGTCGCACACATTTCGGCGTCAACGGTTTCATCCGCAATCACCATCGTCTCGGTTGGACCCGCAAACAGATCGATACCGACACGCCCAAACAACTGACGCTTGGCTTCTGCCACAAACGCATTCCCAGGCCCGACAAGCAGGTGAACAGGTTCAATCGTTTCAGTACCAATCGCCATTGCTCCCACGGCCTGAATGCCGCCGAGTACATAAATTTCATGCGCACCACCAAGGTGCATTGCGGCAATCACAGCTGGGTTCGGCTCGCCATTAAATGGTGGAGTGCAGGCGATAATGCGCGGTACACCCGCAACTTTGGCAGTTGCAACCGACATATGCGCTGAGGCCACCATCGGAAATTTACCCCCGGGCACATAGCAGCCGACAGATTGCACCGGAATATTTTTATGACCGAGGATCACGCCGGGCATGGTTTCCACTTCGATATCAAGCATGCTGTCGCGCTGTGCTTGCGCAAAGTTGACAACCTGTGCTTGGGCGAACTTGATGTCCTCAAGGTCGCGTGGACTGACCTTAGCGATTAGTGCATCGATTTCGTCTTGACCAAGGCGATAGCTGTCCCGATCATAGCCATCGAATTTGTTCGCCAATTCACGCACCGCAACATCGCCGCGCTGTTCGATGTCTTTGAGCGTGGCTGCGACCACGGTTGCGGTTTTGGCGTCGTCTTCAGCGCGATCGGCTTCGGGTTTTCCGTGTTTGAGGTGGGTTATTGCCATTGTGTTATCCTCGCTTATTCAGGTGTTGGGGCAGTGCAGTCGCCGCGGTCATAGGCTTCCCAGCCTTCACCGTTGAACAAGTCCATACCCAGTTGTGCTGCGACATGGGCGAAATCAACATTTACCCAGTTGTCGACGATCTTGCCATCGACCACTTTCCAGAAATCCATATAGCGGATTTCGATCCGCTTGCCGGTGGCTTTTATGCCGAGAAACTCACCGGAATGCGTTGCCTCTTGTCGGCCAAAGGCAGCGGCCCATTCGCCCATATAAAGACGTGCTTCGTCGATGCAGACTTTATCTGAGAATGCCGCCTGAAACGGGCGTTGCCAGTTGTCTTGAAACTCTCGCAGGCCGATTTTTTGACCACAGCCCTGATTGCCCATCCAACGAAAGTTCTCTGAGAAAAATTCGCCAATATCGCCAATGCGGTGATCATTCAGGCCATCAACCATGCCTTCGATAACCGCTCGGGTATCGTCCGTTTTGGACATATCGGTGTCGCGGGTTAGTACTGCTTGTTCAGGGCGTGATCCCTTCATGCTGTATCCTCACTTATGAATTTTGCCGCCCGATAACCGATCATCATCGAGGGCGCGTTTGTATTTGCGGAGGTCACCGATGGCATAACCGACGCATCAGCAACCCAAAGGTCGGTGACGCCTGCAACGGCAAGGCGTGGTGTGACGGGGGCGGTCCCCTCCCCCATACGCAACGTGCCGACGGGGTGATAGGCGGTTGCGCCACGGTCTTTGATATGCTGGCGCAGTGCCTCATCAGAGGACACCTCTGGCCCCGGATAGACCTCAGGTGCGCGGTGTTTTCCGAAGGCGGCTTTGGACATCAGTTCCCGCAGACGTTTGAGCCCGGCGAGCAGGGTTTCAACATCATCGGGGTCTTGAAAAAGGCCAAGGTCGATATCAGGCGCGACGTTTGGATCGGCAGAGGTAAGGCGTAACCGCCCCCGAGATTTAGGTCGACACGCGCAGACATCCGCGAAATATCCGGATCCATGGGTAAAGCGGCTGCCCTTCCAATCCAACATGAAGGGAATGAAGTGACATTGCACATCAGGTTCGCCCGTGTCGCAGCGCGCGTTAAAGAAAGCGCCGCCCTCTACCGTTGGTGACGCAAAGCGCCCCTTGCGGGTGAATAAGTAGCGGAAAGGGGCCAGCATCCACGCTGGCATTTGAGACAGCGTTAGACCATATCCGGAACGCGGCCCCGCAAAATGAAGCCCCGCCGCTGGGTGATCATGGAGGTTGTCGCCAACCTCTTCAGAGTTATGCGTGACAGTGATGCCAAGTTCCTGCAGATGCTCTGCTGGTCCAACGCCAGATCGCATCAGGATCGCGGGTGAACCGATCGAGCCGGCCGATAGAACGATGCCTTTGGACGCAGAGAGTTTGGTACCATCAAGCAGAATTACGCGTTTTGCCTGATCACCCTCAAACTCAATGCGATCAACCTCTGATCCGGTCCTCACCTTAAGATCGTATGCGGCTTGCGCCGGGCGCATGAAGGCATCTGCGGCTGACCAACGGCGTGCATTACGCATGTTAAACCTGAAAGTTCCAGCGCTTTCATATTCCGGTGTAGGCGCTTCGTTTGCGTTTCCACCAAACAAGTCAGACAGCGCCTGAACCAACGGATGAACGCCTGTCATTTGCTTTGGTTGAAGCTTTGCTTCTACCGCTTCGAATGCGGGCTCAACGTCGGGCCATTCCCAGCCTTTCACGTTCCAGCCGTCAAAGTCGTCACACCGCCCGCGAAACCAAACCATAGAGTTTATCGAACCTGAACCGCCAAGCATACGCCCGCGATGCACATTCAGTTGCCTGTCGCCAAGACCTTTTTGCGGATCTGATTTGAACCGCCAATCTCGCTTGCTGCCCATCAACCACGTCAAACCGAATGGCATTTTGACCAAAGGGTGGTTGTCGGACGGGCCCGCTTCGAGCAATAGTACGCGACCAACTTCACGCCGCGCCAATTCAGCAGCGACGATGCATCCGGCCGAGCCAGCGCCGACAACGATGAAATCGGCATCGGCAGTCATGCGCGTTTTCCCACTTCTGCAAACACATCAAACCCGAGCTGGAGCAGCACATGCGGAATATCCAGCATGCACCAGTTTTCGATGATTTTTCCGTCTTCGCAGCGCCACCAGTCACAATCGCGCATGAACACACGTTTGCCAGTGGCCTCAAGGCCAAGGAATGGTTTGACATGGACGCCCGTGATCATTGGCCAGCCGCTTAGGAACGCGTAGTTTCCGTCACCAGACTTGCAGTCGGCCTCAACACCCGTGATGCCGACCTCGCTGCCGTCACCCCATCCGTCAAAGGTCTGCTCAAACGGTTGTTGGAACGTAGCGAATGCATCAACAGTTGCATAAGAGCCAAGCCCACCAGGCCCGTACCACACCATCCGCTCGTGCCAATAAGGGCGCCAAGCTTCATCTTCCGTCGCAAGCTTTTTGAGCATCCCTTCGACCAGATCAGCAGATGCCCGCGACGCGTCTGGATCAGATGGCCCAACGTGGGTCCCATCATGCGTTGCAGGGCCAGGCACAACGCCTTCGTACCCGTGGCTTTTGTCCAATGGCCAAAGGCCAAGTGCGATTATCAACTCTGCAAACCCAAGAAACACATGGCTTTCAACGATCTTGCCGTTTTCCATCCGGTGGAATTCACCAAACCGCAAGTAAGCCAGCTTACCGCTGGCGGGGATGCCAAAGAGTGGCTTGGTAAAGTGGCCGCGAAAATACCCTGTTGAGGTAACCCATTCAGTACCAAGGTATTCACCGCCAAGAGCAATATAGTTTTGCCGTGTTAGGCCCTCGAACGAAGCCATGATCGGCGCGATGACATCGCTGTAATACCCAAGGCCATCCCGCGCCTCGTTGATCGGGTGACTGGCATTCACTTTTGCGGCGTCATGGAAATTATCTGCGACCGCTTTCTCAACCTCACCCAAATCAAAGCAACGCAGAAACTGATGGTAGCGAGCTTTGTTCTCGGAGGATGTCTCGGTCGCAATTCCCATTGCTGGACGGTTTGCGCGTTTGTTCATGTCAGACGCCCCTTCGAATTGGCAAGTAGGTGCTCATTTTGATCACCCTTTAACCGCGCCGGCCGTCAGGCCACCAACAATCTGGCGCTGGAAGAACAGGACCATCAGGAGCAATGGGGCGGTGACGGATACAACCGCAGATACGGCAAACATGACGTTGCCCTTGGTCTGTGTGGTTCCAAGGAAGCTGGCAACCTTTGGGATCATCGTCTGATTTTCTCTGGACAATAGCATCGTTGTCACCGCAAAGTCATTATAGGCTAGCAGAAACGAAAACAGTCCCGTGGTAATCACTCCCGGCCACATCACCGGAATGATGACATTGCGAAAGGCCTGAAACCGCGTGCAACCATCTACCATCGCGCTTTCGTCCAACTCGGCAGGAATGTTCTTAAAGAACGAATGTAGCATCCACAGGGTAAATGGCTGATTGATCGCTACCAGAACGATGATTGTTGTTGCAGTATGCCCCCAAAGGTTCCATTGAAAGAACACCGGAAGATAGCCCGACACCAGCGTGATCGGTGGCATGGCCCGAAAGATTAGCGCCGAAAGCAGGAACCAAAAGGCATAGCGATAGGTAGACCGCGCCAGCGCATAGCCCCCTAACGTTCCCAGCGTCAGCGATATGGTAACCACAAAGAAACACACGATGACGGAATTCCAGGCTGCGAGCCAGAATTTTTCTTGAACCCAGGCCCCGTAATATCCATCACCAGTAACGCGTGCGCCGGTTTCGCTGACCGTCAGCTTGCCGGTCAGCGCGTTGGCCCAATTGGCCTTAGAAAAGAAATCGCCCTCTACCTTAAATGATCCCCAAAGCGTCCAGAGGAACGGAAAGGCGGCAAGGATCATCCAGATTGCCAGTACGCCGATGACCAGAAAAGTGATTGCGACGGGTTGGCGTTGTGCTTTGCTAGACATGTTTCACCTATTTCCGATCGAATTCGCGCCAAGTGCGTACCAAAACCGGCGACAAAAGGATCGCGACACCAATAATTGTAAGAACAGAGGTCGCGGCCGCCGAAGACAGCTGGCGCGTCTCGCCACCAAGATCGTTGAAGATTGCCCAACTAAGCGATGTTGCATGGGCTTCGGCGGAGAAACTGACGATGGGTTCAAAGACCCGGAAATTATCCATCAGCTGCATAAGGGCAATAAACGTGGTCAATGGCAGCAAGTGCGGGATAATGACGTGGCGGATTTGCAGCCAACGATTGGCACCGTCCACGCGTGCAGCTTCTAACGTGTCCTGATTTACTGACTGAAGCCCTGCATAATAAACAATAAATGCAAAGGGCGTGGAATGCCACACACCATAGACCATCAACATGATCCACATCAGCGGCGTTGACGCTTTGACCGACAGATCAGGATCGCCTGCAAGGTATTGCAGCGCCGCTCCGACAACGCCGCGCGCATCCACCATCCAGAAAAGGATCAGTGCGCCCACCAGCGGAGTTATTATCATCGGCAACAGAGAGAAAAAGATCAGTGGGCCGCGGATTGCCTTGACCGCACTATTGACGGCGACAGCAACCACAAACCCAAGAACGATAACAAGCGGTGTTACGACGAATGTGAAAACGAGCGTGAATGAAATAGCCTTGTAAAAAGGAAGATTAAGCATCTGCGCCCCGAAATCACGCCAAGAATTAGATCTTGTCCAATTCTCGCCAAACTCGTCAATCGCTAGGTGGTTGCGGTCTGTATACGTTTTAAATCCAGCAAACTGCCCCAAAGGGTGTTCTGCGCGCAATGCAGCAGTTGCGTTTTGATCAACGGTTGTGGATTCCTTGCACCCAAACAGATCACAGGTTTCAACGGTTTTGATCACCTGTTCGTGGTCGACGTGAACCGATTGCACAAGAACCGAAACGATCGGGAAAAAGATAAACAACAACATTGCCAAAGCTGACGGAAGAACAAACCAGAAAAAGGATTTATGTTTCATAATCTTGGTATCTCCGGGCGCCGGTCAAGGTTGTGGGATGATCCGGGGCAAAAAGTTCCGCCCCGGATCAATGGGCTCCTTAGTTTAGGAAGCCCTTTTCTTTAGCAGCGGCAGTATAGGCAGCTTCTGCGTCTGCCAGCGCCTGTTCAGCGCTTTCTTTACCCAACAGGAAGTCTGCGAGGTTGCCACCCAAAGCGGTGTGCAGCAATCCGTGGTATGGCAGCATTGGATACGAGGTTGTGCCCGCTGCGATTGCTGCAAACACACCGTCATTGACCGGTGCCGGGGTGTAGCCGTCAATCATCCAGACGGCCTGACCCATGGTTTCCTCAGTCAAGATTGCCGGGCTGGTCCCATTCTTCATTGCTAGGAAAGTCGCGACCGCATCTTCATCCGACACGTTCCTTGCAACAGTCCAACCATCCCACCACAGGGTCGAAGCCGGGGTTGAACCACCGCCCACAGTCAGCGGACCGCCGACGGTGATGTTTGAATAGACCTGCTCTTCTGCACCTTCGTCATCCATCAGGTTACCCATGCGGGATCCCCACATGTTCATGATCATGACGTTGCCTGCTTCCATTTCAGCGCCGGTGGCGTTGCTGTCATGTGTTAGGAAGTCTGGGTTCATGTACTCAGTCAACGCTTTCATCATGTTCAGAGTTGCAACACCTTGAGCATTGTTAATTGAAACTTCGGCTGTACCGGGCTTATAGAATTCGCCGCCATGACCGATGTACATGTTGGTGAATTCCTGGGCCAGGTTCCAACCCGCCGCATAGGCGCCGCCCACGGGGTATTTGCTGATGCCTGCTGCGCGGATTTTCTTAGCAGCTTCCAGAACTTCTTCGTAAGTGGTTGGCACATCAACGCCAATCTCAGCCAGCACATCTTTGCGATAAGCAAGCGTCTGCGCGTTCGCCATAAAGGCCACGGCCATAACATTGCCGTCGATCGTAATCAGCTGGTTTTTGGGAATGTCCTGACCATGTGCTGCAACAAGATCATTCAATGGACGGACGACATCTGCGTTCATGAGCGCCACTACTGACGAGTTTGCAATGATCGCTGACGTATATTCCGCGGGGTTTCCGCTCATGCCGTCGACATTGATTTTTTGGTGGTCTGCCGTCAGGTTAATCTTCACGTCGCCGCCCGTACAGGCTGCCGCACCGTTGGCAACTGTGTGAATGGCTGGAAATTCGTTTCCGACAATGCTGACATTGCCAGAAATTTCACAGCCCGCATACGCGGTGCCTGCAGTGATTGCAAAGGCGCTCGCAAGTGTTACTTTTTTTAGAAACATATCGTCTCTCTCCCTTTTGATTGGATGCATCTTCGAAGCCTGCATCCGTTGACCCCGCCGAGGCGGGAAATTGCGAGGGTCACCCCCCGATGCGCGCACCTGTTTCTGCTTCGAATAGGTGACAGTGCTCCACGGGCACCTCAATCGACACAGTTTCGGCGATTGCTGCCCGGTAATTTTTGTCGGCTTTCACGGAAACCAATGCGCCTCCTATGCGGACGCTGACCGTCGTCGCATCGCCCAAAAGCTCCATTGTGTAGATCGGCGCGTTGATCTGCCCGCTGCTTTCGATGACTTTAGCATCCTCTGCACGGAACCCAAGCGTCACGGGGCCATCCACTGCCTCTAGCCCAGAGATTTGGACATTGTTGGTGGTAAATGTACCGTCTTTAATTGACCCATCCATCAGGTTCATCGCCGGGTTGCCAATAAAGCTGGCAACAAACGCGTTAGCGGGATTGTCATAAATTTCAACCGGAGTACCGACTTGCTGCACCACACCCGCCCTCATAATCACGACCCTATCCGCTAACGTCATGGCTTCAATCTGATCATGGGTCACATAGATGGTCGTTACAGCAAGCTCGTGTGACAGGTTTTTGATCTGCGCACGGGTCGATACCCGCAACTTGGCATCAAGATTGGACAGGGGTTCGTCCATCAAAAATACGTTCGGTTCGCGCACAACCGCGCGGGCGAGCGCGACCCGCTGGCGTTGACCACCTGACAATTCAGCTGGTTTACGATGCAGAAAATCATCAAGTTCTACCATGGCACTGGCCCGGCGAACTCTTTGATCATGGGTTTTAGGGTCAACACCACGTACGCGCAGAGGAAAGCGAATGTTTTCGTAAACGTTCATATTCGGGTAAAGCGCGTAGCTTTGAAAAACCATCGCGACGTCGCGATCTTTGGGTTCCAAATCATTGACCCTCACTCCGTCTACCAGAATGTCGCCTTCGGTCGCGTCCTCCAACCCGGCAATCATCCGCATTGTTGTGGTTTTGCCGCACCCGGACGGCCCGAGCAGAACCAAGAACTCCTTGTCTGCAATGGTGAGGTCAAATTCGTGAACACCCACGAACGACCCCCAACGTTTGGACAAATTGCGGAGCTGGATTTCGGCCATATCTTCCCCCTGATAGAATGCACACACCATTTTTTGCATTCGTTAGCAAAGACTATAGACAGTGGACAAATTGTTTGACAAGCTGTTTTTGCAAACGAATGCAAAATATGGAAAAGCCGGAAGGTGCGATGATAAAATCAAATTTTATAAATGAAAAACAACTAGTTAAGGATTTCTATACACGCCTAGACAAGGCATGCGAGACGGATATCCCAGAGATTTTGGAAGCATTCACATCACCTGAATATCTGTGGCGAGGGTTTCATCCCTTCAACGAAATCACCTCGGCGCAAGAAGTCGGCGAATCGTTTTGGCAGCCCCTGCGAGGTGCGCTGACCTCCCTTCAGCGACGTCTTGACGTCTTTATGGCCGGGCATAACTCGATTACCGAGCAGGGTGGTGTTTGGGTTGTTTCCATGGGACATCTGATGGGGCTGTTCGACCAGCCTTGGCTGGGCATTCCCCCAACTGGAAAAATCGCCATGCTGCGTTATTGCGAGTTCAATCGGGTGGATAATGGTAAAATAACCGAAACTGCAATGTTTTTTGACATTCCACACCTGATGATGCAGGCAGGGTTACAACCGTTTCCGCCGCAAACAGCGGCGCATTTGGTGCAACCCGGTCCAATGACCCACGATGGGCTGATGTTTGACCCGCAAGACCCTGAAGAAGGGCGTAAAACGTTGGACGTGACAAATGCAATGATAAGCGACTTAGGAACCTGGGCTTTGGGGTTGCCGCTGGAAGAAGAACTAGCGCGAACGTGGAATGACAACATGGTCTGGTGGGGACCCGCAGGCATCGGCGCTACCTACACAATCAAACGCTATGCCAAACAGCATTCTGGGCCCTTTCGGGCCACATTCTCGGACAGGTCTTCAACCGGACATATTTGCAGACTGGCCGAGGGTCGTTTTAGTGGTTTTTTTGGCTGGCCAAACTTCACAGCTGTTCATACCGGCGGCTTCATGGGGATGCCCGCCAGTGAAGTACGCGGTGAAATGCGGGTTATTGATATTTACCGGCGGGACGGAAACAAATTGGCTGAAAACTGGATTTTCATTGATCTTCTGCATTTTTGGAACATGCAAGGTATCGACATTCTTGCGCGCACAACGGCTATTCATGAAGGCCATGAAACAGGTGCAAATGGAGCACATCCATGATCGACGCACACCACCATCTTTGGGATCTTTCCGCTGTTTACTATCCCTGGCTAATGGCGCGCGGTGTAGAGCGTTTCTTTGGCGACCCAGCCCCTATACAACGTGACTATCTCATCAATGAATTTCGTTCTGAAGCCACAGCCGAGGGCATAGGCGCATCCGTGCACATTCAGGTGGGTGCAGAAAATAGCATGGCCGAGGCACGCTGGGTCCAATCCGTAGCCGATGCCAATTCTGACTGGGCTTTAAAGCAAGTTGTTTTCGTTGACCTCACTGCATCCGATCTGGATGCGCAGCTAGATAGCATTCAGTCCCTGCCGAGCGTCGCCGGCGTGCGCCAAATTGTTGGCCGTGCACCTGGTGAGGATGCCCTCACAGGCACGAATACACTGCTAGACAACCCTGCCTTTGTGGCGGGGCTGCAAAACGCAGGACGTCGCGGTCTTAGTTTTGATCTTCAGTTAATACCGGAGCTGATGGAAAAAACCGCCAATCTTCTTGCTTTGGCCCCTGATACGGCTGTCGCGCTTTGTCATGCCGGGTCCCCGCATGACCGCTCTGGCGACGGGCTAACGCGCTGGGCGGGCGAACTGCGCGCGCTTTCTAACCTGCCTCAAGTGCGTTGCAAGCTGTCAGGTTTAAGTATGTTTAATCATAATTGGGAACCCGAGGATTTCCGCCGAATTGTTGAAACTTGCCTAGACCAATTCGGCCCCAATCGCGTGATGTTCGGGTCGAACTTTCCAGTAGATAAGCTGTATTCCAACTATGCCACACTGGCTCAAACATATCGCAACCTAGTTCCGCGTGAAATGCATCAAGCGGTCTTCAACGATACGGCAGCGGATTTTTATTCCATCTTTCCAGTCCATGTTTAAAGCAGCAATAGTTTCTGAAGGTGTAACGCCCCAGTTAATCAGCTCAACCCCAGCCCTTTGATATGGCAGCAATGACGGCTGCTGTCAGACGAATGAGAACTCGCATTAGATTGCTGGTGCAGCCTGAATCTATGCGCTCAATAGTTGGCGCCACTCGGTGAGAGCAGCGGCACGGGTTGGCGTGAATTTGGCGCGTGAGTAGAGATGACCGTCCTGCAGCCCCTTACAGCCAACCTAACCCCACACCCAGCTCCTGTTGCGTCTTTAGCGAGCTAGAGTGGGTTGAATGGGGGATTGGCTGCACGTGGGTTGCCTGAGCGCGGGCTGACAGATGCAGCGGTGCGGGAGCGTGTGCGCGTGCGGGAAGCGTGTCGTCAAGTCAACCGATATGGGGACGAATATAGGGACTAAATAACAGATCATAAAATAAGATACTGATATATATAATTAAATATCGTTTATTTGGCAGACAGACAGGAATTCAAAGTTCCGAACTTGCCTAATTCCATTCAAACTATGTCTGTCGACACAAAGGATAACCTCAAAATCTAACGTGTTCGTTAAACCGCATACTGTGCAGTTGCACGCCAAAACCCTGTGTAATCCACCAACCCGCGTTAGCTGCCACACTTAGCGGCATGATTAAGGTCGAGCCCGTAAGCCGCAGCACAGACGGCAACAGACACCACTGCGATCAACTTGCCCCAACGGGCGGTTGCGACCGCTGAGGTTTGAGACGCTCAAAGTCAGCCTGTGACGTTGCAATACTGGTCGCCGTTGGCATACCGGATGTATTTGTAGAAGACGGATCGGGCGGCGAACTTGGTGACTTTGGCATATTGGGCTTGGGCACTGACGCTATTGCTTTTCCCACGCGCGATTTGGGTTTACTCTTAGCGCTGACTTTTCCACTTTTAAGTTTCGTGTCCAGTTTGTTGGTCAGAAAGCTTGCAGTGTTGGCAAAGGTTTTGATGTCATCAACTGCCTGCTCAAGGCTGCCGCTGCCTGAGGATTTCTCAATCACATCGATGAGGCGGCGCAATTCCTCACGCTCATCCATTGCAATACCCCCTGCCCTGCGCGCTTGGGGTCAACAAAAGACCACCTCGGAATGATAAGTACTGGCCTATAAAAAACCGCAGCGCAGATTTTTGAGGCTGCAGAACCCATTTCGGCCACAGGCTCATAGCGCCATCCGTTCAGGCGCGCGCCACACTGCTTCAGCCTGCCTTGCTATGGCACTGTCACATAGGGCTTTGAGGTTGATCAGCTTTGCGGCCCAAGCCTTATGCTCCTCAGCATCTGATCCGTTTAAACGCGCCGCATAATACCCTAGCTTGTTGGAACAGATTGTCAGTGTCTCAACACTAGCATCAATGCGGTTGTAGCGCAGCACACGGATATAGCCCTCACTGCGCCCAAGCCAGCTGCGACAAAACTCTGGTGTGTTCTGCACAATGCCAGTTTGGATCAATTCGTCTCGTAGATGTTCTAGTAATCTTATGCTCATATGCGTCCTCCAATGCGCTGCTTACACTGGTATTTATCTCTATTGAGCGAAGATGGGGTGTTTGTGAGCCGTTTGGCGCGCTGTTCATCAGTTACAGCCTTTTCTGCCGGGTTTTCTTGTCTCGTTGATAAATACATGCGGAGACGAGCATGACATATGAACAGCGCAAACAAGAACGACAGGCTTTGATCGATCATCTGCTGGCACAAGAGTGGAATGTGTTTGGCACTCTCAAGTTTGTAAACGGTAGAACTATTGGCAGCAGTAGCGCTGATAAACTCCTGCGCAGCTACTGGAACCGCATTGATCGTATGTTCTTTGGCAAAGCTGCTGAACGCCAGAACATGCGCGTACCGCGCTGGTGCTTTGCACACGAAGGCTCAGACAGCGAGAACTACCACATCCACTTTGCGCTGCAGGCTCCGATCCCTGACGTGGATCACATGTGCTGTGTGTTAAACGCAGTGTGGGCGCAGCATCATGCACAGACCGCGCCACTGGCGAAGAACTGGATCATTCCTGTTCAAGATCGCTCCGCAGTGGCCAGTTACGTTACACACGAATACTGGCGCATGGGCAGTGACACGCTGCTAGATGAACTGTGTTGGGACAGAACACCGGTTGATACGATGGCACAGTATCGTCATGACCAACAGGCACATCGCATTACACGGGCAGCCAGCCCACTCTGGCTTAGGCAAGCGCAACAGGCATTAAACACACGACAGGCAGCATATCAGGCAAACGCAGATCAGTTTGTAATGGAGCGTGGCTAGGCCCCTTCTCGCAGGCAATCAGCAGACAATTTGAGCGCAAAGACTGTCGTAGGTTCAAAACCTTGGCACATCCTTGTTCACGAGCATATGTTCAAACAAAGATGACAAGGCAAAGATGTTCAAACACAGAACATCAACGAAGATGATCAAACAGACATAGAGATAACAGCTTAATACAGCGTAAGCGGAGCAAACCGTTAGACGCTTTTTTTATGGGCGTGGGTTCGGTGTATCTACGCTGGTCTAATGTCATTCATTACTCCATATGCAATTAATCAGCATCGATACTGCACACATATACGCAGTAACCTATAATCTCATATTAATACACAAATTCATATACTTGACTGTCTTTTCGGTAGTCCAAGCATCAAAGTGAACATACGCTTTAGCTGTAAACAAACAGCAAGGAGCGCAGATGACACATCTCACAAAACTTACATTTAAAACAGTTGATCGCAGCAGCACACGTGATCCCATTATTGCGCGACGTGATAAGCTCGTAGCAGGACTTAAAGAGCAAAAGCTGGTTCATGCCGCCACACTCAAGAAAGAAGATCATCTAGTTGACCGACACAAGTGGATGCAAAATGACACAGGTGAACGTGTACTGGTCAAAACGCATCGTCGCATCCGTCCATGGTTTTTTGAACAAGATGGCGGTTGGTATGTGCAGTGTCGTTATGGGGCCCGTGTGATCACGGCTGATGGCACCAACAATGCGGTATTTGTGAACTCATTGGCTGACGTGCTTGGTGTATTAGATGCCTTGCTCAATGCAGCAGCGGCTGGGGAGCTGGATGCGGCCATTACCCAAGTGGCAGAGCGCAAACCCGCAGTCAAACCAGGCGCTGCCAAAGCTGCAGCACATGCCTGACGCTACCACAGCTAAAATAGCAGCACTTAATGATCACGCGCGGCAGACATTTAGGGAGTGTCGTGTGGCGATCACTCAAGCTGTTGCCCAGCTAGTCAAGGATGATGTCGACTACATTCTGAACAAGGTACGCAAATACAACCACTTCACGCCCGACAACGATCCATTTAGTGAGCATGATTTTGGCTCAATTCAACTCGCGGAAAACACTATCGTTTGGAAGATTGATTACTACGACCTTGACCTGCACAAGCACTCACCAGATCCAAGTGATCCAGCTTTCACAGCACGCATACTCACTATTATGTTGGCGGAGGAATATTGAAGCCAAACACAGACCATGTCGACACAAACACAGCAAAACTGCCCTCATCAAAGTAAGCACTGCCAGTCTGTCGAGCTAGTAAGTTTGGGAGCAAACACTGTGTTTGAACATGCAGTGTTAACACTGCACTTGGAAACACAGTGTTTGGCAAAAATGGCAAACAGTACTGTTGCAAACACAGTGTTTGGATTATTTGATCATTAAATCAGTGATATAATATTTTAAGCACACTATTTTACCTATTCTGCGCCTTGGGAAATTCTCCACAACCAACGTTATCTATGTATTGTAACGCCGTTCTTAAGTAGCGATTAACTTGGTTTGAGATAGTTATGCGCGCACGCTTGTTATGAGATTGCGTGTCTAGTGCCCTACGTGTGCGGGTCTCTTTTAGCGTTGGTGTCGGCAAGAAGTTTGGCTTGTAACCTGCAAGCACGCCCAATTCATAGGCAGATACATCAGGATTGGTGCAGCGCAGATCCCAGATGTTCAAAACACGGTGCAAGGTGTGAGCAGACACATTCGCAAATATCGGATATTTAGCTGTTGAGGAGAGTTTTGCTCGCTCACCCGGCATAATGCCATGCGCTTGCATATGCAGTGCTTTGATTTCTTCGTGTATTTGACTAAATGGCTTTTTCGTGTCAATTTGATACAGAATGATATCATCATCTTTCAAAATCTCTTTGTTTTTTGCAAGCGAACTACGTTCCGCAAAAAGACCCTTGTGGGATCTCCACCATGTCAAAAAATCGCTTTTGAATATATTTCCAAAATCCTTGTAGAGTTCTTCGGATTTACCTCGCCCTAATTGCTTGCAGGTTTTAGCATAATCAATATTGCGTTTCAAAAACGCCCACCACCAATAATAAATTGAAGCTTTATAGGGTTCTGCATCACGATATGGCAGATTACGCTGCACGCGGAACCTTGAACCTCTGGTTTGCTCTATATTGGGCGGTGCAGTTAAAAAGATCATAGGTCGATCTTCGCCCTTGGTCGTTTCCACAACCATGACTCCATCTCCATCATAATGAACATGGACTCAAAAACTAGGGCGGTTCCTCAATTATACGAGTCTTAGCATGACACTTAAATGCTGTGGCCCATTACCTGCCGATGGCAATGTTCATTGGCGGCGGGCTTTTACTCAACGGTTTGCACAACCCTGCAGACCTCAATTGAAAGGAAGACCTATGTCTGTTCAAACTCAAATCAAAACTGATATCCACCAGCGTTTAAACGCGATGCACACAGCACGCGTAACTTGGGAAGAAGGCACACTGCGCGCATCTAACGATGAGCTATATGCAATCCTCGAAGGCGTTTATGCTCTTTATTCAGAACTTAAAACAGAAGTTGGCAAGCGGCGAGCATTCGCTGCCCTACTCACAGACCTTGAAGTCAAAACTCAGGCAAATACCAGTCTTGCCCTAAAAGTGATCCGCTTTGTTTTTGGAACGCAAGGTCGTCGTGAAGATGCTTATGCACGGGTAGTCGCAATAGCCCATGACATGAAGAGCCCTGATCAAAGCTTCACCAGTTATGTGCAGGAGTGTGGTGGTATAGAAGAAGTGCGCCGGGTGCCCACGTCGACAAAATCAACCACCATGTCCAAAGAAGACTTCAAAAAGCTTGCCCTAGAGGGGCTGCAGGAAGTGCAGGTTGGTGTATCGACGTTTGATCTGCCAACTTTTATTCAACCAAACACCGACTACGAAGAGGACTATGCTGTTGCCCTGGTACGCTGCAATGACAACGGCACGGGCACTATTGTGTATGGATGCAATGAAGCCGGTATCATTGACGCGGTCCTCGTCTCATCCGGCAAAGACCTTGATGAGCGCGCTCAAGAAAGCCTCGCCAAGCTTGACGCAGGCGATCTAGCAAGCAAACGCGCACGCGATGTCAAAGAGTTTGCCTCCAAGATGATCCGCGTGGGTCCTAAAACTTCGATCTCTGCTTCAGGTGACACCGCTTACACCAACGGTGCAGCAAGCCACGTGTATGGTTAAATTTTACCAACCTATGGGGCAGCATTGCGCTGTCCCATAGATCTACAAACTCACTGAAAGGATCTGAGGATGTCATTTGACCTCAAACATCTCCCGCAAACTTTTGCCGATTTGGTAATTGCCAATCCGCTGAATGCGGCTGTGATCAAGTCTTACTGCGAGCAACCACCGGCTAAGCCTTTGTTGTTGGCTGGCCCACCCGGCGCAGGCAAAACAGAAGCAGCGCGCGTGATAGCCCTAAGTCATTTTTTGCGCGCACAGGACCACTACATGCGTTGGGAATACAACGCCGCAAGTTTCGGCAAAAACTTTGAAGATAAGATTATGGCCGAAGTAAACTATCAAATGTTTGGCAACTCGGACAAAGCGTTGATTGTCATCAATGAGATCGACGAGATGGAGCTGCGCAGTATGCAACCAAAGTTTCGTGAGTTTATGGATACCAAACGCCATCTGATACGTTTTGTGGCAACGACCAACCATAAAAACCGAATGATGGGCGCAATGCTGTCACGCTTTCGAGTGCTAGACATGGATCCACCCTCAAACACAGATTGGGTGCCACGTGTATTAAGTATGTTGCAGGCAGAAGGCCTAAATCCAACACGTCAGGATGTGACCCAAATGCTTCAAAGCTTTAATGGCAGTGCGCGTGATTTAATCGATCTCGTCGAAGAGACAGTTATAGCCAGCAAAGTCGCAACGCGTTGACCACTGATTTTAACCTGACCTCAATCACACAGCCCAAAACCTCATACTATGTGCATAGTATGAGGTTATTACATAAGTCATTGATATCAATTATTGATCAGCAATATAGCAAAATGGTTTCAAAATAAAATCTCACAATAAGCCATCAAACCGCAGATATCATGAGATTTTACCCGATTAACCAATAAAACAAAGGGCCCAAACCTGGCAGATTTCGGTAGGAAGACCAATACCTCAGACTTTATACTCAAAGCTAACATAACGTTAGATTTTGAGGGGAGTTTGCAATGCGCCAGGCACAAACACTGAATGAGGCTCAACTGCGCAGGGTTATACACTACTGCCGAAGCAGACGTCATCCAGTTCGTGATGAAACCATCATATTGGTCAGCTTCTACGCAGGGCTCCGAGCCAAGGAAATCGCAGCGCTCACAGTGGGCAACATATTCGATGAGGGCGGTGCTGTTCGCACACAGTTCATCCTAAGCGCACGGCAGAGCAAAGGTGGGCAAACACGCACGGTGTATCTTAATCAGCGCTTGCGAAAGGCTCTCCGCGAGTATGGTGACTACATACGCCCAGCAGATCCAAAGCGTCCGCTATTTGCCAGTCAAAAGGGCGGTCACTTCTCAGCCAACACAATGTGCCAGCTATTCTTAGACATATACAAAGCAATTGGGCTCAAGGACGCATCAAGTCATTCAGGTCGCAGGACGTACATTACCCGTTTGGCAAACAAGGGAGTTGGTGTCCGCTTGCTTGCAGCTCTTGCCGGCCATTCGCATATATCCACGACACAGAGGTACATAGATGTGAACTCTGAGCAATTGAGTGAAGCTGTGGAGTTGCTGTAAACAATTGGCCCAGTGCGGACCTTCG
>Ga0209771_1000486_pt1 | contig 26566 bp, 25 predicted proteins | sample SaaInl59LU_5_DNA_FD_184639 | JGI IMG/M metagenome (GOLD analysis project Ga0209771, IMG submission 184639) | Marine microbial communities from expanding oxygen minimum zones in the Saanich Inlet - ESP_59LU_5_DNA (SPAdes) (version 2) | ecosystem: Environmental > Aquatic > Marine > Intertidal zone... | reverse complement strand
TTTAAGTCATGAGACAAAACTAGAGCGTCTTCAAGAAGAATTGATAAAACTTCAACAATGGGTCGAATCTGAGGGAGAGAAAATAGTTGTTATTTTTGAAGGTCGAGATGCAGCTGGTAAAGGCGGTGCAATTCGAAGAATTACACAACATTTAAATCCAAGAGAACTCAATGTGGTAGCCCTTTCAAAACCAACTGATGAAGAAAAAAACCAATGGTATTTTCAGCGTTATATTAAAAATTTACCTCGAAACGGACAAATCACCTTTTTTGATCGAAGTTGGTACAACCGTGCAGTTGTAGAACCTGTAAACGGATTTTGTACACAAAACGAGTATAAAGTGTTTATGAATCAAGTGAATCAATTTGAGCAAATGATTACCGAGTCTGGGATTCGTGTGGTCAAGTTTTATTTTTCAATTTCTAAAGACGAACAATCAAGACGTTTTGAAGATATCAAATCGAGTCCTGTTAAAAAATGGAAGTTCAGTAAGGTAGATGAATCGGCTTTGAAACTTTGGGATGATTATACATCATATAAAGCTAAAATGTTTGAGAAAACAAATACTGAAATAGCTCCATGGATCATTATCAAAGCCAATAAAAAAAGTAAAGCGAGAGTTGAAGTTATAGAAAAGCTATTAGAGCTTATTCCTTATAATAACTAAACCTCATTATATCGGAAACAAGTTGTTTCGTGGTCGTTAATCATTCCTGTGGCTTGCATGTGTGCATACACAACGGTACTGCCTACAAACTTAAACCCACGACTTTTTAGATCTTTTGGGTCTTTGGTTTTTACAATTTCCTACTTATTAAAAAATAATATTTCAATGGTAGGAAATAAACAAAAACTGTTGATTCTAAGAGGTCTTGTCGGAGTCACTTCAATGTTGTTTTTCTTTATGTCAATACAATATTTACCTCTAGGGTCTGCCGTATCCCTAAGGTATCTAGCACCTTTTTTTGCGGCATTATTTGCATGGTTAATTTTAAAGGAACGTATAAAATCAATTCAATGGGTGTTTTTTTTGATAGCTTTTGTAGGAGTACTAGTTATGAAAGGGTTCAATTCTCAAATAGATATTACAGGTCTAATTTGTATTTTGATTTCAGCCATTTTTAGTGGTTTAGTCTATGTTTTAATTAGAAAAATTGAAACTAATGATCACCCAGTAGTCGTTGTGCATTATTATATGATAATGGCAACTCTAGTCGGAGGTGTTCTTTCGATTGCGAATTGGAGGACACCACAAAATTTTGAATGGGTCTTACTACTAAGCTTAGGCTTCTTTGGATATATTGGACAAGTTTACATGACCAAAGCCTTTCAGGGAGCTCAAACCAATATTATTGCGCCACTTAAATACCTTGAAGTTATTTTTACAATGCTCGTAGGGATCGTATGGTTTGAGGATTTATACAATTTTTGGAGTTTACTAGGAATCCTTCTTATAGTTACGGGACTCATTTTAAACATGAAAAGTAAAAATTAATTGCACACAAAAACGATTAAATTTTTGACACTATATTAAACACAAAATTTTTAGATTCCACATTTATAATTCGCCCAATTCTGAAATAAAATCATCAATTGAAACCGCTTTATCTACAGAAAAATCACCGATTTTTGTTCGCCTAAGTGCAGATAAATGGGCACCTGATTCCAGTGCTTTTCCAAAATCATAAGCCAATGAACGTATGTAAGTCCCTTTGCTGCAAGTGACACTAAAATTAACTTTTAGTCCCTCTATTTTGGTGATTTTAAACTCCTTAATTGTAACCTTTCTAGAGTTGATCTTTACAGATTCTCCAGCACGGGCAAATTCATATAAACGTTTACCGTCTTTTTTTAAAGCAGAAAAAACGGGTGGAAATTGATCAATCTCTCCAATAAATTTTTTGGTCGTTTGATGAATTAATTCAGGAGTAATATGGGTAGTTGAAAACTCCTGATCGATTGCTGTTTCAAGATCATAGGAAGGGGTTGTGCTACCTAAAGTAAATGAGCCTGTATAGGTTTTGATTTGCCCTTGAAAGGTATCAATTTGCTTTGTCATTTTCCCAGTACAAATAATTAACAAACCTGTTGCTAATGGATCTAAAGTACCTGCATGACCGACTTTGATTTTTTTTATATTGTAAGCCTGACGAATGTGCCAACGTAGTTTATTCACCACTTGAAACGAGGTCCATTCTAAAGGTTTGTCAATCAACAATAGCTGTCCGTCTAAGTAATCTTGAGCCGTTTTCATTTTGGATTAAAGTGTTGTGATGATAGCTAAAACTCCGACAATGCAACAGTAATATGCAAAGTATTTTAATTGACTATTTTTAACCAAACGAATCATTAAGGTACACGCAAAAAGTCCAGCGACAAGGGCGGCTAAAAACCCCGCAGATAAACTGCTAAAATTATCAGCATTATAACTCAAATCGCCACTAATAAGGTCCTTTGCTATTTTCCCAAAAATGAGAGGAATCACCATTAAAAATGAAAATCGTGCCGCTTTTGATTTGTCATTTCCCAATAATACAGAGGTTGAAATGGTTGCGCCTGAGCGTGAAATTCCTGGAAGCATGGCAATGGCTTGTGAGATTCCAATAATAAAAGCATCCCAAAACCCCACTTTTTTATCGGTTGTTTTAGCACGGTCCGCCATAAATAATAACAAAGCAGTTACAATCAACAGAATTCCCACTAGTAGAATATTGCTTCCAAAGAGCGCTTCCAATTCCTCCTCAAATAGAATACCCACAAATCCTGCAGGCAACATAGAAATCATTATTTTCACAATAAACTGAGTGTCCTCATTCCATTTAAACTTAAATAAAGCAGCAATTATTGTGACAATGTCTTTTCTAAATATAATTAAGGTACTTAATGCAGTTGCAAAGTGAAGTACCACTGTAAAAATCAAACTGTCTTCAGGGATGGAATCATCGCCAAGTAAGGCTTTTCCAATTTCTAAATGACCACTAGATGAAACCGGTAAAAACTCGGTCAGTCCTTGTATAATTCCTAATAAAATACTGTCAAAAAGATCCATTTATTTTTTGAAATTTTTAAGAATGGCGTAAATCTGAATTCCAAACCCAATTAAAATAAGGGTGGGAGCCAATCGAATTCTTTGAGTGTTAAATATTTCGGGGTTAAACACATTAGGATCGTCCGAACCTCCGCCTGCCATTAAAACAAACCCCAGAGCTATCAGTCCGAGTCCAATAAACATCCATTTGTAATTTTGTCTTCCAAAAATAAAATTATTCTTTGTAATTTCTTTCCGTTTTTGTTCTCCCATAATTAATTAAATTTTGTAAATGTATTTTTTTAATTAAAACTAAATAGCTTGATTTGATTTTGGCAGTTGGGTATATTAATAATAAAGTTGATCAGTTTTTAGATTTAAAAAACGTTGTGTCGCGAAAAAAGTACTCCACCAAGTAATTAAAACTCCAATTAAAAACACGCAGCCAAATAAAGCTCCAATAGACAGTTGATTCTGAACCAATTCAAATTCAGGAAATGATTTGTCTACATAATACAGCACTACACCCATGCCTATAAGAGCTAAAAGAGAGCCGATAATTCCAAGTCTAATACTTCGCCAAATAAAAGGTTTACGGATAAATTTTTTGGTCGCCCCAACCATTTGCATGGTTTTGATAGAGAAACGTTTGGAATTCACCGACAAACGAATGGAGCTATTTATTAAAAGCACTGCAATGCCTGCAAAAATTCCACTTATGATCAAAATCCATAAACTAAGTCGTTTCACATTACTATTCATTAGAGACACAAGGTCTTTGTCGTATGTAATGTCCTCTACAAAGTTTTTCTTTAACGTACTTTCAGCAATACTATCTAAGCGACGAGCGGTCACAAAATCGGCTTTCAAGTTCACTTCAATCGAATTTTTCAAAGGGTTATACCCTACATCATCTAAAAAATCTTCTCCATACTCTAATTTCATAAAGTCTGCTGCGGATTCTTTAGAAATAAATTTTGTTTGCTTCACGTAGTCAGAAAACGCCAAGCTTTTTTCGAGCTGCTTTATTTCTACTTTTTTAGAAGTGTCTTCTAAATAGATGGTGAGAATAACCTGTTCTTTAAAATTATCAGATACCGATTTGGCGTTGAGCACTAACAGCCCCAAGATTCCCAACAAAAAAAGAACCAAAGCAATGCTAAGTACGACCGAAAAATAGGACGAAATTAAACGGCGTTTTTGATGTTTTTCAAAAGATGAATTCATAGCAAATGTCTTACGATTGTAAAAGTATAAAAAAACTTACTTAAATGGCTAGTAATTCCCTGAAAACAAATTAACATTCCCTTCCAGAAGCCTTTCATGAACTAGAGTTTTTTACTTGCCAAATAAACCGTAAATTTGCGCCTATTAATGACGTTTATATGATGTACAATTTCAATGAAATTGAGGCCAGATGGCAAAAATACTGGGCTGAAAATAAAACATTTCAAGCCGATAATAATTCAACGAAACCCAAGTATTATGTCCTAGACATGTTTCCTTACCCCAGTGGGGCAGGACTGCATGTAGGCCACCCTCTTGGCTATATTGCGTCCGATATTTACGCACGCTACAAACGCCATAAAGGGTTTAATGTATTGCATCCTCAGGGGTATGACAGTTTCGGATTGCCAGCAGAGCAATATGCCATCCAAACAGGGCAACACCCCGCAGTTACTACGGAGGCGAATATAAAAACCTACCGTCGACAACTTGATCAAATGGGGTTTTCGTTTGATTGGTCAAGAGAAGTCCGCACCTCTTCACCAGATTATTATAAATGGACACAATGGATTTTTATTCAATTATTTAACTCTTGGTACAATAATACTTCCAACAAAGCAGAATCTATTGAGACGCTTGAAAAGCTTTTTTCAGAAGATGGAAATGCTAAAGTGGATGCGGTCTGTGATGAAGCGATAACGGTGTTTACGGCGGAGGAATGGAATGCATTTACTTCCCAACGTCAACAACAAATTTTATTACAATACAGATTAACATATTTGGCAGAAACTGAAGTGAATTGGTGCCCCGAATTAGGAACCGTTTTAGCGAATGACGAAATTGTCAATGGCGTTTCCGAACGTGGGGGATATCCAGTAATTAGAAAGAAAATGACCCAATGGAGCATGCGAATTTCTGCTTATGCTGAGCGACTTTTACAAGGGCTTAATACCATTGATTGGACCGATGCTTTAAAAGAAAGTCAACGAAATTGGATAGGGAAATCTGTAGGGGCTTCAGTGGTCTTTAACCTTAAAGATCACAACGCTACAATTGAAGTGTTTACCACGCGACCTGATACGATTTATGGCGTGTCTTTTATGACCCTTGCTCCTGAACATGAATTAGTGAACCAAATTACGACCCCTAGTCAAAAATCAGCAGTAGATGCCTATGTTTTGGCAACAGCCAAACGTAGTGAACGCGATCGAATGGCAGATGTAAAAACTATTTCGGGGGTGTTTACAGGAGCCTATGCCGAGCACCCTTTTACAAAACAACCCGTTCCTGTTTGGGTGGGCGATTATGTTTTGGCAGGTTATGGAACAGGTGCTGTGATGTCTGTTCCTTGCGGAGACCAGCGCGATTATGATTTTGCAAAACATTTTAACATAGAAATTCCAAATATTTTTGAAGGTGTTGATATTAGTAGCGAAGCCTATACAGACAAAGCCAATACGATTATTTCTAATAGTGATTTTTTAAGTGGACTTGGATATAAAGAGGCATCAAAACAAGCCATAGAAGCCTTGGAATCAAAAGGACATGGTTTGGGAAAAACAAACTACAGATTAAGAGATGCTGTTTTTTCCAGACAACGCTATTGGGGCGAGCCGTTCCCTGTATATTATGTCAATGGATTGCCACAAATGATTGCAGCAGAACATTTGCCAATCAGTTTGCCGGAAGTTGAAAAATATTTACCAACCGAAGAAGGCGAGCCGCCATTAGGTCGCGCTGAAGTATGGGCATGGGACACAAGCTTGAATACTGTTGTAGAAAACTCTAAAATAGACCATCAAACTATATTTCCGTTAGAACTCAATACAATGCCAGGTTGGGCGGGAAGCTCTTGGTATTTTAACAGGTATATGGATGCGCACAATCCCAATGAATTTGCAAGCTCCGAAGCCTTGAATTATTGGAAAGAAGTGGATTTGTATATAGGTGGTAGCGAGCATGCCACAGGGCATTTGCTCTATGCGCGTTTCTGGCAAAAATTCCTATTTGATTTAGGGGTTGTTCCTGTAGATGAATTTGCAAAAAAACTCATCAACCAAGGGATGATTTTAGGGACGAGTGCATTTGTAGGAAGAGTAGAAGAGACGAATACTTTTATGTCTGTAGATAAAATTACCACAGAACCTATTCAGTGGATTCATGCCGATGTATCTTTTGTAAATGCATCTGATGAGTTGGATATTGAAGCTTTTAAATCTTGGAGAGAAGAGTTTAGAAATGCTGAATTTATTACAGATAGCGAGGGTCTTTTTAAAGTGAAAAGAGAAGTCGAAAAAATGTCAAAATCCAAATACAATGTCGTCAACCCTGATGCAATTTGCGAGCAATATGGCGCCGATTCACTGCGTTTATACGAAATGTTTTTAGGCCCCTTGGAACAATACAAACCCTGGAACACTTCGGGAATTACAGGCGTTCATAATTTCCTTAAAAAATTATGGAAACTATACATTGGGCAAGAAGGGCTCAAAGTTACAGATGAAGAGCCTTCAAAAGAGGATTTAAAAACCCTTCATAAAACCATTAAAAAAGTCACAGAAGACATAGAGAATTTCTCATTTAACACCTCGGTTTCTACTTTCATGATTGCCGTGAATGAATTGACTGCCAAAGGGTGTGATTCCAGAAAAATCTTAGAACCGTTATTGGTGTTGATTGCGCCTTATGCACCACATATTGCTGAGGAATTATGGAGTCAATTAGGTCATCATAAATCCATCACAATAGCTGACTTTCCAGAATTTGACGCCAGTCACCTGATTGAAAGTACAAAAGCGTATCCGATTTCTTTCAATGGTAAAATGCGATTCACAATCGAATTATCATTAGATTTAAGTAAAGAGGACATAGAAGCAGCTGTGATGGGAGATGAAAAGACGCTTGCGCAATTAGATGGGCGCACACCGAAAAAAGTAATTGTTGTTCCTGGTAAAATTGTAAATATTGTTGGATAATATAGATTATATCGAAGTCATAGGACTCATTGCAGCTTGCTTAACGACTTATGCATTTTTGCCTCAAGTCTATAAAACTTGGAAAACCAAAGATGTATCGGGATTTTCACTACCAACTTTCTCTTTGTTTTTTGTGGGGATTGTGTTTTGGTTGGTTTATGGCATCTTAAAAGAGAGTCTGTCAATGATCTTGGCAAACTCAATTACTGTACTGTCGTCATTTGCACTGCTAGTGTTTATTTATAAGTATAGAAAACGTTAAAGTATGCTGTCATTTTTTCAGTTTCAAAAATTGGTACTATTTTTGAAGCTACAATGAACAAATTCAAATACAACTGTTATGGTATCATATTATCTTATTCTTGGGGTCATCGCTTTAGTGAGTTGGCTTGTGAGTTCAACCTTAAAACGCAAATTTGCAACCTACTCAAAAATCCATTTACGCAATGGAATGAGTGGTGCAGAAATTGCTGAAAAAATGCTATCCGACCATGGTATTAGAGATGTGAAAGTTGTATCGACAGCAGGTCGTCTTACAGACCATTACAATCCTAAAGATAAAACAGTGAACTTAAGTGAAGCGGTTTATAACGAACGAAATGCAGCTGCGGCAGCAGTTGCGGCTCACGAATGTGGGCATGCGGTACAGCATGCACAAGCCTACAGTTGGTTGCAGTTGCGTTCAACACTAGTGCCTGCTGTGAATATTTCTTCAAAATTATCAATGTGGTTAATTTTTGGAGGTTTAATTTTAGGAGTTGGAGCTGGTGTTGGCTTAGGCTATTGGGTAGTTGTTTCAGGATTTGTTTTGATGGCGGTTGCCACTGTCTTTAGTTTTGTAACCTTGCCTGTAGAATACGATGCGAGTAACCGTGCATTGGTATGGCTAAAAAATAAGCACATGGTGTCCCAAGAAGAATTTAAAGTAGCCGAGGATGCACTCAAGTGGGCGGCACGCACTTATTTAGTAGCTGCATTGGGATCGCTTGCCACTTTGGTTTACTGGGGCTTTCAAATTTTTGGTAGAGACTAGTTATATTTTAATTTGACGATCAATTTGTTGGTCTAATGAAATGAACGTTTCTGTTCTAGAAACTCCTGAAATAGGTTGAATCTGTTTATTTAAAACCGACATTAGATGCTCATTGTCCTTACATAGAATTTTGATCAACACACTCCAGTTTCCAGTCGTGTAATGGCATTCCAATACTTCAGGAATTCTTTTGAGTTGCTTCACAGCATCTGAGTTGTTTTTTGCTTTATCCAAAAATACACCTACAAAAGCCATTGTTGTATATCCCAAAGCTTTTGGGTTTATTACAAACTTAGAGCCCGCTATCAATCCAGAGCTTTCTAATTTCCGTAAACGTTGGTGAATGGCTGCGCCAGAAATTCCAATAGAACGTGAGATTTCTAGCACAGGAGTTCTTGCGTCTTTCATAAGAGCCCTTAGAATTGTTTTGTCAATACCGTCAATTTCTGTGATTTTATTCATTTTTTATTAAAAAATGCTGATTTATAAGGCAAAAGTATTTAAATTATTTCAATTTACAACTATATTATTGGTTTAAGGGATTGTATCCTAAGTATTCAATCTCTTTTTCATTAAATATGACACCAAAATCTTTTAATTCATTTAATACAGGAGTGTATAGTTCTTTTTTTGTTGGAACTTGAACACCATAACTTTGTATTTTGTTGTTTAGGATAGCTAAAGTGGCAATTGCTACAGGTAAACCTACGGTTTTTGCCATTGCAGTGAATGTTTGATCCTCCCCAGTACATACCATAGTTGCATCAATTTGATGTTTTTTGCCATCCAACTCATAGCCAAACTTATGATACATTACTATCATGTCTTTATCTTCTGGACTCAAAGACCAACTGTCTAAAAGTATTTTTTGAAGAATTTGTGCTGGCGTGGCGTTTTTCAACTCCACTTTTTTATCATCATTAAAGATATCAAGTTCTTCAAGTTTACCCCATACAATATCATCTTGATCAATTTTTAGTTGATATCTTAATTTTAATTCTACTGAATCTGTAGGACTGTACGGTAAAAATGAATTCACAAAACTACGATAACTCATGTTTTCGCTATCTGCAATGGTATAGCTGTCATCGGTCATTCCAAGCAGTACAAAAATTTGCCAAGCCCTGCTAAATCCTACCCGTCGAATCGTTCCTCGGTATAATGTTTGGATATTTTCCAGTCCATAAACCTCTTGATATTTAAGAGAATCTCTATTGGCATAGGCTTCAAAACGTCCATAGCCTTCAACTTCTAAAAACTCCGTACGCCTAAACAATCGGTGGTAAGGTATGTATTTGAATTTTCCTTCTTGTAGGAACTTTGCAGCCCCGCCTTGTCCTGCCAACACTACATTGCGTGGGTTCCAGGTAAACTTATAATTCCAAAGGTTTGTGTCGCTTTCAGGTGCCATCAACCCCCCTGTAAAAGATTCAAAAAGTAGCATTTTTCCACCAGCCGCTGTAACGCGATCGATCACCTGCATGGCACTCATGTGGTCAACTCCAGGATCCAATCCAATCTCATTTAGAAACACCAAATTTTTTGCTTTCGCTTGTGCATCTAGAGCCTTCATTTCTTCACTGACATAAGAGGCCGTTACAAGATGTTTTCCAAATGTCAGGCAATCTTTTGCAACCTCTATGTGAAATCTAGCGGGCAACATAGAAACCACTATATCGGCATTTTGAACAGCTTGCTCTCTTGCTGTCTTGTCAAAAATATCTAGTTCAAGTGCGTTTGCATTGGGGTGATTTCCAATCCACTTTATTGCATTTGAAGTATTTAAATCTCCAATGGTAATTTTTAAGTGCTCTGTGCTGGATTTATCTAAAAAATACTTTATGAGGTAAGATGCAGATTTACCCGCTCCAATGATTAAAATGTTTCGCATAGTGATGTGAGATTCTTACTTTTGTGGTTAGTTTGCTACTAATGTAGTAAATACAAAACTTTATAAAACAAAATGAATAGAAAAATATTTTTATTAGCATGTGTTACAGGTGGATTTGGAGTTATGTTGGGAGCCTTTGCGGCACATGGTTTGAAGCCGTTGCTTAGTGTTTCAGCATTTGAGAGTTTTAATACCGGAATCCGTTATCAAATGTATCATGCATTTTTATTGTTTTTTATAGGTGGAACAACACAACTTAAATCCAGCCAAAAATCGATTTTATTTAAACTGATATCCACAGGTCTTTTATTATTTTCGGGCTCTATATATTTACTATCAACCAATGATTTGACCTCCTTTAATTTTAAAGTTATTGGATTAATCACACCTGTCGGAGGGTTGTTTTTGATTGCTTCATGGATGCTTTTATTTACCTATTTTTTTAGAATTAAGAAGTAATTTGTTTTTCATTTAATATTATTCAATACTTTTGCAACATTAAATAATATTGGTAATTATGACACAACCAGAACCTTCTACGAAAACGATTTCGTTAGTCAATTACGGAATAACGAGTTCAAAAGTACATTATCAACTATCTTCAAAGGAGCTACACGATCTAACAATTTCAAAAAAACAAGGAATTCAAACCAGTTCGGGTGCCTTGGCAATTCAAACCGGAGAGTTTACAGGCCGCTCTCCAAAAGATCGATTTATCGTTAAAGACGCCATCACAAAAGATCGCATTTGGTGGGGAGATGTGAACATTCCATTTGCAACGGAAGACTTTGACGCTTTATATGATAAAGTGATTACTTACCTTTCTGATAAAGAAATTTTTGTACGCGACAGCTATGCTTGTTCAGATCCTGCATACCGCACCAATATCCGGGTAATTAACCAATATCCTTGGAGTAATTACTTTGCCTATAATATGTTTTTAAGACCTTCGGAATCTGAATTGAAACAGTTTGATCCTGAGTGGACGGTCATCAATGCCCCAGGTTTTATGGCCGATCCCAGCAAAGATGGCACCCGTCAGCATAATTTTGCCATTTTAAATTTCACCAAAAAAATAGCCCTTATTGGAGGTACTGGATATACAGGCGAAATAAAAAAAGGTATATTTTCGGCTTTAAACTTTATACTTCCAGTGTTTAAAAATACCTTACCAATGCATTGCAGTGCCAATGTTGGAAAAGAAGGCGATACGTCTATCTTTTTTGGACTTTCTGGTACTGGAAAAACAACCCTTTCTACCGACCATCACCGTCATTTGATAGGCGATGACGAACATGGCTGGACCAGCGAAAATACTATCTTTAACTTTGAAGGTGGGTGTTATGCCAAAGTTATTAACCTGTCAAAAGTAAAAGAACCAGAAATTTTCAACGCCATAAAAAAGGGTGCCATTCTAGAAAATGTGGTGATGGATGCCAAAGGAGAAGTTGATTATTCCGACACCTCTATCACACAAAATACACGCGTGAGTTATCCCATTCATTTTATTGACAATATTCAGCCCAAATCTATAGGTAGAAACCCTAAAAATATATTTTTCCTTACCGCCGATGCTTTTGGCGTATTGCCTCCCATCTCTAAATTAACACCTGGACAAGCAGCCTATCATTTTATTTCGGGTTATACAGCTAAAGTTGCAGGTACTGAAGCGGGAATAACGGAACCCGTTCCTAGTTTCTCAGCCTGTTTTGGAGCTCCTTTTATGCCCTTACATCCCACCAAATACGCCGAAATGTTAAGTGCTAAGATGAAAGCCACTGGTGTTAATGTTTGGTTGGTGAATACAGGTTGGACTGGCGGACCTTACGGAATTGGAACGCGCATGAAATTAGCATACACGCGTGCTATGGTCAATGCAGCGATGAATGGCTCTTTAGAAGCTGCAAACAAAGACAACTACCACATCCATTCTGTTTTTGGTGTGCTTCAACCACGAGTATGTCCCAACGTCCCAACAGAGTTTTTAAGCCCTCGAAAAACATGGAAAAATGATGAAGGCTTTTATAAAACGGCTCATAAACTAGCAAACTCTTTTAAAACGAACTTCAAGAAATTTGAAAGCTATGCCAACCAAGAAATTATGGGTGGAGGTCCAAAAGTCTAATCTAATTTGGTTTTTATCTATTTAAAAAATAAAAAATTGTAATTTTAGGGTTCACAATGAACCAATGAGATATTTAGTTTTTGTTTTACTTTTCGGTTCTTTTTATTCATGTAATTATTATGAAAAAAAGAAATTGAATTCTAATACGATTTTAATGGATGAATTAAAAACGTTTAATTGGAATGAAGTCGATCGCTATCCTAATTTTGAAAACTGTACGGATTCCATAAACTTTCAAGACAATAAGAACTGTTTTGAACATACTATTACGACCCATATTTCTAAATATTTTAGTACACAAAACATCATTGTAACACAAACGGTGAGTGATACAATTCTCATCGATTTATTGGTCTCCAAAAACGGTGAAATTAAAATATTTCAAACCCAAACACATGAATTGACTAAACAACAAATTCCAGAGTTAGATTCCATTTTAAAAAGTAGTTTAGAGGGACTTCCTAAATTGTATCCAGCGATCAAAAGAAGTCAGCAAGTACAAACAGTATTTCAATTGCCAATAATTCTAAGAGTAGATTGATGGGAGAAGAAAAAATTATATTAGGAATAGATCCCGGCACCACTATTATGGGATTTGGATTGATAAAAGTCAAGGGGAAAACTATGGAGTTTTTACAATTGAACGAATTGTTACTTCAAAAATATGATGATCATTATTTGAAACTCAAACTTATTTTTGAGCGTACAATAGAACTGATTGATACATTTCACCCCGATGAAATTGCGATTGAAGCCCCGTTTTTTGGCAAAAACGTACAAAGTATGCTAAAACTTGGAAGGGCTCAAGGGGTGGCCATGGCTGCTGGACTCTCTAGAGAAATATCAATTACAGAGTACTCTCCTAAAAAAATTAAAATGGCCATTACAGGAAACGGAAATGCGAGTAAAGAACAAGTGGCTAAAATGCTGCAAAGCCTTTTAGGTATAAAAAAACTCCCTAAAAATTTAGACTCAACAGATGGATTGGCAGCGGCTGTTTGCCATTTTTACAATTATGGAAAAATCACTAGTGGTAAAAGCTATACAGGTTGGAGTGCTTTTGTGAAGCAAAACGAAAGTAGAGTTAAAAAATAAATTCACTACAATGAACATAGAAACCCTCAAATATCCAATAGGGAAACCTCAAATCCCTACAGTAATTGAACCGACCCATGTTCAAGACTGGATACAATCGATAAGTCTGTTTCCTTCACGCGTAACTAAAGAAGTAACACACCTTACCGCTAAAGAACTCTGTTATAAATACCGTCCTGAGGGCTGGACCATTCAACAAGTCGTTGGCCATTGTATTGATAGCCACATGAACAGCATCATTCGTTTTAAACTGGCATTGACCGAGGACAATCCAACAATTAAACCTTACGAAGAAGCGCAATGGGCAACGCTAACCGATACCGTGAATTTTAGCATTCAAAGTTCGACTCAGCTTTTGGCAGGAATCCATCAGCGGTGGGTATTTTTATTAGAGCAATTAGAAACTTCACAATTACAGAGAACCTATATACATCCAGACGGTAATGAATATATTTCTTTGCAGGAAGCCTTAGCAATATACGCTTGGCATTGCAACCATCACTTACAACACATTGTCAATGCGAAAGCATTTAAATATTAATAAAAAACACCACTTTAGTGTCAGGTATTTATATCCATATTCCATTTTGTAAAAAAGCATGTCACTACTGTAATTTTCACTTTTCGACGAATCAAAATTCCAAATCGGCATTTATCAAAGCCGTTTGCAATGAACTGGTGCTTCGTAAATCGGAATACACTTCTGAAGAAATTCAATCTATTTATTTTGGAGGGGGCACACCAACGGTGCTAGAAGTTTCGGAACTAAATACAATTCTTCAGACGGTTTATGAACATTACAAAGTGTCTGACACTTCTGAAATTACGCTAGAAGCCAATCCAGACGATCTCGATTTAGAAAAAATAAAAAGACTTGCAAATACAAAAATTAACCGATTAAGTATCGGAATTCAGTCTTTTCATGAGTCTGATTTAACATCCATGAACAGGGCTCACAACGCCATGGAAGCAAAGAAATGTTTAGAAATTGCGACGACTTATTTTGATAATATCACGATTGATTTAATGTTTGGAATGCCCACGATGTCTATTGAGCAGTGGCGTCAAAATTTGCAAACTGCTTTTGGATTTGGTGTCAAACACTTGTCTTGTTATGCCCTCACCGTTGAGCCAAAAACTGCGCTGGAACATTTTATAAATAAAGGAAGTCACCCCCCAATGGATGATGAATTATCAGCCAGTCATTTTGAGGTATTGTTAGAGGAAGCCTCAGCACAAGGATTGACCCATTATGAAACCTGTAGTTTTGGACATCCCGATTATTTTTCAAGACACAATACAAGTTATTGGTTGGGTAAAACCTATATGGGTGTGGGGCCATCTGCGCACTCGTTTGATGGGAAAAACCGAAGTTGGAACTTATCAAATAACACCAAGTATATTAAATCTTTAGAAGCCAATGTAAGGCCGTTTGAATCGGAAGAGTTATCTTTAGAAAATAGGTTCAATGAATATATAATGACAGGCTTACGAACCATTTGGGGCATTTCATTGGATAAAATTGAAGCTGATTTTGGTGTTGACATCAAATCACAATTGCTCGAAAATTCTAAAAAATTTAGATCTTCTAAGACCCTTATTTTAGAAGACAATCATTTAAAAATCACAAGAATCGGAAAATTTCTTTCGGACGGAATTGCCTCCGATTTATTTTTAGTTTAATCAAATTCATTAAATTTACGCAAAGCATAATTTTTTCATGAAAGCAATTATTCAAGCCAATAGCCGTACCTATACCATCTATATCGATCAACCATTGGATATTTCAATTCCATTTCGCGCCTCTAAAGAGAATGTCAATGCGTGGTATTTGCCACCCCCAAAAATATACCCAGCTAAGGTGAAAGAATGGACTGGAAGTGTCAAGCAAGGGGCTGCCGTTAATTTTAATACGATTGAATTTAATCCACACGCACATGGAACACACACAGAATGTGTAGGGCATATCACTAAAGAACTCCATACGATCAATGCCTGTTTGACCCAATTTTTGTTTGTAGCGGAGGTTATTACCGTAGTTCCAGAATCCTCAAATGGCGATTTCATTATTTCCGAAAAACAACTGCGTTATGCCATAGGAAACAAAAAAAGAGAAGCCGTAGTGATTCGAACACTTCCCAATACAAGAGACAAGCTAAACCGACAATACGCGCATACAAACCCACCTTATCTTACTGAAGCTGCCGCAATTTACCTCCGTGAAAAAGGGGTAAAACACTTGTTGGTTGATACGCCAAGTATCGATAAAGAAAAAGATGACGGACAACTTTTGGCACACAAAGCCTTTTGGAATGTAGGTGGAGAGATACGTATGGATGCGACGATTACAGAACTTATCTATGTCCCTAATTCAGTGTTGGACGGAAAGTATATTTTGAATATATTGATTGCGCCATTTGAAAATGACGCTTCGCCCAGCAAACCAATTCTGTACAAATTATACGATAAAGAAAGCTCTAAGCCCTGATGATCACAATTGATGCCATCCAATCCTTTTGTTTGAAAAAAGAACAAACCACTGAAGAATTCCCTTTTGATGAAAGTACCTTGGTCTATAAGGTGTTAGGGAAAATATATGCACTATGCCCACTAGAGGCATGGGAGCAAGGAAATCCCTCTATTACCTTAAAATGCGACCCAGATTATGCCGAGGAACTTCGCAGCGATTATGAGTGTGTTCATTCTGGATTTCACGCTAATAAAAGGCATTGGAATACAGTTTATTTAAGCAACTGCACTTTTCCCCCTGAGTTTCTTTTTGAACTTATTGATCATAGCTATGCTATGGTAGTTAAAAATATGCCTAAAAAATTAAGGAGTCAACTCTAAGCAACTTCTTAAAATATGAGGGGCTCGTGGCAGAGGCCACTGGGCTTTTTAGTGCGATAGAATCATAATTAATGTTTAACTTTTTGTAAATTTGAAAAAACTCTTACCCAAGTTTTATGAAACGAGTATGCTAAAATTATTATCACTCAAAAGAATGTCTAAAAGCGAACAACATTTGTCCTTCTAAAAATAATAGATATAAACACATGAAACGTTTATTTTTATTTCTAAGTCTTAGTTTTTCTGTTACGATTACACTTTCTGCTCAAACAGCATTCGATCTTATTAATGCCGTCAATTTAGATTCTTTAAGTCAAACTCTCCAAGAATTTACAGGTGAAATAGCCACAAATATTGGTGGTAATGCCGTGACAATATTGAACAGAGGGCAAGCCAATAATGAACTTGCGGGCGGTTATTTAGTGGAAAAATTCAATGCGATGGACAATCTCACTGTAACCACTCAAGCCTTTAATACCAGTGGACTAAATGTCATTGCGACACAGCTAGGAAAAACCAATCCAAACGATATCTATATTATTTGTGCTCATTACGATTCTGTGGCAAATTATTGTGCAGATGACAATGCTTCTGGGACAGCAACTATCTTAGAAATTGCACGAATTTTATCGACACAATGTATGGATAATACGCTGGTTTACGCCTTGTGGGATGAAGAAGAAATTGGACTTAAAGGTGCGGATTATTATGCAACTCAAGCCAATAACAATGGGGATAATATTTTGGGTGTTTTAAATATTGACATGATGGGATATGATGGAGATGATGACAATGATTTTGATATTGACGTGCGTCCTATTGCGAACTCTCTGGCGATGAAAGACGACTTAGTGGGCTTATTGGCAACGTATAACTTTAATTTAAACGTGAACGTAGTCAACCCAGGAACAACAGCTAGTGACCATTCTCGTTTTTGGAATCAAGGATTTTCTGCGGTGTTGGTTGGAGAGTCTTGGGAAAATAATGACCAGACACCTTACTACCACTCTTCTGGAGATCGTTTCAGTACCTTGGATTTGCCATATTTTCATGAGTTAGCAAAATTGATTATGTCCTATATGGTAACCAAAGGGAGTTTAGTTTCTGTTGATAATTCATTAACAGTAAGTCCCTCAACTTTGACTTCAAACATGGATAATGCCAGTTATCAATGGGTAGATTGTAGTACGAACCTTCCATTAACATCTCAAATTAGTCAATCCTTTTCTCCGTCAATTAGTGGTAGTTACGCCGTTGAGGTGACTGTAGGCTCTTGCACGGAATTAAGTTCTTGTGTTGATTTCACATCCTTAGGTTCTAATACATTCAAATTAAATACAATTAATATCTATCCGAATCCTACTTCGTCCGTCCTCAATATTGAACATTCTTTAAACGAGGATCTGACGCTTGAGTTGTTCTCGTTAGAGGGTAAGAAAGTCCTTGAACAAGTTTTACCCCAAAAACTTACGAAACTAAATATGAGTCAATTCTCTCAAGGGGCGTATTTTATACGGATCACTCAAAATGAAAAAGTTTTCTCACAAAAAATAGTGATAGGGAAGTAGATTACTGTCTGTTTAAAAAATTCAAGACTGAAGTGCTGTAAAATACTTGTAAAATAAAGGTATAGTTTCAATTCCTTTAAAGTAATTAAACAGTCCAAAATGTTCGTTAGGGGAGTGGATGGCGTCACTGTCCAATCCAAAGCCCATCAAAATGGTTTTACTTTTTAATTCTTTTTCAAATAAAGCTACAATAGGAATACTTCCTCCACCGCGTTGTGGAATGGGTGCGGTTCCAAACGTATCTTTATAAGCCATCGCAGCGGCTTTATATCCAATAGTGTTTATGGGGGTTACATAGCCTTGACCTCCATGGTGTGGAGTCACTTTCACAGTCACTCCATCTGGAGCAATACTTTCAAAATGAGTTTTAAAAAGCTGTGTAACCTCCTCACAATCTTGGTTAGGTACTAAACGCATTGAGATTTTTGCATAAGCTTTACTCGCAATAACGGTTTTAGCACCTTCACCTGTGTAGCCACCCCAAATACCGTTTACATCAAGTGTAGGACGAATGGAGTTGCGTTCATTGGTTGAGTAGCCTTTTTCGCCATAAACGGCATTAATTTTTAAAGAATCTTTATAGTCTTCTAAAGAAAATGGTGCTTTTGCCATTTCTGTGCGTTCTTCGTCTGATAGATTTTCGACCTTATCATAAAAACCAGGAATGGTAATATGGTTGTTTTCATCATGTAAGGAAGCAATCATTTTGGCTAATATGTTAATTGGGTTGGCGACTGCTCCTCCGTAGATCCCCGAGTGCAAGTCTCTATTTGGCCCTGTCACTTCAACCTCTACATAGCTCAAGCCTCGCAGGCCTGTGGTAATAGATGGGGTGTCTTTAGCGATCATTCCAGTGTCCGAAATTAAGATCACATCATTTTTTAGTTTGGTGGTGTTGTTTTTGACAAATTCAGCTAGGTTTTCACTTCCAACTTCTTCTTCACCTTCAATCATAAACTTAACGTTGCATGGCAATTGATCCGTTGAGGTCATAAATTCAAGCGCTTTGATGTGCATATACATTTGCCCTTTGTCATCACAAGCACCTCGTGCAAAAATGGCACCTTCTGGATGCAGTTCAGTTTTTTTAATAATGGGTTCAAAGGCTGGGGCGTCCCAAAGTTCAATAGGATCTGCTGGTTGTACATCATAATGACCATAGACCAAAATTGTAGGGAGCTTAGGATTTATCATTTTTTCGCCATAAACGATAGGAAATCCTTTAGTTTGACAAATTTCTACGGCATCACACCCCGCTGTTTTTAGACTGTTGGCTACAAAATCGGCGGTTTTAAACACCTCTTTTGAGTAAGCAGAATCAGCGCTCACAGATGGAATTTTAAGAAGTTCAAAAAGTTCTTTAACAAAGCGATCCTTGTTTGAATCTAGATAAGATTGTAGTGAATTCATAGTTTAAAACTTGTGAATGTAAAGTTACGAAAATCATCTCAAATAAATAGTTCGATCTAACATATGAATTTATAAACTATTGTTTATATTTGCGTCCCTATTATAAGGGATGTTTAGCGGGCGTGGTGGAATTGGTAGACACGCTAGACTTAGGATCTAGTGCCGCGAGGTGTGGGAGTTCGAGTCTCCCCGCCCGCACTAAACAAAAAAAAGCTTCTCATTTTGAGAGGCTTTTTTTATACTTTTGCAGTGTGAATAATTACGACGTTTTAATTGTTGGTGGAGGTGCTGCAGGTTTTTTTGCAGCCATCAATACAGCAACGCAAAATCCAAAACTCAAAATTGCGATTTTAGAACGTGGTTCTAGTGTCCTTTCTAAAGTTAAAATTTCTGGAGGTGGTCGCTGTAATGTAACCCATGCCGAATTTATCCCCAACGAACTGGTTTTAAATTACCCCCGAGGTGAAAAAGAATTGAGAGGTCCTTTTCATAACTATATGACAGGCGATACCATGCAGTGGTTTGAAGATCGTGGAGTCCCTTTAAAAATTGAAGAAGATGGTCGTGTTTTTCCTGTTTCAAATTCGTCACAGTCAATCATAGATTGTTTTTTAGAAGAAATCAAAACACATCAAATCAACGTGTTGTTAAATCATTCTGTTCAAGGAATTGATTATAATAATGACGAGTGGAGTTTAGGCACGACCAAAGGAGTTTTTAAAGCTCCAAAATTATTAATAGCAACAGGAAGTAATCCTAAAATATGGAAATTACTAGAATCGTTGGGGCATCAAGTGGTTGCTCCAGTTCCTTCTTTGTTTACATTCAACATTAAAGACACCCGTCTCAAATCCATCCCTGGTGTAGTAGCATCAGATGTCCATATCTCTGTAGTCAATAGCGCTTTGGAATCTGAAGGTCCATTACTCGTAACCCATACGGGACTGAGTGCACCTTCCATTCTAAAACTTTCTGCTTATGGTGCCTTGGAATTGGCCGAAAGAAACTATAAGTTTCAAATTAAAGTTAACTTTATTAAACAGGAGTTCTCAGAATGTATTGAACGTTTGTTGGAGTTCAAATCGATATTTTCAAAAAAAACAATTTTAAAATCTTCTCAGTTTGACCTGCCCAAACGTTTGTGGGAACAATTAGTAATTGCTTCAAATTTTTCTAGCGATCTTCGCTGGGCTGAGGTCAATAAACAACAATTACAAGAACTCGCAAGTCAGCTTACAAAAGCCATATTTACTGTGGATGGTAAAAGCACATTTAAAGAAGAGTTTGTCACCGCAGGAGGCGTGGAATTGAAAGGGGTCAATTTTAAAACCTTTGAGAGCAAACAGTTTAAAAATTTATTTTTTGCAGGAGAAGTTTTAAATATAGATGCTGTTACAGGTGGCTTTAATTTTCAAAACGCATGGACTAGTGCTTTTATCGCGTCACAACAATTATCTAAATAACAAATAAATAACAGGGAAGTTAGTATCTTTGTAACTTCATTCTAGTTTTATGACTATAAACGAATTTATTCCAAAACCATATAAAGATCTTTTAGACAGTGGTACTGTTGCTTACAGCGCTCCAAGTAATATTGCTTTGATAAAATATTGGGGAAAAAAAGCAGATCAAATTCCTGCAAATCCATCCATTAGTTTTACGCTTGATAATTGTAAAACCTCTACTATTCTTAAATTTAAAAAAAAGAAATCTGAAGGATTTTCGTTTGATGTATTTTTAGAGGGCGTAATACAGGAGGATTTCAAGCCAAAAATTGAACAGTTTTTCAGTCGAATTGAAATGTATCTTCCTTTTCTAAGTGCGTATCATTTTGTGATTGAAACTTCAAATACTTTTCCACACAGTTCAGGAATTGCCTCTTCGGCTTCAGGAATGAGTGCATTGGCATTGTGTTTAATGCAGGTAGAACAGCAAATAGATCCAGATATTTCTAAAGAATTTTTTAATAAAAAAGCATCTTTTTTAGCACGCTTGGGTTCTGGGAGTGCCTGTCGAAGTATTGAAGGCGATTTAATAGTTTGGGGCAAGCATGCAAATATTGAAGGGAGCTCAGATATTATAGGGGTTAAGTATCCGTACGATGTCCATCAAAATTTTAAAAACTACCGTGATACAATTCTGCTAGTTGATAAAGGCGAGAAGCAAGTTAGTAGCACTGTTGGTCATAATTTGATGCACAACCATTCATTTGCTGAACAGCGTTTTGAACAAGCACATTCCAATATGGACGCTTTGATATCGGTTTTGAAATCTGGGGATCTAACTGCGTTCATTAGCATTGTAGAACGTGAAGCACTCACGTTACATGCTATGATGATGAGTAGCGATCCGTATTTTATATTAATGAAACCCAATACGCTTGAAATTATAAATAAAATATGGGCATTCAGAGCAAAAACAGGGCTTCATATTTGTTTTACACTCGATGCTGGCGCCAATGTTCATGTATTATTTCCTGAGTCTGAATCTGAAGAAATTCAAGAATTTATAAAAACTGAATTGGCAGTGCATTGTCAAAAAGAACATTATATTGAAGACAAATTGGGACAGGGTGCACAACCAATAAAAATTTAATGTATATTTGAAGCCTAAGTCAATCCAATGAAAGGACCACTTTTTTATTCTAAAATTTTACTCTTTGGAGAGTATGGAATCATTAAAGATTCTAAGGGACTCTCCATACCTTATAATTTTTATAATGGTGCTTTAAAAATGGATAAAAACTCAAGTCAACCAGCTGTAGAATCAAACCTCAATTTAAATAAATTTCTTCAGTACTTATCTGAAATAGACTCCAAATTAGTTGTCTTCAATTTAGCTCAGTTTGAGTTGGATGTCAATGCTGGAATGTATTTTGATTCTTCTATTCCACAAGGTTACGGCGTAGGAAGTAGTGGAGCGTTGGTTGCCGCTTTGTATGATAAATATGCACAGGATAAAATTACGGTTCTAGAAAACCTTACTCGTGAAAAGTTATTAAAATTAAAAGCGATTTTTTCCGAAATGGAATCTTTTTTTCACGGAAAATCATCTGGTTTAGATCCTTTAAATAGCTACTTAAGTATTCCTATTCTCATCAATTCTAAAGACAATATAGAAGCTACAGGGATACCTTCTCAAAATACAAACGGCAAAGGTGCGGTTTTTCTTTTAGATAGTGGTATTGTTGGAGAAACAGCTCCGATGGTTGGCATTTTTATGGACAAAATGAAACAAGAGGGTTTCAGAACAATGCTTAAAAATCAATTCATCAAACATACCGATGCTTGTGTAGATGATTTTTTGAAAGGGGATATAAAGTCACTTTTTAGAAATACCAAACAACTTTCTAGAGTTGTTTTAAATCATTTTGCTCCGATGATTCCAAAGCAATTTCATGCTATATGGAAAGCAGGTATTGATACCAATGCTTATTATCTCAAACTCTGCGGATCTGGTGGAGGAGGTTATATTTTAGGGTTTACTGAAGATTTGCAGGCGGCCAAAAAAGCACTTACAGACTATAAATTAGAAGTCGTTTATAACTTCTAAATCTTTACTATGTTTACTTCAATACAAAAACAGATGATGCTAAAATTATTTAGCATGTTTGTTGTCGTGAGGGGTTTTAATTTAGCATTGATTATTATTGCACAATACATCACTGCTGTTTTTATTATGGCACCGTCCTCTAAATCGCTTTCTGAAATTTTGTTCGACCGTCCTCTTTTTGCATTGATTTTAGCAACGGTGGGAGCTATTGCTTCTGGGTATATTATCAATAATTTTTATGACAGCGAAAAAGACTACATCAATCGGCCTCGCAAATCTATTTTGGAGCAATATGTCAGTCAAAACACAAAACTAGTCCTCTATTTTGTAATTAATTTTATTGTAGTAATAATTGCCAGTTATGTGTCTTTTAGATCCGTTTTGTTTTTTTCAATTTATATTTTTTCAATTTGGTTTTATTCTCATAAAATAAAAAAAATGCCTATTGTAGGTAATTTGATTTCAGCAATTTTGACGATTACTCCTTTTTTTGCCATCTTTTTGTATTACAAAAACTATAACGGATTGATATTTGTTTTTGGATTTTATCTGTTTATGATTTTATCGATGCGAGAACTGGTAAAAGACTTGGAAAATTTAAAAGGGGATCTTACTTTAAATTATAAAACAGTTCCTGTTGTTTATGGCGAAAAAATTGCTAAAATCATGATTGTTTTTCTGGTTGTAAGTAATATTTTAGTGACGACATATTTAGTCTCCTCATACGATTTAGGTAAGATGGATTATTTCTTTTATGGTAGTGTTAGTGTGCTTGCTTTAGTAGTTGCTCTTTTGTATAAGGCAGAGAGTCAACGACAGTATGTTCACATTCATAACCTATTAAAATTTCTTATTTTGTTAGGCGTTTTTAGTATTGTTTTATTAAATCCGACACTCATCCTTTCGAAGTTATTATAAGTAAAAAAATAACATACTTTGTCCATGAATGCGTTACATTTGCAAAAAATTAATCATGGCAAAAGCGAACAAGCATTCAGATAAACGTGTAGGAAAGTCGAGACCATCAAAACTGAAGGCGCCTGAAACTTCATATACAAATAAAAAATCAACACCCTCAAAATCAAAATTAAAGGGAAAGGCGAATACAAGTCCTGACGAAATTCGTTTAAATAAATACATTTCAAATTCTGGGATGTGCTCGCGTCGTGAAGCAGATATGCATATCAGTATTGGGAGTGTTATGGTCAATGGAAAAGTTGTTACCGAAATGGGGTATAAAGTTCGTTTAGAAGACGAGGTTCGTTTTGATGGCGCTCGTATCAATCCTGAGAAAAAAGCATATGTTTTATTAAATAAACCCAAAGGGTTTGCAACCACAACTAGTGAGGGTAAAGGTCGAACAGTGATGGACTTAGTAGCCAATGCAACAGATGCAAAAATTAGACCTATAGGACGTCTTGGAAGAAATTCTCTTGGATTGATTCTGTTTACAAATGATGAGCAAATGCATGCTAAGTTTACTAATTCAAAACATGGGGTGACACGTTTGTTTCACATGGAGTTGGATAAACCTTTAAAATTTGAACATTTAAAAAGCATTCAAGAAGGCTTTAAGCACGAAGGAAAGCTAGTTTCTGTGGAGGCTATTAGTTACATAGAAGGCGTGTCTAAAAATGAAATTGGACTTCAAATAAAAAACACAGGCAACACCATTTTGAGATTGATTTTTGATCATTTCAAATATGAGATTGTCAAGATGGACTGCGTTACTATTGGTCCCCTTTCCAAAAAAGATTTACCAAGAGGTCACTGGAAACATCTTACAGAGCAAGAAATAAATAATTTAATGATGCTTTAATTTACAGCTGGCTCTCTGATTAGATAATTCCCATACCAAAACAGCCCATACAGGAAGGTATTCTAAAGCTAGAATATACCCGTTTTCATGCACACTAAATTGATTGTAGGCCAAGTAGCTAAAAATTAATGTATAGCTCCATACGCGTGCAAATTTATAGCTCGTAAAAACGGAAAGTAACAGTATGCTTATAACATACCAAGGATGTACTGTTGTCGAAACAAAATAATAACCTGTTAGTACCCATAAAATGGAGAGAATGAGTTTACTTGTTTTTGTTTTATTTTGAATTAATTGACAGCTTATTAGTATCCCTAGAAAACCTATAACGATGCTGCGCATACTATGAATCAGTGTCAGGTTTGTTGTGGCCTCTAGCACCCACTTTAGCAGGTAATAGAAACTTGCATTAAACTCAAAATTAGAAAACCAAAGTCCAATAGTCGCACTGTAATTTTTGATGAAGTCGCCACTTAGAAAGGGCAAGAAAAACAGTGCAAATACGATCCCAATACTTAGATAAAATCTAATGCTTTTTTTCCAACCTAATTTATTTAAAAATAAAGGGAGGCTTAGAATCGGGACTAATTTTACAGCAATAGACACTGCCATTGTAAGAGCAGCCAAATGCCATTTTTTGGTATGTATATAATACAATGCCATGACAAAAAAGAACAGCATTAGACCTTCAAAGTGGAGGTTACCCGTCAGTTCAATAATAACTAAAGGGTTTAAAATAAACCAATAAATATTTTTTGTGGGTAGTTGCAATTTTCGCAGCAATTTTTTACCATAAAACAGTATGCCCAAATCGGCACTAATTAAGAGGAGTCTCAATATTATAACCGCTCCTAAAATACTGTGCTTAGAGAAGATTGCAGCGATGATGAAAGGAAGTTGGTGTATGGGTGGGTAATTGGAGTAATGCCCTGCGCTTAACGGCCCCATGCCGTCAAAAAGTAATTTCATTTGTGGAAACAAAGTTGGCTGGGAAAATATTAAATCATTAGGAGTTGTTAGGTAGGGGTTGAGCCCTGTCAAAATGAGCCGCCCGTCCCATATAAATCGATAAAAATCTTGAGATAAATTTGGAATGGCAAATAAGAATACCAATCGTAATCCTATTGCTAAATAGGTTAAATGCTGCTCTTTTATTTTGAGTTGTTTTAAAATCAAATAATAACAACCAAAAAGAATACTATGTAATGTAAGAAGTTTGAAATGCTCATAGCGTGCCATGTCGTAAGCCAAAAGAGCATATAAAACCATGCTAAGACCTCCACAAATAAATAGAGCGTTTTTTGAATTTAAGATTGACCTATTGAAATCCACAAGTCAGGGGATAAATAGTTAAACTTTGGATGACAGCGATTTGAAAAATACAAATCCAAATCCTAGAAATAGCATTAGATGAAAAGGAAATAATCCAAAATCACCTCCTTGATCTCCTACAACAAATGCACTGTACATTCCGAAACCAAAATAGAACATCAATATTCCCTCAAATATAACATTTACAGAAACATTTTTTTTGAGATATTTATTGGTTTTCCAATTGTCAGAAAGCGTATTGATATTAAATTTAGGAGTCCGTACAAAATCACTGCGTTTGCCAAAATGACCTTCTAAAACAGCAATCGAATTGTGTAAGGAGAATCCCATCGCGATAGAGAAAAAGGTAAAGAACAAGGCGATATATTGCACAAAACTTTTTAAACTTGATCCATGTGATTTTTTGTACATAAACCAATAGCAAATAAAGAAAATCAGGGTGCTAATCACAAAAAAGCTCATCACATAAAAATACATTTTCAGATGTGCATATTCATTTTTTATATACAACATTGGAATACTTAGAATGCCAACAATTAGAACGTTCAAAAACATCGTGCTATTCAATAAATGAAGTAAACTGTGAAGTTTTGTTTTGGCAGAAATATTTTTATTTTTTAAGACGCGACGCATCATTTTTTGGAAATTTTCAGCACCACCT
>Ga0209771_1000484_pt1 | contig 26610 bp, 17 predicted proteins | sample SaaInl59LU_5_DNA_FD_184639 | JGI IMG/M metagenome (GOLD analysis project Ga0209771, IMG submission 184639) | Marine microbial communities from expanding oxygen minimum zones in the Saanich Inlet - ESP_59LU_5_DNA (SPAdes) (version 2) | ecosystem: Environmental > Aquatic > Marine > Intertidal zone... | reverse complement strand
TAAACAAAAAGGATCTAAAGCAGCTACGCTTAAAAAAGGATTCGGATATTAACATATGAGTTTTATAGCAAAACTATTCGGAGGCGGAACTAAAGGTATTGGGCAATTAGCTAAAGATATTAGAGAAGCCGTTAAAGGAAAAGAACTGGATCCTAACGCTCAATTAGAGATGGCTGGAAAGTTAGCAGAAGTACAGACTAAAATAAACGAAGCAGAAGCTACGCATAGATCGGTGTTTGTAGCAGGCTGGAGGCCTTTTATTGGTTGGGTTTGTGGTATCGGTTTAATGTACGCTGTTTTTATAGAACCTTTAATGAGGTTTGTATTTACTGTAAAAGGATGGACTATTGTTTTTCCTAAAATAGACACAACTATAACAATGCAGGTATTGTTTGGAATGCTAGGATTAGTAGGAGCTAGGTCATTCGAAAAGAAAAATAATCTTACAAAGTAAGTAAACAAAAAAGTAAGTGAATATAAAGTTATATAAATTCAATTAAATTAAATAAAAAATGGAAGCAATTAAAACAAACAAAATTACAAAAGAGGAGTTAGAAGCAGTCGTAAAAAATCAAAATGCGCAACAAGCGTATTTGTCGAATATTGGTTCTTTAGAATTTCAAAAAAGTGTATTAAGCGCAGAGCTAAGCGGTTTGGTTCAAGAATCAGAAGAGCTTAAGAAAAGTTTAGAAGAAGCTTATGGACAAGTGCAGATTGACTTGAAAACAGGTGAGTACACAGAAGTTGAAAAAGAATAGAGCATTATGAACACTATAGTTAGAAAAATAAGTATAGGCTCGGATTATAAAAACGACGCAATGCACTACGCTGTAGGTCAATCAGTTTATGGAGGACATACTATTACAGCTATACTGTTCAGTGAAGATGATCGATCTTATAGTATTTACATAAAGAAAGAAGATGAGGTAATGCCATGGAAGAAGTTTAATTCTAACATGGCTATCTCTGTTGAATATGATTTAGAGTATTAATGAAAAGCGTATACGATTTTATTGTTACACCCGTAGGTGATAGATACAATAATGAAATAAAAGTAGGTGATAAAAGCCTAATACTAAATACAAGCATTGAGAAGTTTAAGTTTATAAACAAAACAGCAAAAGTTGTTTCGGTTCCGTTAGCTTATAGCACTTCTATAAAAGTAGGGGATGAAATTATAATTCACCATAACGTATTTAGAAGATATTACAACCAGCAAGGTAAGGATGTTAACAGTAGTAAGTTTTTTAAAGAAGACTATTATTTTTGCCAGCCTGATCAAATTTATTTATATAAAAGAAACGGTAAGTGGAAATCTTTTATGGATAGATGCTTTGTTTATCCTGTTAAAGAGGTAAGTGTTAAAAAAGAAATACGTCTTTTAACGCTAGATAAAGAGAAAGAGCTTGTTGGTATACTAAAGTACGGCAATAAGTCCTTAGAAGAGTCCGGTATAGTATCTGGAGACCTAATAGGATTTACGCCTAACAGCGAGTTTGAGTTCGTAGTAGACGGAGAAAAACTTTACTGTATGAAATCTAATGATATTGTAATTAAATATGAATACAAAGGAAACGAAGAAAAATATAATCCTAGCTGGTCAAATAGCTGTTGAAGAATTAATTAAAGTAGCAAAAGAAGCTATAGTAGATTCAGACGACGATATTTCCGCTGACAGATTAAAAAACGCTGCAGCAACTAAAAAGCTGGCTATATTTGACGCGTTTGAAATACTTGCAAGGATCGAAGAAGAGGAAGGAAGGTTGAATGAAAAACCTAAAGATAACGACAAAGAAGAGCGGTCGTTTAAAGGTTTTGCAGAACGTAGATCTAAATAGTTATGTACGAACAATCTTTATACAAAATAGATACGGAAAGCGTTAAGCCTAAATTGCTAAGACGCATGAATCGTTATAAAAAATGGGAGTATGGTTACAATGCTGAGCATGATATCGTGGTTATTAGTAAAACTGGAGAGATTGGAGAAATATATAATATCCAGAATCTTAAGATCGCTTTACCTAAAACAGCAAAAAACGTATATAGACGCTCAGATAAAAAAGATGAGCAACACTGGGAAGCCGCGGAATACCCTAAAGAACTAAGTAAAATAAAAAGCGTTTTTGATTGGGAAAAGTATCCGTCTGATTTTAAAGAAAAGTGGTACGATTATATTGATCAAGAATTTAATTATAGAGAAGAAGGTTTTTGGTTTTACAACAACGGTAAACCTACTTATGTTACAGGTACTCATTATATGTACTTACAGTGGACTAAAATAGATGTAGGTCATCCTGACTTTAGAGAGTCTAATAGATTGTTTTTTATATTTTGGGAAGCCTGTAAAGCAGATCCAAGATGTTACGGTATGTGCTATCTTAAAAATAGACGTTCTGGTTTTTCTTTTATGTCATCTGCAGAAACAACGCATCAAGCAACTATGTCTAGTGATGCTCGATTTGGTATATTATCAAAGTCGGGAGCGGATGCAAAAAAAATGTTTACTGATAAAGTTGTGCCTATATCTATAAATTACCCGTTTTTCTTTAAGCCTATACAAGATGGTATGGATAGACCTAAAACGGAATTAGCATATAGAATACCAGCCAGTAAATTAACGCGTAGAAAGCTTGATTCAAATGAACAGCCGAAAGAGCTTGTAGGGTTAGATACAACTATTGACTGGAAAAACACTGGAGATAACAGCTATGATGGTGAAAAATTAAAGCTACTAGTGCACGATGAAAGCGGTAAGTGGGAAAAACCAGATAATATCTTAAATAACTGGCGAGTAACAAAAACTTGTTTACGACTCGGTAGTAAGGTTATTGGTAAGTGTATGATGGGTTCAACATCTAACGCTCTAGAAAAAGGTGGTGGTAATTTTAAAAAGATATATGAAGACTCAGACGTCACAAAAAGAAATCGCAATGGACAGACTCGCTCAGGATTATATTCATTGTTCATATCTATGGAATGGAATTACGAAGGATACATCGATTCTTTTGGAGCACCAGTATTTGACACTCCAAGAGAACCAGTTAAAGGAGTTGACGGAGAATTAATACATATAGGTGTTATAGAGCACTGGGAAAACGAAGCAGATGGTTTAAAAGACGATCAAGATGGATTAAATGAATTCTATCGTCAATTCCCAAGAACAGAAAAGCACGCGTTTAGAGACGAGGCTAAACAGTCTATATTTAATCTTACTAAAATATACGAGCAAGTAGATTACAACGAAGACTTAAGAAATACCGCTGTAGTAACTACGGGTAGTTTTCAATGGGAGAATGGAATAAAAGACTCTAGGGTTATTTTTTACCCTAACAAAGATGGAAGATTTAAAATATCTTGGGTACCTCCGAAAAACCTACAAAACCGAGTAATAATAAAGAATGGAGTTAAATATCCAGGTAACGAGCACATGGGTGCTTTTGGCTGTGATAGTTACGATATATCAGGAACAGTAGATGGAAAAGGTTCTAACGGAGCTTTACACGGGCTTACTAAATTTAGTATGGAAGACGCTCCTGCTAACTGTTTCTTTTTAGAGTATATATCTAGACCTCAAACCGCAGAAATGTTTTTTGAAGATGTTTTAATGGCTTGCGTGTTTTACGGTATGCCACTATTAGCTGAAAATAACAAACCTAGATTGTTATACCATTTTAAAAGAAGAGGTTATAGAGGTTACTCTATGAACAGACCCGATAAGGTATGGAATAAGCTATCTATAACAGAAAAAGAAATTGGTGGAATACCAAACTCAAGTGAAGATATAAAACAAGCACACGCTGCCGCAATTGAATCTTATATAGAAGCTCACGTTGGTTTTACAGGTGAAGGATACGGTAATATGTATATGCAACGCACTTTAGAAGACTGGGCTAAATTTAATATAAATAATAGAACAAAGCATGATGCATCTATTAGTTCAGGGTTAGCTATTATGGCTTGCAATAAAAATAGATACACGCCTGTTCATAAAAAAGAAAAAAACACATTAAACATTAGTATCGCTAGGTATTCTAATAACGGTACGACCTCAAAAATAATAAGATAATATGGCTGAAGCAGTTATAAATAATTTTTTCCCTAGTCAAGTTGTTAGCGACTTAGAAAAGGCGTCTAACGAATACGGGCTTAAAGTAGGTAAAGCTATAGAGCACGAGTGGTTTAATAATAATACTAACGATACTAGGTTTGCTTCTAACCAAAGAGCTTTTCATAATAGAAGACTTTACGCGAGAGGAGAGCAGTCTGTTCAAAAATACAAAGATGAACTTTCTATTAACGGTGATTTATCTTACTTAAATCTAGACTGGACACCTGTACCTATTATCCCTAAGTTTGTAGACATCGTCGTAAACGGTATTTCTGAAAGATCATTCAGTATTAAGGCTCAATCTCAAGATCCATACGGTATGAGTAAAAGAACCGCTTATATGGAATCTGTTTTAGGAGACATGCTTACTAGAGAGTTAAATGATTTTGCTGCTGAGGAATTTGGTGTTGATTTGTATGAAAACGACAAAGAAACTTTACCAGACTCTCAAGAAGAGTTAGATTTACACATGCAGCTAACATATAAGCAGCAAGTAGAGATTGCGGAAGAGCAAGCGTTAAAAGTTTTATTAGATAGTAATAAATACGATTTAGTTAAGAAAAGAGCTAACAGAGATTTAACGGTGCTAGGTATAGGGTGTGTTAAGAATACGTTTAATAAGTCAGAAGGAGTAAAAGTACAGTATGTAGATCCTGCTGATATTGTATATTCTTATACAGAGTCTCCTTATTTTGAAGACCTTTATTATATAGGTGAAGTAAAAACAATACCTGTTAATGAACTTAAAAAAGAATTTCCTGATTTAACTAATGAGGAATTAAAAGAAATATTAGTTAAGAGTACTAAAGCTACAAATGGATACGGTCCAAATACAGCTAATACCAGCAACTTGGATACTAATTCTGTACAGATCTTATATTTTAACTATAAGACGTATATGAATGAAGTATATAAAATTAAAACAACAGCTACAGGAGCTAACAAAGCTATTCAGAAAGATGATACTTTTAATCCTCCTAAAAACGAAGACGCTGAGTTTGAAAAACTTTCAAGATCAATAGAGGTATTGTACGAAGGAGCGTTAGTGTTAGGTACTAAAAAATTATTAAAGTGGGAAGTTGCTAAGAATATGTTACGTCCTAAGAGCGATAGTTCAAAAGTAAAAATGAACTACAATATAGTTGCTCCTAGAATGTACAAAGGAAAAATTGAATCGTTAGTAAGCAGGATAACTGGTTTTGCTGATATGATTCAATTAACTCATTTAAAACTACAACAAGTGCTATCTAGAATGGTACCTGACGGAGTTTATTTAGACGCTGACGGTTTAGCAGAGGTTGATTTAGGTAATGGTACAAACTATAATCCTCAAGAAGCTCTTAATATGTTTTTTCAAACAGGTTCTGTTATTGGAAGATCATTTACTTCGGAAGGAGATAGAAACCCAGGTAAAGTACCTATTCAAGAAATAACTTCAGGTAGTGGAGGTAATAAGCTTAGCGCTTTAATTAATACATACAACTACTACTTGCAAATGATAAGAGATGTAACGGGCTTGAACGAAGCTAGAGACGGTTCTACACCAGACAGCAATGCGCTTGTAGGTGTTCAAAAACTAGCCGCAGCTAACTCAAACACCGCTACTAGGCATATATTACAATCTAGTTTACATCTTTCTAAAGAAACTGCAGAAAGTCTTTCTTTAAGAATATCTGACATATTAGAGTACTCAGATTCTAAAGAAGCTTTTATACAAAAAATCGGCGGTCACAACGTTGCTGTTTTAGAAGAAATCAAAGAATTACATCTATATGACTTTGGTATTTATATAGAGCTTTCACCAGACGAAGAAGAAAAAGCTATATTAGAAAACAATATTCAGCAAGCGTTATCTAGACAAAGCATTGATTTAGAAGACGCTATAGATTTACGTGAGATTAAAAACATTAAGTTAGCTAACCAGTTACTTAAAATACGACGTAAAAAGAAGGGAGAAAGAGATCAGTTGATGCAACAACAAAACATTCAAGCGCAGGCTCAAGCTAATGCTCAAGCACAACAAGTAGCAGCGCAAACAGCTGTACAAAAAGAACAAGCTGTAGCTCAAACTAAAATACAGGTTGAAGAAGCTAAAGCCGGTTTTGAAATGCAACAAATGCAACAACAAGCCGCTATAAAAATGCAGCTAATGGAAAAAGAGTTTCAATTTAACTTAGAGCTAGCAAGAGTAAACGCTGGAGCTAAAAAAGAAGTTGACAAAGAAAAAGAAGATCGTAAAGACGAAAGAACTAAAATTCAAGCAACTCAACAAAGTGAGTTAATCAATCAAAGACAAAACAATGCAATGCCTAAAAGTTTTGAATCATCTGGATTCGACAATTTAGGAGGGTTCGGACTAGAACAGTTTGATCCTAAGTAAAGAGTATTTATTAATTTATATTATATTATATCATGTCAAACGTAACAAAAGTAAACTTAGGTAAGCCTGCGGCTGCGCCTTCTGAGGAAAGCGAAGTATATAAGGTAGACTTATCAAAACCTGTAGAAACAGAAGCTACAGAAGAAAAAGAAGCAGAAGAAACAAATTCCGAAACTACAGAAGAAGTAGTAGCAGAGGAAACCTCTAACGAAGAAGAATCTAGCGAAGAGCAGCAAGAAGAAGTTGTTTTAGAAGAAGTAACTGAAGAAGAAGAGGAAGTGGAGCAAGAACAACAAGAAGAAAAAGAAATTGTTGCTGTTGCAAGCGAACCTAAAGAAGAAAAAAACTTACCAGAAGGAATTGAAAAACTAATTTCTTTTATGGAGGAAACAGGAGGTTCTTTAGATGACTACGCTAAACTAAATGCTGATTACTCAAACTTTAGTGATGACGCACTATTAAAAGAATACTATCAGGCTACAAAACCTCATTTAGACAAAGAAGAAGTTAATTTCCTAATTGAAGACACTTTTGAATATGACGAGGACATTGACGAAGACAGAGAAATTAAAAGAAAAAAAGTAGCAAAAAAAGAAGCTTTAGCAAAAGCTAAAAGACATCTAGACGGTTTAAAAAACCAGTATTATACTGAGTTAAAAGCAGGCTCTAGACTAACACCAGACCAAAAGAAAGCTGTTGATTTTTTCAACAGATATAATAAAGAAAACGAAGAGAACGCTAAAGTAGCTGAACAACAAACGTCTACATTTTTAAATAAGACTAATAGTCTTTTTTCTGAAAAATTCAAAGGTTTTGAATATAATATTGGAGAAAAGAAATTTAGGTTTAATGTAAAAGATGCAGGTGCGGTTAAAGAATCTCAAAGTGATATTAACAATTTTATCGGAAAGTTTCTTGATAATAATGGTAATATGAAAGACGCTAAGGGATATCACAAATCACTGTTTACAGCAACCAACGCCGATGCTATCGCTAATCATTTTTACGAGCAAGGTAAAGCAGATGCTTTGAAAACAAGTATAGCTAAATCTAAAAACATTGATATGGGTGCAAGGAGTAGCTCTCCTGAAACTAATATTAATGGTTTAAAAGTTAAAGTTTTAAGTGATAACAGTTCTTCGAAACTATCAATTAAAAAAAAGTAATTAAACATTAAAAACAAAAATTATGGCATTCAATCAATTTGGAGTAAGTGCATCTCCGATCAAAACACCTACAGCTGGGAATTATTTAGATTTTCAATCATCAACAGGTGCTAATTTTGCACAACAATACATGCCTGAGCTTTACGAAGCTGAGATAGAACGTTACGGAAACAGAACTCTTTCTGGATTCTTAGGTATGGTAGGAGCAGAGGAGTCTATGACTTCTGATCAAGTAATATGGTCTGAACAAAACAGATTACACATTTCTTACACTTCAGACACTGTTGTAGGAGATGTAGTAACACTTTCAGAAGGGCACGTTATCGTACCTAATATGACTGTAGTAGTAAAAGGATCTGTAGGGGTAGTTAAAGCTATCGTTATTGGCGTAGCAGGAAACGATATTACTCTAGGGTCTTATAATACTACTGGAACTATTCAAACAGACGCGGGAGCATCAATATCTTTGTTCGTATACGGTTCTGAATTCGCAAAAGGAACAGCTGGATCAACATCTAACATTACTCCAGATTTTACTTCTTTCTCTAACACACCTATTATCATTAAAGACAAATACGCTATCAATGGTTCTGACACAGCTCAGATCGGATGGGTTGAAGTTGCTGATGAGTCTGGTACTTCTGGATACTTGTGGTATTTGAAAGCAGAAGGAGAAACTCGTTTGAGATTTCAAGATTATTTAGAAATGGCAATGGTAGAAGGAGAAAAAGCAAAAGCTAATTCTGCTGCATTAACTGCTGGTAACAAAGGAACTGAAGGTTTATTTGCTGCTATCGAAAACAGAGGAAATGTTTCTAGTCAATTTGGTGGTACTTTACCAGAATTTGATGTGATCCTTAAGGGATTAGATAAAGAAGGAGCTATCGAAGAAAACATGCTTTTCATCAACAGACAAACTTCTTTGGATTTTGACGATATGCTAGCGGCTGTAAACTCTGATTACCAGGGAGGTACTTCTTACGGGGTATTTAATAATGACTCTGATATGGCATTAAACCTTGGATTCTCAGGTTTCCGTAGAGGGTCTTATGACTTCTACAAGACTGATTGGAAATATCTAAACGATTCTACTACTCGTGGACTAATTAATGATATAGACGGGGTAATTATTCCTGCTGGAACTTCTAGCGTTTATGACCAAAACTTAGGTTCTAACATTAGAAGACCATTCTTGCATGTTCGTTACCGTTCTTCACAAGCTGATGATAGAAGATTGAAATCTTGGATCACAGGTTCTGTAGGAGCAGCTACTAGCGATGTAGATGAGATGGCAGTACATTTCTTGTCTGAAAGATGTTTGTGTGTTCAAGGAGCAAACAACTTCGTATTATTGAAAGCTTAATCATAAGCAAATTATTGTAAATTTTACCCTCGTTGTATATACGGGGGTAATCTTTACTCTTTTTAAATTATTTAATTATATTATATTATGTCAACAAAAAAAGCGCCTGCAAAAACTCAGGCAAACGCAAAATCAACATGGGAAATTAAAGATAGAACATACTTTTTAAAAGGTAATCTTTCCCCAATAAGATATTCAATTCCATCTAAACACAACAGAAGATACCCGTTATTATGGTTCGACGAACAAACAGGTATTCAAAAAGAACTTAGATATGCTACAAATCAAAATAGTGTATTTTTAGAAAACCAAAAAGGAGAAGCTACTCTAGGACACATTATATTTGAAAACGGTACTTTGTTTGTACCTAAAGAAAAGCAAAACCTTCAAAAATTACTGTCTCTATATCACCCTTACCTTAATAAAAAATATCAAGAGTTTGATGCGGTATTAGAAGCAGAAGATGAATTAGATGAATTAGAAATTCAACTAGACGCAATGACGGCAGCTCGAAACATTGATATAGATCAAGCTGAAGCAATTTTACGCGTTGAGGTTGGTTCTAAGGTATCTGAGATGAGTTCTAAGGAGCTTAAAAGAGATTTACTTATATTCTCTAGAAACAATCCTAAACTATTCTTAGAGCTAGCTAATGATGAAAACGTACAGTTAAGAAATTTTGCAATTAAAGCCACTGAAGCAAACATTATTAAATTGTCTCAAGACCAAAGAGATTTTAAATGGGCTACAAATGGTAAAAAATTAATGACTGTTCCTTTCGATGAAAACCCATACTCAGCTATGGCTGCATTCTTCAAAACTGATGAAGGTGTAGAAGTTTATAAATCTATAGAGAAAAAAATCGGATAACACGTAATATAAAATAATAGGGGATGTTACCGCGTCCCCTATATATTACATTAAAAAACAAAATATGGCAGTAAGTATAAACACCGTATACCAACGGGTATTAGCAATTCTAAATAAAGAACAAAGAGGATATATAACTCCTGTTGAGTTTAACCTACTTGCCAACCAAGCTCAGATGTCAATATTTGAGCAATATTTTTATGATATTAATCAGTTTGCTAGAATACCAGGTAATGATACTGAGTACTCTGATATGCTTGATAACTTAAACGAAAAAATAGAAATATTTGAAACTTCAGCTCAAGTAGCACATAATAACCAAACATTTTCTCTTAATCCTAAGCCTTACAAGTTAGGATCTATGTTTAGTACAACAACTACTGACAACGTCAACTACTATCCTAGTATTGAATTAGAAAAACTTACACCAAAAGAATATAGACGTATAGCATTATCACCTATAACAAAACCTAGCAGTGACTTTCCTGTAGTTGTAATTAACGGCAACAACTTTAAAGTTTACGGACTAGGCACTGTTCCTGCGGGTTATGTAGTAGAATATAATTATATTCAAAAACCTGCTACTGTTAACTGGGGCTATACTACTGTTTTAGGAGAAGCTCTATACAACCAATCTACATCAGTAGACTTTGAATTACATTCAACGGAAGAAACAAAATTAGTTATAAAAATACTAGAATTAGCTGGATTGGTGATACAAGACGTGGGAACTTATCAAGTTGCTGACGCAGAAGAGAAACAAAAAATTCAACAAGAAAAATCATAATAAATGGGACTATTAGAAGGCACATCAAGACAGGACTATTACGAAGGCGATGATCACGGAGCCTATCAGTTCATTTCTTTAAAAGACATAGTAAATAACTTTTTAGTTGCTTACGTTGGTCAAGATAAAGTTATATCAAAAGCTAGTAGATCAGATATTATATTTCACGCTAAGCGTACAATTCAAGAACTTTCTTTCGATACATTTAATACGCAAAAATCTTTAGAAGTAGAAGTTGGTCCTAACCTTGCTATAGTATTCCCTCAGGATTACGTAGACTATTCTAAAATAGCTTGGGTTGACGGCTATGGAGTAGAAAGAGTTATGCAACCTGCTTACAAATCAGGAGCACCTAAAGCGGCTTCACAAGATAGTGATTTTCAATTTGTATATGATAATGAAGGAGACTTCATAAACACTAGTTCTATCACAGAACAAAACTTCAACAATGCTAAAACCACCAACAAAGGAGAATATTCTGGAAACAGCGGAGTTAGAGCAGAGAATACATCAGGAGAACGATATGGATTAGATCCTATGGTATCTCAAGTAAATGGTGTTTTTGTAATAAATAAACTTGAATCAAGGTTTCAATTTACTTCGGATATGGTAGGTAAGATTGTTACTATTCATTATGTATCTGACGGTCTTGCTAGAGACGAAGATACGGTTGTACACAAGTTTGCTGAAAAAGCAATGTATGACAATATATTATTTTCAATTGTTTCTACGAGATCAAACATACCAGAATATGTTGTGCGTAGATACCAAAAAGCTAAGTTCGCTTCTACAAGAACTGCTAAATTAAGATTATCTAAATTAAACACAGAAGAGCTTGCTCAAGTAATGAGAGGTAAGTCTAAGCAAATAAAACATTAATACATGCCAGAATTAATTCGTAATTTCATAGACGGTAAAATGAACAAAGATCTTGATGAAAGACTTGTTCCTGATGGTCAATACAGAGACGCCTTAAACTTAGAAGTATCTTCTTCTGAGGGTAGCAATATAGGTGCATTACAAACTATACTAGGTAATACGCAGGTTCAAGACTTATCAAGTCACCTTACAGATGCTGTCTGTATTGGTTCAGTAGCTTCTAATGAAGCTGGAAAAATATACTGGTTTATAGCCTCAACTAGTAAAGATATTATAGCGGAGTCAGACGGCTCTACTATAACTCCTGTAATAGTAGATACTGGATTTAATTTAAAATTTAACGCTAATAATTTAATAACCGGTGTTAGCTATTTAGATGGTGTATTGTACTTTACAGATGACTCTAGAGAACCTAAGCAAGTTAATGTAGATTACTGGAAATCAAAAACAAGTGGATGGAGTAATACTTCAGAAGGATTGTCCGAGGATAGAATATCGCTTTATAAAAAAGCTCCTTTAAATGCTCCAGTGTTTGAATCTTTAGACCAAAGTTTACGTGGAGGAAATGGGACACACGGAGGTAATGAAGTGTACAAAAGCATGCCTATCTCCGACGGTCTTTCAATAGGCGAGACTATGAATACTTATTGGGCTGATGGCTTTTATGAAGATGATGGAACTACCCATATAACACCTAATTGGCAACTAAACGATATAATTGAGTTTTCTAGACAATATACAACTTTTGACGGCGAAGAAACAAATTCAAAACTTAGATTTGAAATTACATCCGTTACAGCAACTCAGCTTACTCTCACTCTTGTTACGATGTCTGGCGTGCATGCTCCAGGAACTTACCTTTACAAAACTACACTAGAAGAAATAGAGCCTATATTTAAACTTAAATTTCCTAAGTTTGCTTATAGATTTAAGTATACTAACGGACAATTTTCTACTATTTCACCCTTTTCTTTACCTGGATTTATACCAGGAGATTACGAGTATAACTCTAAAAAAGGCTTTAATACTGGCATGGTTAATAACGTTAGAAAAATTGAACTAACAGGCTGGCCGGCATATTCTGCGTTTGGAACTTACACGCAAGACATAAAAGAAGTAGAAGTACTTTATAAAGAATCTAATGATAATAACTTATATATTGTTGAATCTTTGCCGTTTGAAAATTCTTCTAACGGAGCTAGAACTATTAGCTTAACTACAGCAGGAACAGGTTACTCTGACGGCATAAAGTCTGTTACTGGAGGAACGGGTAGTGGTTTAAAAGTAAAAGTAGTAACTATCAACTCATCTCTTTATTTAGTAGAAATTGCAGAAGCGGGAGAAGGATATACTTCAGGAGACGTTGTTACTGTGAGAAGCGAATTGTGGGCAGGTAACTTAGGTACTATAACAATAGATAGCGTTGGCGATAGCACAAAGTGTAGTAGCTTTATTAAAATTAACGACAAGCAAGTACTTAAAGCAATACCTGGTAGTCAAATTCTAAGACCGTATGATGCTATTCCTAAAAAAGCAAAAGCTTTAGATATAACAGCCAACAGATTGGTGTTTGCAAATTACGAGCATAACTTCGATGTTGTAGGTAATCCTGTCTTTACTGTAACTAGTGTTAATAGAACTAACGATCAACAGGTTGCTCAAAATTTATCAATAAAATCTGATAGGTCTTACCAATTAGGTGTTGTATATCAGGATGAATACGGGAGACAAACTCCTGTTTTTACAGATACTTCAGGTATACTAAACATCGAAACAAACGAAGCTACTTTGAAGTCTTGTATACAAGTGTCCGCAACTCACTCTAGCTTGCCTAACGACATAAAATATTTTAAGTACTTTATTAAAGAAACTTCTAACCCTTACTATAATTTACCTATAAGCTCTGTTTATACAGATAGCGAAACTGGGAACATGTACGTATCCGTACACTCTTCTGAGGTTAATAAAGTGTCTGAAGAAGATGTGTTAGTGATTAAAAAACAATCAGGTAATACAGCTTATTCAACGCAAAATAACAGGTTTAAAGTGATAAGTAAGCTATCTAATCCTCCAGAGTTTTTAGCTTATAAAGACGAGGTAACATACGCTACTGAATACTTAGCGTTTGGACTTGGTTATGATTACGATTTTCCCGGAATCCAAGAGGTTAAAAAACCAGGCCATACTCCTGTGCCTGGGCATAACACAGTTTTTATTCAGCATGGAGGTAGATTTGCAGATGACGACATTTCCGGAACTCACGTAGACCCTGGTTTTGTGCAAAATATAACTATAGGTTCTGAAATTCAATTTAGAAGAGCCGGTACAAGTTTACTTTCTAAAACTTATAAAATTAAGCATATTGAATACGGTACTGCCTCTCAAACAGAGCTTGAAATAACTTTTGAAAAACAATTTGGTAACGACGTTAATATTTTGTATCTTGACGAGTCAGATAGCGCTGAGATAGCTAAAACTAATATAGAAAAAGTTGAAAAAATAGAAGACGTTGGAAACTCGGAGTATACTGGTAAGTTTTTTATACAACTAGATAACGAAGCCGAACTTAAAGAAGCTTTATATGGGGAAAATGATACTGGAAACTTAAATACGATTGCTACTAATAGTAAAATACATAAATCTAACTTAAGCGGCAACACATCTGCAGATTTTGATATTAGACAATATTTTGTAGAGCATATTGATTGGAGCGGAAATACTTTACCAGCTATAACTAGTATAAACGGAGCAGCGGTTAATATTGATGCAGGTTATCATATGGTTATAACTACCGAAAACTTTTATGGGGATGCTAGAGATAAGTATAATACAGACCCGTTTAATATATCTTTTGTAAAAGGAAATTATATACGCTTTTCGGGTGTTTGGGGGACATGGTATAATCCCGTTGCTTACGATTTAGCGGAAAATAATGCCAATTATAAAGTACAAGAAGTTTCTTCAAATATTTTTACGGATGGATCAGGTAGTCGCAAATACTGGGCAATAAAATTTACAGAAGGCATAATTGCACCTTGGGACTCCGCTTACCAGTCAACAATAGACAATAACGGAGGAGATTACTGTATAGATGTTCGGTCTTTTGTTTCAGATAAAGCGTTTACTCCTAAAAACCCTGCTTTATTCGAAGTAGAAGCAAAAGATGGAGCTCTAGATATTTATTACGAAACAGAAAAAACTTATTTAAAGTCAGAAATGAGTTCTTCTATAAAATTAGACTATGCTAACTGCTTTAGCTTTGGAAACGGAGCGGAATCAGATAGAATAAGAGATGACTTTAACGCTAGTACGTTAGGAAAAGGAGTTAAAGCGTCTGCTGTATTTGATGACAATTATGAAAAAGAAAGAGTTAAAAATGGTTTAATATTCTCTCAAATATACAACGGAGAAGCTGGTATAAACAGGCTTAATCAGTTTACTATAGCGGAAGATATAACCAAGTCTTTGAATCCAACATACGGAAGCATTCAAAAGCTACATTCAAGAAACACGGACTTAATAGCTCTTTGCGAAAACAAATGTTTAAAGATACTAGCAAATAAAGATGCGTTGTTTAACGCAGATGGTAATACAAACGTAACAGCTACTAGGAATGTTTTAGGACAGGCTGTGCCTTTCGCGGGAGAGTTTGGTATTTCTAAAAACCCTGAATCTTTTGCTACTTACGGATTTAGATCTTATTTTACAGATAAGAACAACGGCGTTGTACTTAGGCTGTCATTAGATGGTTTAACAGAAATATCAGCAAAAGGTATGACGGACTTTTTTTCTGACAAACTGGAAACAGCTACTCAGCTAATAGGTAGTTACGATACAGATAAAAATTCTTACAATCTAACTATAAAAGGACCAGAAGACAATACTGTTTCTTTTAAAGAAAACGTAAGCGGATGGTCTAGTAGAAAATCTTTTATTCCGGAGTCTGGAGTTTCTTTAGGTAGTACATATTATACTTTTAAAGAAGGAGACCTTTGGGAACATAATTCTAGCTCTACTATAAACAATTTTTATGGAAATCAATATTATAGTTCTTTAACAATGCTATTTAACGCTTCTCCTGGTTCTTCTAAGGGATTTAAAACATTAAATTATACTGGAAGTAAGTCTGTAAAATATAATAACTCTAAAGACGCTATTATAGAAAACGGTTGGTGGACTGAAAATATACAAACAGATTTACAAAAAGGTAAAATACCTTATTTTGTAAACAAAGAAAATAAGTGGTTTAATTTCATTAAAGGTAATGAAAGCACTGTTGATACATCTTCTCTGTCTGTTCAAGGAATAGGGTCTCCTAATTCCGCTACACAAAACGGAGCTGTTTTAACTTTGCAATTTAGCTACATTGTTAATGAATCTTTACAAGTAGGCGATGTTTTATACTTTGGTACAACAACTATATCTGAAATAGGCGCTGTTGACAGTATAACTATAAGCAACGGGGTAACTAGCGTCGTGTGTAATACAATAACTAATTTACCTACAGTTTCTGATTTTATATTGTTTTCTAAACCTACAGGTCCTAATTTAACTTCCTTAACAGGCTATTATGCCGAAGTTGAAATGAGGAATAATAATAGCTCTGAAATAAGCGAATTGTTTTCTTTAGGTACTGAAATATTTGAAAGCAGTAACTAGTTAATAATTAATAAAAAGACGTAATAATAATAAAAATATATAACTATGTTAGGAGTATTAAGTATAGCATCAGGTGTCGGCAAGATTATGGGAGGCATTGGAGCAAGTAGGAGAGCTAAAAGAGAGCAACGTAAAGCTCAGCAAGAATATAATGAAAATAAAGCAGCGTTTATGTCTACGGACACGTCTAATCCGTTTGCTAATATTACAAACGTATACGAAGACTTACAAGTAAATACTCAACAAGCAGACTTCGCGGCACAACAGCAGCAACAAGCTTTAGCAACTACTTTAGAGTCTTTATCTGGAGCAGCAGGAGGAGGAGGAATTGCAGCGTTAGCACAATCGCTAGCTCAGCAGCAATCATCTAACTTACAGGCTGCATCGGCAAGTATCGGGCAACAAGAAGCTTTAAACCAAAGGCTAGCTGCGCAAGGAGAAGCGTCTGCACAACAATCAAGAGCAAGAGGAGAGTTAATTTCGCAACAAAGAGAAATGGAAAAAACTTCTACGCTATTAGGAATGTCTCAGCAAAGATTGGCAGCGGCAAAGCAAGCAAAAGCAGCTGCAACTTCTTCTATAATAGGAGGAGTAGCTGGAATAGCCGGAGGTGTTGCAAAAGGAGCTATACTAGGAAAAGACGCAAAAGGTGGACTTTTGAAGAAAATTGGAGCTGGTTTAGGGGAAGAAATAAAAGGAACGTTTAAATAATTATTAATGGCAGCAGATAGCAATTTAATAAAAGGAGCAGCGCAAGTAGCGCAATCAGGTAATATAAATTACGGTGAAGAAATAGGCAAAGGGTTTGAAACTATTGGCAAAAGCATAGCAGAAGCTAAAGGCACTGTAAAAGGCTGGAGTGACAAAGAGTCTACCTTCAATGAAGACATGGCTAAAATAGATACTAGCGACGCTCTTTCTGAAGAAAATGAAGCTATTGTAGCATTTGTGACCGATCAAAAAGCAAAATACGCGGAAGCAGCCAGAAAAGCCTCTAGAATACAGAATAAGTCTAGCGAAGAGTACAAAAAAAATGTAAAGATAATGAATGATGTAAATTCATCTTTTCGAACCTTAGCTAAAGAAAAACAAAACTTATTAGATGATAGACAATTTAACATAGACAACCCAAACATTTATTCAGCTGCTACTGGATCAGATGAAGAACCTAATATATATCTTAAAACTTTGACCGGCAAAGGAGGCTTGAGTATAGGTGAAGCAGGCCATATAAAAATAGGGGAAAAAAGATGGATTGATTTAAAAAAGCCAGCGCAAAAATCACCTGTTAATCAAATTTTAACTAAAAACTTTAATCAAGCTTTTGATGATTCAGAAAAAAGCGGAAAACCTATTTCAGTTAACAAGCTAGAAAGAGCTGGTCAAGATGTTGAAGGTTTGTTTTTTCAAGCTCCTAATAAAAAATTGTTAGCTAGACAACTTCTTTTAGATCCTGTTCTTGGAGTAGTGGCTTTAGCTAAAGAATGGGAGCTAGAGGGACTAGAAGAGCCTGAACTTATACAGCTAGTAAAAGATAGATATACAGATTTAATTAAAAAGCAATCAGAAAGGGGCGTTGAAGACTATGATCCTCCAAAAACAGAACCTAAAGATAGTAGTATATTCAAAGCAGACGATGTTTTACAAGGCTTAAATGATTTTGTTACAGGAACGGGAGGTTCTGAAGACGCTGTTGTAAAAAATAAACAGTTTAAAGTAGTGCAAGATCCTAGAGATAAAAACAACCCCAAAGTAGTTATGTACGGAGAGGATGGTAAAGTAGGGGAAAGTATAAATTTGTATGTAACAGATAAACTGGGAATACCTATGAAAGATGCCCGAGGAAATGCAATATTAAACACACGAGGATTTAGAGTTCTTACAGGAGAATATAGTCAAATAAAAATAAAAAATTAAAAAGTTAAAATATTATGAGCGATTACCGTAGTAAAGAAGGGAAAGTATATAGTGAAAACGAATTAAAAAAGTTTGCTGAAGAAGCTAATTATTCTTTTGAAGAATATTTATTAGCCGGAGGTTTTGAACTAGATGATAAAGAGGGAAAGAAAACGGGTGCAACAACAAACGATGCAGGTGTTGTACCTCAAGAAATTCAACCCGTAAATACGGGATTAGCATCGGAAGATACTTCATTGGTATCGCCAGAGCCTGAAACTAGAAAAGGTAGAGCTCAAGTAAGAAAAGAAGAGCTTGAAAGAATTGAAAACACACCTTTTGTAGACGAGCTAAAAGAAAAAATTAGACAAGAAAGAATAGCAGAAGATCCCGAAAAAGCCGATATGGGTAGAGGGTTTTCTAGAGCTTTAGAAATAGGATTAAATATCGTTGGGGGTTATATATCTTCTATGCCTGAAACTGTTTACAATGTTTTTGCTTTACCTCAGAATTTAATAGCTTCTGCTACTGAAGATGAATCTTGGGCTACAGATGCAGATACATTTAAGAAACAGCTAGAAGTAGAAAATAAAGCTTTAGATTACTACAATGAAGAAGTAAGTAGGCTATCTGAAGAACAAAAAGAATTTAAAAGATTGCAATTTGGGTCAAAAACTGGTGTTGCGGAAAACTTTGCAGACGGTAATATTACTGAAGCTTTTACCCTTATGGGTCTTGGTTTAGTTGAAAGTGCGCCAACTAGTATATCTATGATGGTTGGTGGAGCTGTTATGAGTACTGCCGCTAAAGCCGCGGCTGTTACCACTCCGTTTTTTATGGAAAGTGCTAGACAAGAGTTAAAAGAAGAAAACCCAGAAATGGGTGCTGCAGAATTAACTTTTAAATCTTTAGGAATTGCCGGTGCAGAAACTGTTTTTGCAGCTATAAGTAACAAAGCCTTAACTAATGCTTACAAAGATATTGTAAAAAGAGAAGGCTTAGAAATAGGTACAAAAGTATTTAAAGACGGGATAGTAAAAATGTATACTACAGCTCTGAAAAAATACGGTGCTGGCGCTGGTATGATAGGAGAAGGTATTGAAGAAGTAGCTACTCAAATGACTCAAAACGCTATAAAAGGAAAAGATATAACAGAAGGAGCTGCAGATGCTTTTCTATTAGGAGTAGGTGGTGGAGCTGTTTATTCTTCACCTATGTCTATAGCTACTGTCAAAAACTACGCGGAAACTAAAAAAGCTATTAGTAAAATTAATGAAATTGTAGTTGATTCTCCGGTTAATAACATAAACAAATTGTTTGACCAAGCAATGGCGGATCCGGTTACGGCAGCTCAGTTTGATGTTGTAAAAATAAAAAACGCAGATAAAGCTTTAAAGCGTAACTTACAACAAAGCATAGATAATGGAGATATAACTAGAGAACAAGCTTCTCAATCTCTAGCTAAGTTTAACCAAGTTCAGTATGCTTCAAAACAAATAGAAAAAACAGGATTTGGTTTTACTTCAGAACAAGGTGTTGAGGTTGTCAACTTGCTTACTGAAAAAGATAACATTAAAAAGAAAATCAAAGGCGTAGATGAAGCTTTAGTTTTTACTCAGAAAGAACGTATTAAAGAAATTAATAATTCACTTAACGATATATCAAGATCAGCTAGTGAAGTGAAGTTAAAAACAGAAACTGAAATTGTTGAAAAACTAGCGGGTAAAGAAAATGTTAAATCCTTTGATACCGTTGAAGAGTTTGTAAAAACTACAGGACAGCCAGCTGAAGCAGATGCTTTTATAGACGAAAATGGCATTATATTTATTAACAAGCAAAGAGCTGCAGAGGTAAGTGCTTTTTCCGCTGCGTCTCATGAGTTATTACACAGAGTTTTAAAATCAACATTTAGTGATAAAACAGCATCAACTAACCTTGTTAAAGACTTTAATAAAGTTTTAGAAAAAGAAGGTTACTTAGACATTGTACAAAAAAGAATTGATGACAACTACAGATTTAACAAAGACGGTTCAGAAAAAGCGTTTGAGGAATATGCAGAAGAATACTTAACTGCGTTTTCAGATGCGATTGCTAAAAACGATATTGAGTTTAACGAGACTAAGTTTCAAAAGCTCATGCAACCCATTGTTAAGTTTTTTAGAAAAGTTGGATATAACAAAATTGACTTCAAAAACGGTAAAGATGTATATGACTTTATAAAAGATTATCGTAGTAACATCGACAAAGGAGAGCTATCTAAAAGAGCTACAGCATTACAGGCTAAAGGTCAAGCTGTAACAAGCACTCCAAAAGCTAGCGTTACTAAAATTAATGAACAAATAAAAGCTTTAGAAGATCAATACGAGTCTGGTGAAATTGACTACGATGATTATGACCAACAACTATCTAATTTGGAAACTAAATTAGAAAGAGCTAAAACAACTTCAACTGAAGAAGCAAAAATAACAAAACCTAAAGAAGATAAGCGTGAAGTAAAACAACTAGGAGATGCTTTAAATAAACTTATACCTGAAGGAACAACTAATAAAGAATACAAAGAAAGAATTGTAGGAACCGTTGCGGCAGAGTTATCTGGTAAAACACTTAATCCTCTTATTAAAAAAATAGCAGCAGGCTATGGAGTAGTAGCTGACAATGTTTATGGCAAAAGCTGGGAAGACTTTTATATTGCTGTAAAAGGGGTTCAGTTTATAAAAAACTTACAAAAGTTTAATCCTGAAATTAACGACGATTTTGGAGGGTTTATTATTGGTAGTCAGTACGGTATTAGAAACAGAGTAAAAGAAGCTTTAATTAAATTCAAAAAAGAAAACGAAGGCGGATTTAAAGAGGACGTGAGTATAGCAAAAGGAATTGCTGCTGAAGAAACAGCCGCTCCTGAAGCCGCTGAAAAAGCTAAGTATAAAAACCTATTACAACAAAAAGTATTAAGCACAGAAGGCTTAAAAACAGCTCGTACAAAAGTTATTTCTTCTGTTCGTGTACTTAAATCTAAAATTGATGCAGTTGTAACTAAAAATGTTGCAGTAACACCTATTATAGAAGAGATAAGAATATCTGTTGGCAAGCAACTTGATATTATATTTAAAAAAGAAATGGGTGGTAAACCAAAAGAAAAGTTTAAGAATTATCTTTTGACTAATAAAAAAGCGATTCTTGAAAACTTAACCACTACTTATTTATTAAGAGCTATGCCTCAAACGATTCAAAAATCGGTTGGAGGTAAATATCTTTTAAATAAAGATGGAAGTAAAGTAATCAATTCTTTTGGAGACGCTACTTTTTCGCCTAACTTTGTTAATTATGACGTTTGGAAAGACGCTAAAGCGGATAGAGAAAAAACATCGACAGAAGCAGCTGGTAGAACCTCGGGTAATGAAATAACAAGAAGAATGCCTAAGATTTCTGAAAACATATCAGATCAAGAGTTTTTAGACATGTACCTAAACGAAGATGGCTCTTTAATTAAAGGTAGAAAAGAATCTTTAGCTAAAGCCTTAGGAGAAGAGGTTGCTTTTGATATGATAAAGCAGGACTTACAAACTGATGGACCTATATTTGAAGCCTTAAAAAATAACCAAGAAGCTTTAGGAACTGTTTTAAGTGATACAGTTAAAGAAGAATTATCAAAACAAATAGAAAGGGGTAACGTTAAGTTCAGTATGAATTTAGAGTCCGATGTATTTGAAGGATTAAATATTCTTACTGCGAATAAAGCTGACACTAGTTCTCTTAAATATAACGAATGGTACAATAGTCTACCTATTGAAAGTAAAGAGTTTTGGGACAAAGAAGTAGAACCTTTGTTTGCTAAGATGGACAACGCTGTTAGAAGTCATTTTATTAAAAACAAACCTGAATTAATTGATAAATTTAAAAGCTTAAAAGAAGGTATTATAGAATACACTAGCGCGTATTTAGGTTCTTCAGTCGCAGAAAGTAATCCAGAAGTCGCTGCTAAACAGTTATCAGACTTTCAAGAAGGTTTATCTAATTTGATAGGTAATTCACTCTCTAATGTAAAAAGCCTTAAAATATATGGTAAAAGCACCAGAGCTGGTGATTTAAACGAAAAAACAAAAAACAACTTAACAAAAGAACCTAGTACTCAATCTTCTGTTCTTCAAATAGCACGAAAAGCAGCAGTTGATGCTTCTAATAAAGCTATAGTATACATATCCGGGGCTAAGGTTAATAGAATTAATAATTTTATTACAAATTCTATAGAAGGTACTCCTGCAGAAATCGCAGCAAAGTTCGAAGAATCTTTAGGTAAAGAAACAAGAGAAGCTAAAGAAGCTAACTCTTTAATCTTCAACTATGTAAACCTCGCAGCACTAGAGTATATACTTAATTCAAAGAATAAAAACAAAGCTTTTGCAAGTTATTTAAGATGGTTAGAAACAAACAACAATAACAGCGCTGGTCTTAAAAGCTTGGCTTTTGTACAAGGGTTTGAAATTTTACCTAATCAAGCAGTTTATTTAGATGCTAAAGGAAAAAAGTATTATTCAAAAGGAGGGCTTAAAGTAGTAACAGAAGCTGTACAAAAAAAGACAGGAAAAGGGCTTGTAATAAATAAAAACCACACCAACTGGAAAGAAGCAAAAGACTTTTTAAATAAAACAGGAAAGCTAAAAGGGTTAACACCTAATGAAAAAGATATTTCAATAGCCTCTGCTTTGCAAATAATGGGAGAACACCAACAATCTATGGGTGAGACTTCAATACGATTATCTGAAGCTATGGCTGATATGATAGAAATGGCTGAACAAGGATTAGAAAATAACGCTATTATGGATATCTTTAGCACTAAAGTTAAAGAAATATATTCTAACTTTGGGCTTGTTTTTAATTCAAGTTTTATTGGAGATATACAAAACAAAAAATTCGGCAAAACTAGTCCTTTGAAAAAATCTAGACTTATTGCTGTGGATAAAAAACTTTCAAATAACTTTTTCAATCTTCAAGGAGAAAGAATAACAGAAGAAGGTAAAAAAGAAACTGCTCAAGTAGTAAAAGATCTAATTAAAGCTAAAATTATAGAAAGTAAAAAAGACGTTAAATTTTCTATTACAAAAGAAGCGGCTAAATTGAGCATTGATTTTAATGAAATGATGTCTCGAAAGAAAGGAGTTGATGCAAGTGTTAATTATTCTAAGATTGTAGCTAAAAGATTAGGTGCACAAAAAGGTAAATACAAGTTATACCTTCCGTCATCTGCTGAAGACTTTAGACTATTAACAGGCTATACTTTCGCAGGAAAAGGAAAACAAGGTACTGCTGATATGAAATGGTTTGAAGATAATCTAATTAGACCCTACACAGAAGCTATTAATGCTATTGATGTAGCTAAGCAGACAACTAAAAACGATTTCAAAGCTTTAAATAAAGCAATGCCTAAGCAGGCTAAAACTATAGGTAATTTAATACCTAGTAAAGATTATACTAATGATCAAGCAGTTAGAGTTTATTTATGGAATAAGGCTGGTTATAAAGTACCTGGCTTAAACGAGAAAGAAATTAATAAGCTAGTATCTTATGTTTCTGGTAATCCTGAGCTTGCTATTTATGCAGATGCATTATTAGCTATAACGAAAAGTCAAAAGTGGTTAAAACCAGGTGAACACTGGGATGTTCAAACTATACTTTCAGATATAAACAACTTAACTGAAAAAGGAGGTAGAAAAGCTTACTTGGCTCAATGGATTGAAAACGCAGAAGCTATATTCAGTGAGGAAAACATGAATAAAATAGAAGCACTGTATGGTAAAAGACATAGAGAAGCGCTAGAAGATTCTTTGTATAGAATGAAAAATGGTACTAACCGTCCTTCTGGATCAAACGCTCAGGTTAATAGATGGAACAACTGGTTAAACAACTCTATTGGTTCTATAATGTTTTTCAACCGTAGATCTGCTATCATGCAGTTATTATCTACCGTGAACTTTGTAAACTGGAGTGACAACAATCCTGTTAATGCAGCTAAAGCATTTGCAAACCAAAAGCAATACTGGTCAGACTTTTCGTATATATTTAATTCTGATAAACTAAAACAACGTAGAGGAGGATTAAGATCAGATGTTAACGAAGCTGAGATTGCTAGTGCAGCGGCTAATTCTAGAAACAAAGCACAAGCAGCTTTAAGTTGGTTATTAAAGAAAGGATTTACACCTACTCAAATTGCAGATAGTTTTGCTATTGCTTCTGGTGGTGCTACTTTTTACAGGAACAGAGTTAATACATATGAATCTCAAGGATTAGATATAAAAGAAGCAGAAAGCAAAGCGTGGTTAGATTTTATAGAAATCTCAGATCAAGCTCAGCAATCAGGAGATCCTTCCTTGGTTTCTATGGAGCAAGCTAGTATATTAGGTAGGTTAGTGTTAGCCTTCCAAAATACAACTCAGCAGTACTCTAGATTAATGAAAAGAAAAGGTCTTGATATCATCAATAGGCGTCAAATGCCAGGGACTAAGTCTATGTTGCAAAGCGATATAGCTAACTTCAGCGGTATAATGTACTACGGAGCAATACAGAATATTATATTCTCTGCACTATCAGCATCTTTGTTTGCTTTAATACCAGGCTTTGATGATAATGAAGAAGATGAAAGCGATGCTCAAAAAGCTAAAGAAAAGAAAATAGCTTATATGTTTAACGGATCTGTAGATTCTTTATTAAGAGGTATGGGTGTTAGAGGAGCAGTGGTATCTACTATTAAAAATGTTATAATGGAATACTTCAAACAGAAAGATAAAGGATATACTGCAGACCATACATACACTATAATACAAGCTGTTAACCTGTCTCCTCCAATTGGATCTAAGATTAAGAAAGTATATAGTGCTATAAAAGGGTATGAATACGATGAAGATGTCATAAAAGAAAGAGGTTTTGATGTTACAGCTAACGGTAGAGTTAATTTAAGCCCTTCATATAGAGTTTTTGGTACTTTAGCAGCTGGATCCGTGAACTTACCTATAGATCGTATGTATACAGAAATACAAGGTATGGCTGAAATGTTAGACGAAAGAAACACTATGTATCAAAGATTAGCATTAGCTCTAGGTTGGAGAACGTGGGATGTTAATGCTAAAAACGAAGAAGATGACCTTATTAAAGCAGAATCAGGCGCTATTAGAATAAAACAAGGGCGAGAAAAAGCAAAAGCCAAAAGAGAACTTAAAAAGCAAGTGCTAATAGAAAAAAGAAAAAAAGCTTTCTTATCATTAAGCCCCCTTCAACAATCAATATTGAAAAATATGAGCAAGAACAAAAAAAAGAAAGTATTAGATAAAATGATAAAAGATATGGAATAAGGATAAAAAAAATGAGCACCATACTCAACCTTCCTTAAATAAAAACGCCGGTAAAATTAATTATCGGCGTTTTTTTAATGAATGTAATTAATGTGGATTATATTCGTGATCAAGTATTTTGCCGACTAGATCAGATCGGTGATTCGCTTTAAGCTTTATCCATTGTATTCCTTGTAATTTTTTAGATAACTCAATAGCGTATGACAAACCGGTATAGCTGCCGTTAATATCTCGTTGTTCGTTGTCTCCATTAATAATAATTTTACCTGTTTTACCAAGCCTAGTAAGTATTGCTAGCATTTCGTTCTTACTCATATTCTGAGCTTCTTCAACAACTAAAACATCGTCAATAGTTTTACCTCTAATAAATTGAACAGGGTAAGCCATTATTTTTTGTTCTTTAACAAAAGCTTCTATCTTAACTTTATCATAACACTTAACTAAGTTTTCTTGAAATGCTTCTAAATACGGATTAAACTTTTCGTCTAATGTTCCTGGTAAAAAACCTAACGATTCACCTACCTCAACTGTCGCTCTTGTTACATAAAGATTGTCACATTGCTTTGTCATTAAAAAATCTAAAGCGGTTTGAGCGCAGACCAGGGATTTCCCTGATCCAGCTCTACCTGTAACAATAACTATTTGATTATCTATTATTAATTTTTTTGCTTCTTTTTGTTCTTCATTTAAAACTGTTTTATATTTAATTTCATTTTTTCTACGTCTATTAGGTTGTTTCATAATGCTTATATGTATAATTTGTTTGTTTTTTTATACTTATATGTGTAATTTGTTTGTTTTTATATACGGATGATTATTATATGTATAAAAAAGTTATAACTTTTAGCGTTTAGTAAACAAATTTGCTTACTACCCGTCACATGCTATACACTGCTCATCCATAGCTTTTGCTGCTAAGTCTCCTCGTAGTACAGATTCGGTTCTCATGTAATATAATGTTTTTACCCCGTTCTTCCAAGCGTCTAAATGAACTTTATTAATCCACTTAGGCGTAGCTTCCGAAGGAAAAGCTAAATTTAAACTTACAGACTGATCTACGTACTGTTGTCTAATTCCAGCTTGATTAACTAGCTCTAGCTGATTGATCTCCTTAAACGTCTTAAAAACGTCCTTAAATGGGATATCGTGCTCTCCTATT
>Ga0209771_1000477_pt1 | contig 26768 bp, 20 predicted proteins | sample SaaInl59LU_5_DNA_FD_184639 | JGI IMG/M metagenome (GOLD analysis project Ga0209771, IMG submission 184639) | Marine microbial communities from expanding oxygen minimum zones in the Saanich Inlet - ESP_59LU_5_DNA (SPAdes) (version 2) | ecosystem: Environmental > Aquatic > Marine > Intertidal zone... | reverse complement strand
GCGCGCTGGGCGCTCAGGCAAAGCCATTTTATTTGTCACTCCTCGAGAAAAGCGATTACTGCACAATATTGAGCGTTTGACGAAGAAGAGTATTCAGGAACTGACGCTACCCTCTGAGCGTGCTATCGCAAAACGTAACTTGCGCGCGTTCGCCGTGCGTGTCGAGCAGCAACTTGAACAGGCGCCTACCGAAGAGCTGGCGCAGCTGATTGATGATCTCCATACCAACGGCAATGTAGATTATCGAGATATCGCGATCGCTCTCGCGGCGCTCAGTGGCGCGCCAGGCGCCGCAAAGCGTGAGAAGAAGCCCACAGCTAAAGCGACCGCTTCTGCTTATGATGGCTCGACTCAGCCAAGCGAAAAGCGGCCCGCTAAAGAGCGCAAGCGTGAGAAATCGGGTGATAACTCGCTCGGGCAAGCCAGTCCTTTAAAGGGACATCCTGAAATTCCTATGGAGCGCTTTCGCGTCGAAGTTGGCCGGAAGCACGGTGTTGAGCCTAGAGAAATCATGGGCGCAGTGGCCAATGAGGCCGGTATTGAAGGCGAGTTTATTGGATTGATTAACATCCAAGAAAACTACTCGACCATTGACCTACCTGAAGGCATGCCAAAGCCCGTCCTCAAACACTTAAAGAAGACGCGAGTTAAAGGCGTCAACCTAGGTATGGTGCGCGTTGGCTAGTCACGTAAACAGGCTTGCGGGGCACTAAACGCTCCGCAGGTTCAGTTTGTGGCTTATCGACCTCCATGCCCTCGGCGTCAACAGCAGCAAGAACTAGCATCTCTCTACGATTTACACCACTATACGGGCGGGCAATGTCTACAGGCGACCAAAGCCGCTGACGCCCTCTTCTATCACCGCATTATCAAGAGGAAAAACTATGTTCAGCCATATTATGGTGGGTGCTAATGATATCGAGGCCTCCAAAGCTTTTTACGACGCCACGCTCACGGCCCTAGGGCACGGTCCAGGCGTTATTGATGACAAAGGCCGGTGTTTTTACATGACAGAGAGTGGCATTTTCGCTCTCTCACTGCCGATCGATGGCAACACGGCCTGTCACGGGAACGGCAGTACCATCGGATTTGCAGCAGCTACTCCAGATGCTGCCGATGCCTGGTACGCTGCGGGTTTAGCTGCGGGCGGAACTAGCTGCGAAGAAGCCCCGGGCGTTCGCTCGGGTGGTTTGGGTGATTTGTATCTCGCCTATTTGCGAGACCCCGCAGGCAACAAAATCTGCGCGCTCTGTCGCGTATAAAAAATAAGGGCAGCCCTCGGGCTGCCTTTTTTTATCGCCGTGACTTCGTGGCGTTAGCAAACGCTGAAGCAAATGCGCCGGACGGCGCCTTTTCAGCGGGCTTTTTCCCCGGCGCAGTCGGTTTCGAAGGTTTTTTATGGCGGCGTTCATCGCGGGACTGCTTATCTTGGGGCACCACGTCGTCATTGAGACGACAACTCAGAGCAATTCGTTTTCGATTGAGATCGACATCCATCACTTTGACTTTGATTATGTCTCCAGCTTTAACAACCTCGTGAGGGTCTTTCACAAACTTATCTGCCAGTGCTGAGATGTGCACTAAGCCATCTTGATGAACCCCCACATCCACAAACGCCCCAAAATTGGTCACGTTGGTCACGACGCCCTCAAGTAGCATCCCAGGCTCTAGATCAGAAACTTTCTCTACGCCCTCTTTAAACGTCGCCGTTTTGAATTCCGGTCTAGGATCGCGCCCGGGCTTATCGAGCTCACTCAAAATATCGACAATCGTCGGTAGACCCACCTGCTCATCAACAAATCGTTCCGCTTGCAGCGACTTTAAAAACGTACTGTTGCCAATAATCGTGTTTAAGTCACCACCCGCCGTTTGAACAATTTTATCGACCACTCTATAACTCTCAGGGTGTACTGCCGAGCGATCTAGGGGATTCCGGCCATTCATCACACGCAGAAACCCCGCTGCCTGCTCGTAGGTCTTATCTCCAATGCGGGGGACACTCTTCAAGGCGGCCCTATCGGCAAACATGCCATGTTCATCTCGATACTCGACCAAGTTACCAGCGGTCGTAGGGTTCAAACCAGACACGCGCGTAAGTAGCGCACTTGACGCAGTGTTGACGTCTACACCGACGGCGTTTACGCAGTCTTCGATAACGGCGTCGAGGGAGCGTGACAACGCGAGTTGAGATACATCATGTTGGTACTGACCGACTCCAATAGATTTTGGCTCAATTTTTACCAGCTCAGCGAGGGGATCCTGCAATCGCCTTGCAATCGATACCGCCCCGCGAATCGTCACATCCAAGTCAGGAAGCTCGCGAGAGGCATACTCTGAGGCCGAGTAAATTGATGCCCCCGACTCATTCACCATAACTTTGGTCACTCGAAGCTCAGGCTTAGCACTAAGCATATCCGCAACAAAGCGCTCAGTTTCACGGCTGGCGGTACCGTTGCCTATCGCTATCAGCTCAATAGAATGCTTATTGATCAAAGCCAGAAGCACCGCTTCTGACTCGGCAATACGCTTTTGTGGTGGAGTGGGGAATATGGTGCAGTGGTCAACGACCTTACCCGTAGCATCAATCACAGCTACTTTGACACCGGTTCGCAAGCCAGGATCTAAACCGATAGTCGCGCGTGGCCCGGCGGGTGCAGCCAGCAAAAGATCTTTTAGATTTCTAGAAAATACATCAATAGCCTCTTGATCCGCACCTTCTCTGAGCTTTGACAGTAAATCCATCTCGAGATGCAAGCCGAGCTTGACCTTCCAGGTCCAGCGCACCACCTCCGATAGCCAGCGAGCCGTGGGCACATCGTTGAGATTCAACGACCAATGTCGCGCGATAATGCCTTCGCACGGATCTCGCTCACCGTCGAAGTCCAGCTGGATATTGAGCGTTAAAAAACCCTCATTTCGCCCGCGAAACATAGCGAGAGCTCGATGAGAAGGCGTGGTTTTAAGGGGTTCTTTGTGCTCGAAATAATCACTGAACTTCGCACCTTCATTTTCTTTACCGGGAACAACCGCTGCACACAATTTCCCCTCGTCCCATAACAGTTGACGCAGAGTTTGGATCAGCTCTGCATCCTCCGCAAAGCGTTCCATGAGAATATACTTCGCACCGTCCAGAGCCTCTTTGGTAGTGGTGATACCGAGAGCAGCATTGAGGTAATTATTTGCGGTGGCCTCTGGATCAAGCTGACTGTCAGCAAGCAATGCATCGGCTAAGGGGAGTAAGCCTGCCTCAATAGCTATTTGCCCTTTCGTTCTGCGCTTAGGCTTGTAGGGTAAATACAAGTCCTCTAGCCGACTCTTCGTGTCCGCCGCCAGAACCTTCTTCTCTAAATCGTCGGTAAGTTTATCTTGCTCTCGTATGCTCTTCAGAATCACCTCGCGGCGTTCTTCCATTTCGCGTAAATAACGAAGCCGGTTTTCCAGCTCACGCATTTGAATATCATCTAGCCCCCCCGTCACTTCTTTGCGGTAACGGGCGATAAACGGCACCGTGGCGCCCTCATCAAGCAAGCCCACCGCGGCGTCAATGTGCCGAACAGGAACCGCTAGTTCGCGGGCTATGGTCTCGTTGATGTTTATCATGCGCGGCTCTGACTCTGAACACTGGGAAGCGCGCGATTATGGCCTCAATGACTGAAACATACACTCTTGACCTGCAAGATTTTTCCTCTCACCTCTTTTGCTCGGAGCGAATACAAGTCTCGATCTTAACTATCACGCAACACGGGGTTATCCTCAGAAGCCCATTGGGCCCATGAGCCATCATAGACTCGGCAGGTACGCCCGATTTGCTCCAGCGCAATCGCGAGAACACATGCGGTGATGCCGCTGCCACAGCTCGCGATAACGTCCCCTTCAGCCGGCACGCCGCTATCAATCAACATATTCTCAAGAGCATTAGCGTCTAAAAGTCGACCGGAGGTTTTATCGACACAACGGTTAAACGGTACGTTAATGGCGCTCGGCATATGCCCGCTGGGAATGTTTGGGCGCGGTTCCGGTTCGATACCCGCAAAGCGTCCTACGGATCGCGCATCTAAAATTGCCGTTGCCGGGTCATCACAAGCCTTAAGCACGTCTTCCGTCGTCGCAAAACGATCACGCTGGAACACGGCATTAAAATTCCCCCGAGCTAACGTAGGGGGAAGTCCTGCTACCAATACCCCACCAGCAGAGCGCCATGCGTCTAGACCGCCACTGAGAATTGAGACCTTAGTATGCCCAAAAACTCGAAACATCCACCACGCGCGAGGCGCCGAAAACAACCCAGCTCCCTCATAAATCACAATATGGTCATCGCGATTAATACCAAGCGCAGCAGCTATATTCTCAAACAGCTCACTACTTGGTAGCGTATGAGGATAGGGGGAGTCGGCCTCTGAGATGGCGTCAATATCAAAGAATTGCGCGCCGGGAATATGGGCCTCCGCATACTCCGCCTGAGTATTGCGATTGGCGGAGGGCATGCACCAAGATGCATCGAAAACCTTCACGGCAGGATCATCTAAGACCTTAAGCAACCATTCTGCGCTAACAAGTATCATGCCTTTTACGCCTCCCTTTTAAAGCCGTGAACTCAACCATTAACGCAGCTATTTTTTTAACGACGCGCTTGTTTTTTAACGGCGAGCTTGTTGTTTACCAGCGAGCTTTTGATTTAACGGCGCGCTTGTTTAGCGCCGAGCATCCATCGTACCTTAGCTGAGTGTCCATTGACTAAGGACCCGCTTGGTAAATCGTTACGTGCCTAAAGGAGGCTGACTCATCGAGATCGGGTACGGTATCGCTATCAGCGCGTGCGACCACGCGATAAGGCGCCACTGAAAAATCTTTTATTCGTGAATCGGCAATTAATACCGTTGAAGCGCGCTCTGTGAACTGTGCCACCCAGGGCATGTTATTGCGGTCATAAAGAACGTCTGCAACAACGATGATATCAATATCTCCCTGGATGCTATTAAAGTCTTGATGGGTAACCAGCTGAACCTCATTTATCTCAGCGTTAATACGACAGGCGTCAAGTGCAATCGGATCGAGATCACAAGCGACAACTTCTCGGGCTCCTGCCATGGCAGCAGCAATCGCTACAACCCCCGAGCCTGCGCCAAAATCGACGACGCGCTTACCCTTCACGAGCTCCGGGTGGTCGAGCAAAAGCCGCGCTAACACCTGACCCGACGCCCAACAAAATACCCAATACAAAGGCTGGGTCATAATGCGCTGTATAGCGTCATCATCGAGTGCGTACTGTGGGTAACTTTCATCAATAAGATAAAGCGCTATTTCCGGCACGTCATTGAGTCGCTGCGATACCAAGGCGCCATTGGGGATAATGTCACGAACAACGCGCTGTAACGCCTCCAAGCCGAAATGCGCTAGCTCTGCCATTTCATAACCTGCTCTGCGATACCGATCACACTGACCGCTAATAGCGCGGCACCGACGTAACTCATAAACGTTGCTGTGCCTGCTTGCAAGCTGTAGCGGTGAAAACGCTCGCCAAGCAAGTGCCCTACCCATGCACAAGGCAATAGCCACACATGATGGAAGAGCTGAAGGTCAATGCCCGACGCAACAAAGGCAATAAGCTTAATAGCCACCAGCACAAACCACAGCACTAAGAGCGTATCGCGCAACTGATAGGTCGGCATACGCGAAGCAGCTACGGGCACTACTAAGGGCGCTGCAATCAATGATATGCCACTGACGTAGCCTCCGATGGCCAGCAAAATAGCATCCCAAACGCCACCTGGACTCTTTATAGGTCGGCGCAACAAATAACTGATCGAGTAGCCCGAAATAATAAGCAAAATAACCAGCGAAACGACGTCACCAGGCAACACAATAAGGCCTGCGACACCCAGCAATTTTGGTAGCAACATGATGGGTATCGAGTACTTGAGAAATGCCCAATTGACGGTGGTCGGCACAGACGCTTCAGATTTACTCGACCGCCAACGCCGCCATTTAGCCTGAACCGCTATCAGTGCTGAAAAAAACAATAGGTGCACGGAGATGATAGGCAAAAATACTACGGGGTCATTGTGAATGATTAACAACAACGGCAGCGACAGCACCGAACCGCCAAAGCCTAGACCCGATCGAACGAAACCGCTCCATATGAAGCAGAGACCAATTAGGACTAAGGCTTGCGGACTGAGCGATTCCACAAATCGTTCAGCCGATCATCGACATCGAATAGTGCATCAGCTCGGGGCTAAAAATAGCTGCCGCGCATTGCCCTGCTGAAGCAGCTGTGCTCCAGAAGCACCCTTGAGACCTGATAATAGAAGCGATGTTTGTAACGAGGATGACAGCGCAGTGGCCATCATGCGTTGCTGGTAAGGCAATCCTGACTCGTAAACGGGCAATGCGTCCTCGAGTCTCCCGACTTCGGAGATTCGACCAATAAAACCCTCTAGGTGTGTCTCTAGCGCGTCTAAAAGCCTCGTGTCATCGGCAACATCAGGCGCCAGGACGAGTGCCCACGTCATATCTTTAGCCAACTCACACTGAGCCACGTAAGGTCCCGGTAATCGCACGCCCCATTCTTCGGGCGCTATAAGAGACAAGTTCCAACCGTCTGAAATTCGATACAAATAATAGGTTTTCCCGGGGACAGCTCGAAAATCAAAGCGCGCCGACAGAACCAGAGTAGACAGGCAAAATTCCCTGAGAATCTGCTCACCTGTTTTAGCTTCAGGCTGAAAAGGACGAAGCGCGTTGAGTGCGTCTAGCACGGGCACTAAGCCTTTGCCTTGTGGATTGCCGTCGGGATTTATCTCTTCGTCAGTCATGGGCATCACAGCGTTTGGAGGATGTGTAGCATACGTGACAGCCAACAAAGCGGATTGGGCGAGACGATCAATCGACCAACTCAGGCTGACGTTGTAAAATTGCTGCTCTAAAATCAGCAGGGATAGGCATGCTTTTACGCGTACTCTTAGCGACGAAAACGCTGGTAAATGTCCCTCGAGCAGCCGCTTCGCCCGTTCTTAGATTACGCATCTCATAAGTGGCCGTAAGGCTGCTCGATCCCACCCTTGAAAAGCCAACAGCAACCTCGACCGTATCACCCGCTAAACACTCGCTGATGAAGTCGATATTAGCGTTCACTGAAAATGTCAGTGCGGGCTGCTCATGGAGTTTATTAAAATCCCAGCCCAACTCTGCCCAGTAATCGGACATTACCTCGTCTGCGACTACAAGATAATTGGCAAAATACATGTGCCCATTGGCGTCGGTATCGGCAAAGCGAATTCTCGCGGTGCCCACATAAGGAAGGTTCATGGCAGTTCCTGTTAATTCATGGAGAATGGTCGTAACAAGGTATCTCAGTGTTGGCGTTCACCACGGAGAAGCCTTATGGTAACCGAAGCAATGTTCGAACGTTACTAATGGCGGGTCGTTATGTCACACGGCCCCCTCATCAGACGGGATGTACGCAATCACAATGATCCATCTCAGCATAAATCCAATCAACACTCAGCGATGCGCCCGAGTATTGAGACGATGACTCACCATCAACATCCCCATGCGGAGCCACCAGAGGAACCGCCAGCAACCCGAAAAATGGGCACGGTCATGGCGGGTATTGCATGGCTAATCATCATGGTTATGCTGACTGGCTTTTTTAGTGGCTGGCTTGATCGGCAAGTTAACCCGAACCAACACGTCACGACTGCTATCAATGGCCAAGGCCAGCGAGAAGTCGTACTCAAACGCAATCGCTCAGGGCACTACGTGGCGGATGGAACGATCAACGGCGTAGCCGTTACCTTTTTACTCGATACCGGCGCGACCGGCGTCGCAATAAGTCCAGCCATAGCGCGTGCAGCAGGTGCCACCCGTGGAAGGCCAATTGCGCTGCGCACGGCGAACGGCACCGCGCAGGGTTTTCTCACTGAACTAAACAGTGTGACCCTTGGTGATATTGAGCAATATGGGGTGCCGGCGACAATTTCTCCGGGCCTCGCGACCAAAGAGGTCTTACTGGGCATGTCATTCCTTAAGCACCTCGAACTGGTACAAAAAGGCGACACGCTCACATTAAAGCAATGACTAAAAAGGCACTTCTACTTCGCGCCAGAAAGCCTTATCATTCGCCCCCTTAAGATTCGCCGTCTAGCATTTTCCACCTCAAAATCATCGACTCACGGAGCTCTCGATCATTATGAATACCAATCTCGTTGCCGCTATTTTTATGCTCGTCGTTTCCGGCATTATTTGGGCAAGTACAACCACTAACAATCCAACGTGGACTGGCAACCGAAACATATGTGTCGGTGAATGCTATACATCTTGGAAAGAAGCCAATGACGGCGGTATCGCCTCTTTGGAGCAGTCAAAGCAGGAAGCGCTGGCAGCAGCATCACCCGAAGCATTGGGTGAAGCCTATTACGGTCAGTGCGTCGCTTGTCACGGTGGTAACGGTGAAGGCGGTATTGGTCCGCAGTTACAAGGACAGGCAGCAGCTGACATTATGGCCAAGTTAACCGCGTATCGCGGAGGCGAGCAACGAGGTGCGCAGTCGGCGATGATGTGGCCTGTTGCGAAGCCCATGAGCGATGACAATATCAGCAATCTTGCGGCTTACATCGCCTCAATGTGACACATAGGTATACCGAGAACGCCGCGTATTGCGGCGTTTTTTTTGCCCCCAAAACAGTTAACCGTGTCTAATTACAGAGCGTATTCGATTGCTCAGACTACTTTTTGCCAACAGCTTGCGAGGCAATAGACGCTAACGCCTGCCCTGTGCGTTTGGTATCAAACCAATCGCTAGACAACAGCACTGCGCTGACTATCGTCAGCAACAACCCTGCCATCTGCCACGGGCCGTCAGAGATAACAAGAGACAGAGACGCGAGGACTACTAGCTGACGCGGAGCATCGATACAAACGCAGTATCGCCAAGGCCTCGCGTCTAGCCATGCTGCGGTAGCAACACCCGTCCACATGAGTAATCCCCACCACAGCCAATAAACAGCAACACTCATTGTATGAAGCTGGCCATAGGCGAGTAACCCTGTGGCAAACAGCAGTTGCACGCCGGCATAAATCTTTACGGCTTGGGATACGATCGGATCGTATGGTTCAAACGCCACAAGGTCATTCTTGAGCTTCAACGCTTGATGCGCAGCCGCCTCTGGCTGCCACCCGGTACGAGCAATCGGAACACGCAGTCGGTCTCTCCAATGACGCGCCCCGCGTATGTCATTCGCGATGTCGGTGTATATATGCGTCAGCGCCACTAAAGGATTCCACGTGCGAATCGCACCACGAATGCCGTAAATGCACGGCACATCGGGCAGCTCGCGCTGATACGTTCCAAACAGGCGATCCCATACAATGAATACACCACCATAGTTGCGATCTAGATAACGATCATTTTGTGCATGATGAACGCGATGATTCGAGGGCGATACGAAAAACCATTCAAACCAGCCGAGCTCAGGCACATGCTGGGTATGCACCCAAAATTGATAAATAAGGTTGATCGCTCCTACCGTGACGATGACGTGTGCAGGAATACCGACGATATACATTGGGATATAAAACAACCATCCCAATAGAAAACCTGTGCTTGTTTGACGCAGAGCCGTCGCCAAGTTGTAATCTTCGCTCTGATGATGAACCACGTGTGCCGCCCAAAGGATCTGTCGCTCATGCCCTAGGCGATGCAGCCAGTAATAACAAAAATCATAGAGTACGAAGGCCACAAGCCAGGTCACCCAGGCATTCGCGGGCCAAAGGGCCACCACGGTCAGATCAGTGACTTGTTGATAGACCCATCCGCCAATACCCAAAAGAACAAATTTTCGAGCCTGGCTCATTATGCCCAGCATCAAGCTAGAGAAAGTGTCATTGAGTCGATACGTATCGAGGCCGCGCCTGCGCCCCCAAACAATTTCAAGAACGATCGCGATAAGGAAAAAAGGGATGGCGTAAGCAATGATATCCATCGGGGGACAATAGCATGCCATTTAGAGAAGACCCACGCCAGCACGTTGCTGACGCGGGGAAAAACACTCAGAAGCTGTAGGCAAACTCCAGCTCATACTGGTCCATTGACAACTCAATTTGCTGTGTAGGGTCAAACAAATTGGGCCCAGACACGGACTTTTCTGGAGCATACATAACTGCAAATGACAGCTCGTGACCATTGTCACGCTCAACACTGAATCCAAAGGTAAAGTGTTGCTCAACCACTGCAGGCGCGACAATATTCACCAGCACATTCTCTGCGCTGATGGGCTGTTCGCCGTAGTTGTAGCCCGCACGCCACGTTAAGCTCCCGTTTTGATCCGGCTTCCATTCTGCCCCCACCTGGTACACGGTGACATCATCCCAGCCAAAACCAAAGCCACTTGAACCACCCGCACAGCTTTCTAGATCCATACCACCCTGACCGGCGGTAGGGCACATGCCAACATTAGTAAGGGGGTTAGCTACTGAATCAACGTCGCTGTAGTACGTTTTTTCGATATCGAGATGAAAACGCATTCCGGGTGCAGCTTCGAAACTCATGCCAATTTTCGCGGTAGCGGGAACATCGAAGTTACCGCCTTTTGCGAATAGATCGCTGTAATCTCCAAACTCATCCATGCTGATCTTGGTTTGGTACGCGGCTTGGAATGCCAACGATGGGCTCGCATTCCAAATTGCGCCTACTTTTGCACCGACACCAAAGCTATCGTCATCACCATTGTTACTTAAGCTTTGTGGGAAGGCGGCACCGCCGGACTCGGCAAAGGTTTTCGTATAGGGCGCAAACGACGTTAAGCCGTCTGCCTTGAACATCTGATAACCGAATATCGGGGCTATACCTAACGCGAGGCTGTCGTTCAGTTTGAAACTGTAGGTCACCTCAAGAAACGCTTGGTTCAAATTTACCCCAGTAACTCCAGCACCAAAGGTACCGGGCAACGTCATTACAGGCGCTGGGCCGGGGCCGTCGGGATCAAACATAGCGGTCCCACTGCGATACTCGGTGTTCATGCCACCTCGGCCGTAGAATGACAATGTGAGTGCGCTCGTTTCGCTCAGGTGCCAATTTTTCGCCACATAAGGAATCGGGAAGTAATCGTTGTCACTTTCAACAGTACCTGCACCGAGAGAAAATGCGCCAAACTGACCATTGAGTTGGCTTTGCGTCACGCTGTATTCGCGGCGCGGAGAGAAAATCGCCAAGCCAAGGTTTAGCTCGTCATCCACTAAAATCCCCGATGCAGGGTTGTTTGCCACATCGATAGCCATAGTCGGCATCGCATCACCCGCACCGGCCATGGCCTTACTGTGGGTGCCTATACCGTGAGTAAAATAGCCGTTCGTAGCCAATGCTGACGAAGACATAGCGGCGCTGATCGCGACCGCCATCAAACCACCTTGTAGTTGAGAATGTTTCATAAAAAAACTCCCGATCGTTGAATGGTCTGCTTCGCGTTGCTTGCAACGGCGTTCGCAACCTTTGTTATGCTTATACGCTATGACGTTATAACTGAAAATTAGCACGAAGTCATCGGTGTGTTAAAGATTTTCACCACACAATGATACTCTAGTTCCAGAACTCGACGTAGTCGCTCACTTTCACCGCTATTAAACAAAGCATGAGAATCCCTATGGCCACATCCTTACGGTACTTGCTAATAAGCTGTTTACTACTCGCCTCACTGTCAACCTATGCGGCATCTTGGACCGCAAGTATCGAGCGCGACCGATGGGGCGTCCCGCACATTAAAGGCGTAAGCGATGCTGACGCCGCCTTTGGTTTGGCTTTTGCACAAGCAGAGGATACGTGGGGGGTCATCGAAGCGTCTATTCCGTACTATCGTGGCACTGCGGGACGCTATTTTGGGCCCGACGCCGCGCGGAGCGACTATCTAGTCCATTGGCTGGGATTATGGGAAGACATGGACAGAGGCTACGACAGCGATCTTCCGCTCTCTACACGCGAATATGTCGAGGCATTTGCAGCGGGTCTCAATACCTATGCACAAGAACATCCCAATCGAGTCACTCTCGACGTCCTACCCATTACCGGTAAAGACATTGTCGCGGCCCACATGCTTAGACACATTATGTTCTACGGCTTCGAAGCCACGATAAAAGAACTGACCGGCCCAACACGCGCACAACCGACAGCTCAGGGTACGGTGATCCGCGACGGCAAACCCCAAGGCTCAAATGCAATAGCCGTTGGCCCGAATCGAAGTAGTGATGGCTCCACCATGCTGGTCATCAACTCTCATCAACCTTTAACAGGTCCCGTGGCTTGGTATGAAGCACATCTAGAATCAGATGAGGGCTTAAACGTCATGGGAGGATTGTTCCCGGGAGCACCCACTATTGGCGTTGGATTCACTGCTAATACGGCATGGGGCGCAACAGTCAATAAACCCGATTTAATCGATGTTTACGTGCTGGCGATGAACCCCGATGATGAAAATCAGTATGCGCTCGACGGTCAATGGCAAGATCTAGAAAGCCAGGAGATCGAGCTCGATGTTTTAATTTGGGGCTTCATCCCCTGGTCTGTGACGGAAACGATCTATCGGTCCGTTCACGGACCAGTAATGAAAACAGAGCACGGTGTCTACGCTGTTCGCTACGCAGGCATGGGAGAACTTCGTCAAGTCGAGCAATGGCTTGCAATGAACAAAGCACATAATTTCGAGACATGGAGAGCGGCAGTGGCTCTCAATCACATTCAAAGTTTTAATTTTGTTTATGCAGGAAAAGACCAAGACATTTACTTTGTGCACAACTCAGAAATGCCCGAGCGACTCCCTGGCTGGGATTGGCAGCAATACCTTCCAGGCGACCGCAGTGAGCTAATCTGGGAAAACTATTTAGCGTTTGATTTGCTACCACAAGTACAAAACCCAGCATCGGGATTTATTCTCAGCACCAATCAAACGCCATTCGCGATTTCCGACAGTGGGAGTAATCCAACACCTAATGGTCATCAAGCGACTGCAGGCTGGCAAACGCGCATGACTAATCGCGCAGTACGAGGGCTTGAGCTGTTTGCGGACAACGAGAAAATATCCAAAGAAACCTTACTCGCTATAAAACATGACAACGCCTACTCAGAGGATTACCGCGGCATGGCATTTTTGCGAGAAGTGACTGCACTCAAGGGTCAAAACGAACAGCAGCAAGAAGCACAAGCCATTCTCAAAGAATGGAACCGAGGCACTGACACCGCCAATCGAGGTGCCGCATTGGGAGTCTGCATCCTAAAAGCTGAGTGGATTTCAGAAAGCTACGGCACGGCGCGCCCCGACCCTCAAGACGCACTCGATGAGTGTATCGATGAGGTTATTGCAATGCGTGGCACACTGACGCCCAGCTGGGGCGACGTTAATAAACACGGCAGGGACGATACACACCTGCCTATTGCGGGCGGACCAGATACTTTGCGGGCTGCCTATAGTGGTGAAGACCATGACGATCACCAGCACGTAACGGCGGGAGATGGCCTTTACTATTTAGTGCGCTGGGACGCACAGGGTCAGCAAGAAGTGCTCGGCGTTCATCAGTATGGAAACCATTTCGATGATCCGAGCCACCCACACTTCCAGAGTCAAGTTGATGACTTTGTGAGCGAAACCATGCATGAAGCGTTGTTTGACGCTGAGAAACGCCAACCGTTTGTCGAACGCCGCTACCGGGTGAGTAGCAGTTATTAGTTGCTGCGCAATCCGCTATCGGACACCGGCTACTTAAACCTCCGCGGCCATCCAGCTCGCCTGACTGATGGCCGCCTTAGCATCCAACTCATTAGCTTCAAAGGCTCCTCCCACCAACTCGGCAGGTAGGCCTGCCGACAATAACTCTTCATAAAGCGACCGTTCGGGTTCTTGGCCGGCGCATATAATCACCGTATCAACCGGCAAACATTCAGGCTGATTAGCTACCAGTAAATGCAAGCCCTCGTCGTCGATGCGCACGTAATCAACTCCGTTCATCATATTGACACCGCGACGACCCAACGTCAGCCTGTGAGTCCAGCCAGTCGTTTTTCCAAGCCCACGTCCAACGGGCGTGTCTTTGCGTTGCAATAACCAGACGGTTCTGTCTGCCTTAGCAACGTCAGGCTCAATTCCGGTGACACCACCGCGGGGATGATTCTCGAAATCGATGCCCCATTCACGGGCAAAGACATCGATATCCATCGCGGCGGATGGCCCTTCATGGGTAATCAAATCGGTAACGTCAAATCCGATACCCCCAGCACCCACAACAGCTACATTTTTACCAACGGGCTTAGCGCCGTTAATAGCATCGACATAACCCATTACCATTGGGTGATCGACACCCTGAATATCGGGCGTTCGAGGACTAATTCCCGTTGCGACAATGATGTGATCATAATTCTCAGCTTGAAGCATGCTTACATCGACGCGAGTATTAAGACGGCGCTCAACACCCACCTTGCGTAGCTGATGATCGTAATAGCGCAGAGTTTCATAGAACTCCTCTTTACCGGGTACACGCTTCGCTAAATTAAACTGACCACCAATCTCGTTGGAAGCGTCAAATAGCGTGACTCGATGGCCGCGCTCCGCTGCAACGCAGGCATACGCGAGTCCAGCAGGGCCTGCTCCAATCACCGCGATGTTTTTTACCGCATTAGTCGGAAGGTAGTTCAGCAACGTTTCATTGCACGCACGAGGATTAACCAAACAAGAGGTCATCTTGAAACTAAATGTGTGATCTAGACACGCCTGATTGCACGCAATGCAGGTATTAATTTCCTGACTCTTACCTTCAGCCGCCTTTTGCATAAACTGGCTGTCTGCCAGCATGGGGCGCGCCATCGATACTAAGTCCGCATCACCTCGTTCGAGCACAGCCTCGGCAACATCGGGCATATTGATGCGATTCGACGTAATCACAGGTATCGACACTTCTTGGCGCACACGGTGAGTTACGCTTGTGAAAGCAGCACGGGGCACCATCGTGGCGATCGTTGGCACCTGGGACTCATGCCACGTGAAGTGCGTCGAAATAATCGACGCACCGGCTTTTTCAATTTCACGAGCCAAGAGTGCGACCTCATCCCAGCTCATACCGCCTTGCAGCATATCCATCGCGGCAATGCGAAAAATCACAATGAAATCGTCGCCGACAGCGGCACGAACGCGCCTGACGACCTCGAGCGGGAAGCGCATACGGTTCTCATAACTACCACCCCACTGATCAGATCGTCGATTCGTTTTTTCAACGAGAAAAGTGGACAGCAGGTAACCGGCAGAACCAATAATTTCAACACCATCGTATCCAGCTTGCTGAGCCAATAGCGCACAGTTAGCGTGATCAGCAATTTGCTTCTCTATACCGGCTTCATCCAGCTCATGAGGCGTTAGCTTACTAATTCGCGAGCGCACCTTTGAGGGTGCTACCAGTTCCTCGTTGTGGGCCAGTGGACCCATATGCAGAATTTGGAGACATATTTTTACATCAGGAGCCGCTTTATGAACCGCAGACGTCACAATTTTGTGGCCATCGGCTTCCGCCTGCGTGTTCAATTTCGAGGCAGAAAACGCCACGTTACCGTGTTCGTCCTTCACCGCTATGCCACCCTCCTCGTTCGGAGAAATGCCACCCGTAATAATCATGCCAATACCACCGGCCGCGCGCTCAGCATAAAAAGCCGCCATTCGCTCGAAGCCATCGGGCATCTCTTCCAGCCCTGTATGCATCGACCCCATAATTGAACGATTGCGAATCGTTGTGAAACCTAAATCCAAGGGCTCAAAAAGATGGGGATATTGCTGAATACCCGGTAAATCGACTGACTGATTCATGTATCTCATGCTCCACAACTATGCAGGATCGGCGTTTTCGAGCCCCCGCTACATTCAGATGATATTGCTGGCTCGCAATTGTTCAGGGTCTAACCCTAACTCGGTAACGATCGCATCGCTATCTTGACCTGTCACCGGGCAGCGTCCAACCGCGGGAACCGTCTTGCTAAAACGCGGCGCGGGTGCTGGCTGTACAACGTTATCGGGAGAGATAAAGGTTCCGCGAGCCACGTTGTGTGGATGTGCCGCCGCTTCTGTAAAATTAAGAGCGGGTGCATAACATGCATCTGTCCCTTCAAGCAGCTCCGACCAGTGGTCCCGATTCTTACTTGCAAAAATTTGGGCCATTTTCTCCTTTCCAGCAGGCCACTGAGACTTATCCCACTGGTTGTTGAACAACGGGTCATCAGCAAGGCCCAGCTTATCCAAAAGCAGCGCGTAAAACTGAGGCTCTAACGGACAGATAGTAATGGGTTTACCGTCGGCACAGCGATAGGTGTCGTGCCAAGGAGAGCCGAAATCAGCCCACCCCAAGCCGGGTTCGTCAGATATTTGTCCCGTATTACGCATCATAAGTAAAAGAGATGAAATGTATGCCGAGCCATCGGTAATTGCGGCATCGATCACCTGCCCTTCGCCCGTTTTTTGAGCGTGAATGAACGCGCTCAACAGTCCAAACAGCAAGATCATAGTGCCGCCACCTACATCACCGACGAGGGTAAGTGGGGCCGTTGGCGGACGCTCGGCGCTCGCACCTGCCGACAGTGCACCACTCAAGGCAATGTAATTGGGATCATGACCCGCGGCATGCGCAAGCGGCCCACTTTGACCCCAACCCGTCATTCGGCCAAAGATTAATGCTGGGTTACGCGCGTGGCAGACGTCAGGGCCTAAGCCAAGACGCTCCATGACACCGGGTCTAAAGCCCTCAATCAGGATATCAGCAGATTCTATAAGCGAGAGCACAATCGCTGTCGATTCAGGCTTCTTTAAATCCAAAGCCAAAGAGCGCTTTCCACGGTTATAGAACGTCTGATTGGCTTGTGCTTGCGCGTCGGGCTCGGCATTCGCGTTAGGTGCGCGACGCTCTACGAGAATCACGTCAGCACCCATGTCGGCGAGCATCATGCCTGCGCACGGCGCAGGGCCAATACCTGCAATTTCTATCACTTTAATACCCGAAAGAGGCCCCTTCGACATGGTGTTCTCCTTGTTGCTTTTACAGTGTGTTTTGGTGCGCGTGTGATACAAGCATAGGCACACCCGTGTCGTGCTCGCCCGACATCATAAACGCATTGGTGCGATCTGGTTCAAGAACGGGGTGAAAAATTGTGGCCTATAAAGCAAAAGAGCTATTTTCACACAGAAGCGACTGCTCATTATTCCGGGCAACTGCATAACAACCAATCCGCAGATCTCAATCGCATTTACAGCCACACGCTGTAGCCTGATAATACAAGGCATTGATCACCGGCATCGGGCGCTCAAACCCAATCCCGCAATAATTTCTATGAGCTTGTTTCTAGACGCAGACAGCAGCATGGTTCGGGCTTGTCCTGTGACCGCTTTACTGCGGCTTAGTTAGCAGCACCGTAGATAACAGCACTTTATACAACGGCACCTTATACAACGGCACCTTATACAACGGCACCTTATACAACAGTACCTTCAAAAATCGGAGTACACGCAATGAATGGAGCAGATGCACTGATTCGAGCTCTAGCTGACGCAGGCGTTGAAGTTTGCTTTGCTAACCCCGGAACGTCAGAGATGCAGCTGGTAGCGGCGATCGATGGCGAGCCGCGAATGCGCGCTATTCTAGGTCTTTTCGAGGGTGTTGTGACAGGCGCTGCCGATGGCTATGGACGAATGGCTGAGAAACCAGCCCTGACACTACTGCATCTTGGGCCCGGCTTTGGTAACGGCAGTGCCAATCTACACAATGCTAACCGCGCGAACTCTCCCATCATCAATATGATCGGCGATCACGCTACTTATCATCGCGAATATGATGCGCCGCTAACATCTGACATCCATGCATTCGCATCGCCCGTATCCGATTGGATTGGCGATTCAGAGAGTCCAGAACACCTAGCGGAAATTGGGGTTCAGGCATTTGAAGCTGCCAGTATTTACCCGGGGCAAATTGCGAGCTTTATCGCCCCTGCAGATCATGCGTGGTCCAGTGCACCGGCACATAGCCGCCAGGTTGAGCGCATCGCGCCCCCCACAGCCTCAGATGACGCGGTTAAAGAAGCTGCAGAAGCGTTGCGGGAGACCACTAATAGCACCTTGTTCCTCGGCGGCATGGCGTTACGTTCTGACGCTCTCTTTCAAGCGGGTCGTATTGCGGCTGCAACAGGTACTCGGCTCATTACTGAAACGTTTTTCACCCGACTTCAGCGGGGCGAAGGTCGTGTTCCGGTTGAGCGCTTGCCCTACTTCGGTGAACAAGCGGCCGAGTATCTGCAAGATTTCGATGCCATGGTTATCGTTGGTACAAAGGCGCCAGTATCTTTCTTTGCGTATCCAGGCAAGCCTAGCTATTTAGTAGCCGATCGCACTCGCGTTGTTGGCTTGGCTGACGACCGCTGTAATGCGCTCGATGCACTTACTCGTCTCGCCGACGCATTAGAGGCACCTGCGGAGCCCGCTATTCTTCAACCCTTTGCCCAGCACGCTTTGGAACAAGGCCCGATTAACATGGTTGAGATGGGCAAGGTACTGTCAAACCATATCCCGGAGAACGCTATCGTCTGCGACGAGGGTGCTACCAACGGTTTGGGGGCTTTTTTATTCACAGGGTGTGCACGCCAACACGACTGGCTAACACTGACGGGCGGCGCTATTGGCATGGGTCTTCCTCTAGCACTTGGCGCATCCGTCGCTTGCCCCAATCGTAAAGTTATCGCGCTCCAGGCAGATGGCTCGGCGATGTACACGCCTCAGGCGCTTTGGACGATGGTCCGCGAAAACACCGACGTCGCAGTAGTACTTCTGAATAACAGTTCCTACGCTATTCTCAATATTGAGATGCAACGGGTGGGCGTAGAGAATCCGAGCGACAAAGCCAAGTCACTGCTCGACCTTTCAAATCCGACAATCGATTGGGTCAATATCGCGAACGGCATGGGGATGCCCGCAAGCCGAGTAGAAACCGTTGCCGAGTTTGATTCCGCAATCGCAGAAGCGATGGCGCACCGTGGGCCGCGACTAATCGAAGTTATTTTACCTGGGTTTGCCCCCCAAGCCTGAGCAAGTGGCTAATCGGCTAACCAAGTGGCTAATCGGCTAACTAAGGAACTCGAATGAGCACAGCCAACCAACTCGTGCACTGCATAGACGGTGGTGCTCACCGGTGTGAATAACACCCTAGAAGTTGACCGGAAGAGTCTCGAAGCGCGGTAAACTCGCCCCCAGCAGTCATCTGAATGGGGTTACTCAGCGTAAAGCTGTGGGTAGTACAACCGTGTATAACGTCATAACCCAACGCCGCTCAACAGGGAACAGGATGTCCTTCAAACATTATCGCTTTGCGCAATTTACTCGCTCTGGCCTACGTGCATGCGCATGTTTAGTCTTAGTTGGCTGCCTACTTCCCGCTCTTTCTGGCTGCTCTAAAGATACCTCAGAGGGCGAGGGTTCAGCCTACGGCAGAGGGAATCGGAGTGTTAATGTCGTCGCTGTGCCCGCAACCCTCGAAAAGCTCACTGAATCGGTACAAGCCGTAGGCACGACCAGAGCCCTTAAAAGTGTCGCGCTTTATCCTGAAACCGCAGGTATGGTCACAGCGGTCTCCTTTGAGCCTGATTCATTGGTCAAAGCCGGCGACGTGCTGCTACAGCTCGATGACCGTGATGAGCGCTTGGCTGTTCGTCTAGCCCAGGTCCAGCTGGCCGATGCCGAGCGTCTCGTAAAGCGCTACACCTCTGTGAATCGCGATGAAACCAATATCGCACAAAGCCAAATCGACACTGCAAAAGCCGCTGTCGACACCGCACATATCGCCCTAGAACAAGCCCAATTAGATTTATCTCGGCGGCAAATGATTGCGCCATTCGATGGTCGGGTGGGCATCACCGATATCGACGTCGGCGATCGTATCGATACTGCCACCCTAGTCACGACGCTTGATGACAGAAAGACGTTACTCGTTAATTTTATGATCCCTGAGATTTTCATTGGTCAGGTAACCTCGGGAACCGCTGTATCGGTCCAGCTTTGGAACAGTGGTCGGCCCGCATTTTCGGGTGAAGTCGTCGCCGTGGACTCACGGATCGATACCGCGTCACGTGCCTTCACTGCACGGGCTGCTATCGACAATCAACAAGATCGTTTCCGGCCGGGAATGGCCTTTGAAATTGCCATCAGCACCTCTCGCGGAGAATTCATCGCAGTACCTGACGTCGCGGTACAGTGGGGTGCCGACGGCCCCTATATTTGGATCGCTCGCGATGGCAAGGCAGAGCGTAAAGATGTTCGCCTGGTGAAACGACTTCCGAACCGATTACTCATTGAGAGTGATATCGCCGTTGGCACGCTGGTTATCGCTGAGGGCGTCCAAAGTGTACGGGCTGGCGTCGCACTCAATTTGCAAAATACGACCCCCAAAGAGCTACCGCGAACACCGGCCGCCCCCGGCGTAAAGGATAGGTCTAATGGCGGTGCCTAAGACTCCATTGAACTGGCGTGGCGGATTACCTGAGCTTGGTGTTAAGCGCCCATGGCTGGTAGTCGTCATGAATCTTTTGATCATTCTGGCGGGCATTGCAGCTCTTTTAGCCGTGGAGGTCCGAGAGCTACCCGACGTTGACCGCCCGGTTGTCAACGTACGGGCACTGTTGCCCGGCGCATCGCCAGAAACGATGGACGCCGAAGTCACTCGTATTCTAGAGTCAGCGGTCGCACGAGTCTCCGGTGTCAAATCCATTGATTCATCGAGTGAAGAAAATAGTGCCCGAATCAGTATTGAATTTCGCCCAGGCAGCGACGTCGACCAAGCGGCGGGCGATGTGCGCGAGGCCGTCAGCCGCGTTCAGCGCGATTTACCGGATAACTTGGAGCAGCTATCCGTATTTAAAGCCGATCAGGACGCTCAAGAGATAGTTCGTATTGCGGTGAGTAGTGACGCATACAACGAGCAAGAGTTAGCGCGACTGATCGAACAAGATATCGTGCCGCTCTTCATCTCACTGCCCGGCGTCGCTGATGTACCGCTTTTCGGCAACCGACGGCGTGTGTTGCGTATTATTCTTGACCCTCTACGACTGACCAGTTACGAGCTCACCGTTGCGGACGTCACTGAAGTACTCCGAGGCGCACCCCTCGACGTGCCTGCAGGCAGTTTTCGCGCAGGAGACCAACAGCTGCTAGTGCGCGCGGACGCGGCGGTCACCAAAGAAGAAGATATTGCAGCGCTAGTTATTCGCGATGAAATCAGACTGCGCGATGTGGCTCACGTAACCTTTTCCCCTGCAGATACTACTAGTATCGTTCGTTTAAATGGCCAGCGTGTCGTAGGTATGGGTGTTGTGCGACAGGCGGGCTCCAATACCATTGAGATTTCGAACGGCATTCGCGAGGCTATTGTTAGTGTCAATGAGCGCTTCGCAGACATCACATTGACAGTAATCTCCGATGATGCGGTATTTATTCGCGGAGCCGTTCAAGAAGTTATCAAAACGTTGTTGTTTGCCATCATCGTAGTGATTGCTGTAATTCGTCTATTTTCCGGTTCAATGCGTGTCACTTTGATTCCAGCGATTGCGATTCCAGTGTCACTGCTAGGCACACTCGCTGCGTGCTGGGCGATGGGCTTCTCTGTCAATATCTTGACGCTCCTGGCGCTCGTTTTGGCAACTGGACTTATTGTTGATGACGCAATTGTAGTGCTCGAGAGTGTTCAGCGTCGCCGCTCTGAAGGTCTCGGCTCTAATGCAGCTGCAGTCGTAGGAACTCGAAGAGTTTTTTTCGCTGTACTCGCAACGACTGCGGTACTGGTAGCGGTTTTCATACCGATAGCTTTCTTGCCGGGAACGGCAGGCCGTCTCTTTAGAGAGTTTGGATTGGTGCTGGCTGTCGCCGTCGCAATCTCTTCTTTCGTGGCTTTAAGCATTGTCCCCGCTGCGATGGCCCGACTCGCTCCGTATCAAGCGCGCTCACGCAGCGTTGACGGCTTGGGCTCCGCTCTTGTCCATTTCTATGACCGCAGCCTCGGCCTAGTTATGCGCCATCCCTGGCTCACGCTATTTATTTCAATCGCAGCTGCTATGGCAGCCGGTAGTGTTTATACGCAGTTAGACAGAGAACTCTTGCCGCCGGAAGATCGCGGGTCCATCAATGTATTTTCGCGCGGCCCCGATGGTGTCGGCCTGAGTTACGTTGAGCGCCAAGGCGATCATATGGAAAACACGCTTCTGCCACTAATGGCAAATGGAGAAATCGAGGCGCTCTACACTATCGTGGGCCGCTGGGACCCTAATATTGTCTTTATCAGTGCGCGCCTCGCACCGTGGGATCAGCGAGCGCGCTCCCAGCAAGAAATCGCAGAAGAGCTGAAACCGTTGTTTGCCGACATCCCAGGTATGACTATCCGTATATTTAGCTCTAACTCCTTAGGGCTGCGCGGCGCATCGAGCGGTGGCATTAGCTTGGCGCTACTCGGAACTGACTATGATGAAATACATGCTGCAGCAAGAGAGTTCGCCAACGCTATTCGTGAGCGCCTAGACTCAGTCAGTGGCCCCCGAATTAGCTACCAGCCAACCCAACCCCAGTTGTCGGTCAAGGTCGACCGGCAGCGCGCCTCAGACCTCAACGTTCCGCTCGATAGCATTGCACAGACATTACGCGTCATGGTTGATGGGATTGAAGTTGTTGATCTCAACGTAGACGATCAAAGCGTGCCGATTGTACTCGAAGCCGGTAGCGACAAAATTGATGATCCCAGCGACCTTGTGAATCTCTATGTGCGCACCGCTACTGGAGAACTCATTCCGCTCTCCAGTGTTGTCACACTCGATGAGCGCGGTGTCGCGGGTCAACTCGACCGCCGCGCTCAGCGCCGAGCGATTGAAGTAGACGTCGAAGTTGCGCCGGGAGTGGCGCTCCAAACAGCAATCGATGATCTAATGATGCTGGCGGACGAAGTACTGCCTGACGATGTTTCACTCATCACACGCGGTGAAGCTGCGGCGCTGAATGAGACTACCCGCGATACACTCATTACCTATGGGTTTGCACTACTGGTTGTTTTTCTAGTTCTCGTTGCGCAATTTGAAAGTTTAGCGTCCGCAATTGTGATTATTATGATTGTGCCGTTTGGTCTGGCGGCCGCCATCTTCGCGCTATTTCTCACCGGGACATCACTCAACATCTACTCGCAAGTAGGCTTGGTCATGCTCATCGGGCTCATCGCTAAAAACGGTATCTTACTCGTAGAATTTGCCGATCAATTGCGGGATGAAGGGCAATCGGTTCGAGATGCCATTACGGGTGCCGCTCATACGCGCCTAAGGCCGATCGCCATGACTTTAATGTCGACCGTTCTGGGTGCACTTCCGTTAATTCTTGCTACCGGCCCAGGCGCAGAAGCACGTGCAGCGGTTGGCTGGGTAGTCTTCGGAGGCTTGGGTATGGCGGCGCTCTTCACGCTTTACCTAACGCCCGTTATCTATCTCGGCATTGCGCGCTTTGCGAAGCCCCGAGCGACGGCACGACTTCGACTAGAAAATGAACTGAACCAACTCAACGTCGAGACGATCAACAAAAACGCTGAGTGAAGTCATAAGATCAACGCGTTATTGGCTCGTGGATTGTCTGCCCACAAAACCCAAACGACCTGTGGCTTGCGGGCAAGGTGGGCTATTTATTTGTGAACAGATCATCTGTTGCCGATACGCTGTTCACAGAGGGCAGCGTTACCGGTTCGGTCAATGACGCGGTATCGTTAGTGGGTTTGTTGACGGCCAATCCCACCGGATGGCACTGTATTGTTCGAGTAATAGCGCTCGCAAACAAGTCATGTCCTTCCAGCCAATGCGAGACCGCCCTAGATTCCAGTAACACTGGCTGCCGATGGTGGATATGCGCGATATTGTCATGGGCGGCGCGCGTCACAACGGCACAGCCGCTGCTGTCGTTATAGATGCCAGCAAAATAAAGCAACTCGCCATTTCCATGGTGATACCAAGGTTGTTTAGTGCCCGCCGTCCGCTGCCATTCGTACCAGCCATCGGCTATGAATACACAGCGCTTAGCGCCGCGAAAAGAGGGCTTCTCTCGCAGCGTTTCAGAGCGAGCGTTACTCAGATGCATCGGCGATTTTGCCCAGCCCGGAGAGTAATCCCAGGGTATCAAGTCGTGAACTTTCTGGTCATTTACAACTAACACCTCTGATTGAGGTGCTATGTTAAAGCGGTCTTTTGTTTGCAGCCCCAGCTTCAGTAGATCGGGGCGGTGATTGACCGTCAGCGTGTAACGTCCACACATAACATGGGCCCGCGCAGCGATAAAGGCTCTTTGTGGCACTGTCTTGAGTCAAGGTCAACATCTGATCAATTTAAGCAATTACGACAAAGCTTGATTCGCTAAAATATAGGCACCCGATATACCTGAATGCTCACCGAGCACTGGACGGACAATGAGTCGCTCAAGGGCTTCATCGGTATCAACCGCGGGAAGGTAACCGTTTAATAACAGCCGACACTGGCCGCGTACTCGCTGGATGAGGCCCGGCGTTTTAGAGACGCCGCCGCCCAAAACGATGCGCGTAGGCATGTGATTTAAAATCAGAGTTGCGCAAAGCTGGCCGAGATAGAAAGCCTCTAGGTCGTGCCCGAAGTGATCAGAACCTAGCTCAGACAATGATTGACCCCACCGCTTTATCACCGAAGGGCCAGAGGCCAAACCCTCAATGCAATCTGCGTGATAGGGACAAGCCCCCTTAAACTCACGATCTTGTGGATGTCGAGGCACTGCGATATGGCCAATTTCAGGGTGCATAAAACCATTGGCAATAGCGCCCGAGTGCACCACGCCAACGCCGATCCCCGTACCCACCGTCACATAAACCAAATGTCGGCATGGGTCCTCGCCATCGACCATTTTTTGCGTCCTACTCTCGCTCGAGGCCTCCGCTAGAGCCGCCGCGTTAACGTCACTATCTACTAGGACAGGCAGGCCAAAGCTCAACCCTAAGTCAGTAACAAAGTTGTAGCCTTGCCAACCCTGTTTAGGAGTGACGCCGACAGCGCCATAGCTTGGCGACTGCCGATCAATGTCGATAGGGCCAAAAGTAGCCACTCCAATAGCTGCCACTGGCAGCTCATCATGCTCCCGCGCAATGACCTCTTTTATTGACCGCATTGTCTCTTCGGGCGTCGTTGTCGGTATGACGTGACGCGTTGCGGTAGCAGCGTCATTGCCAATACTGAGGACGAATTTAGTGCCCCCACCTTCAATGGCCACCACTCTGCTTGACGTGTTGTTGACACAAGTCATTGGCAAGCCCTCACCCCAGACGACCCGACGTCGCTTTGGTCAATTGATTGGCAGCGGCCATGCCGAACAGCGCCACAGCGCAGCCCAGTGAAAAAATGAAACCGTATTTCATGTCGCCAAAGACATCGCCAATGAGCGCCATGATTAGCGGACCACCCGCTGCCGCGACAGCCGTGAAAAACAGCAAAAAACCTGCGACAGAACCGTGGTCATGCGCGTCAAAACAGCTTATTCCCTTTGAGTTAAGCGTCGGGTAGATCAGTGACATGAAAAGTCCCGACAAAGGCAGCAAAAAAATAGCATATTGAACGCCCAATACGACTGCACCAGCATAACAAGCAGCCACCAAGCCGGTCGCAATCGTTAATGACGCCTTCCACGACGTCCGTTTAAGAATCCAAGCGCCCAAAAACCGACCCCCAGCGCGCAAACAGAAAAATAGTGTAAGTGCGTACGCTGCAAGCAACTGAAATGAACCGTCATAGCTGGCCAGATAGGTCGGCATCCAAACATAAATAGCCGCTTCAGCCACTACATAAAGCATGATTGCCAATGCGAAGCCCATAGCATAGGGATCCTTGCTAAATGCCCATAATTTTCTGAACGATGCGCTATTCGATACTTTGGGTTTGTAGCTCGGAAACGTCAACCGACTGGCATACAGCATAACCAGTAAACACAGGCCACCGGCGATGACATATAGGTTGGTCCAGTGTATGCCATTTGTCAGCATTACCGTGACAATAGCCGGCCCCACAATAGCGCCCAAGCCAAAAAATCCCTCCGCCATATTCATGGTATGGGTGTGGGCCGTTTGATCAGAACTTGCATCTCCAACCAATGCAAGGGCGGCCGTTTTGAACACGCCAATGGAAACCCCCATTAGAAAGATCAAAGCCAATAAAAACAGGAACTGCCTACCGGTCACGAATGCAATACACGATGCGGCGAACAAACCCATACCAAGCAGCAACGCAAAGCGGCGTCCGTAGGTGTCTGCTAATGAACCAAGAAAAGCACCCGACAATGCTATCGCCAGCATCGTAGCGTAATGAAAACTACCCGCCTGCGTGAGAGAGAGATCAAACTCCTTTACGACTTCTGGAATAACTACGCCGACTGCATCCGTCGTTAACGCAAATATAAAAAACAGTAAGTAGGTCAGTACTCGAGCCGATCGGTATGCGTCAGAGCTCGCTGTATTACTCGGTTCTATTGACATGATTCGCACCGCCAAACATTTATTAGGAACTAAGAATTACACTATTAGCGGTTATATGCAATTTTAATGCAATCGATTGTATTATAAATGCAATCGGTTGTATTTTGACTTGCAATCGATTGCATTGCGGTTTAGGGTGCCGTCAGGCATGGCGTTTATGCTCACAAAACATCAGCGATTCGGCTCTTACGATCGCTAATGCACTATAAATA
>Ga0209771_1000472_pt1 | contig 26825 bp, 18 predicted proteins | sample SaaInl59LU_5_DNA_FD_184639 | JGI IMG/M metagenome (GOLD analysis project Ga0209771, IMG submission 184639) | Marine microbial communities from expanding oxygen minimum zones in the Saanich Inlet - ESP_59LU_5_DNA (SPAdes) (version 2) | ecosystem: Environmental > Aquatic > Marine > Intertidal zone... | reverse complement strand
ACTCAGTAGAGATCCGCGACCACTACCAAAAATGACTTTAAATCCTGAGATAACAAATATTTTTGACTTCACATATGAAGACTTTACTCTAGAAGGCTATGACCCACACCCGCATATCAAAGGTGCTGTTGCGGTTTAATTTAATAAAAACCCTTACTTTTGTGCTCTAATTTATTCTATTGAAAACAACAAACGACCCTTCAAATCTCACGCTTATTGTCGCCGTCTCTGAAAACAATGTGATTGGTAAAGACAATGACTTAATTTGGCATTTAAAAACAGATCTGAAACGGTTCAAAGCACTTACTTCTGGACATTGCATTATCATGGGACGAAAAACCTTTGAGAGTTTTCCGAAGCCCTTACCCAACAGAACACATATTGTTATTACAAGGCAGCACAATTATAAGGCTCCTGAAGGAGTCATCGTCGTGAACGCTCTAGAAGATGCGATTAAAAAGGCAAAACATGATAGCAAACCATTCATTATTGGTGGGGGCGAAATTTATAAACAAGCCCTAAACGTTGTAGATACAATCGAATTAACGAGAGTACACCACAACTTTGAAGGCGATACATTTTTTCCAATTCTAAGTGAAACTATTTGGGAAGAAACCACTAGAATATTTCATGAGAAAGATGATTTACATAAATTTGACTTTTCATTCATTACTTACAAAAGACATTAACACATACTTAAAAAAATTATATGAAAGCCTACATATTTCCAGGACAAGGTGCTCAATTTACAGGGATGGGATTGCCACTCTACGAAAATTCAGCTGCAGCAAAATCACTTTTCGAACACGCGAATTCTATTTTAGGATTTGACATTACATCCATCATGTTTGAAGGGAGTATTGACGACTTAAAAGAAACCAAGGTCACACAGCCGGCTATATTTTTACATTCTGTGATTTTGGCAAAAAGTTTAGGCGATTCCTTTCAACCGGATATGGTTGCAGGCCATTCATTGGGTGAGTTCTCAGCTTTGGTTGCTAATGGTACACTTCGTTTTGAAGACGGTCTAAAACTTGTGTCTCAACGTGCACAGGCAATGCAAAAGGCTTGTGATTTAACAGAAGGAACAATGGCTGCTGTATTGGGTTTAGAAAATGAAATTGTGGAAGACGCATGTAAATCAATTGACGGAGTTGTTGTTGCTGCAAACTATAACTGCCCAGGACAATTAGTGATTTCTGGAGCAGTTGATGCCATTCATTTGGCTTGTGATGTACTCAAAGAAAAAGGCGCGCGTCGTGCACTTGTACTCCCTGTTGGAGGTGCTTTTCATTCACCCTTAATGGCTCCCGCTAAAGAAGAATTGGCAGCCGCTATAGAAAACACCACATTCCATTCACCCGGTTGTCCTATTTATCAAAATGTAACAGCAATGCCCGTTCTAAATGAATCAGAGATTAAAGCGAATTTAATTTCACAGCTCACTGCGCCTGTAAAATGGACCCAATCTGTTCAGCAAATGATTCAAGATGGAGCAACTGATTTTATTGAAGTTGGGCCCGGAAAAGTACTTCAAGGTTTAGTAAAAAAAATAAACAGAGATATGAATACATCTGCAGCAACTTTTGAAAACTAAACAGCATGAACATAAGATCTCTTTTAATACTTATTCTTGTTATATTTAATATTGGTTTAGACCAAATTTCAAAAGGAATTGTGCGCGAAACTGTAATTCCGGGCTCTAGAACTGAACTTTTAGGAAAACAACTGCAGTTGATGAATGTTGAAAATTCAGGTGCCTTTTTAAGTATGGGTAGCGATTCAAATCCGACAGTGAAGCTTATATTTTTATTAATCCTTCCGGTTATTGTTTTGGGTGTTATTTTATATTATGTTTTAACCAATACAACACTAGACCGCCTATCAATTGTTGGGTTTTCTTCTATAGCTGGCGGTGGAATTGCAAATCTTTATGATCGTTTTTTATATGGCTCGGTAACCGACTTTTTATTTATGGATTTTGGAGGCGTCTTTAGAACGGGGATTTTTAATGTCGCGGATTTATCAGTAACTACTGGGATGATTTTACTACTAATCTCCTCTTTTCTAAATCGTCCTAAAAAAACGGTAGAACCTTAGTTTTTATAAACAACACCTTCTTTCATTACAAAAGTTACATGCTCAAGTGTCGCAATATTTGTTGTAGGGTCGTCACTAGTTGCAACAATATCTGCCAAATACCCTGCTTTTAATTGCCCTAATTCATTTGACAACCCAAGTACCTTAGCGTTGGTAAGCGTAGCAGACTGAAGAGCTGCCATAGGAGGCATTCCTACCTCTACCATATAGCCAAATTCTTTGGCATTTAATCCGTGAGGAAATACCCCAGCATCTGTCCCAAACGCGATATTAACGCCGCGTTTATAGGCTTTTGCGAATGTGTTTTGAATTTTGGGACCAATCTCTAAGGCTTTAGGAACAATAATTTCAGGATAAAAGTCTTTAATTTTAGCATTATCAGCAACGGCTTTTCCAGCAGTAATTGTAGGCACCAAATAGGTCCCGTATTGTTTCATTAAATCCATGGTTTGTGTACTCATTTTAGTGCCATGTTCGATAGTAGTCACCCCGCCAATTATAGCGCGTTGCATGCCTTCATCGCCGTGCGCATGAGCTGCAATAATCATCCCATAGTCTTTAGCTGTTGCACAGATTGCTTGTACTTCTTCTAATGTAAATTGTGGGTTTTGTCCGTTTTTGGCAACACTAAGTACCCCACCAGTAGCCGTGATTTTGATATTATCCGCACCATTTTTATAGCGCTGTCTAACCGCTTTTCTGGCCTCATCAAGACCATTAATAACACCTTGCTCTGGACCTGGATCACCCATCAAAAGTTTTTTCATTCCATTGGTAGGATCGGCATGTCCTCCAGTTGTTGCAATTGCTTTTCCAGCTGTAAAAATACGTGGCCCAACTATGTGCCCCTGGTTTATCGCATTTCGAAGTGCTATGTTAACTCCTGAACCGCCTAAATCTCTTACTGTTGTAAATCCTGCCATTAGAGTCATACGTGCATAATTAACAGACTTAAAAGCTACATCTGCTTCATTGGCTGTAAATTGTTCCATGTATTTTTTTGGACTGTACTCACTCTCCATGTGAACATGTAAGTCTATGAGTCCTGGCATAACCGTGCTTGATTTTAAATCAATACTTGTATCGTCTGTGTTTGAAATATCGGTATAGCCATCTATGATAGAGGTTATTTTTTTTCCTGAAACCACAATGGTTTTCTGCGTTAAAATTTCACCGTTTTCTGTGTCAATAATTTTTCCACAATGCAAATGCACATCCTGTGCAACCATATTTATAGAAAATAGGGTTAATAAAATAAGAACACTCGATTTCATACTGTATTTATTTAGACAAAAAATCAATGACAGTTGTAGTGATAAAATCTATTTGATCATCGTCCAATTCGGTATGCATTGGCAATGAAATTACGGCATCGATTAATTTGTTAGTTACGCTGAAATCCGCATCATTATAGCGGTCATCTACATAAGCCTTTTGCTTGTGTAATGGAATTGGATAATAGACGCCACAAGGAATATCATGTGCCTGTAAATGGGCTACTAACGCGTCTCTATCTGCATTTTGAATTTTTAAAGTGTATTGGTGAAACACATGACAATCACAATTGTCGCAAATCGTTTCACAGCCGTTACCAGCTTTTGGAGTAACAATATTAGGATGATTTTTAAAAGCAGCGTTATATTTACGTGCGGCCGATTGACGAGCTTTATTATAGCTATCAAGTTTAGGAAGTTTGGCATCTAAAACTGCTGCTTGTATAGAATCTAATCTTGAATTAACGCCTACGACATCGTGGTGATAGCGTTTATACATGCCATGATTTACAATACCTCTAATGGTATGTGCTAAGGCGTCGTCATTGGTGAATATTGCGCCACCATCGCCATAACAACCTAGATTTTTGGAAGGGAAAAAAGATGTTGAAGCAACATGCCCTATCGTTCCTGCTTTAGCTTTAGATCCGTTTTCTGATGTATATGTTGCCCCTATAGCTTGAGCATTATCCTCAATCACAAATAAATTATGCGCTTTTGCAAGTTCCATAATGGCATCCATATTGGCACACTGTCCAAATAGATGAACAGGAACAATTGCTTTTGTTTTTGGCGTGATGGCTTTTTTAATTGCCTCTATATCAATGTTAAATTTGTCAGGATCTACATCAACCAAAACGGGTGTAAGTCCGAGTAATGCGATAACCTCAACAGTTGCAGCAAAAGTGAAATCGGCAGTAATCACTTCATCTCCTGGTTTTAGTCCTAATCCCATCATCGCTATTTGCAGCGCATCTGTTCCATTAGCACATGGAATGACGTGCTTCACGCCTAAATACGCTTCTAAATTGGATTGAAATTCTTTGACCTTGGGGCCATTTATAAATGAAGCCGTATCAATTACTTCTTGAATAGAAGAATTCACAACTTCTTTTATAGAAGCATATTGACCTTTGAGATCAACCATTTGAATTTTATTCATGTCTTTAAATTATGATTCTAAGCAATACATTTTGCAATACACAAAAATACAAAATTAGCATTGCTAAGTCTTAAAATTAATATAAAGAATGTATTTTAGCTACAAATAATATCTATTGAGACTTTTTTACAACATCATCATTACGCTCGCTGCAGTATTCGTTCAGCTTTTTGGAGGCTTGAATAAAAAAATTCGACAGGGGCAAAAAGGGCGAAATAAAAGTCTTTCGATTTTAAAACAAATGGTGCATCCTTCAGATAAAGTGATTTGGCTGCATTGTCCATCTTTAGGCGAATATGAACAAGGTTTGCCCGTTTTTCAAGCGCTTAAAAACCACTATAAAAATTATAAGTTTGTAATGACTTTTTTCTCGCCTTCAGGCTATGAAATCCGAAAAAAGAACCCTATTGCAGATGTTGTTGTGTACCTCCCTTTAGATCAAAAAAGGGCTGTAAAATCCTTTTTAGATGTTGTACACCCTGAGCTGGTCGTATTTGTGAAATATGACCTCTGGCCAAATTATTTATTAGAATTGAACCATCGGAATATCCATACAGTTTTGATTTCTGCTCTATTTAGACCTTCTCAACCTTATTTTAAAGTCTATGGACGATGGTTAAAAAACTTACTTTTTACATTTGACCATATTTTCACACAAGATATTACTTCAAAAGAGTTGCTGAACTCTATTGGTTTTTCTTCTGTCACAGTTTCAGGGGACACTCGATTTGATCGTGTAGGAAATCAATTAAAAACAGATAATACTTTAGATTTTATTGCGGCGTTCAAAAACAACCAAACTTGTATTGTGGCAGGCAGTACCTGGCCAGAAGATGAGACGCTTTTAATCGACTACATCAATTCGTGTTCGGATGCTACTAAATTCATAATTGCTCCTCATAATATTAATTTGAATGAAATTCAATCGATGGTCAAACAGTTGCAAAAACCGACAGTGTGCTACTCAAACTATACAAATGAAACTTTAGCAGATAAATCCGTATTTATCATAGACACTATTGGTTTATTAACCAAAATATATAGCTATGCTGACATTGCCTATATAGGAGGCGGAATGGGAACGACAGGGCTTCACAACACACTTGAAGCTGCTACTTTTGGACTCCCGATTGTTATTGGAAAAAACTATGAGAAATTCCCTGAAGCAAAAGCCATGTTGTCCAAAGGCGGTCTGTTTAGTATTTGTGATTTTGAGACTCTTGAGTCGACATTAAACATGCTTATCAATGCTCCAAAAAAACGGTCAGAATTTGGTCAAAAAAACAAGGCCTTTGTTGAAGAAAATAAAGGAGCTTCAAAGCTTGTTATGACAGTACTAAAACATAATTTCTGATAAAGTTTATTGATATACCCTAACGTAATCAATACTAAATTTTTCAGGAAAAATGGAATCGTCTACTTCAGGACCGCCAAAGCTACCACCAATTGCCAAATTTAGAATGAGGTAGAACGGCTTATTAAAAGGCCAGGTATTCTCATTTTTTATTTCTGGTGAAAATGTATAAACCAATGCATCATCGATATAGAATTGAATTTGTTTGGCATCCCACTTAGTTTTATACACATGAAAGCCGTCTTCAATAGTTTCTATATTCGTAATTTTTGTATTGATAGATTTCCCAAAACTATCTGGAGTGTGCAAAGTGGTGTGAATTTCTCCAGGAGTTTTTCCGACATACTCCATAATATCTATTTCACCACAAGCAGGCCATGTATTTGTGTCTATGTCATGCCCTAACATCCAGATGGCAGGCCAAAGGCCTTTACCTTTTGGAAGTTGAGCTTTGACCTCAACAGTGCCGTATTTAAATTCGAACTTATCTTTGCTTGAGATGCGACCTGAATAGTAGTTATCACCCTGTTTAGTTGCAGAGATAACAAGTTGATCATTAACTGTGGATATATTTTTTTTAGAGTAAACTTGCCGTTCATTATTTCCCCAACCGCAAAGGTTTGGGCAGCCGTCTCCTAGCTCATAAGACCACTTGTTTAGATCTAACGAATCCTCACTAAATTCATCAGAAAACAAGAGGTTAGCATTTGAAGTGTTTTGAGGTTCCAAATATAGAACCACGACTAGTGTTAGTAATACTCTAATAACCATTTATAATGTAATTTTAGATTGTAGGGTTGTGTTTGAGTCACCGCCAACAAAGATTGAAAAATCTCCTGGCTCTACGATAAATTCTCCTTCATTATTATAAAATCCAAGCTCCTTTTCTGAAAGGGTGAATGTTATGTTTTTACTTTCGTTTGGTTTTAGACTAACCAATTCAAATCCCTTTAGTTCTCTTACAGGACGTGTAACACTTGCATAATGGTCTTTGATATAGAGTTGCACCACTTCTTTTCCTGCGAATTTCCCTGTATTTTTTAGTGTGACTGACACATTTACTTCTTTATCGGAAACTACTTTGGCTTGTAGGGCGCTGTATTCAAATGTCGTATAACTCAGTCCATAACCAAAAGGATATAAAGGGGTGTTTTCTACATCTTGATAGTGAGACCAAAATACAGTGTTAGGTATTGGTATTAAAGGGCGACCTGTATTCTTATAATTATAGTAAATCGGAACCTGTCCAACTGCTCTAGGAAAACTCATTGGTAATTTTCCACTAGGGTTGTAATCGCCATAGAGGACTTGTGCTATTGCATTTCCACTTTGCGTTCCTAATTGCCATGCTTCTACAATTGCGGGAAGGTGTTCCTGATGCCAGTTTAAGACTAAAGGTCTTCCGTTATTAAGAACTAAAACAATGTTTTTATTGACTTTATAAATAGCTTCTAATAAGTCTTGTTGAACTCCTGGTAGGCCTAAATCAGTACGGCTTCTAGCCTCTCCACTTTGATAGCCAACTTCTCCTAATACCATGACAACCACATCAGCCGTTTTGGCTACAGCAATGGCTTGTGGAAATTCACTCCTATCAGTAGTATTTATATTAAGTTCATCGACAAACTTAGTTTGACCCAAACTTACATCTGCCCCTTTGGCGTACGTAAGTTGGTTTCCGGTGTAGGCTTGCATTCCCTCCAAAACTGATACCGCAGTATTATCTTTTGCAGCAATTCTCCAACTTCCAAGAGAACTTGTTTTGTCTGATGCTAAAGCCCCAATTAGAGCAATTTTTTGGCCTTGTTTTTTTAGTGGCAATAGTTGATTTTCGTTCTTTAATAAGACAATCGATTTTTTAGCGATATCCAAAGAAGCCTCATGAAAGGCGTGTTGTCCGATGACTTCTTTTTCACGTTGCTCATCACAGTATTTGTAAGGATCATCAAAAAGTCCTAATTCAAATTTTACACGTAATATGCGTCTAGCGGCATCATCAATATAGGCTTCTTTTACCTTACCTTCTTTAACTAAACCTGCCAATTCATTGACATACAAATACGATTCCATATCCATGTCAGAGCCGGCGTTCGCTGCAATTTGCGCTGCATGTTTCCCGTCTTTAGCATGGCCATGTGCTACCATCTCTTCAATAGAGCCCCAATCGGAGACCACAAATCCATCAAATTGCCATTTATCTTTAAGAATAGTTCTCTGTAAGTATGTGTTCCCTGTGGCAGGAATTCCATTGAGTTCATTAAAGGCATTCATAAAGGTTCTAACCCCAGCTTCAATAGTGGCTTGAAAGGGTGGAAAAACTATATTATTTAAAGTGGATGTTCCTACATCTACAGTATTATATTCCCTACCCGATTCTGCAAAGCCATAGGCTGCAAAATGCTTAGCACAAGCTGCAATAGTATTATTCTGAGATAAGTCTGATCCTTGAAAGCCTTTTACTCTTGCAATTGCAATTTTAGATGCTAGATATGGATCTTCTCCCGCACCTTCCATCACACGTCCCCAGCGCGCATCACGTGAAATATCGACCATAGGGGCAAAAGTCCAGTTGATTCCTGCTGCGGCTGCTTCTTCTGCCGCTACTTCTGCAGATTTTTTAATGGCTTCTAAGTCCCAACTCGCCGATTCTGCAAGCGGAATAGGGCTAAGTGTTTCATACCCATGAATCACATCGAAACCAATAATTAAGGGGATGCCTAAACGCGTTTCTTCGACGGCAATTTTTTGAATTTTACGAACATTTTTAACCCCTCTAAGGTTGAGCATAGAGCCAACATAGCCTTTGCGTAGATGTTCATATTTTTTAGCCGCATTTCCACTGCTTGGTGCTGGACCCGTAAGGTCCCAAAAACCACTATATTGATTCATCTGACCAATCTTTTCTTCAAGGGTCATTTGTTTTAATAAGGCATCAACTTTTTGTTCTATATGCTCAACTGATGTCAATGATAATGACTTCGTTTTTGATTTGTTTGCTTTAGAATTTTGGCAAGAACTTAATGCAATAAAACAGCACATAATTGGAACTAATAATTTTATTGTTTTCATTTTTATTGGGATAGGCATATGAAATTTGATATCGTAACAAAGTTAAGTATTAAAAAGAAGTTGACATAAAAATGCAGGGAACTGTTTGAGAAACTCTTATAAAATTAAACATCCCTCATAAAATGATATGAGGGATGTTAATTTATAAACTAAAAGGGTTTAAAATCCCTATTGTCTTGCTAATTTGAAAGACCAGTGTCCTCCACCTGCAACTTCAATGTCTAATTCTAGTGTAAGACCGTCTTCAGAGACTGCAGCGATATACGTAATTGAATCTGCTGCGTCGGCCGGGCTAGCAATTTCTGCGCCGTTAATAACTTTAGCTAATCCTAAGTAAGCACCTGCACCATCAATTGTAATAGTTCCTGCGGCCTCATCATAGGTATAAGTCGCTGCCGCTGATCCATCATGTGGAGCTACTGGTGCACCACATTCTTCGCCTGCTGCTCCTTGCCAAGCTTCTACCCAAGTTTGATCGCCTTGTATATTTTGGAAAGATCCGTCTGCACCAAATACATACTCATCATCAAATAAACATGCTCTTGTTGCTACATCATCAGAGGTACTTGACCACCAAGATACATTGTTCAGTCCTGGACCAACACCAAGTGCTCCAGATTCTGGTGCTAATTTCCAAGTGCCTTCAACTCCAACAGGCACTACATCCTTCACAAGTTTGAAAGACCAGTGTCCTCCACCTGCAACTTCAATGTCTAATTCTAAAGAATTGCCATCATCGGAAAGTGCTGCAATGTATGTAATTGAATCTGCTGCATCGGCCGGGCTAGCAATTTCTGCGCCGTTAATAACTTTAGCTAATCCTAAGTAAGCACCTGCACCATTAATTGTAATAGTTCCTGCGGCCTCATCATAGGTATAAGTCGCTGTCGCTGATCCATCATGTGGAGCTACTGGTGCACCACATTCTTCGCCTGCTGCTCCTTGCCAAGCTTCTACCCAAGTTTGATCGCCTTGTATATTTTGGAAAGATCCGTCTGCACCAAATACATACTCATCATCAAATAAACATGCTCTTGTAGCTACATCATCAGAGGTACTTGACCACCAAGATACATTGTTCAGTCCTGGACCAACACCAAGTGCTCCAGATTCTGGTGCTAATCGCCATGTACCATCAAGCGCTGAAGGCGCTGGAGGGGCATCTTTTACAAGATTGAAAGTCCAAAATCCTCCACCTGCAACTTCAATATCTAATTCTAGTGAAAGACCATCCTCAGAAAGTGTTGCAATATATGTAATTGAATCTGCTGCATCAGCCGGGCTAGCAATTTCTGCGCCGTTAATAACTTTAGCTAATCCTAAGTAAGCACCTGTACCTGTAATTGTAACAGAAGATCCATTGAATTCATAAGTAGCATCAGCAACGGATCCATCATGTGGAGCAACTGGTGCACCACATTCTTCTCCAGCTGCTCCTTGCCAAGCTTCTACCCAAGTTTGATCGCCTTGTATATTTTGGAAAGATCCGTCTGCACCAAATACATACTCATCATCAAATAAACAAGATCTTGTAGCAACATCGTCTGTAGTATTAGACCACCAAGATACATCGTCTTGAGCTGGACCTACTCCAAGTGCTCCAGATTCTGGTGCTAATCGCCATGTTCCTGTTAGGCCATCTCCAGTTGGAGCTGGTTCTACAATAGTTATGGTGTGTTCTTTACTTATTGAAACGTCATTTTGTCCTGGGAAGGATGCCGTAACGGTTATTGTATAAGTAGCCGTTTCTTTTGGATAATCAAAACTTACCATTGGTCCACTAGTTTCAAATACATCTGTATCGTCATCGGCAGTTGAGCCAAAATCAATAGTGTATAATGTTCTGTTGTCACCTGGTACTGTTGTAGCAACTACTCCAACTTCATTTCCAGCTGCATTTAGAGTTGCGATAACAAAATCTAAACCTCCGATGTTGTTATTAATGACTTCATCTTCATTACAAGAGATCGTAGTGCTTAATAAAAGCACTAACAGCAAGTACATTCCGTTTTTTAATAATTTCATTTTTTCTTTTTTTTTAGTTTATAATTTTTTAATATCCTTGGTTTTGTCCCCATCTTTCTACTGCATTGGCTAGTTCGAGCTCGATCAATGGAATTGGGAATACTTCATTTTTGTTGGCTGTAAATCCTGGGATTGCAGCCGCTGCTTTATTTGTTCTAACAAGGTCAAAGAAACGGTGTCCTTCTCCTGCTAATTCTTTACGTCTTTCTGCATAAATAGCTTCGAGCAGATCTCCTTCAGCTGAAGAGTAATCATGACTATTGTCTCCATAAGCTCTAAATCTTACTTGATTTAGATAGTCTTCGGCATTAGCACCACCACTTTGAGCATGTGCTTCTGCAGCCATTAATAATACATCTGCATAACGTATAGAACGGTAATTGTTTGCATAATTTAAAGGATCAGATCCTGCTGTTTCATCTATTTTACGAGGGATGTATTTTTTATTGAACAAACCTGTGTCGTCTCTACCTTGAGAATAGGAGTCTTGTTCATCTCTTAAATCATAAAAGGTAACATCTCTTCTAGCATCATTGGCATCAAATAAGTCATACAATTCTTGTGATGGTAAGCAAAAGCCCCATCCAGTTACAAACTCCGAATTGTCATATGGAGATCTTGGCCCACAAAATTTAGGGAAATAACTTCCTTCACTACAAATAATACAATCCCATCCTGCTGGTTCTACTCCAGTATATTGAATTTCGAAAACAGATTCTGAACCATTTTCAGCACTACTTTCAAATAGGTTTTTGTAATCATCGCCTGTTTTTAGGCTATATACTGGACTAGCAATAACGTCTGCAAAAGCAGATGCTGCGTCTGCGAATTTATCCGCATCAAAAGTTCCGTGGTATAAATAAACTTTACCTAACAACGCTTGTGCAGCTCCTTTGGTTGCTTTGTATATTTCGCTTTGTTCAGCTGGCAAACTAGGAATAGCTTCTTTTAGGTCTTCTTCAATTAGACTGTAGACCGCCGAAATACTTCCGACTCTGTTAATGTCATATTGTTCACCAATAATTACACGTTGATCAGCAATTCTACTAACTTCATCACGAGTTTCAACCTTTAAAGGAATATTTCCAAAATGTTTCGCTAATTCGAATGTGAAATAGGCTCTTAAAAAATACGCTTGCGCTATGATTTGTTCTTTGCCATTAAATTCGGTTTTGTCTTTAAATTCTAATATGTAATTAGCTCTGTTTAAACCTGCATACATCAAATTCCAAATGTCTCTTAATTGGTTGTTGTCTGAAGGTGTGTGAATCATTTGATTCACATTTTGTACAGTTGGCTGATCGAAGTTAAAAGAATCACCTCCCGCAGCGAAATCGTCAGAAGCGACAACACCTATTAGCACATTCCAAAAAGAGGACTGTAGCATATCGTAAGCACCGATTAAAGCACTTTCATACTCTTGTTCATTGTTAAAGTAGTCACTGGCATCAGGGCCGATAGGTTCTACTTCAATGTAATCATCACATGATGCGACAAGCACAAGTGAGAATATCATTACTGTTTTAAATATTTTTTTCATAATATAATTATTAAAAGTTTAAGTTAATACCTAATAGATATGAGCTGGCTACAGGATAGAAACCTTTATCGATACCGGAACCGATTGGAGCTCCGTTACTTGCAGAAGGATCATATCCTAAATAATCAGTGAGTGTATATAAATTATTTCCTGAGATATAAATTCTAAATTTATCTAAACCTAAGCTAGATAATGTTTTAGAATCAAATGAATACCCTATTTGAACATTTTGGATACGCAAGAAAGAGGCGTCTTCTACATAAAAATCAGAAAATAAATCTGTATTTACAGAAGCTCCTGCTACAGCTCTTGGCACTGTATTACTTGTTCCCGTACCTTGCCATCTGTTTAGCATATATGTTCCTCTGTTGGCGTATAAATCTTTACGCTCGTAATCTCTTACCATATCATTTCCTACAGAGGCAAATGCATTCGCACTGAAATCTATATTTTTGTAGGTAAACCCAATGTTAAAGCCCATAGTAATATCAGCTAAAGGATCTCCAAGATTTGTTCTATCATCTGGATCAATGTATCCGTTTCCGTTTGTGTCTACGAATTTTAAATCTCCTGGTGCTGCTGATGCGTGGTAAACCCCTTCTGGAGCACTTGCATTTAAAGCATCAATTTCAGATTGTGTTTGGTAAAGGCCATTTGTTTGGTAGCCGTAAAAATATCCCATTGGCATACCTGCTTGCATACGAGATGTTGTTTGACTAATACCAACTCCAAATTCACCGCCATTAACAATTCCGTTTCCACCTACATCAACAGATAATACTTCGTTTTCTAAAGTAGTGAAATTGAACCCAACATTAAATTTAAAGTCATCCGTAAGGATATCATTGTAGTTAATACTAAACTCAACCCCTTTATTTTCAACAGAACCTGCATTTACAATTGGTAAAGCAGAACCTGGTGCAGCTGCTCCTAATAACCCAGAACCATCTGGAGCAATTAATAGTTTTTCTGTTAATTTAGAATAAACATCGGCAGAGATAGATAATTTATTATTAAATAATGAGGTGTCAAAACCTATATTTTTAGATATCTGCTCTTCCCATTGAATGTTAGGATTTCCAATTAGGCCAATGGCAACACCATTAAGTAAATCTGAAATTCCCGTTGCATTTCCTGGGTCGTAAGTAGCTTCTCCTGTTAAAAGAGATGTAAATCCAAATAATCTAATTTTATCATTACCAATAACGCCGTAACTCGCTCTTAGCTTCAAGTTATTTACCCAAGAACTATCTTTTAAGAAATTTTCTTCCGATATATTCCATCCAACAGATCCTGAAGGAAAGAACCCATATTTATTATTAGGTCCAAAAGCAGAAGAACCATCTCTTCTCATGACAGCTGATACTAAATATTTTCCTTTAAAGTTATATTGAACTCTTGAAAATATTGATGACAAACGTTTCTCAAAAACATTGTTTCCAATGGCGATTTGAGAAGGCACAAAACGTGGATTGATAACTTCCATGTCCCATATAGATTGGTTTGGATTGTTAGCGGCTACTGTGCTTGTTCCTTGGTACCCATAAAATACACCTTCTTCGTGAGATAAAGAAGTTCCCAATAAAACCGTTAAGTTATGTTTGTCGTTAAAAGTATCTTGGTATGTAATATAATTATCCCAAATGTAATCATCATAATCAGCACCATGATCCACAACTTCATTTCCAACAATGTTTCCAGATCGACTTGGTCCATAATTCACTTCTGGTCTAAAAATGTCGTCTCTTACATTGGCGTGATTCATTTGAAATTTAGAACTTACTGTGAACTTGTCGAGGAAGTTATAGTCTACACCAAAAGTTCCAGTAATTTTAGAAACACGAGTTGTGTTGTAGTTGTTTTCTATTTGTGCTAAAGGGTTGATGATTTCAATCTGTCTGATGTCATTAACTAAAGAATAGTTACCGTCTTCGTCTCTAACCGATAAATTCGGATTGATATTAACAGCATTATACAATACTGCTCCAATACCACCTTCAGCTAAATTGTTTTTTTCTGAAGTAGTTGACAGTGCTGTAGCAGTAAGTTTCAAATTATCTAAAATATTGTATTGGTAGTTTAACCTAGCCGTAAGTCGATTAAAGTTAGATTTTCCAACACCTACAATACCATCTTGGTCTAAATAAGATACACCAAAAGAGTACGCTGATTTTTCTGTACCTCCACTAGCACTCAAATTTACATTTGATATGATCGCAGATCTAAAAACCTCATCTTGCCAGTCTGTACCCGTTTGTGGATACACGAAAAACTCAGTGTCATCAGCTGCATCATTCACATATATAGCAAAATCTGTTGGATTTAATAAATCCAATTTGTTGCTTGTCTGTTGAATACCAGTGTATGAATCAAATTGAAACTTCAATTCAGCGTTTTTTCTTCCTGTTTTAGTTGTAATTAAGATTACACCGTTAGCAGCTTGAACTCCGTAAATACCAGCAGTTGCATCTTTTAACACGTTAATCGTTTTGATATCGCTAGGGTTCACTGCAGAAAGGTCACCAACTCTACTTCCATCAACTAATATTAAAGGTCGACTATCTCCATTTGTAGAAACTCCTCGAATTCTAATGTTAGAACCCGATCCAGGTGAACCGGAATTAGATGTCACATTTACACCAGCTACCTGACCTTGTAAAGCTTGTTCTACTCTTACAGGATTTAATTTCTCAATAGCTTTAGAGCCTAAAACCGTAACAGCTCCTGTAACCTCTTTTTTCTTTTGAGTTCCATATCCGATTACAACAATCTCTTCAAGAGATTCATTGTCTTCATTTAAAGAGACGTTCATATTAGCCGATGCAGGTAATTCTAGTGTTTCGAAACCTATATAGGTAAACACTAAAGTTGCATTCGGTTGTACGTTGTTGATGGTGAAATTTCCATCAAAATCTGACACAGCTCCAGAGTTTGTGTTTTTAACTATGATGTTGACTCCAATTAAGGGCAAGCCATCTGCGTTAGATTTTACAGTACCACTAACTGTTGTGTTTTGAGCAATTGCTGTAGAAGCAAAGGCCAAAGTCATCAGTGCGGCAAAAAACATTTTTTTCATAAGTTTTGGTTTGTTATAGTTTTCGTAAATATAAACTAAGAAATCAAGTTTTTTGTTTAAAAAAACAAAACAAAAGTTATACAAAATGAAAAAAATATTGCTTTTTTTAGTCAACAGGTTGAAAAATGATTTTTTAAAAATAAATCGAAAGTTAATAGCCTACAAAAAAGCGCAAATGTAGGGTGTTTGTATAGGCAATAATAGGAAGCGTAGTGTTTATTATATCTCTAAAATATAATTTGTAAGACTGGATTCGTGAGGTAAATCCATTTTTTTACGCAAACGATATCGTTTGACTTCTACACTTCGTGGAGAAATATTTAATAGAGGTGCGATCTCTTTTGAGGATAAATTTAAGCGCAAATAAGCGCACAAGCGAAGGTCATTAGGAGTGAGTACAGGATGTTTTTCTTTAATAAGTTTAAGGAAATCTTTGTCTGCATTATTAAAGGCTTCTTCAAACAATTTCCAGTCGTCTGTATTGTTTAAGTTTTTATCAATTATTTTAATCACTTTTTTAAGGTCCTGCTTATTGTCTTTTTCCTTTAACTCACTTTTAATACTATTTAAAAATTCGTTCTTTTTGATAAGACTCATGGTTGAGACTGCTAACTCTCGGTTCTTACTTTCAATGTCAAGTTCTAATTTTTCATTTTTTAACTGCATAAGCTTCTGAGCTGTTTCCAGCTCTTTTAATGCGAGTTGCTCTTGAGATTTCTGAACTAATTTTTCTTGTTGTTTTCTATAATAGCGCTTATAAACATTGTGAACTACAATCCACAATACAATAAAAAGAATCACATAAATAGTAATAAGTGCATTAGAAAGATACCAAGGTCGATTAATAATAAAAGAATAGGAGGCCGTATTTAGGGTGTGTGAATTTCCAACTTTCCCTTTGACCTTAAACTCATAGCTTCCAAAAGGCAAATTCTCAAAGACTTGCTGAGATTCGGATTGCCATTCAGACCAAGCATTAGAATAGCCTTCTAATTTATAGGAATATTTCTTACTTACAACATTATCGTAATGTGGAATGCTGTAATCTATACGAATAGTTTTACTACTTGGGTCTAGACTTGCAACAGATTGAACATCTAATAAGCGCTTATCCTCATTTAGTTTACTAACTTCGATTGAGTTCAGTTTTAAAGTATGGAGATGATTCGGCTTAGGAGCCTCCGAATTAAAAATAAAATACCCATATGCAGACCCCAATAAATATTCGTCAGTGCCAATTTGTGTTAGGTTTTCAAAACCAGTAACCACCTTATTAATATTTGTCATCGCCACAGGGATCACTTCAACTTTTGGAGTTTTGGTAACACTCCCAGTACTAATAATTAAGATATTATCATCCGCAAAACACCACTTGAGACCATCAGAATCTTTAATATCCATAATGGTGGTCAAAATTGTAAACTCTTTTAGAACCTCATTAAATACTTCCGATTTCGTAAACTCTAAATTGGAAGGATTAAATTTATATACACCTTCGGATGAAGTATAGAAATAGCTTTTAGAGAATTTTAGAAAGTTGAACCCTTTACCCTTAGATATTGGAGTGATGTTTTTAACTTCAGTAACTGCTGTTAAATCTTTATTTAATGTCAATTCTTGTAACCCCCGTAATTCGTGGCTTACATATATATGGTTTCCAATCTGCTGATAAAAACGACTTGATATATCAAATCCTTTGATTTTGTTGCGGTAACGCCATTTGCCTTGTGACTTTTCTAAAAGACTTAATCCATTGTAATTTCCTTGCAGAATAATAGACGGATTTGTACTTAAAGACTTAAAATCCCAAGTACCAGGTGAGTCTCCAATTATATATTGTAGTTTTTGGTTTTTGATAAGAAACGTCCCTCTGTCATGTCCACAAAAAAGCTGATTATCGAGAACTTTGAGGTTCCATACCTGACCATTAGTGCCCTTAACAAATGAAAAGTCTGAGTCAGCTTCTCTTCGTTTATAAAATAAACCTTGATTTGTTCCTAGGTATAAATACTCTTCAAAAACAACAGAAGTATAAACGGTTCCTATAGTTCCTTTTTTATCATTATAAACAACAAATTGTGAGGACAGGTTGATATGGCTTATTCCAATATCAAGTCCCAACCACAAATTGTTTTGATAATCTTCAAATACAGACAAGACTGTGTTATTACTTAAGCCTTTTTCAAAATTAAGATTATATTTAAGTTCTCCTTTGGCGGTTAAATGAAAAATTCCATTGGAGACTGTTCCTAAAACAATACTATTATCTTTTAGCTTGGCGGTACTGTAAATTGTCAGTAACTTTAAATCGATTTTTGAATCGATTTTCCATGGCGTTAGAGTGTTATCATCAAAAAAGTAAAACCCATTTGAAGCGGTCATAATCAGTAATTGATCATTAAGTTCAGTAATCCCAGCGAGTCTATTTGTCACCACTCTAGGATCCTTAGTAACAAGCTCTACATTTCCATTGATTATCTTATATATTCCCTTATTAGCCTTATTGAAAAATAAGACGCCATCCACTTCGTAAATATTTGAAATAACCGCTTCAGATTCAATAAAAGTGGTTTGTTTTGTGCTTTCATTAACTAAATATATTCTGGAAAGGGATTGAAAAATCATCCAATTATCTAGTTTAATAATATCCCAAAACTGCTCATCTTCAGCTAGTTTAAGGTCAAATGATTGGACTAACGAGGTATACTCAAGAAAACCTTTTTTATTTCTTTTCCATACCCCAAAATCCATGTAACTTCCAGTGTATATTAAGTCATCTATAGCCTTAACAGATCTAACAATAGAATTATTTGGGACTGGATAAAGATTCCAATTCATCCCATCGAACTCCAATAATCCCGAATTATTAGCAAAATACATTTTCTGATCTGAGGTCTGAGAAATACTCCAGTTTTGGTTCTGGGCACTATAAGAGTCTGGACTATATGCCATTACAGGAGGATGCTCCTGAGCATAGACAGCCAAAGAAGTTAGCAAAACTAAAATATACTTAATAGTCCTCATATATAACACAAAGGCACAAGGTAATGAAAATTTAAAATTTGAGCTAATAAGGATATAGGATAGCGCAATAAAATTTTTGAGAACTATTAATATATGGCTTTAGGTCGAAAAAAATTATTTAATATTCAAAAAAGACACTAAATCTTCCTTTCTACGTTTTGCAACAGGCAATGTAAGATTTCCGACAAGCTCACAATTACTACCATCAGAATTATTAATGTTTATAATGTATTTTAAATTGATTAAGTACTTTTTATGGATTCTGAAAAAATAATTTGGTGCTAAAATTTTATCATATTCTCCAATATTTTTAGAGACAAAAAAGGTTGTTTGATCCATAAGATGAATAATGGTGTATCTTCCGTCTGATTCGAAATATAAAATGTCATCTATCTTAATAAAATCAATTTTTTTGGTTGAAGGAATGTTGCTTAAAAAGCGTTTCTGAAGAAACGCTTTTTTTAATTCATTCAAAATCACTCTTAATAGATAACCCCATAGTTTAGTGTCAAAATTATTTTGACGTTATTTGTAGGCGCAAAATCTATTAATATGAAGTTATTTTCTAAGCTTACCTTTAGTGTAATATTAATTTTAACCTGTGGATGGTCAACTGCACAGACAACTGTTGAAATTACAGGTAGCCTGATTGAAAACAACTCCTCTCAACCTATTCCATATGCGACTGTTGTGGTTAAGGATAAAATAACAAAACAGAATATTACGGGAATAATTTCAGACGACAACGGGAAATTTATGGTGCTATCACCAACCCCTAATTTTTATCTAGAAATAAGTTTTATGGGTTTTGAAACAAAAACTATTACTGAGTTTAAGATTCAAGGAGGAAAAACAAATATAGGCGCCCTAAAACTAATACCCGATAATCAAAAACTAAATGAAATCGTGGTTACTGCTCAAACATCAAAAACCACATTTAAGCTAGATAAACGTGTTTTTAATGTTGGAAAAGATTTTAGTACTTCGGGAGCAAGTGCTTTAGAAGTTCTAAATAATGTACCATCGGTAAATGTAAGTATAGAAGGAGATGTAAGTTTACGCGGAAGCGCTGGTGTGCAAATCCTAATCAACGGAAAACCTTCGGTTTTAGCTGACCAATCAAGTAATGCATTAGGAACGATTACTGCTGACATGATTGAGAGCATTGAAGTCATAACAAACCCTTCAGCCAAATACGAAGCTTCAGGGACAGCAGGTATTTTAAATATTATACTAAAGAAAGAAGAAAAACGAGGGTGGAATGGTTCTGTTTCAGCAAATACGGGAAGCCCTGATAATCACAGTTTGGGACTTAGTATAAATCGAAGAACCGATAACTTTAATTTTTTTGCACAAATGGGTGCAGGGTATCGTTCTCTTCCACAAAATGCTGAAAACACCAACCAAAATTTGATAATTGACGAGGTAATTTTAAGCCAGGGTAAAGAATTTAGAAACGAAACATTTTTCAACATTACCTTGGGTACCGATTATCATATTAACGCCTTTAACGTATTGACGCTTTCAGGAAATTTTGCCTATGAAATTGAGGACCAACCGTCTGCATATCAGTTTAGGATTCTTGATACTAATGACGACCTAATTTCAAGTTGGAGTCGAGAAGAAAATACCGCTGCAACAAATCCAAAATATCAATTCGAATTGAACTACAAAAAACAGTTTAAAACTAATAAAGAACACAGCTTACAGGTTAGTGCTTTGGGGAGTTTCTTTGGTAAAGACCAAGAATCAAAGTTCATTAACACCTTAATTACGGGAGCGGATATCACCAATGCGCAACAAACAGAAACCGATTTTCAACAAGCCGATTACACCTTCAAAGCAGATTACGTCAACCCACTGACAGAAATTTATACTATTGAAACAGGAGTTCAATATGTTATAAACGATGTAGGTAATGATTTTGAAGTAAGAGATTTAGTCGACGATAGTTATGTCATAAATGAAAATTTGACCAATAATTTTGATTGGAAACAAAACGTATTAGGCCTTTATGTAACTACTGCTTATGAAAAAGATAAGTTTGGAGTGAAGCTAGGGTTAAGGGTAGAGCAAACAGACTTAAAAACGCTCTTGACAACCACAAACGAACGAAACGCGCAAAACTATACAAACGTGTTTCCATCATTTCATTCATCCTATAAAATAAGTGATAACACTTCCATCCAAGCGGGTTATTCGAGGCGAATCTTTAGGCCAAGATTATGGGATTTAAATCCGTTCTTTAACATAAGAAACAACTTTAATATCCGAGCAGGAAATCCAAACTTACAACCAGAGTTTACAGATTCCTATGAGCTTACAAGTATTTACAAAATAGGCAAAGCTTCGTTAAGTTCAAGTCTTTATTACCGATACACAACACAAGTTGTAGAGCGTATCTCTACATTTGAAGACAACGTTACTTTTTCTTCCCCTGAGAACATAGGAACTAATTCCTCTGTTGGGTTTGAAATGAACGGTAAATTTAGTCCCAACAAATGGTTAACCTTAACAGGCGATTTCAATTTAAATTATTTCGATAGAATAGGAACCTTCGAAAACCAAGATTTTGATTTTTCTGGCAGTCAATGGTCTTCACGAATGGGCTCTAAAATTGGCTTACCAGCAGATATTGATATAGAATTCACTGGAAATTATCAGTCAGGTTTTGAGACTGTTCAGGGGGAACAATCTGGATATGCATCTCTAGATTTAGGCGTTCGTAAAAAAATTTTCAAAGGAAAAGTAATTCTAAATCTTGGCGTAAGAGATTTGTTTAAATCGAGAATACAAGAGCGCTTTGTAAATCAACCTACTTTTGAGTCTTACAGCTTTAGACAACGTGGTCGATTCATTACTTTTGGTATTAGTTATGGTTTTGGAAAAGGAGAAGCCATGACATACTCTGGAAGAAGAAGGTGAGAATAATTAACATTTTTATCTTTATACCCAATAGAGCTGTTTTCGAAATATAATCTTAATATTTTAAATTATTTTAGGACTGTTTTTGAACAAAACAACCCTCTAGGATTAGAAGGTTGTTTGAAAACAATGAAAATTAAAGAGTTAAGTTCTGGTGTAGGTATAGGTTTCGTTTTCATCATTCGTTATCACAAGAGTATTGTTGTTGTTAGATAACTCATAATCTACAATGTCTGTCTCATCATCAGTCAGGGTGTTAATAGTAAGTTCAGTTGCAGTAGCTGACCAAACTAATTCAGAATCAAAAGTATCCCCATCACTCCATATGTTTGATACAGATCCTGTACCATCAGATTGTAAGGTTAATGTCTGTTCAGCTGTGGTACCATCATCTGTAATTGTGGTAAACCATGTTCCTACCAAATCCGGATTAGTAGAATTTGAAGTATTGTCATCATCTCCACTACTACAAGACAAAAGAGTAAACACAATACTTAGTAAAAATAGTTTTTTCATAATAATATAATTTTAAGCAACAAATTTACTTAATAGGACGTCTGGTTGAGAGGTTTTTTTGTACATTACACTATATATCTTGTATTTATGAACCTTATTTTGTCTTTAGTATTCGTCTTAATTTTAACCCCAAATAGGTTTATAAAAAATCAATTCATTTCCTTTCAACACGAAAATTCTTTTGTCATAATTCAAAACGATTCATTGTACACAACTAGCGATTGCATAACGTTTTCAGCGTCCTATTTAGGAAGTCAGTTTCAACATTATAATTTTAACTCCTTTAATTTTGATGGCAAAACGTATTTATTATCAAAAGGAGGAGGGGTTTTGTATGTTTATGAAAACAAAAGGCTTGAGAGAATCGATAAATCATTTGAACACAGAAACAAATTTCATTCCTTCGACTTTAGTTACAACAAACAGATTTTCTCATTTGGAGGCTATGGATTATTTGACGATAATAATTTATTAACGTATTTTGATGATAAAACCAAAGAGTGGCATGAATTTGCATATCAAAAATCACGAAATGAGATGCCCTCAAAACGGAAAATTCCTATAGGACAGATTCATAACAACTCCTTATTTATTGGCGGAGGGATTTCTAAATATGTAGATTCAGAGTTTAATATTTCTAACAATCGGCTTAACGATTTTTGGAAATTTGACTTGCCCTCCAGAAAGTGGGAGAGATTAGGATATGCAAAAAAAACATTTTTAGAAATTAATAGTTTTAATGAAACTATTACCAAAATAATCTCATTCAAGGGAGGGAATTTAATTGTAAATCAAGATCAAGTTTTTTGGGTTGATATTTTGAATAATACCATTTGGCAATATACAAATCCTAGTAAAGAAATGATATTTGGAGCGAATACTATAATTTATAATTCCAACATTGACACCTTTTTGGTTTCTAAATTAAATCATAATACAGGATATGAAAAGTTAATGACAGTAAAAACAATTGATTTGTTGGGGGATAAAACAATCAAATCTGTTTTATACAAAACAGCTCTAAATCCTTTATATTATGTTCTTTTGGCAATACCCTTTGTTTTTGTACTATTTGTGTTGTTCAGAAAAAAACAGACCACCTTGCAAAAGCTCCAAAAAAACATCAATGTTTTGGAACGAAAACTAAGTAAAAATGATTTTCTAATTTTAAAAACAATAATAGATAGCCATCCTAACGCTGTTTCTTTTCCACTTCTATTGAGTATTTATGCTCCCGACCTTTCTTATGAATCAAAAGTAAAAAAACTTAGACTAACATTAAATAATATAATTCTACAAACCAAAACGCTCTCAAATAAAAAAATAATACATATTAGAAAAAATAAAGAGGACAAAAGAATTAAGGAAATCTATATAAAAACTTAGAAAATAAACTTCTGAAAATTCAAGATCGTAATCTCACTGTGTTAAACGTTATGTTGGCAATAAAAGAAGAGTCCAAAAACTAAAAACCAATAAACTATGTGCACAATCGTTGTAAATAGTATAGAATAGATAAGACTCATTAATATAGGATATATAGTGTAGTGTAGTAATAAATCCCAGAAAATAAACATTTATTTCATAATTTTAAAAAATGTTTAATTAAAAATATATTTAAAAATGAAAAAAATAATTTTTGTAATTTCTGTCATAACGCTTTGTGCATGTAGTGGAGGTGATGACAATAATTCAGCAAGTTCAAATAATTTATTAGTTGTAGATGGAGTAGAGTATCCATTAAAATCTGGGACTTTATTAAATTATGGTGGTCAATCTGGTTTATACAACATTGATTTGGATATTTATACCCTCGGTATTGATGTCCCAGATTGTACAGAAGGAGCTGCGGTCGGTCAAGGTCAAAATATTTATTTTGAAATGTGGACCTCAGAACCTGATTTTTTAGACTCAATAACGTATTCGATAGACGAAGATGAGTCTGAAGCAGTTGGTAATATTACTGTCTGTGATTACATTCTTGATTTTGATAGCAATGTCGAGGATAATAATTGGACAATAATTTCCTCAGGTAACGTTGATGTTGTAAAATCAGGAAATAATTATACCATTACATGGAATTTAACTGGTTTGGAAGGAGAAGCTATAACAGGTAGATACTCAGGAACGTTGATGTATTGTGATATTTCAAATTAAAAACTAACTATTTATAAACTTTACTAAATAAATAGAAAAATTTAATCATAAAATATATAAAGCCGAAACGAAAGTTTCGGCTTTATAGCTGTACACCCAATTGGCCTATTTTTGAAACAAACACTGGGACTTTTAAATAACTTTTTAATTTCTCAAAAAAATAAAACCCAAATTGCGTTTTATACCCTGAACGAATGCTAATAGAATTGAAGCTAAAACCAAGGTTCGCGTGACTAAATTTTAATTATTATTTGATAACTTTAAAAGTTTTGATTTTGTTCTCTTGGTCTATTATATATTATAATTGTAAGCTAAGCATAAAATACTGGCTACTATTGGGAAGACCGTTTGAAATATCTGTTGTGGAATAATCAAATCCATAAAGAAATTTGTATTTTTTCATAAGGTCGTATGAAAAAGAAAAACCAACAGAACTTCTGTAGTTTAAATTTAACCCGAAACACAGTTTTTCTTTATAAATCCAATCATTTTTAAGAAGTAGTGATAGAGGAGCCCCGGCAGTACTTGACATCAATACAGCAGTGTTCATTTTTAAGCCCTCTATTTGCTTTAGATTGATGTTTCGTCTTCCAAAATTTATATACGAATTTAGCCTTCTTTTGTATACAATATCATAATCATTTTTATATGTAAATATAGATGTAAAGATACTCGGACTTGAAAAAGATAAGAACCAATCCTGATAACTTAATGTTATACCTAAGCCCATATTGGGAAGTATAGTATTTATGTTTCCTCTGTAGACTGGATCATCTTCATCATACACCAACAAAAGAGAATTATCTAGTTTGATCCTACGTACCCCAGCAGAACCCCCTAAGCAGACGCTTAAATCTTTGAGCACTTTAAATGTATAAGAATAAAAGCCTGAAACTTCTGACTGTGATTGGGATCCTGTAACATCATCAAATAACATACCTCCATAAGAAACTTTCTCGTCTTCAGTATTGAGTTGAACAGAAAATAAAGTGGTACCAGGTGCACCGCTAAACCCAACCCATCTTGATGTGTGAAATAAGTCAACCGTAATGAAATTAGATGTTTGAGCAGGATTATAAAATAAAGGAGTATTAACAACTTCCGAAAGACGAAGGTTATCCTGAGCATTAGAAATACTACAAAGAAAAACCAAAAACAATATACTTTTAAACCTCATAACTAATTGGTAACTAAATTAATGAATCCATTGGTTGTTATTATCTTTCCGTCTAGGGGTCTAGCATATGTAAAAGTATAATAATAAGTTCCCATAGGCAGGACCTTAGAGTTACCTGCACTACTAATATTTGAATAACCCCTGAAGAAATTGTTATTTACTCCATAACCTGAAGTTTTATAAACAACCCTACCATTTCTATTGTAAATAACTATCTCATTAGCTGGGAAAAAAGAGATGTTATCAATCATAAGCTTCTCATTCAAGCCATCTCCGTTAACTGACAGAGCATTGTATACCTTAACCGTACAAGGCTCAACATATACCTCAAATTCGGTTCGAAGCATGCTTTCGCATCCCGTGGTTGGGTCAATTGAAGCGGCATAATAGGTCATACTTTCAAGAGGTGTTTCCAGTGATAGTGGTAAGTCAGAGGTGTAGGTACTATACCAAACAACGTCTTCAAAATTAACTTTAATGTCAGTTAGTGTATATTGTCCATCCAAACAGAATCTATTCGATGGCTCTAGTATTTGAGGTGGTGGTGTGTCTTGTACAAAAACTTGAATTGTTGTGGGATAACTGCGACATGCATAACGATCAATCGATGACGATTCACTTACAATAATTTCGTTATGAGCATAGTAGGTTTCACCGTCTACTAATGGTGTTTCAGGATCCAATATTGAAAGGCCGTCTGCACTATACCATTTAAGGTTGTTAGCATAAACAACAATATCTTTAATTTTAGGGGCATCATAAATACAAAAGGACTGAACGGATTCGGCTTCTGGTTTATCCATTGTGTTTGGAGTGACAATAATGGAAAAATTTAATGTACTATAACAACCATTCCCTTCTGTAAAAATTGAATATTCAAAATTTGTCTCATACACAACATCATCAGGAATACCTGATATTTCTATATAGTTACCGTTTTTAATCCAAGTCACTCCTGGGGGTAGGCCTGTAACATCGACTGTTGTTGCCCCATCAATCAATTGATACTGAATTTCCTCTAATAGTGTTTTCCCACAAACTAACTGATTTTGAGTTTGGAGGTGACTAATTAACCTTAGTGTTGGCTGAGGAGTTCGAAATATATTCCCTGTTAAGTAAGTGGTGTTGCATGAAGTTGCGGCTGCAAAAGAAATAAGTGAATTTTCATCAGCACTAATATTTGCTGATGGTGTTCCAGAGACAGTTAAAGTTTTTGTTACACTATTAAATGAATATTCAACTCCGTCAGGAAGGCCTGAAACATTTGTGATTTCGTCACCTCCTTCTAGTGCTATAAGGATTGGTTCTATAGCTTCACCTTCACAAAGAATTTGACCAAGTGATCCACTTGTTGGTAAAAGTGTAAGCTGAGCCAAAGGGTTAACAGTGATAGAACCGTTTAAAACTTGTTCAGTACAGCTGCTAC
>Ga0209771_1000470_pt1 | contig 26881 bp, 12 predicted proteins | sample SaaInl59LU_5_DNA_FD_184639 | JGI IMG/M metagenome (GOLD analysis project Ga0209771, IMG submission 184639) | Marine microbial communities from expanding oxygen minimum zones in the Saanich Inlet - ESP_59LU_5_DNA (SPAdes) (version 2) | ecosystem: Environmental > Aquatic > Marine > Intertidal zone... | reverse complement strand
AAGAAAAAGTAGCACAAATGCGAATTTTTCATGCCAATATTGGTGCTAAACCAGATAAGGATGGAAATCTAAAACTATCTAATAGAGTTATAAAAAAATTAAAATTAGGTATTGCAGGTATTAAAAACCCAGGAGAACACATAGATCCAGTTGCTGCTGCAAAAATGAATAATGAATTACAAAAATATATCATCGAGAATAACAGATGGGGTATTCCAGCATTGTTTGTAACTGAATCTTACAATGGAGTTGATGCAGAAGGGTGTACTCTATTTGGTCGTCCAATGACATCTGCAGCTTCATTTAATCCAGAATTGGTACAAAGACAATGGGATGTTGTGGGTAGAGAAGCTCGTTTAAGAGGTATGCATATGTGTCACTCACCAGAAGCAGATATTGTTAGAGATCCACGTTTTGGAAGAATGAGCGAAGCTTTTGGAGAAGATACGTATTTAACAACACAAATGGTTAAAAATGCCATTATTGGTGTACAAGGTAATTATGAGGGTTTAGGAAATGGAACACATATAGGTGCAGTTGCAAAACATTTTGCTGGTTATGGGCAAGTTTTAGGTGGTTCTAACTTTGCTGCAATCGAAATATCGGAAAGAACATTAATTGATGAAATTTATCCACCTTTTGAAGCTGCTGTAAAAGAAGCAAGAACTTTAGGGATTATGGCTTCTCATGGAGATTTAAATGGGGTTGCAAGTCATGGTAATCCAGAATTGTTAACAGGAGTTTTAAGAGATCAATGGGGGTTTGAAGGTTATGTGGTTTCAGATTCTAATGATATTGCTCGTTTGTATTACTTTATGGGTGTTGCAGAATCGCCAGAAGCTGCTGCTCAAATGGGCTTAGAAGCAGGTATTGATATCGATTTATATGCAGAAGATTCGTATTCGTATTTACCAAAAATGGTAGAGAAAAATCCTGAATTAATGAAGTTGATTGATAGATCTGTAAGACGTGTATTAAGAACAAAATTCATCTTAGGCTTGTTTGATAATCCTTATATCGATTTAGAAGAAACTAAAAAAGGAGTACGTGCAGCATCTTCTTTAGAATTGGCAAAAGAATCTGATTTAGAATCTATCATTTTATTAAAGAATGAAGAAAACACCTTACCTTTAAATAAAAACAAGTCAACAAGAGTTGCATTGTTAGGGCCTCTAGTAAAAGAGAATACTAAAGAAATGTTTGAATCTGCTGTTGGAAACAAGAACATCAAATTTACAGCAGAAAGAGGATTTGCCTTAACTAACGAAAAAGGTGGGGCTCCAAAATTATTAACAAGAAGCCCTAAAGCAATAGCTAAATTGGTAAACATTGCAAAGAGATCAGACGTTGTTGTGTTGTTTTTAGGAGGTGATAAATATACTGCTAAAGAAGCGTATTTCAGTAATAGTACTTTAGGAGATAGAGCTACAATAGACCCGGTTGGACCACAAGATGAATTAGTAGAAAAAATTACAGCTTTAGGGAAAAAAGTAATTGTGGTTTTAAAACATAGAAGAACGTTGTCTATTAATACAATAGCAGCTAAAGCTGATGCTGTTTTAGATACTTGGGATTTAAGTGAATTTGGTGACCACTCAACTGCAAGAATTATCTTTGGTGATGTTTCTCCTTCTGGAAAGTCACCTGTTACCATTCCAAGATCAATTGGACAATTGCCTTATCATTATAGTATGAAAGAAATCAACTATAAAAAGGAATACTTATTCTTAGATAAAGGACCAATTTACCCTTTTGGACACGGTTTAAGTTATGGCGATTTTGAATATTCTGATATTAAAGTTTCTAGTTCAGAAATTACTCCAAATTCAGAAATTACTGCTACTGTTACTGTAACTAACAAAGGAAAAGTAAAAGCCAAAGAGGTTGTACAAATGTATATTAAAGATGAAATAGGTTCAGTAACAAGACCAGATAAAGAATTAAAAGGTTTTCAAAAAATTGAATTTTCAGCAGGTGAAAGTAAAACAGTTTCGTTTAAAATAACTCCAAAAATGCTAGAATTTACAGGAATTTCAATGAAAAAGGTTTTAGAAGCTGGAGATTATACTGTTAAAATAGGTACCTCTTCGAGTGAATATTTAGAAGCAAAATTTAAATTAAAAAAGTAATCATATAATGAAGAAATCAATCTTAACATTAGTAGTCGCTTTAATACTTTTTAGTTGTAAAGAATCTCAAACATCAACTGCACAATCAGTAGATGTTTTCGATAAAAAAGAAATTAAAAAGTCTATGATTAAGGCTTTAGAATGGCAAGAAGCCCATCCTATTTTTGCAATTCATCCAACAGATTGGACTGCAGGAGCGTATTACACAGGTGTAGCCAGAGCTCATAAAGCAACTAAAAACATGATGTATATGGCTGCTTTAAAAAATCAGGCAGTTAGCAATAATTGGCAAACATTTAAACGTTTGCATCATGCAGATGATGTGGCTATTTCTTATAGTTATTTATACATATCAAAGGCAGAAAAGAGAAGAAATTTTGTTGATTTAGCACCTACTAAAAAATTCTTAGACACTCATTTATTTGAAGATAATAGATGGAAATTAGGGAAAGATAAAAGCAAAGAAGCAAAGACTATTTTATGGTGGTGGTGTGATGCTCTTTTTATGGCACCACCTGTAATTAATTTATATGCTAAATATACAAATCAACCAAAATATTTAGAAGCAATGCATAAATATTATATGGAAGCCTATAATAGATTGTATGATAAAGAAGAAAACCTATTTGCAAGAGATATGCGTTTTATTTGGCAAGGTAAAGGTAAAGATAGAAAAGAGCCTAATGGTAAAAAAGTATTTTGGTCTAGAGGAAATGGTTGGGTAATTGGTGGTTTGGCCTTACTTTTAGAAGATATGCCAAAAGATTATGAACACAGAGATTTCTATGTAAATCTTTATAAAGAAATGGCAGCTAGAATTCTTTCTCTTCAGCATGAAGATGGTTTGTGGAGAACAAGTTTGCTGAGTCCTGAATCTTTTAATCATGGAGAAGTAAGTGGAAGCGGTTTCTATACTTTTGCTTTAACTTGGGGAATTAACAATGGCTTATTAGATAAAAAACATACACCAGCTGTTAAAAAAGCTTGGAAAGCTATAGCAGCTTGTCAGCATGAAGATGGAAGAGTAGGTTGGGTTCAAAATATTGGAGCTTCTCCAGAACCTGCATCTGAAAATAGCTGGCAAAATTTTGGTACTGGTGCATTTTTAATGGCTGGTAGTGAGATTTTAAAACTAGAATAGTTTGAATCTTATATTCTTAAAATCTAGAATATCATTAATACTTAAAATATAAAATGAAAAAAATAGCATTTATAGCTTTATTTACGAGTATGTTTTTTGCATGTAATCCTCAAAAAGAAGAAAGCAAACAATTAAGCAAAAAAGACAAAGAAATTGCCAACAAAGTGCAAGATTTAATTGGTAAAATGACTTTGGATGAAAAAATTGCAGAAATGACACAAGACGCTCCTGCAAATGAACGATTAGGAATTCCGTATATGAAGTATGCAGAAGCACTTCACGGGGTTTGGCTTGTACTTGATTATTATGGTAACACCACTGTATATCCACAAGCTATAGCAGCCGCCTCTACTTGGCAACCTGAACTCGTTAAAAAAATGGCTTCACAAACAGCTATAGAAGCAAGAGCTTTAGGAGTTACACATACGTATTCGCCTAATTTAGATGTAATTTCTGGAGATCCAAGATATGGACGTGTAGAAGAATCTTATGGAGAAGATCCATATTTGGTGTCTAGAATGGGAGTCGCATTTATCCAAGGATTACAAGGTATGGGTGATGAGCGTTTTGATGAAAACCATGTGATAGCAACAGCAAAACATTTCATAGGTTATCCAGAAAATAGACGAGGAATCAATGGAGGTTTTAGTGATATGTCAGAACGTCGTTTAAGAGAGGTGTATCTACCACCTTTTGAGGCTGCTATTAAAGAAGCAAAGGTAGGCTCTGTTATGCCTGGACATCAAGATTATAATGGCGTTCCAAACCATATGAATACATGGTTGCTAAAGGATATTTTGCGTGATGAATTAGGTTTTGATGGTTTTATTGTTTCTGATAACAACGATATTGCTAGATTAGGAACTATGCATTTTATTGCTGAAACCAGAACAAAGTCAGCTATTTTAGGTTTAAAAGCTGGTGTTGATATGGATTTAGTTATTGGAAAGAATGAGAAATTAGCAGCATATAATAGCAAAGTATTAAAAGATACAATTACACAGAACCCTGAACTAGAAAAATATATAAACAAAGCTACCTCTCGCATTTTAACAGCTAAATATCAATTGGGTTTATTCGATTCAGAACCAAAAGAAATTGATACAAAAACTGTATATGCAGGTAGTAAAGAACACCAAGACTTTTCTTATGAAATGGCAAAAAAAGCAATTATTTTATTAAAGAATGATAATAATGTTCTGCCTTTAGATATTTCTAAAATTAAATCTTTAGCAGTTATAGGGCCTAATGCACATGAAAATAGACCTAAAAAAGGAACTTATTCTTTGTTAGGTGGTTATTCTGGGTTGCCACCATTTTATGTTTCTGCTTTAGATGGTATCAAAGCAAAAGTAGGTGATAGAGTAAAAATTAATTATGCAAAAGGTTGCGATTTATTAAGCAATTCTAAAGTAGGTTTTCCTGCAGCAATTTCAGCAGCAAAAAAATCGGATGCTGTAATTTTAGTAATTGGTGGCTCAAGAAGAACTGGTGGTGAAGGAGCTGATAGAGACAATCTAGATTTGTATGGAGTACAAAAAGAATTAGTTAAAGCAATCCATAAAACAGGAAAACCTGTTGTGGCGGTTTTAATTAATGGTAGACCATTATCAATTAATTATATGGCAGAAAATATTCCATCAATTTTAGAAACTTGGTATTTAGGAATGCGTTCTGGAGATGCTATTGCAGATGCTATTTTTGGTGATGTAAATCCCGGAGGAAAATTAACTGTTTCTTTTCCAAGATCTGTAGGGCAAGTTCCTGTAACTTATTTGGAAAGACCAGATTTTATTGGTTCTGGAAAAGGATTGTATAAAGACAATGATAAAACGCCATTATTTCCTTTTGGCTATGGATTAAGTTATACTACTTTTAAATACAGTACTCCAAAATTCGGTAGTGCAACTATTGGTGTAGATGGCAATACTACAGTTTCAGTAGACGTTACAAATACAGGTAAAAGAACTGGAGATGAAGTTGTACAAATGTATGTTAGGGATGATTTTGCTTCTGTAGGGCGTTATAACAAGATGTTAAAAGGTTTTGAGCGTATTTCATTACAACCAGGAGAAACAAAAACAGTTACTTTTAAATTAGGTTTTGATGAATTAAACATCTTAAATCAAAAAATGAAAAAAGTGGTAGAACCAGGAACTTTTACAATTTCTGTAGGAGCATCATCATTAGAAAAAGATTTACAAAAAGCTACTTTAAGAGTAAAATAAGTAAAATTCAATTTTAAGGGAATAGGCACTTTTATTATTATATAAAAGTGCCTATTCTTATTTTAACTCAGGACACAACAGGATATCATAATTTATGAATTCACTTGTGTTTAAACATGTCTTAAATTTAAGGTTTAAGAAAGCTTTAAGTGCATTTAATTGGAAATAAAAAACAAAATCCACTTTAAACTAATTCTAATAATTCTTGTAGTTTTAGAAACAGTAGGATGTTATTATGTTTATTATACTTTGGGTGAGGTGAGACAGTTCTTTTGTTTTTTAATCTTATCTTTAAATATAATTACACTATTACTCTATTTTTTTAGAAAAAAAACAATCTCTTTAGTACTTGGGATTATAATTGGTTTACTGTTAATTCCTTATCATACGTTTTTACTTTTTCAATGGCGAGAATTAAATCGAGAATAATCGATGATAATCGAATATATTTATACTTTCCAAAAAGATAAAGGTGTATTTCCAAACAATATTTCTGGTTACGAATTTGAAAATAGAAAATTATCTGATAATTTTTCTTAGAATATAAATTCTACAGGCTTTGGGTTGCATTATTATGTGGGAACTAAAGGCACCACTCATTTCTATTATCATTATGTTGGGAAATGGGAATACTATCCAGATTGAAAATATTGAATGTTAACATTACATAAAACAAGTAATCTTATCTTTAAGTATAAGGTTGGTTCTTGTTTACTATTTAATTCAAGAAAAAGCCACCTAAAGTTGTACAACTTTAGGTGGCTATAAATTATTATGAAATGAATAGGATCTAAAATTTGATTATTAAAAAATAGAATATACTATTTATTAATTCTGGTATGGGTGGTATTTGCCCACCTTATTTGTGCTCTACCTTCTCTAACGCGATATGCACCATATCTAATTTTTGATTGTGTTCCTCTATCAGGATCAGGAATATTCCAATTAAAAGCTTCACCACCAATTATTGCATTACAATAGTGTATTTTTTTTGAAGAATCGTTTGGATCTTCTTTAAAACCTACCTCCATCACAAAGGAAGTTATTTCGTTTTTATTAACTTGCTTTAGAAAAACAACTTCTCTTCCACTACCAGAACCTCCACGTTCTAAGATACGCTCTGCATAAATATCGAATGCCACTTGTTTGTCAGCATTAACGCCTGTTCCGTAAACTGGATGTGCTCTATATAGACAAATAGCAGGGTCTGGAGAACCTCCACCACCAGTATGTTGACCCTTGGCCTGCGCTATATAACTTCCACTAGTGCCAAAAGAACCTGTATCAGCCACTTCAAGAATTCTAAAGTTTCCTGTAAATTTTACATATGATCCTACATTAGGGTTTGCTATAGGTAATGAGCGTTCCATTCGAGGTTGTAAGGTATTTGCTGCATCTTGATTATTAGAGCCAGCTGTTATATTGTATATTCCCCATGTAATACCATCTATAACGCTTTCTTTGTAATTCGCATAGCAAGTTCTATCATCAATAGTACCTACATTAACTGGGTTTGGTAAATCATTTGAAGTTCTGGTAGCATTTTCTCCTTCTGCATTACAAGTTGTGTAAGATCCGGTATCTTCATCCTCAGCTACAAATACAGCATTTGAGCCTGAGTTAGGATCTGGGTCAGAATATGTGGTTTCAGGAATTATGAAGTCTTCAGGGTCGAGTCCTAGCCCATCTCTTGTACAAGAAGAGAAAGAAACAAAGACTATTAGTACTAGTATCGAAATAAGTCTGAAACTGGATTTTGATTTTTTCATAAATTAATTAAAATTTGCGTCAAAGATAAGGTTTGCTATAACTCAACTGTTCTGTGGTATCCTGATGGATAAGGATTTTACGCAAGTATGTGTAGTTAACAAAGAAGATTTAATGGATGACTGAAGTATATAAAAAATAGGTAAAAAAATGCCATTCTCATGATACAACAGGATGTGTTTTATAAATAAAAGTAGTTTCTTTAATTATTAAAAATTCTACAATATGAAAATTAAATTTTTGAATTGCCTTATACTAGTTTCATTTTTAAGCTGTCAGTCTAAAATATCTGAAACTACAGAGTTAATTTCTGAAATAAGCTTAGCAGAATTATCAGAAAACTTTAAATCACCTTCAAAAGAATATCATCCAGAAACTTGGTTTCATTTAAACGGAAATAATATTAGTAAAGAAGGTTTAAAACTCGATTTACAAGCTATAAAAGATGCAGGTTTACAAGGCATTCATTTATTTAATAAATCTGGTCGTGCTTTTCCGAACGTAAAACCCGTTAAAATTTTATCTCCAGAATGGGAAGAATTGATTCGTTTTACTGCAGATGAATGCAAACGATTAGGATTAAAATTTACAATGCAAAATTGCCCTGGTTGGTCTATGACTGGTGGTCCTTGGGTCCCTGCAGAAGAAGCGCAAAGAGAATTGGTAGAAACTGTGTATCATATTTCTGGAGGAAAAAATGTTGAAAAAGTTCTAGAAATTGATTCTTTGTACCAAACCAAAGATTACAATTATAAAGATGTACAGGTTTTAGCTTTTCCAACTGTAGAAGGTGATGATTCAGAACCTCACAATCCTTCAAAAATTGAAACAAATAATCCATTAGTTCCTTGGACAGACATTTTTAATCCAGCTTCAAAGTTGATTGTAACTCGTAAAACAACGCATTTAGACAAACCACTTAAAGAGTATAGAAAACAAGGGGTTTCTCAAGAAATTAAAGAAACTTGGGTAAAAACTACGTTTGATAAAGAGACAACAATTCGAACAATTGTTTTTCCACAAGTACGTCATATGATATTAAATACACAATATCCAAAAATAGAGGTTGCTATAAAAGTAGAAGCGTTGTTGAATGGAAAATTAACAGAAATTACTACTGTAAATTTCCCTGATGCCAATTGGAATGACAGAAGAAAACACTTAACACTTGCCATTCCAGAAACGAGTGCAAAAACATTCAAATTCACATTTCAGGGAGCACATTCTATCGCACCAGAATTTATCAGATTAAGTGCTAAACCAAAATTGCACAATCACGAAGCAAAAGCAGCAAAAGTGTTACGTCGTTTAGAAAAAGAGGTAGATTATGAGTATACTGAAAATACGATTATAAAATCCAACACAATTTTAAATCTAACAGATAAAATGGATTCTAATGGAAAATTGACGTGGAATGCACCTAAAGGAAATTGGACAATCGTTCGTTTTGGACATATCAATATGAGATTGACAAACAAACCTGCTGTTCCTGAAGCTACAGGTTGGGAATCTAGCAAATTAGATAAAATTGCCATAGAAAATCATTTAAAAAATGGTATGATTGGCAACCTCATAAAACCTGGTGGACCAATTGGAGATGGTAAATTACACGGTTTGTTAATTGATAGTTGGGAAAGCCACGTACCCACTTGGACAATGAATTCTGAGGATTTGTTTAAAGAATTTGAAACGAGAAGAGGCTATTCTATGAAAACCTATTTACCAGCTACAATGGGTTATATTGTAGAAGATAAACAAACTACAACCAATTTTTTAAGAGATTTACGTCAAACTATGGATGATGTTTTTATCGATAACTTTTTCAATCATTTTGCTACAGTTGCACACGAAATGGGTGCTGACGTATACACAGAAGGTGCAGGAGGAGAAGTGTTACCAATAGACCCAATGCGTTATTATGGTGTTAGCGATATTCCTATGACCGAGTTTTGGTATCCAAAAGCACCCTCCGCACAAAACGAATACGCAAAACCAATTTACAATGCAGCCTCTGCTGTGCATTTATACAACAAACCAAAATTAGCGGCAGAAGCATGTACACAAGTAGGCGTAAAATGGAATGAACATCCTTTTTCGGTAAAATATTTAATTGATTACAATTTTGCAAAAGGCGTCAATCATTTGGTATTTCACACTTTTTCGCACACGCCACAAACTGATGTTTTTCCAGGATCTAGTTTTGGAGGTAATATCGGTTTTCCTTTGGTTCGCGAGCAAACTTGGTGGAAATATATGCCTGAATGGATTGAATATTTATCTAGAAACCAATACGTTTTGCAACAGGGAGAATACGTTGCTGATGTGTTACGCTATTATGGAGACGATTTTGATAGACCTCCTTTTGATTTAGATGCGTTTCCAAAAGGATATAAATTCGATTACTTAAATGTAGAAATTTTACAAGAAAAACTAAGTATTAAAAACGGTAAAATTCACGTCGATAATGGTGGAGATTATAGAATTATCACCTTAAGAGATTCCAAAAATATGCTACTATCAACCTTAAAAAAGTTGAAAGAATTGGTAGTAAACGGAGCTGTTATTTTGGGTGATAAACCTTTAGATTCTCCAAGTTTAATGGATGATGAAAAGGATGTAAAAGAACTACAGTCTATTGCAGATGAATTATGGGGAAACATTAAAAATGGCGTAAAACAAGTTGGTAAAGGAAAAGTATATTGGGGTAAAACTCTTGATGAGGTTTTAAAAGAAGAAAAAATTACAAAAGATGTAATTGTACCTGAAAATTTAAATATCAATTGGATTCATAGAGAAACTAAAGACGCACACATTTATTTTGTAGCTTCTAAAGATGATGACCCAGTAGATGTAGCTTTAAGTTTTAGAATTGAGAATGCATCTCCACAAATTTGGGATGCTTTTACTGGAAATCAACAAGAGGCTAAAATTTGGAAAAGTGAAAATAATAGAACGAATATTGCGATTTCTTTACCAAAAAACGGAAGTAAAATAATTGTGTTTTCTAAAATTGATGCAAAACCATTTGCAGAAAAAGTTACTTTAAATGATAATACAATTTTAGATACTAAAACAGGCTGGTTTCAAATTCATAAGACGAATAGTTATCCTAAACTATCTTGGAAAAAAGATGAATTTACAGCATCAACTTCTGGAGATTTTATCTTTCATCAAAATGGAAAAGAAGTTAAAAAAACGGTGCTTCTAAAAAAACAATCATTACAAAATAACTGGAAGTTAGCTTTTGAGAAAGGTTGGGATACTCCTGAATCCATAGAAATTTCAGCATTAAAATCTTTAACAGCATTAGAAAATGATGCTGTAAAACATTACTCAGGCACAACAACATACACCAAAACTTTTGATGCAAAGGAAACAGGAAAATCTACAATTATAGATTTAGGCGAAGTTGCTAATATTGCAGAATTGTGGTGTAATGGAAAAAAAGTAGGTACAAAATGGGCGCCTCCTTTTCAGTTTGATATTACAAATGAAATGGAACTTGGAAAAAACCACTTAAAAATTAAAGTAACTAACACATGGAGAAACCAGTTGATTTTTGACAATAAAAGAACAAAAAATGCTAAAAAAACTTGGACTACTGCTGCACCTAAAAAGAATGAAATAACATTAGAAAAATCAGGTTTAATAGGTCCTGTTGTATTGAAATCGAATTTTTAAATTAAATGTTAAAATATTATTATTCAGGATAGTTCAGGACACTTTTATTAATTATATTTCACTATTTTATGGACTATTTATTCAACAAAATGAATGAATTAAATATCATTTTACATGAAAAAAAATACTTATAAATCAATACTGTTTTTCGTTTTTGCTTTATGCTCAAATTTAATTATCGCTCAAGATGCGCCTCCTTCAGATGGTGTTTTTAGATTACAGAATGTTGCTACAGGGAAATATTTAACAGATGCTGGTGCTAGTGCAACAGCAGTTACGATGTCTGATAATGGTGAAAATCCGAATACACATTTTAGATTTGTACAAATTGGATCCTTTTACAATATTGATAGTGAAACTTTTGGGATTTTGCGTGCCAAAGGAACAGGTGAAGTAGTAAGTACTTCAAAAGCATCTCCAGCCGCAGATACAGATAAAACATGGACTTTACACAAAACTGTTACAGAAAATGTTTATCGTATTGAAGCAAGGACTAGTAGTAAATTTTTGTATCATGAAGAAGATGGAAGTGTTACTAATATTGTGGCAGCTGAAACAGATGACAGAAGTAATTGGAACCTGGTACTTTATGTGCAAACACCTGTAGAGGTTGCACCTGACGAAGATACAAGTTCTAGTATAGGATGTTCTGATGAATTTCGAAATCCATCTAGAACAGGTCCAGATTTAGAAAATAAAGTTAATGTAGGTACTATTGATGATAGAACATGTTATTCTAATTATAGTGAAAGTTCAGTTAATGGTAAAACTTGGGGAGTATATAATATTACTGATGAATCAAATCATATAGGTACAAAACAGCCTAGAATGGAACGTTCTTTAAGCAGGTCAAGTAAAACAGGCGTAGGTAGTTATGCAAGATTTACAGGAACTTTTAGAATATTAGAAGTAGGAGATACAGGCTCTTTTAATTCTAGTGGAAGTTATTTAGCACAAGCTAAAGGAAAACATAGTGGAGAAGGTGGTTCTGCAGACCCTGCTATTCTTTTATATAGAGCACATCCTGTTTTAGGAACAGGCATCAATGCAGGTAAGCAAGTTGCGTTTGATATTTATGCTGAACGTATTTTAGAACGTGGAGGAGAAGGTAGTACAGGTAGAGAAGTTGTATTCTTGAAGAGAGTAAATAAAAATGAAGAAGTTAGCTTTGAGCTAGAAGTAGGTTTTAGAACAGATCCTAATGATGATACAAAAAAAGTTCATTATTGTGATGCAGTAATTGGGGGTGAAGCTTTTAATTATAATATCCCTGAACCAGAAAGAGGTTTAGAATCGGGTATTAGATATGGTGCTTACAGAGTAAGAGGTGGTAGAGCTCAATTTAGATGGGCAAATACTACGTATCAGAAAGTGGAAGTTGAAGATACTGGTGATTCTTTTACACCATCTGATGATGTTTTTAGATTGAGAAATGTTGCTACTGGACAATTCTTAACTGATGCTGGAGTAAGTGCAACACCTGTTACAATGACAGATTCAGGAGAACCAACAAATACACATTGGACATTTGTAGAAAGTGGTTCATACTTTAATATTGATACTCAAGTTGGGGGTATTTTACGAGCTCCAGGTTCAGGTGGTCCAGGAGGAGCTTATGTAATAGTTAGCACAACCAAAGCTCCACCAGCAAGCGATACAGATAAGACGTGGACTATATATCATAACCAAACAGAGGACACCTACAGGTTTGAGTCAAGAACTGCAGGAAGATTCTTGTATCATAATCAAGATGGTACTGTAACGCATTCAACTGCATCCGCAGATGATGCAAGGAGTAAATGGGAAGCTATACCTACTAGTCAATCTTTAAGTGTTTCAACAAATACTTTAGAAAAAGCTAGTTTAAAAGTATACCCTAATCCTGCAAAAAGTAATTTTACAATTGCTTTGAGCAATATTTCTGAAGCTGATGTCATCATTTATAATACATTAGGAAAATTAGTTTACAAGGAAAAAACTAATACAGGTGATATAAAATTTAAAAATAATAGCAACTTAACTCCTGGCATATATTTGATAAAAGCAATATCAGGAGAAGGTAAAGTATTTCATACTAAATTGATAATAAGATAAAATTATGTTTTTTATCAAAAAAAGTTAAAGAATAACATTCATACAATAAGTAAAAGTCAGTACAATTAAGTATTGACTTTTTTTAAACTATTCATTACTAATAGTTTAATATCAGGACACTTCAGGATATGCTTATGATTAAAATACCATAGTTTGCAATCAAATAATACCATAATAGTCATTTTAATTTATTTGGCAGCGCTGGTTTAAACTATTAAAAATGAATAATAATCTACATATTTTTTTAAAAATTACTCTTCTCATACTTTTCTTTAATCTTTCATTGAAGGCACAAGTTACATTTGAGAAAGAAATTAAAATTACAGATATAGCCTTACATTTTGATGGTAATAAAGTTACTTCAGACACAGCACTAAATTCGAGCACAGGATACGATTATGCATTTGGTCCTCAAATTTCTGCTCATGGTGATTGTATATTCACTTACAAGCATTATGTTTTTATGACTTGGTATAAAGGGGGTAAAGAAAATCGTAATATGATGTTAACACGTTATAATACAGAAACAGGAACTCAAAAAACAATCGAGTTTCCACATAAACATACAGGTTTTAGAAATGTATGGTATATAGGAGAATCTCACAATACAATTGGCATAGGAGTTAGCCCTTTAGATGGCACCATACATTTACTTTTTGATATGCACGCATATACTAGAACAAGACCAACAAATGGCAGTTTAGCAAATGATTATTTTAGATATTCTTACTCTAAAAAAAATGCAGCAGAAGTGCCTGACGAAGAGTTTACATTAGACCAATTTGTAGAAGATAGTGGTGCAGGAGATTACACACATCTAAGTTTAAATGGAACTTTAGATTATGATGCTTTTTCAGAATTTACATACCCTCAGTTTTTTTTAAATACTCAAGGAGATTTGTTTTTTTCAATGAGAAAAGGATCAAGTCCTAATGGAGGTTATCATTTTGCCAAATATGATGCGAATACATCAACTTGGTCAAATTTTATAAAATTTGCAGATAAAAACGCAAAAAATTTTGGTGAACCATACAATTGGGGAATGTATGGTAGATTGCAATTTGTTGGTGGAAAAATAGGTATTGGTTTTCAGAAAAGGTCATCAAATACCAATGATAGATACTTGTATCAAAATGGATTTTATTTTGCATATTCTGATGATCCAAGTGGACAAACTGGATGGAAGAACTATATAGGAGAAAGCTTTACTACTCCTCTGCGTGATGCAGATAAAATTTTAGTATATGAACCTGGAGATTTAGTAACAACTACCCAAAAAGACCAAGTATATATGGTTGGTAGTTTTGACTGGACAATTACAGAAAAAGGAGATGTACATATCATAGGAAGAGTTAGAGATGATGAAAATAATATTACTAAAAACGTACATACTTTTAAAAAGGCTGGAGATACAGAATTTACTACCTCTACTGATTTTATAGGAGGGAATCGTTTATTTACCTCTGGAAACAATATTTATATGATTAGATTAAATTCTGGTAGAATTTATATAGAACAATCTTTGGGAGGTACTAATAATTTTAGGAAAGTTTATGAAGCAACTTCAGGTAAACAATTTAGTCATGGTAGAGCCTATGTAAGTAATGGTAAGCTCTATTATTATATGATGGAACAGTCTACTGGAGATCAAAGACCATTATATTTACACATAATAGATTTAGGAATAGATGATAGTCCGTTTCAAGTATCTCTAATTTCTCCTATAAACAATGAAAGTTATGAAGTAGATAAACCGTTAGAAATTTCAGCTGAAGCATTTAATAATAATGGAAGTGTTTCTAAAGTAGAATTTATTATTAATAACCAAGTTTTTGAAGAAGATACTACAAGCCCATATACTATAAATTATACTCCAGATACAGAAGGAACATATACTATAAAAGCAATTGCTTATGATGAAAATAATGCAACAGTATCATCTCAAGAAATTAATATAGAAGTTTTTAGACGAAATGCTAATGATTTATCAGGCGATATTTATAGATTAAAAAATTTAGCCACAGGTAAATACTTAACAACTTCAGGGTCTTCTATAATAACTAGTGATTCTGGTGAGGGTTCAGATAAAGAATGGCAACTTGTTAAAGCAGAGGTTCCTGGCTTTGATTATTATAATATTGATAGTGAGGTTAGAGGGATAATCAGATTTACAGGTGGTGCTAGTAATCCAGGATTAGTAAGTACTAATTTTGGATCACCAAATACTAATGTAGATAAAATTTGGAGAGTAATTGCAAACAACGATGGTAGTTTTAGTTTTGCTACAAGAACTAGTGATAGATTTTTATATCATGCATCTGATGGATCAATGACACATTCATCAAATACAGATGATAGAAGTAAATGGATACCTGAATCAACAACCTTAAGTCTTGAAAATCTAAATAATACTATTCAGTCATCAATAAAAATTTATCCAAATCCATCTAATGGTAATTTTATGTTAAAACTTAATAATATCAATAGTGCAACTATTTTAATATATAACCTTTTAGGTAAAATTGTTCATTCAGAAAAAGTTAATACTGAATTTATAGAAATAAAAAACCAAAAGAGATTTGAAAAAGGAGTTTACATGGTAAAAGTAGTATCAAAAGAAACTAATAAAGTATATCATACAAAATTAGTAATTCAATAAAACAAAATAAAAATTATTCTACTAGTCCAAAAGAAAATTTTTCTTTTGGACTTTTTGATTTTATAAAACAGGATAAAACAGGATAGGTTATACACAGTATCTGTTTAATTTACTTACTTAAAATACTTCCAAATGAAAAGACGTAACTTTTTACAACTTTCAACATTAGTAGGTGTAGGTTTATCATTACCAATGTCAGGTTTTTTAAATGCTTGTACTACTCATCCAGAACATTCTTTAGAATTTAAAAACCTTATTTCTGGCTTATTAAAAGATTGGAGTGATGGTATGTTGAAAGTACAAATTAATGATCCGTCTAATTTAGATGAACATGGTGCTTTAGGCTGCCCTTCTTGTGCTCATATTCACGGACGATGTATGGATGCTGTTTATCCATTTTTATACATGGCAGATAAAACTGGAGATCAAAAATATGTTGAGGGAGCAAAATTAGTAATGCTTTGGGCAGAAAACAATGTCTCTCAAGAAAATGGAGCTTGGACAGTAATTAAAAATCCAAAATCGTGGAAAGGAATTACTGTTTTTGGAGCCATTGCCTTAGCAGAAGCATTACATTATCATGGTCACGTTTTAGATGAAGAAACTAGAGTAGCTTGGACTAAACGTTTAGAAAAAGCAGGTCAATATATCTACAATACGTTTACCATCGATTTTACGAATATCAATTATCCAGGAACAGCAGTTTATGGTTTAGATTTAATTGGAGGTGTTGTTAAAAGAGATGATTTTAAAGCAAAAAGTAAAGAATTGGCACAACAAGTAAAAGCCTATTTTACACCTAATGAAGGTCTATTATATGGAGAGTGCAAAAAAAGTTCAAGTAAATTAAGTGAAAAAGGTTTGCATGGAGTTGATTTAGGATATAATGTTGAAGAAACTCTGAATAGTTTGGTGATGTATGCCTTAAAGCATAAAGATGAAGAACTTTTACAAATCCTGACAAAATCATTAAACAGTCATTTAGAGTTTATGTTACCTGATGGTGGTTGGGATAATAGTTGGGGTAATAGAATGTATAAATGGAGTTATTGGGGAAGTAGAACATGTGATGGTAGTCAGCCAGCTTTTGGTATGATGTCTCATATCAATCCAGCCTTTGGGACTGCAGCTGTAAAAAATACAGAATTATTAAAAAAATGTACAGCAGATGGATTAATTCATGGAGGTCCAGGATTTATTGAATCAGGAATTCCACCTTGTGTGCATCATACATTTACACATGCAAAACCTTTGGCAGCTTTATTAGATCATTGGGATCATTTACCAGAAATTAATTCAAATACTAATCTTCCTAGAACTACAGCAGATGGCGTAAAATATTTTAAAGATTTAGATGTGTATCTTTTTGCAAGAGGTGATTGGCGAGGAACAGTAAGTGCATATGATGCAGAATATCATTATAAGGATGATTATCGTCAAGCTTCAGGAGGAGCTTTAGGAGTTTTGTATCATAACAAAGTTGGTTTATTATGTGCTGCGAGTATGGCAAAATATGAAATGGTTGAAAAAAATAACCAACAAATACAGCCTGGAAAAGACATCTGTTTAACTCCAAGAGTTGAGGTGTTTAAAGATGATGTCTGGTACACAAACTTATACGATTTGCCTGCAACTGTTGCTTCTAATGATGAAAATGGAACTATTGAATTGGTAGCAAATACAAAGTTGAAAAATGCAGACAGAAAAGAAATTACGGGTACTGCTTCTGCATTTGATATCGATTATAATTGTTCTGTTAATGAAACAGAAATTAAAGTAAATACAAAACAGGATATTATTGAAAAAACTGCTTTTGTGTTACCTATTATATCTCCTTCAAGCGAAGTTGTAACTGCCATTAGTGATAATGAAATTACTATTCAAAAACCTGAAGGATTAGTAACTATTAAGGCAAATGCTCAAATTACAACCAAAGAAATTTCAAGGAAAAGAACCTTTAATATGGTGCCAGGTGTTGAGGCTTTGCCATTACAAGTGTTTTTTGTAAATAATGATGAATTAAGAATTACAATTTCAGTAAGTTAAAGAGTGTAATTTTTAATCATGAAGGTAAAATTATTTACTCTTTTTTTTACGATACTACTTTTTCAAAGTTGTAAAAAACACAATGAGAAAAAGTTATCATTGATATATTTTGATGCATCATTAAATGCTCAAGTCAAACAGAAAATAAAAGAAAAACATCCTTACTTTTTTAGTAAATATCAAAACTTAAAGGAAAAAGCAGACGAAGCTTTAGATTTTAAGGTAAATTCTGTTGTCAACAAAACTAGAATTCCTACAAGTAAAAATAAACACGATTACTTAAGTTACGCCCCTTACAAATGGGCAGATTCAACAAAAATAGATGGATTACCTTGGATAACTAGAGATGGTGAAATTAATCCTCTTTCACAAGGATATGATACCGATTTTAAACGAACTTCAGAATTTTTTAAAACTATTGAAATTTTGGGATGGGCTTTTTATTATTCAGATGAAGATAAATATGCAAATAAGGCAATTGAGTTAATTAGAACCTGGTACATTAATGAAGACACCAAAGTAAATCCACATATAAATTTTGGACAAGCTGTTCCTGGAGCAGCAGAAGGAAGAAAAGCTGGTGTTCAAGAGTGGTTAAATCAGTATTATATAATAACTGCGCTCCAAATTTTCGAAAAAGCTAATATGCTTACTGATGATATAAAAAGTGAAATCAAAAATTGGTTTGAACAATATTTAAACTGGCTACTCACCAATGAAATGGCTATTGAAGCAGGTAACACAGGACAAAATCACGTAAACCACTATAATCATCAAGTTGTTGGTTTATTAATTTACTTAAATCGCACAAAAGAAGCGAAACAAATTATTGAAAATGCTAAGTATAACAGGATAGCAATCCAAATTTTACCAGATGGAAGACAGCCTAAAGAAATGGGTAGAACTAGATCTGTACATTATGCTTCTTTAAATCTTTGGTCATTATCAGAATTAACATTTATTGGAAAAAAGTTAGGAGTAGACTTATGGAGTTTTGAAACAGAAGATAAGCGTTCATTAAGGCAAGCGTTTTCATATCTGAAAAAATATGTTAATCAACCAGAAAAATGGCCTTACAAAGAAATTTCTCAAGGAGGTGTTGCTCATACTATGAACACAGAAATGAAACCTATGTTTTCAAAAGCATATACCCTTTTAAAAAAGCAATTAATAGATGATAATTCTAAGTTCAATAAGCATTTAACTGCACTTGAGGTCTTACAATATCCTCCTCTGAATTTCTTAAATGATTAAATATTGGAATGAATATTAAAAACTAAAATACAATATTATCATTCCATTTTACAATTTTATTATCATACATAGCATCTAAAGCCATTTGCACACAAACCGCAGTTTTAGCACCAGAAGTAATATTAGATAATGGTGTTTTGTTATTTAGAATTGCATTTTTAAAGTCTAAAAGAGCTTGTTTACTTGGGTCTAAATGTTCTATGTTAATGTTATAACCCTTTGCTTTATCCCAATGAGCAGTAGCTCCACTAACACCATCTACTTCTCCCATTACTTTATTTTTCTTTCCTTCAGGATAAAACCAAGCATCTTTATAATCAATAATTAATGTTCCTTTGTCTCCTAATACTTTTATTTGATAACCGTCTTTTGCATTACTCGTTAAACAAGAGAACTTTGCCTTTACTCCATTTTTGTAGGAATAGGTTAAGTGCACATTGTCATAAGTTTCTCTGCCATCTTTCCAATAATCTACGCCTCCAACACCCATAACTTGCTCAGGAGTTTCTCCTAAAACCCAGTTAACAAAATCTATTTGATGTGAACACAATTCTGCAGTTAATCCACCAGAAAACTCTTTGTACATTCTCCAATTTATGGCTTTTTCCAAACTTGGGTTTGGTACTTTTCTTCTCCAGTTTCCATGTCTATTCCATTGGCATTCAAAAGCTGTAATATTTCCAACTTTTCCCTGACGAATTAAATCAAAAACATAAGTGTACAATCTAGAACTGTGATATTGATGTCCTGTTTGAAAAATAGATTTAGAATCTTTAGTTTTATTGATCAATTGTTGAATACCTTGATAGCCTTTAGCTAACGTTTTTTCACAAAAGATGTGTTTACCAATATCAAGGGCATCAATAGCTATTTTAGAATGGGTGTTAAAAGGAGTAGCAACAATTACAGCATCTACATTTTTATTATCTAAAAGTCCTTTATAATTATCATATCCTTTTGGATTCGAATTTGCTTTTTTCAGCCCATTTTGTAATCGAAAAGGTATTACATCAGCTGCTGCAACAACTTGTAATCCATCAATTTTATTAATTATTGAGGTTAATCCAGTTCCTCTTTGTCCAGTTCCTATTACACCAATATTAATGATATCGTTAGGACTTGATTTTAAAGATGATAAATTTCCAAATACAGAAGTAGTTGTTAGTATTCCTGCTGTAGCAATTCCTGATTTTTTAATAAAGGTTCGTCTTTTCAAATTTTAGATTTTAGGTTCCCAACCAGGTTCGTATGTTCTAGACCAAAGTTTCATTGCATCTCTATCAAATATTTTACCAGAATTTTCATCAACATTAAAACCTTTGTTAATTCTGTAAGCAATATTGGCATAATGGGTTAGCATTTGAGAAACTGCACCCACTTCTATAGATGAGGTTAATTTTTCTTTACCTCTAATCGCATCAAAAAAGTTTGTGACGTGTCTCGTAGTTAAATTTCCACCACCACCTAAAGCAAGTCCACCTTCTTTTCCTCCAGATTTATTCTCTTTAATTAATTTTCCTTTTAAATCATACAACTCATAACCACCTCTATCTACAAATACCAATCCTTTAGAACCATAAATGATAGTTCCTCTTCCTCTTCCGTATTTTTGGTATGCATTTCTGCTATCTCCATCCCATTGAATTACTCTGTTATCTGCAAATGTAAAAGTGGCTTCCATTTGATCGTACATTTCCCAGCCATCATTTTTAAATTGTCTTTTTCCTGCAATAACATCTACATATTCAGGGTATTTTACATCTAAAGCCCAGCGTGCAATGTCTAATTCGTGAGTTGCATTGTTACCCATTTCTGCAGTTCCAAAATCCCATCCATACCAATGCCAGTTGTAGTTCCAAGTATCATGTGTGTATTCTTTTCTTGGTGATGGACCCTGAAAAAGATCCCAATCCAATCCTTTAGGAGTTGCAGCTTTTACTGGTACAGGAACTTTCCCTCTTCGATTTGTGTAAAAGGCAACTGCTCTGTAAACATCTCCAATAATTCCTTTATGAATATCTGCAATAATTTCTTGACTTTCTAAAGATGATCTTTGTTGATTACCCATTTGTACAACTTTGTTATACTTTTTTTGAGCTGCAACAACCAATTCATTTTCGTGTGGATTATGACTACAAGGTTTTTCTAAATAAACGTGTTTACCTGCTTGCATTGCCATAATTGCGCCTGGAGTATGCCAGTGATCTGGAGTGGCCATAAAAACAGCATCAATATTTTTATCATTGATGATATTTCTAATATCTGCTTCAGACTTAATTTTGTAATCAATCTTTTTGCCAACTTTTACTTGTGCTTTTTCTAGTTGACTAGGCATTACATCACACAAATATTGTAGGCGTACATTATTTTTTTTTGCAGCTATACCATCTATAAAACCAGAATATCTGCGTCCTAAACCTTGTATGGCAACATTTATCCTGTCATTTGCACCTATAATATTGTTGTAACTTTTAGCAGACATTGCATTTGCAGTACCTAATAAACCAAGTCCAGCTGCTGCTGTAGTTGTCTTTTTTATAAAATTTCTTCTACTAGTATTCATTATTTCTTCTTTTTAGGTTTTGGTACTTTAATTTTAATATTTCTAAAAGATACTTTATCACCATGATCCTGTAATAAAATTTGACCTTTTTCTAATAGTCCAAAATTTGGCCATTTTGCATATTTACTCTCAGAAACTAGCTTTAAAAATTCGTCACTTCCTCGCTCATATTCTAAAACTTTAACATCATTAACCCAATGTTCTACTTTATTGTTGATAGATTTTATATAAGCAGAATTCCATTCTCCAATAGGTTTTAGAGGTTTTATAGGATTCGCTTTAATTAAATCATATAAAGAACAAACAGTTCTACTGCCTTCATGAGACCCTCTTTTAGCATCTTCATGCAATGCATCATCTAAAATTTGATATTCTAAACCAATTGATGAACCTGGGCCTTTGTTTAATTCTGTGTCTACATAATATTTAATTCCACTGTTTGCACCTGGTGTTAATTTAAAGTCAACTTGCAATTCAAAATTACTATACTCTTCTGTAGTTACAATATCACCACCAGCAGTTGATTCTGCTCCTCCAGTATCAGCAACAATAAGTTCTCCGTTTTCAATAGACCATCCTTTTTCTGGGAATTTATCTAATTTTGCGCCTCTCCAACCTTTGGTTGTTTTACCATCCCAAAGCATTTTCCAACCTGTTCTTTTTTCTTCAAAAGTCAAGTTGTTTTTAGTGATAATGGGTTGTAATGGCGATTTTTTAGAATATTTTTCTAAGTCTGTAGTCAAAATTTTGGCATTTCTCCACATCACTTGTTTGCCTAAATTCTTTTTATTTTTCCCTATAGAATGTACTTGTAATCCAATGAATCCAAAAGCTGTTTTATCATCAATTAAATAGGCAGCAGCAACACCATTTAACCAGGTTTTAATCGTGTCTCCTATTGCCTCAACTCTGTAATGATTCCAGTCGTTTTGTTTAAATGCTTTTTGAGCATCTGTATTATCTACTAAAGGATTTAACCATTTTCTTCTTTTTTCATCATAAATACCTCCACTCCAAGCGCGTTTAGAAGGGTCAATTTCAACTTGATATCCGTGTACTATTCCATCTCTGTAATAAGGTATCGAATTACTTCTAATTTGAATACCTGAATTCATAGTTGAGGCTACTTTATACTCAATTTCGAAAATAAAATCTGAGTATGTTTTATCTGTACACAGAAATGTATTTGGAGTATTTGCAGCAGTAGTCCCTATAATAGTTCCATTTTTGTTTTTATAAGTAGCATTACCACCTTTAATATTCCAACCTTCTAAAGAGTCATTGTCAATAAGATCAACCCAAGGAGTTTTGTTTTCATTGCAAGATGAAATTAATGATGAAATGAATACTAGAAAAAATAAGTTAATAAATTTCATAAAGTTGTTATAAATGTAATTACCAAATATAATTAACCAATTACTAAGTGATAACCTGTAGTGTCCTGACAAATAATTTAAAAGCTATTATTAAAAAGTTGTTTTATCTAAACAACAGTATTTTACAGGATGGTGTATTAAATTTTAAAAATTATTTTTACTAAATAGATTAATATTCATAACTGTATAAATTCTAAGAAGTAATAAAACTCTAACAAAATTTATATACCAAGTATGTAATACTATAGAAATTTAGACACTGTAAGTATTTTACAAAAATCAAGATATGTTTTATGCTAAGCTCATATTAAACCAAGTAACACCCCCTTTTAAAGATTATTAGAGTAATTATGAAGAAATTAATAGTATTTTTTGGCTTAGCCTTTCTTTTAGGGTGTAATAATTCTGAAGGCTATAAACATATACAGTCTGGTTTTGTAGAACCCACAGCAGATAATACAGTTTGGTGTTATTGGTATTGGATTAATGATGATATTTCTAAAGACGGAATTACCAAAGATTTAGAGGCAATGAAGAAAGCTGGAATTGGCGGTGCTTTAATTGGTAACATAAACCCAGCTCGAAAAGATGGAAAAGTACCTATGTTAAGTGAAGAATGGTGGGGTCATATGGTACACGCTGTTGAAGAAGGCAAACGAATTGGTGTAGATGTAGGTGTTTTCAACTGTCCAGGTTGGAGTCAAAGTGGTGGTCCTTGGGTAGATTCAGAAAAAGCAATGCGCTATTTAACATTTAATGAAACCAAAGTTGAAGGTGGAAAGTTGCTAAATATAAACTTAAAACAACCTGAAAATAATTTTCAAGATACACATACATTAGCTTTTAAATCAACAATAGCAGAAAAAAGAAGTACACAATATATTCCTACAAAAGTAAAAGCGAATTGGAAAGATGTTGATGTGAAACAACTAACAGATGGAGTAATAGATTCTGAAACGTCATTTGAATTAAATGGTAAAGCGCCATTAGAAATTACTTTTGATTTAGCAGAAAATATTGAAGCACAATCTATTTCTGTTGTGCCAAGTCAAGCATTTAAATGTACCATAGAATTATTTGCAATTATAGATGGAAAGGAGACACTTGTTAAAAAGTTTAATTTCGATCGTTTTAGAATGGCTGCCAATATTGGTCCAATTAAAAAAGGAGCTTATGCTTTAGCTTTTCCAAAAGTAAAGACAGATAAGTTTAAATTGAAATGTACGAATTTTCAAAAATTTAGAAGAGGTGGAGGATTTGGTTTTGCGGAAATTACGATTTCTGAAGCTCCAGTTTTAGAGAAATATATTGAAAAACAATTGGGTAAAATGCACCCTACTCCAAAACCTAATTGGGATACCTATATTTTTAATCAACAAAAAGAATTAACTGTAAATGAGCCAAGGTTAAAAACTAATGAAGTTTTAGATATTAGTGATAAAGTTGATGCAAATGGAAACCTAAATTGGAAAGCACCAGAAGGTGAATGGACGATTATGAGAATAGGAATGACACCAACAGGCACCAAAAATGCACCAGCTGCACCTCAAGGAGTGGGTTACGAAATAGACAAGATGAATAGCGATTTGGCACAATACCATTTTGATAATTTTGTAGGTGAATTGTTAAAACGAATTCCAGAAGAAAGCAAATTTGCTTTTAAATATGTAGTGGCTGATAGTTACGAACAAGGTTCTCAAAATTGGACAGATGGCTATGAAGTAAAATTCAAAGAAAAATACGGATACGATCCAGTGCCATTTTTACCTGTGCTTTCTGGTAGAATTGTGGGAAGTGTAGAACAATCTGAACGTTTTTTATGGGATTTACGTCGTTCTATTGCAGACGATGTAGCTTACGAGTATGTTGGAGGTTTGCGCAAAGCAAGTAACAAACATAACCTTAAAACGTGGTTAGAAAATTACGGACATTGGGGGTTTCCAGGAGAATTTATGATGTATGGTGGTCAGTCAGATTTAATTGCTGGTGAGTTTTGGAACGAAGGCACATTAGGAAATATCGAGTGTAAAGCATCATCTTCAACCGCACATACATATGGGAAACCAATAACTTCTGCAGAAGCCTTCACCTCTTCTAGAAAAGCCTATTTAAGACATCCAGCGATGTTAAAAAAGCGTGGTGATTGGGCACTAACAGAAGGCATCAATCATTTTGTATTGCACCTGTATATTCAGCAACCAGATGATAATCGAAAACCTGGCATGAATGCTTGGTTTGGTACAGAATTTAATCGCCACAACACTTGGTTTAGTCAAGCAGATACCTATTTTGATTATTTACGTCGTTGTCAACATTTGTTACAACAAGGAAAATATGTGGCAGATGTCTGTTATTTTATTGGTGAAGATGCCCCTATAATGACTGGTGGACGCGTACCAGAAATCCCTAAAGGATATTCTTACGATTACATCAATGCAGAGGTAATTATGAATCGCGTATCCGTTAAAGATGGCAGATTTGTATTGCCAGATGGCATGTCTTATAAAGTGATGGTTTTACCTCCATTTACTAAGATGCGTCCAGAATTGTTAACCAAAATTGAAGAATTGGTAAAACAAGGAGGAATTATTTTAGGACCAAAACCAGAAAAATCGCCTAGTTTACAAAATTATCCAACTAGTGATGAAGAAGTAAAAAAAATAGCAAACAAATTATGGGCAGGAAATTATAAAGATGGTAAAATGGAGTTACCATATGGCAAAGGTAAAGTGATGGACGGTTACGAATTATCAGAAGTGTTTGCGGATTTAAGTTTAGCTAAAGATGTGGAAGTTGCTGAAGATACTCCAGTACTTTGGATACACAGAAATATGCTTGATATGGACATTTATTTTATAACCAACCAAAGTGATAAAACGATAGAAGTATCTCCAGTTTTTCGTGTGAATAAAAATATGAAACCACAGTTGTGGGATGCTGTAACAGGAGAAATGAGAGTCTTACCAGATTACGAAGTTACAGATACAGGTATAAAAGTACCGTTAAAAATGACAAGAGCACAAAGTTGGTTTGTTGTATTTGCAAAAGATGACAATAATGCTGGAGTTAAACCTGCTTATACTTCAAATTTTCCTGAATATAAAAAGTTAAAAACCATTGATACGCCTTATAAAGTCGATTTTAAAAATAAAGATATTGCACCGAACGAACCTGTTTTATTTGATAAATTAATAGATTGGAAAAACTCTGAAGATGAGCAAATCAAATATTACTCAGGTACAGCAACCTATAAGACAACTTTTAATATTGATGAACTTCCAAAAGATCAAGATTTGTATTTGAACCTTGGTAAAGTTTCGGTAATGGCAAAAGTAAAATTAAATGGTAAAGATATTGGTGGTGTTTGGATGGCACCTTATCGTTTAAATATAGTTGAAGCACTAAAAAAAGGGAATAATGAACTCGAAATTGAAGTAGTCAATCTATGGAGAAATCAATTGATAAAAGACAAACAACGTCCAGAAGACGAAAAATATACTTGGATTGTCATTGATAAAATTACACCAGAAAGTAAAACACAACCTTCAGGTTTATTAGGGCCAGTTGTTATTGAAACCATTAAATAATACACACAAATATAAAATGAGATATTTAATTATACTTACAACTTTACTATTAATAGTATCCTGTAAATCAAAGAAAGAATTAAAAAAAGAAATCAAAAAACAACCTAATCTGGTTTTTATATTAACCGATCAATGGAGAGCTCAAGATCTTGGTTTTGCAGGTAACGATCAAGTAATTACACCCAACCTTAACAATTTATCAAAAGAGGCTGTGGTTTTTACGAATGCCATTTCAAATATTCCTGTTTGTACACCAGCTCGTGCTTCGCTAATGACTGGTAAGTATCCACTTAGTCATGGTCTTTTTTATAATGATAAACCTTTAAAATCAGAAGAAGATTGTATTGCAGAGGTGT